>Ga0181516_10002732_pt1 | contig 12245 bp, 6 predicted proteins | sample PEATcosm2014_Bin_25_FD_121104 | JGI IMG/M metagenome (GOLD analysis project Ga0181516, IMG submission 121104) | Peatland microbial communities from MTU Mesocosm Facility, Houghton, MI, USA - PEATcosm2014_Bin01_10_metaG | ecosystem: Environmental > Terrestrial > Soil > Wetlands > Peat | place...
ACACCTTACACTCCCATCCAGTACGATTGCTAGCACCAACTCTGGAGCAGGAAATTGAAGGCAGGATTCCACGAACCGTGCTGGGCCGAAGTGTGGAGAAGTCTGAACTAACTGATTATTATGCAGTTCGGCACGCGTGAAGCAACTTACCTCCAAGCAGGAAATTAACTAGCCATAACAACTTGACATAACGACATGGCGTATTTATATTTTGGACATGTTTGAGGATAGCTACTCTCTGAGCGATTTGGCGGACGCGACTGGGATCGAGGCGCGCACCATTAGAAGTTACATCGAACGTGGCCTGTTGCCCGGTGCAGAGGCGCGTGGTCGTGCAGCCAGCTACTCAAAGGAGCATCTCTCGAGACTCCAGGTCATAAGATCTCTCCGACGCGCTCGGCCGGACATTGGCCTCAGCGAGATTCGAATTGTGCTTCAAGGCCTCAACCCAGAACAGATCCACGGCTTAGCGGGTGGATCGATCACCGCGGCCAGTCGTGCCATTGATGATTCTCTTCAGCCGCCGCAGAACGCTGACTCGGAGGATGTGACGGCAAATGACAGCAGTGAAATCCCCAAGACGATCAATTGGGAGCAATCTGCGGCGAAATTAACCGGCACGGAGCGACTCGTTTACCTCCTCCGCGAAGTCAGCGGGTTTATGCCGCCAGCACCCACATCGAAAGTGGAAGGATGGCAACGAATTGTCGTAACCCAAGATGTCGAGCTTTCCGTTCGCGCCAACTTTGATGCAAACCAACTGGCGGCGTTCCGAGAATTGGCAGACCTGCTCCGGTATCTGCTTCAACGCACGGACGCACTTTCCAAGAAAGGTGGCGAATAGCACTTGATGGAAGACACTCGCAACCAGCGCATGGAGCTAGATAGCCTTTTTGGCGACACGGAAGCACTTCATCTCCATCAACTTCGCCTGCTGGAATGGATGGGTGCGGCAGGACGCAAGCGATTCGTGGATGACACCGAGCCACCCACACCGCAAGAGCCAGTGGGAATACCTGACGTCTGGAAGCTCACGAACGAAATTGAGCCACATGCGTGGCAGAGTGAGTGCATTGCGAAGTGGCGCAAGAAGAAGGGCCATGGGACTGCCAAGGTGGTGACCGGTGCCGGCAAAACGCTTCTTGCGTTACGTATCGCTGAGTTGCTGCAGAACACCGAAGACAAGGATCTGCACCTCGTTATCGTGGTACCAACGATCGTGTTGATGCACCAGTGGTACGACGTTATCCTCGAGCACGGTAACGTCCCAGCGGAGGCGATTGGACGACTTGGGGGAGGATACGATGAGGGTTTGGGCAGTGGCAAACGCATTCTGATTAGTGTCCTGGCCTCGGCGAGCGAACGCCTCCCTAAGCTCGTGAAGGAAGCGAACGTCGAGGAACATCTTATGCTAGTCGCCGACGAGTGCCACCATGCCGGCGCGAGTGAGATGTCGAAGGTGTTGAGAACCAAGTGTCGCTGGTCGCTCGGTCTGTCGGCAACACCGGAACGTGAGGATGATAATGAGGCCGGATACGACGAATCGCTTTTGGGTAAAAAACTCGGCCCAATCATCTACGAATTCAATCTGGCCGACGCCCTTCGGGAGGGCCTAGTTCCGAAGTTCACAATCAACCACTACGGCCTGAGCATGACCGCGAACGAGCGGCAGCGCTATGAGGCATTGTCCCGTTCCATTACCGACGCCATGTCGCGGCTCAAGGCACAACGTGACTCCCGCTCAGACGGCGACTTTTTCTCTTGGGCCCGCGGCGTCGCTTCACGGAACCAAGGCGACGTAGGCGCGATTGCAATCCGGTTCGTTGCCGACGTTTCCAAGCGCCGGGAACTATTGAACCACTTGGAGGCGCGACGCGATGCGGTGACCCAATTAATCGCACGGGAATTTAGGATCAACCCCGATGCTCGCGTCATCTTGTTCCACGAAAGCATTACAGATGTTATGGACCTATTCGCTCGTCTCTGGCAGAGCGGACTAAAGGTCATTGCCGAGCACAGTGAACTACCTGCCTCGTACAGGGAGACAGGACTGGATCAATTCCGAAAAGGAATTGCCCGCATCATCGTATCCGCCCGATCGCTGATCGAGGGATTCAACGTGCCAGCCGTGGATGTCGGCATCATCGTGGCATCGTCGGGATCCGTGCGACAGCGTATTCAAAGTCTCGGGCGCATGTTGCGGCGGCATCGTGGTCCGAATGGCGAAGAGAAAACATCATGCATACACGTCCTCTACGCTGCCGATTCGTCGGAAGAAAACATCTACAGCAAAGTCGATTGGTACGAAGCAACCGGCGTAGATAGCAATAAGTTCTATTTGTGGGACCTTGAAACGGAACCGCGAATACAGGACAAGCCTCCTCGGATGCCCCTGCCATCGGAAGAGCAGATTGACTGCGATTCGCTCGACGCAGGCGGCAGATACCCTGGGCAGTATGAGGGCGAAGAACTGAGTTGCGATTCCCAACGAAACATCACTAATGCAGAAGGCCAGTATGCCGTTGACACGGCCGAAGTTGCGGAAACCATCCTGAAAATCAAAGGTAGTGGCGGCAAGTTCCGTGTAACCCCGAAACGCCGCTTCGTGCTGGCTCGGGTGCCATCCGAGGAAGGATGGGAAACGCTGTACGTCGCCCAACTGGCTAAGCCGTTACGCTTCGATGTGCCAATCCGAGAGTCTAGGTCTAGCGAGGAAGTAATGAAGTGGGCTTGCAGCGCACGGACCGGCGACCTTTATCCCTTTGCGGGCCTTCCAGTGATCGATGATGCCCTTCGTTTCAAGCAGAAATTTGGCGGTGTTATCAGCAAAAGGGTTCGTGGCGGCGAGGTATTTGCGCGAAGTGGAGATAAGGCGGAGGACGCTCACAAGGGCGCTGAGGCCGTCCGATTGGTGACAGCTATCAAGGAAATTCAGAAGGTCGGGAAGAAAGTCAATCGAATCGAGATCAACGAAGCGAGACACGCGCTTTACCGGGAAGCTGGGCAACTGCTCTTCATCTGCGCGCTTCGCGGAGAACTTGAGTTTCCCCAGACTCAACCAGAATAGGAGCGTTGGTATGAATATTGTCACACCCCAGTTCCACGCATGTCAGCCGACGCCGTGGAATGGACGTTATGGGCGGGTAATGGGAGATTGTGCGGTATTTCACCTGCGCCATACTGACGCGGGTCTCTGGCCAGTGCTTGTTTGGGAGACCAAGGTTGGAATGGCAACGTGTCCCGCTATTGACTGCGCAGCTGCCGTTGGACTCGTCGATGCAGTTGCGCGAACCAAACGGCATGTCGGTGGTGAGGGTGGCGGATCATTTTTGATCAACGAGTATGGAAAGGTTCTCGTGCCGGCGAGCGACGGAGGCGGGCAACGTTTCTTGGCCGGGCGCCTGAATGGACGGCTCCTCTTTGAGAATCCGTTTCTTCCGAAGGAGCCAATCGACCTTGGCGATGATGGGACCTTGGAGAGTGGCGACCTATGGAGACTCCCTTACATTGGCATTCCGTACCACTTACATCGCAGCGACAAGATCTACTTCTATCAATTGGACGAGGCGGGCGGTCGAAGCATTTATCCGCCGCAACAGGATCTTGAGCTGATCCACGCTATCCGCAACCTTCGTCCCTACGGTCCCGTCCGCTTAGTTGTTACCCCCGGTGGGCTGGTGCTTACCAAGTTATCTCCCGATAGTCGCACCCTGTCGGAAGATCGCTGGCAGCCTGTGTTCGTCGGTGCTATCAATCTCAACGTTTGGTTCGAGGAGGAGTGAGAATGAAAACGTTTACTGTTTTTCCTGGAAACTGCCCACACAACGTATCTAAGGACGCAAAGTACAGCGTTCGCGGTGCCGATGGATGTGTCGGCCTGATGTACTGCACTGCGGATGACGAGCGCTGGCACATGACGACGAAAGCTCATCCTGCGCTCGCTGACATGGTAAATGATGTCAAGAGAACGCACGGCACAGGGCCCAATGGGCCGTTCTACATCAACGAATACAAGCAAGTTATTGTGCCCGTCGGCGATGCCACGCAGTATTATTTCGCGGGAACCTATGACCCGCCTCTTCAGTTCGAATTCGAAGGGAAGACGATCGGCGGCGAGCCGCTCGACTTGGATGGTACGCCGCTCCGGCCGGGCGACACTTGGACCGGACCCCACGCAGGCATTCCTTACGTGCTTGCGGCAGCGGGTGATGATGTGTATTACCGCACCTTTCCTCGCCCCAACGTTGAGAAGCGAGTGAGGCTAAGCACCGAAAAGGGCAAGAACGCTGCCCAGCAGATCGCGCGACTTTTGTCGGCCTTTAAGGGCAGCGGCGGAGGACGCTTTTACGTCAACGAGTTCTGTTCAGTGTTCAGCCCCATCAACGGGACAGACGGCTTGCAATACATATACATCGGTCAGATTGATCTTGGTTCCTGGTTTCCAGATCCGCTCGCCTCGCAGCAGATAATGCCACTTATATAAAGTTGCAAAGGGAGCGGCAGAAAGAAATCGCTACTGTTGGCGGCTCGCGAAGGACATAAGGCAATCGCGCGCCCTTCATCGTGTATCACCGTAAACCGATTGCAATCAGTCAGCTAAAGTGTTTACATGTTGACGAACCCAAGCAGGAGACTTTTATTGTGGCTACGGGCGTGATCGCCCCGGGAGCGAGAGTACTCATCCGGGATGCCGAATGGGTCGTCAGGCGGGTTGATCGGACTGGCACTGGCGGCCAATCGATTCAAGTGATTGGGATTTCCGAGATTGTGCGGAATAAAGAGGCTCGCTTCCTCTCGGAAATCGAAGGCAAAGGGATAACGGTACTCGACCCTGCCGAAACCGAGCTCGTATCGGACAGTTCTCCGCAGTACCGCAACAGTCGCTTATTCCTTGAAAGCCTGTTGAGACAGTCTCCGCCCACCGGCAACGACCTCTGGATCGGTCACCGTGCCGCGATCGACGATCTGCCGTATCAGCTTGACCCCGCATTGCTGGCATTGGAACAGCCGCGACAGCGCGTACTTTTTGCCGACGCGGTGGGACTTGGCAAGACGATTGAGATCGGCATACTCCTCAGCGAACTTGTCAAACGAGGCAAGGCCAAGCGCATCCTGGTTGTCACAACTAAGAGCATGATGGCTCAGTTCCAAAAGGAGCTCTGGTCACGATTTACGATTCCGCTGGTTCGCCTCGACTCCGTTGGGCTGGCGCGAGTGCGTAGTCGGATTCCCACAAACGCGAATCCTTTCCATCACTACGACAAGGCAATTATCTCGATTGACACGCTGAAGCAGAATCAGGAATTTAGGGTCTGGGCCGAAAAGAGCTACTGGGATGTAATCGTGATCGACGAGGCCCACAATGTGGCTTTCCGCGGTTCCACGCTTTCGTTGCGCGCCCGTCTTGCCGACCTGCTCTCACGTCACTCAGACACGCTTATCATGGCCTCCGCTACGCCACACGACGGCAAGGCCGCGTCCTTCGCAAGCCTCATGAACATGCTTAACCCGACTGCGATTTCGAATCCTGAAGATTACGGACCTGAAGATATAAAGGGACTCTTCCTCCGTCGCTACAAGAAGCACATCCAGGATCAAGTTGCTGGGTCGTTCCTCGATCGAATCGTAACCAAGTATGCCGTGCATGCCTCTGTGGAGGAAGAAACAGTCTACGATCAGCTCGCTGACGCGCGCTTCCTGTCCTTCGACCGGGCTCGGCGCACAGGACAGCTCCTTTTCAAGACGGTCCTGGAGAAAGCACTGTTCTCCTCACCGGCTGCCTGCTTAGAGACAATTCGCCAACGGCTGCGAAAGATAGAAAAGCAAACGGGACCGGAGGCTAACCAGGACCGCATCACTTTGAACGGAATCGGGGAAGCATTGGAGAAGGTTGGTCCTGACAACTTCACTAAGTACCAACGGTTGCTGGAAATCTTGAAGCCGATGGGTCTCCTGAACTGGGATCCATCGAATCCCGCCGACCGCGTTGTCCTCTTCACCGAACGCATAGAGACGCTGCATTTCCTCGAAAAGAATCTCGCAAAGGATCTGGGCTTAGGCCCGGAGCAAATAGCCTGCGTTCATGGTTCAGGTGTCGAGGATGCCGATTTACAAAAGATGGTCGAAGACTTTGGTCGGGACCGCTCGCCGGTGCGCCTGATGCTAGCCTCTGACATCGCAAGCGAAGGGCTTAACCTCCACTTCCTCTGCCACAAGCTCATCCACTTCGATATCCCGTGGTCGCTCATGGTCTTTCAACAGCGGAATGGCCGCATCGACCGTTACGGACAAGAGAAGCAACCGCACATCGCTTACCTCTACACTGAGCCCATGCATCCCAAGGTCCGCGGCGATTTGCGAATTCTCGAATTGCTCATGGAAAAAGACGAGCAGGCGGCGAAGAACATTGGTGATCCATCGATCTTCTTGGGGGTCTTCGACGCACGGGAAGAAGAACAGATGACCGCCAGAGCGATCGAAAACAATTTAGCACCAGCAGTGTTCAGCCAACAGATGGAGGAAGCCGCGAAGGATGATCTCCTGTCGATTCTTTTCGGCGACGCCCCAATACCCGCAGGTCAGGCGGCGCATAGCAAGTGCCACACATTCCCAAGTCTATTCCCCGATGATCTGACATATTTTCGGGATGGTCTCACTGCGTTGGCACCTTCTGTCGATTTGCAGGCAGATTTCGATTCGGAGCGTCAGCTCGTCACCGTCACAATTAATGAAGATCTCCGCCGTGCGTTCCGCGCGCTCCCATCTGAGGCGCTTCCTGATGACGGCCGGCTGCACTTAACCACCAACCGTGATCGAGTAAAGAAAGCCATCAAGGACTCGCGTGGCGAGGAGAACAACTGGGCAAATGTCCATCTCCTCTGGGACCTGCACCCTGTGATGGAGTGGCTGAATTACAAACTCATGGTTCACTTTGGCAGAAAACAGGCTCCAGTACTTCGACTGGGTGGGGTTTTGTCGCCTCACGAGTCACTATTCTTGATCGAAGGCGAGATACCAAACCGCAAGGGTCAGCCCGTGATTCACGAGTGGTTCGGCGTCAGATTTGATGGGCACAGAACCATTGGAATTCTCTCGCTCACGGAATTTCTGAATCGCACGCAATTCTCGAAGCGACTGTTCCCTAACGCAGGAGAATTCGACATTCCTGTGGCGATTACAAGTTTGCTGCCAATTGCTGTCGCCGAGGCTCGCGAGCATATGTCTCAACGCCGCAAGGAGTTCGATTCGGAATTGCAGGTCAGGCTCGGTGAGCAACTGAGCAATCTCTCCGAACTTGAGGGGCGCCAGCTTTCATTCTTGGAGTGCGCATATCCAGAGGATGAAATGCTGGTCGGTACACGGCGAAGCAAGAAACAGGAGCGCAAGCGACATATTGATGCGGTCTTCGCCGACTACCGGCGCTGGATCGAAGACACACTGACCATTGAAGACAGTCCATTCCTTCGCGTCGCTGCGGTATTCCTAGGATGAGTCGACATGCCTATTGATCTGACTGGCATAAATAACGAGAACGAGTTCTACACGCACCATTACTTGGCGGCGATTCTGGAGGGCGATCTGCGCCCGCTGTTTGAAACTTGGTCGCAGAAAGAATGCCCGCCATGGGATTCCCTGCGTGGACTGGCCCGTCCTTTCCAGGCAATGCGCAAGGAGTTAGCTGGGACTTCCGATCCAGATGAGCGAGTCGCGTTACAACGTGCATGGTTCAGCGACTTGTTTCGGGCCCTGGGCTATGAATTACGCCCAGAACTGATTGAACTCGACGGCATTTCGATACCGCTGGCAGGACAAATCACCAAATCGAATGGACAGGCTGAGCTATGGATATTGGAATCCCTCGATGGCGGAGCTGATCAACACGATGATGACGACGAGGGTGACGCGGACGAACCGGCAGGAGATGAGGTCGACCCGCTTGTCAGCCGGGAAGAGCTCATCACGAAGCATATCTTCGCTGCGCCGGAACCACCTCGATGGGTCCTACTTTATGGGGGAACCCAGATATTGTTGATTGATCGGACCAAGTGGCCATCAAAACGGCTACTTCGCTTCGACCTGGCAGAGATACTCGGCCGTCGTATAGTCTCAACTCTGCGCGCGACAACTGCGTTGCTTCATCGCGATAGCGTTTGTCCGGATGGCCAGATTAGCCTTCTCGACCGCCTTGACGAGAATTCTCATAAGCATGCTTTCGCGGTCTCCGAAGATCTGAAGTACAGCGCCCGCGAAGCTGTGGAGCTAATCGGCAACGAAGCGGTCTGGTATCTCCGGGAGGTCCTGAAAGAAGGCGTCTACGGCAAGGATCTGGCGGAGCAACTCACTCGCGAATGCCTCCGGTACCTTTACCGCCTGCTCTTCCTTTTCTATGTGGAAGCGCGAGAGGAACTCGGCTACGCGCCGATGAAAAGCGAGGAATACCGCACCGGCTATTCCCTCGAGAGTCTGCGTGATGCTGCTGAGGCTGATTTATCGACTGAAGAGGATCGCGGCGGCTACTTCCTGCACTACTCGCTGCAAGCGCTTTTCAAGCTCATATATGACGGATGGCGGCACGAGCTAAAGGCAGAGCAGGTTGGCGACTACAACTTCCGCATGGAGCCGCTGCGTTGCGATCTTTTTGATCCCGAGCGGACACCTCTCTTGAATCGGGTCCGCCTGCGCAATCCGGTCCTCCAGAAAGTCATCGAACTGCTCTCCCTTTCCCGCGAAGGCAATGGTCGCCGAGGTCGTATCAGTTACGCCCAACTCGGCATTACCCAGCTAGGTTCGGTCTATGAGGGATTGCTCTCCTACACGGGATTCTTCGTGGAAGAGAAAGATGGTCTCTACGAAGTGAAGCCCGAGGGCGAGCAATACGACCCGCTGAAGCAGGCCTACTTCGTCCCCAAAAGCGCTCTTGCCGAATACGAGGAAGAAGAAAAGGTCTACTCCGATGGTCGCTTAGTCCACCATCCGCAAGGAAGCTTTGTGTACCGCCTCGCCGGAAGAAACCGTCAGAAATCAGCCTCCTATTACACGCCCGACGTTCTCACTCAATGCGTCGTGAAATATGCGCTGAAGGAACTCCTTAAAGATAAGTCCGCTGACGAGATTCTGAGCCTGAACGTCTGCGAGCCCGCGCTTGGTAGCGGAGCCTTCCTGAACGAAGCCGTAAATCAGTTAGCCGATGCATACCTGGAACGTAAACAGCGCGAAACCGGCCGAGTGATCGGGCAAGAGAGCTATCTGCTCGAAAAACAGAAGGTGAAGGCCTACCTTGCTGATAACCGTGTTTATGGCGTGGATCGCAACCCTGTGGCGATTGAGCTGGCTGAGATATCTCTTTGGCTCAACACCATCTATGAGAGTCACACTATTCCCTGGTTTGGTAGCCAGCTAATCGCCGGGAACAGTCTCATCGGCGCCCGCCGTCAGGTATTCACGCGAGAGCAGCTTGAAAGCGACGACCGCGAATGGCTTGGTTCGGTTCCCGAGCGCGTGCCAATGGGCAAAGAGCGCGCTATCAGCCAGATTTGGCATTTTCTGGTCCCCGACAAAGGGATGGCAAACTACACGGACAAAGTCGTCAAGGAGATGCTCCCCACGGAGATGAAGCATATCCGCGACTGGCGCAAGGGATTCACGAAGCGGTTCTCTTCGACTGATACGCGGGCTCTTGAGCGCCTTTCTGCTGCTGCGGACCTCCTCTGGAAGAAACACTGCAATGACCTTTGCCGAGTCCGACGCGATACCGAACACATTTTCCCCATCTTCGGCCAAGAGTCGAACCCGGCGTTTGCGGAACATGGAAATCGACTCACGACCCATGAGCGCGATGAGATTTTCAATCGCGCGTTCAATCCGGACGGCGGGCAGGCCAGCGCCTATCAGCGGCTCAATCTTGCAATGAACTATTGGTGCTCACTCTGGTTTTGGCCCGCAGAAAACGCGGATCTCTTACCCACTCGCGATGAGTTCATGCTCGAAATGTCCGCGATTGTGGAGGGAACCTCTCGAGAGCTGTCGCCAATTTTGGGAGCAGAACAACAACCGCTGTTCGAATCCGGCAAGCCAGAACAGCAGCAATTGCGTCTTGCCGAGGAGCTTGGAGCGGTGAACTTGGACGAACTCTGCGCGCGCTTGCCACGTTTACAGGAGGTCTGTGATTTGGCCCAGCAACACCGTTTCCTTCATTGGGAGCTGGAGTTTGCTGATCTTTTTGAGGAGCGGGGCGGATTCGATCTGATACTGGGGAACCCTCCCTGGATCAAGATAACTTGGGAAGAGGGTGGGGTGATGGGTGACTTCGAGCCGTTGTTCATCCTGCGGAAGTTCTCTGCCCCCCGCATTCGTGAGCTGCGCCATAAAACCTTTGAGCGGTACATGGAACTGAAACACACCTATCTTGAGGAACAGGTGGAGTTCGACGGAACTCAGAACTACCTGAATGCAAAACAAAACTACCCGCTGCTGGTGGGGACACAGTCGAACTCTTACAAGTGCTTCCTGACAAAGGCGTGGGACGTATCAAACCAGGAAGGCGTGTCAGGGTTTCTGCACCCCGAAGGCGTCTATGACGATGCAAAAGGTGGTGCGCTGCGAGCCGTTTCCTATTCTCGACTCAAATACCATTTCCAATATCAAAACGGCTTGAATCTCTTCGCCGAGGTTGCACACCGTGAGAAGTACAGTGTCAATGTCTACGGTCCAGCAAACAAGCCTGGGTTCCAACATATTTCGAATCTATTCCACCCATCCACCGTGGACGCATGCTTCGAACACGACGGTTCCGGCAGGTGCGGTGGCATTAAGAGTGATGACGGCGAGTGGGATCTGTCCGGGCATCGAGACCGGATCATCGAGGTTGACGAAACCGTGCTGGAGTTGTTTGCTCTCCTTTACGACGACCCTGGCACATCAGCGATCGAGGCTCGGTTGCCCTCACTGCACGCTCGGGAACTGGTCGAAGTGCTTCACAAGTTTGCAGTCTATCCCAAACGCCTCGGCGACCTCTCTGGACAGTATGAGAACACCGAGATGTGGCATGAAACAAACGCTGTCGACCAAGGTATCATCCGCCGCGAGACGCGTTTCCCGGCATCTGCTAACGAACTGATTCTCTCGGGCCCTCACATCCATATAGCAAACCCGCTATCCAAAACGCCGAGGAGCATTTGTACCGAGAAAGGTGACTACGACCCTCTGGACCTGACTTCACTCCCGGCGGACTACCTCCCTCGTACCAACTACGTAGCTGGATGCGATGCGGATACATACATTTCGCTCACTCCCCGCGTTCCCTGGTGTGATCAGAAATCGGTCACGGAATTCTACCGTTTTATCAATCGAGAGATGCTCAGTCAGGCCGCTGAACGAACCTTCTTGCCAGCGCTGATTCCTCCTGGAGTAGGTCACATCTACACCGGTTATGCCACCATCACGAAGGATATTGCGGACCTTATCGACCTAGCTTGTTTTGGGTTCTCTCTTCCAGCCGATTTCTTGGTCAAGTCGACAGGGATGGGCCATGCACGACTGAACCTGTTGCAGAAGATGCCGGTGCTAACCGATTACGCCACACGTCCCTTCGCCTGGTCCCGGGTCTTTTTGCTTAATTGCCTGAATGTTCAGTATGCGGATCTTTGGCGCGAATGCTGGCAGGATGAATTCCGTATCCAATGCTGGACGAAATCCGACCCGCGGCTGAACAATACGCGCTTCAGTTCCCTAACTCCCGAATGGTGCTGGGAGACTCCGTTACGCACTAACTACGAACGTCGTCAAGCTCTTGTCGAAGTAGATGTTCTGGCTGCTCGCGCGCTGGGTCTGAGGCTGAAAGATCTATGCACCATCTATCGGATCCAGTTTCCGGTTCTCCAGCAGAACGACGCCGACACCTGGTATGACCGGCGTGGGCGCATTATCTTCACATCTTCCAAAAGCGTACCAGGCGTCGGCTTCACGCGGCAGGAATGGGAACGGGTCAGGAATATGACATCGGGAACGGTGACACGCACGATTCAGGATGACACCCGTCCTGGTGGTCCCCAAGAACGAACGATCGAATACGTAGCGCCGTTCGACCGATGCGACCGAGAGATTGACTACGCCACCGCTTGGAAGTTCTTCGACGAGGCCGGCATATGATCCCATCCGTCATCGCCCGCCAGATCCAGACCGGCGTGGTGGATTTCCTCCGCACGACGTTTCCTATTACGAATCCATTCTTCACTCGTTCCCTCGAA
>Ga0181516_10002733_pt1 | contig 12245 bp, 9 predicted proteins | sample PEATcosm2014_Bin_25_FD_121104 | JGI IMG/M metagenome (GOLD analysis project Ga0181516, IMG submission 121104) | Peatland microbial communities from MTU Mesocosm Facility, Houghton, MI, USA - PEATcosm2014_Bin01_10_metaG | ecosystem: Environmental > Terrestrial > Soil > Wetlands > Peat | place...
CAAGCCGATCTTGATGTCTTCTATGAACGAGCGACACAGGCATATATCAGGATTTATGAGCGGTGTGGTTTGGGCGAACTGACCCTGATGACCTATGCATCGGGGGGCATGTTTTCGAAATACTCGCATGAGTTTCAGACGATTACTCCTTATGGCGAAGACACTATTTATCGTTTGCCGGGCACCAAAATCGCGATCAACAAGGAAATTATCGCCGATCAAGACGCTTTGCGTGAAATAATTCCTTATTACAAGCCCGGCGACGAAGCCAAGCTGGAAGAATTGAAGTCAATCGAAGTTGGCAATATCTTCAAACTGGGTACGCGTTTCTCTGATGCGTTTAACGCTCAATACAATGACCGTGACGGCACGTTGAAGAAAATGATCATGGGCTGCTATGGCTGCGGCCCAAGCCGCGTGATGGGGACAATTGCCGAATGCATGAGCGACGATCACGGCCTTGTCTGGCCGGAAAATGTCGCGCCGTTCAAAGTTGGCATCGTCAACCTGAAAGTTGGGCAGGAAAAGACTGACAAGGCGTGCGAGCATTTATATGCGGCCTTGAATAAAGCGGGAGTCGAAACCTTCTATGATGACCGTGACGAAAGCGCCGGAGTCAAATTTGCGGACATGGACCTTATCGGTTTGCCGTGGCACGTTGTTGTCGGGCCGCGCGGGATTGAAAAAGGCTTCGTTGAACTTAAAAATCGTAAAACTGGCGAACGTCAGGAATTTAGCATGGACGGTGTGTTGGCTCGTTTAACTGAGAAGTAGGTCGATGATGTTCTCTCCCTTCGAAATTCTTGTGGCTATGCGCTACCTTCGTGCGAGGAGGCAGGAGGGGTTTATTTCGGTTATCAGCTGGTTCTCGCTGATCGGGATTGCGCTGGGCGTGGCGACGTTGATTGTTGTGATGTCGGTCATGAACGGATTCCGGCAGGAATTGTTTCAGCGTGTGATTGGGTTGAACGGGCATATGAATCTTTATGCGATGCAGGGGCCGATTGACGATTATCAGCCTTTGCTCGACCGCATTTCTAAAGTCCCGGATGTTCTTTCTGTTGCGCCGACTGTTGAAGCGCAGGCGTTGATTACGCATGAGGGGTCGGCTTCTGGCGCCTATGTGCGCGGCATGTCGGCGGATGCCATTCGCAGCCGCCCTACGATTGCCAATCATATCGTCGCAGGATCGTTGAACAATTTTGAAGACAGCAATATCGCCATTGGCGTGCGTATGGCGGAACGGCTTGATCTGCGGATAGGAGATACGTTGACGCTGATTTCTCCGGTTAGCCAGAGCACGGTTTTTGGCGCCGCGCCGCGTATGCGCGGTTATAAAATCGCGGCGGTTTTTGATGTCGGGATGTTCGAATACGACAATAATTTTGTCTATATGCCGCTACCTGCGGCGCAGATTTTCTTTGCAACGGGCAGCAGCGTGACGGCGCTGGAAATGTTTGTCCGTAATCCGCAAGATATGCGGAAGGTGCGCAGTGATATTGTCGCGGCGATAGGCTCGACCCAGCCGCAGCCTGTGCGGTTAGTCGATTGGCAGCAGAATAATTCCAGCTTCTTCACGGCGCTGCAGGTCGAACGCAATGTAATGTTCTTGATCCTGACGATGATTATTCTGGTTGCCGCTTTCAATATCATTTCCGGCCTTATCATGCTGGTAAAAGATAAGGGGAGCGACATTGCCATTTTGCGTACGATGGGCGCGACGCGCGGCATGATTATGCGGATCTTCTTCTTGAATGGTTCGTTCATCGGCGTGGTTGGCACGACGGCTGGATTGGGGTTGGGATTGTTTATTGCCAAACATATCGAGGGCTTGCGCCAGATTGTGCAAACATTGACTCATACCGATCCTTTCGCGGCGGATGTTTATTTTTTGACCCGCATGCCTTCGGTTGTTGATTGGGGTGATGTGGTGCGGATTGTGATTATGGCGCTGGCGCTGTCGTTCCTCGCCACGTTGTATCCATCATGGCGCGCCGCAAAGCTCGATCCGGTGGAGGCGTTGCGTTATGAGTAATCCCGTTCTCGACCTTCGCAGCATTACGCGCACGTTTCAGCAAGCGGGCGAGCCGCTGCATGTTTTGCGCGGCTGTTCTCTGTCGATTAATGCCGGGGAAACCGTGGCGCTGATTGGGCCTTCGGGTTCTGGCAAATCAACGTTGTTGCACAGCGCCGGACTGTTGGAAAAACCGGACGAGGGGCAAATTCTTATCGGCGGCCAGGATGCCGTGCAATTGGACGATGCCGGACGAACGGCGTTGCGCCGCCGCACGATTGGGTTTGTCTATCAATTCCATCATTTGCTGCCGGAATTCTCTGCGCTGGAAAATATCGTGTTGCCGCAGATGATCGCGGGCACATCGCTCAAGGCCGCTGAGATTCGCGCACGGGATTTGCTGGAGCAGACCGGACTTGCCAACCGTGCCGATAATCGTCCGGGAAAATTGTCGGGCGGCGAGCAACAACGTGTTGCCATTGCCCGTGCTTTGGCCAACAACCCTCAATTATTGATTGCCGACGAACCTACCGGAAACCTTGATCCTGATACGGCGGATCATGTGTTCGAGATGCTGCAAAATCTGGTCAACTCCCAGAAACTCGCCCTTCTGATGGCAACCCACAATCACGACCTTGCCCGCAAGATGAGTAAGGTGGTGGAAATTAGGACAGGGCTGCTGTCGGGGATTTGATGGACTAGAGGAAGGCCGTTCACGCTTGTGGGCAAATGATTAAAGAATTAGCGCTGAGGCATCCGCGGTACCGATCATCAAGATTTTCCGTTTGAGAAGAAAGGTTTTGTTCATTTGTCACTGCTTCTGGAAAATAAAGATCTATGAGAGTCTCACCAAAAGATTCCCAGTTTGCGTGATTTGTATATTTTTGGTTCATAAGAAAATTAGAGCCCAACCCTGCGTCTTCCCTGTGTCGACTCATGGTTAAGATAAGATCGTCAAGGGGCAGTGGTGCAAACCCCGCTTTTGTAAGAATTCCATAATCCGAAAGCGTACGAAGAAAAGTTAGCATAGTTAACTGGGTCACACATAAATCGCCTCGCACGGCCACCGCTGCATCTAAAGCGCCCGCGTCGTCGGAGAAATAGAAAATCGGCAAATCTGTTTTTTCCATAAATCGAAGATATTCTTGTGCCGCAATGTCTCCAAAATGTTCTCTTCGAGGTTCAAGTGCAGCGACAAGATCCCAATCTTTTTCTACTCTTGTCTTCTCACTGTCCTGTATTTGCTGAATCTTTCGGAGTAGAATAGCCGGTGCTGTCTGGTCGCTTTCGTGGGGCTGTGCAATATGTATGAGGCCATCAGAAACAGCATCGAGAAGAAAATCTTCTATGGATTTCTTTAGAGATAGTTTTCTAGAAAAGGATGGACTCTTTATCTTCCCTCCTTTGTGGAATGTATTGCTCGCTTCAAAATAAACCATTTTGGGAACGACAATTTTAAATCCATTGTTTGCAAGATAAAGAAAGATATCTAACAAGGGCGCAATCGGTTTCTTGGGGTGATCGGTGGAGAACACTACCGAAAGAGAAAAGAGGGAAGTCGTATCGACAAGAATAATCCCACGAGGGACATCCGACCCCTGTGCTTGATTTAAAACAATTTGTTCTTTGCCGTTTATATAGGCTTGGGGTTGAAGGGGGGTAGGATTAACGCTTGGGGGCTTGAGTGTAGGATATTTTTGATAAAAACTCTCTACGCGCGAAGGACGGTGAAATTTTTCTGTCGCCGTATCTCTAGCTTCCGCGAACTCATTTGCCTTTGCATCAGAAATACAAATGTCTGCCAAAGTTTTATTAAATGCCAGACGAGTAGCGTTTGTATATTTGGGTGTAAACAGTAGGCGCGCAACTAAACCCGCGCTATCCATGTGTTGTTCCATGGTGCTAACAAGTTGTTTAGCTTTCTGCGGCACAAATCCAGATTTTTCAAGAACGCCGTGATCAGTCAAGGTTTGCAAGAAAGAGAACATAGTTAAAGGAGTAACACCGTTGGCCATAGCCGCATCCAAAGTCTTGGGATTGTCGGATAAACAGAAAACCGGCAAATCGGTGTGTTTGATAAATCGAAGATACTGTTGTGCTGCGATGTGGCTAAAGCCTGTGATGGGCTTTTCAAGCGCGGCGGCTATTCCAGAATATTTTTCTTCTTCTGTTGCTCCGCTTTTACATATACGGCGTATATTACGGAGTAGGATCGCGGCGTCCGTTGTATCGCTGCTGTGCGGCGGGATGATATGTATAGATTTTTGGCGGTCAGGGCTATCGAAAAATTTTCTTAGGAGCGGTTTCAAAGGCTGCCGATCATTTTGTACATCGGAACTAACAATTGTTCCATCGTATAACATAGCGCCTAATTTAAACGCGAGCATTTCCGTGACGGTTACCCTGTAGCCAATGTCAGCGAGATAAAAAAGGACATTCCATAACCGCGCGGTTGGTATTTCAGGTTGATTGGTTGGCAGTTTGACAGAGAGATAAAAAAATGAAGGCTCATCCACATGAATGATGCCGCGGAGGGTATTTTGTCCCTTAGCCAAATCTAAATTATACTGTTCTTGCGTGTTCATTATGCTGTTCTTAACTAAAAGGCGTCCAAAAAATGGTTGATCTGTGATGTCCTTACCTTTTATGACGACAGGTGGCGACAACGCAATACTTTCAATGAATTAACCCTGCGCGGCAAACCTGAAATGCACAGGGCACAACCCATTATAACTGATTGAAATAAAAAGAATTTATTGGCATTTTTCTCTTGGTTGGCACGGCCTCAGGTGCTAAAAACAATCCTCTTATTTTAACGCCGTGATTCCTCATAAAAACAGGTTTTGTTGTGACCGATAGCCCACCGTCCGCGCCCCTTTCCGACATCTTGCCCGTCACGATCGAAGACGAGATGCGGCAATCCTATCTTGCCTATGCGATGAGCGTGATCGTTTCGCGCGCGTTGCCGGATGTGCGCGACGGGTTGAAGCCCGTGCATCGCCGCATTTTGTACGCGATGAAGGAAAGCGGCTATGTAAGTACGGCCGCCTATCGTAAATCGGCGCGTATCGTCGGCGACGTGATGGGTAAATATCACCCGCATGGCGACAGCGCGATTTACGACGCGATGGTGCGCATGGCGCAGGATTTTTCGATGCGCTTGCCGCTGATCGACGGGCAGGGAAATTTCGGTTCGATGGACGGCGATAGCGCCGCCGCGATGCGTTACACCGAAGCGCGCCTCGACAAGGCCGCCGAGACGATGCTGGAAGACATCGACAAGGACACGGTCGATTTTCATCCGAACTATGATGAATCGGAAGAAGAGCCGGATGTTCTGCCTGCGCGTTTCCCGAATTTGCTGGTCAATGGCGGCGGCGGCATTGCGGTCGGCATGGCGACCAACATCGCGCCGCATAATTTGGGCGAAGTGATTGATGCGACTCTGGCGGTCATTCAAAATTCAGAAATCTCTATCGAAGAATTGCTGGAAATAATCCCGGGACCTGATTTCCCCACGGGGGCGCTCATTCTCGGCGCGAGCGGATGCCGTTCTGCCATGCATACGGGGCGCGGCAGCATTACGATGCGCGCGCGCCATGTGGTCGAGGAAATCCGCAAAGACCGTCAGGCGATTGTCTTTACCGAAATTCCGTTTCAGTTGAACAAGGAAAATCTGGTCAAGCGCATCGCGGAATGCGTGCATGAGAAGATCATCGAAGGCATCGCCGAATTGCGCGACGAATCCGACCGCGACGGGGTGCGCGTGGTGGTCGAGCTGAAACGCGACGCGATGGCCGAAGTTGTGCTGAACCTGCTCTTCGCCAACACGCCTTTACAGACGAATTTCTCCGTCAATATGCTGGCGCTGAATAACGGGCGGCCGGAATTGATGAATTTGAAGGATGTCTTAAAGGCTTTCATCGAATTCCGCGAAAAAACCATCACGCGCCGCACCGAGTTTGAATTGAAGCAAGCGCGCGACCGCGCCCATGTGTTGCTCGGTCTTGCGGTTGCCGTGGCCAATATCGATGAAATTATTGCGCTGATCCGCCGCGCGAATGATCCTGTCATCGCCCGCGCGGAGTTAATGGCCAAAGAATGGCCGGTGGGCGACGTGGCTCCTTTGATTACATTGGTCGATGAAGCGTTTGACGCGAATGCCGCCAATCCTACGTACAAACTTAGCGAGATTCAGGCCAAGGCCATTCTTGATTTGCGCCTGCATCGCTTGACCGGATTGGAGCGCGACAAGATCGGCAACGATTTGAAGGAAGTCGTCACGCAGATTGCGGATTATCTCGATATTCTTGCCAAGCGTGAACGGGTTTTCCGGATCATGTCAGACGAATTGGCTGCGATTAAGCTGAAATTCGCGACGCCGCGCCGCACCGAGATCACGCCTGTTGAATTCGAGCAGGACATCGAGGATTTGATCCAGCGCGAAGACATGGTCGTGACCGTCAGCCACGCCGGTTACGTCAAGCGCGTGCCTCTTTCCACCTATCGTGCGCAAAAGCGCGGCGGTAAGGGCCGCGCGGGTATGGCGACGAAGGAAGAAGATTTCGTCAGCGATATTTTTGTGGCCTCGACCCACACGCCGATGTTGTTTTTCTCGTCCTTGGGACGTGTTTATAAGTTAAAGGTCTATAAGCTTCCTCTCGGCAATCCGCAGGCTCGCGGCAAGGCTTTGGTCAATTTGCTGCCGCTTGAACAAGGCGAAACGATCACCACCGTTTTGCATTTGCCGGAGGATGAAACGACATGGGAGACTCTCAACGCCGTGTTTGCGACCTCCAGCGGAACTGTGCGCCGTAATCAATTGTCAGATTTCAGCAATGTTCGACCCAGCGGCATCATCGCGATGAAACTGGAAGACGGGGATCATCTGATTTCGGTCAATACCTGCACGGAACATGACGATATCCTGCTGGCGACCAAGCAAGGCAAGGCGATACGTTTTGCCGTGGACGATGTGCGCGTGTTTACGGGGCGCAATTCCGTCGGCGTGCGCGGCGTCAGGCTGGCCGAAGGTGATACGCTTATTTCCATGTCGATTTTGCGCCATGTCGAGGCGACGGCGGAAGAACGCGCCGCCTATCTGCGCCAAGCCAATGCGGCGCGGCGCGCGCCCGATGAAGTCGAAGAGGCAGCGCCAGGGGAAGGTGATGATGAAGAATCCGCGACGACAAATGTAACGCTCTCGCCCGAACGCTTTGCCGAATTGGCGGGGTATGAGGAATTTTTGCTGACGGTTTCCGAACGCGGCTTTGGCAAACGCACTTCCGCCTATGAATACCGCCTGTCGGGTCGCGGCGGGCAGGGCATATGGAATATGTTTATGTCCGACCGCAACGGTTTGATCGTCGCCACATTCCCTGTGAAGGACGGTCAGGAAATTATGTTGGTGTCGGACGGCGGCCAGATTATCCGCTCGCCCGTCAAAGACATCCGCATCGCAGGCCGCCGTACGCAAGGCGTGACGGTCTTCCGCGTCGATCAGGCGGAAAAAGTAGTGTCGGTTGCGGCGGTGGATGATCAGTCGGGCGAAGAAGAAAATGCAGAAGGCGATACCATTGAAGAAAACGTTTAGCAGCCAAGTGACAAAGGAAGATGTAAGGGAATTTACTAATTCCTGCGTTTTTGCTAAGGCAAGTTATGACCATTTTAGAGATCTTTATACCAATAGATCTGATGATGAATTGAACTTAATGGAAAAACTTGCCCCTTTCTTCTTTGGAGATATAAATGCAATTCTGAGGGAGTACATGTTTTTGCAGGTGTGCAAGATTACTGACCCCGCCAAGCAACGCGATGATGAAAATTTGACGATAGATTTTTTTATTAACAATTCTGATTTTTCTGCTGCTCCAGAAAAATTATCGAGACTGAAGATTTTGCATAAAGAGATCGAGGTATTTCGAAAAAAAGTTCTGCCTGCGCGTAATAAAATTATTTTGCATACAGATCGCCATACTGTCCATCAAGGCATTGCTTTAGGTGTTGTCAGTAATACTGAATGGGATGCATTTTGGTTGGCGGTGAAAGAAGTTGTTCATATTCTTAATTTGCATTTCACAAATGAAAACATACAAATAAACTCTATCTCCAGATCAGATGTTGGGCGTTTAATCCACATCTTGAAACAAGCTGAGGAATCACATGCCTAAGCGCGAACGCATCGGCCTCTACCCCGGAACCTTTGATCCGATCACGCGCGGGCATATTGATATTATTCAACGCGCGGCGCGGGTCGTAGACAGGCTGGTCATCGGGGTTGCCAAAAATTCCGGCAAGGGGCCGCTGTTCGATACCGCGACGCGCGTTAAAATGGTCAAGCGCGAGATCAAGGCTTTGGGGAATGGCGCGAACATTGTTGTAATGCCATTCGATAATCTGTTGATGCATTTTGCCGAAACTATTGGCGCTTCGGTCATCGTGCGCGGATTGCGCGCCGTGTCGGATTTTGAATATGAAATTCAAATGGCGGCGATGAATTACCGCATGTATCCGGATATCGAAACCATCTTTTTGACCGCGACCGAGGGGACACAGTTCATCGCGTCGAGCTTCGTCAAGGAAATCGCGCGCCTCGGCGGCGATGTGCGGCCTTTTGTCAGCGAGGCGATTGCTTGCGATCTGGAGCATTGTTTCCAAAAGGAGAAAAGCCGCCGCAAGGTGACTCCGGTGGTGAGGGATTAAGCTTCTGCGCTTTCGCGCCCCCCTCCCTCGCGTTATGGCAACGACAAACGTGTGGCAGTTGCCGTTTCGCGCTCCCCACAAGGGGGAGGGGAAACCGCTGCTATTTCGGCAATTTTTGTCGTAGCATCATCGACTTCTTTCCAATCGGTAAATTCGACGACGGCTTGCGGATCGGTGGGGCCTCCGGTCAAAAGCATGATGAAGCGGATCATTGTTCGGTCGAACCAACTGTAACGTGGATAATCGAGCCTTCCGGCTATCGCGGCGGCATAGGCGGGGGTAAGATTATATCGGCGCAGCCATTTGCGCAGATAGGGATTGTTTTGCGCCGTTTTCTTATTGGCTTTGCGGGCGGTTAGGTTGACCGACAGGATAACGAGGGGCGCTTCGGAATTCAGCCGACGATAGGCAGCCAGAAAACGATCCGCCGGTTCCAGATGATGCCCGTATCGAACCGACGCCACGATAACCAGCAAATTGCGCCCTGATAAAGCATCGGCAGCGGCGGGGATTGCCGCCAAATCTTCAGGAACAACTTTAATACCATTTGTGGCCAGTTTTGCCGCGATATAGGTGGATATTTTGAGAGATTGCCCGTCGCGCGAGGCGTAAAAGAGGCGCATTATTTCCTCGCGGCCAACCACGCTGCAATCTTTGGCCAGTTTTCGTGCAGCGCGTGCGAGCCCATGAAGAGGCCGATATGGCCGCCTGTGGCAAGGGTCTTGACGACCTTATCCGGCGGAGTGCCGAAGAAATTCGTGGCGTTAAAGACTTGATCTTGCGGGGTGATGTCGTCCTCGGTTCCGGCCAAAAGATAAAGCGGGCAGGTGATCATTTGCGGTTTTACGTTTTGGCCTAGCGCGATAAATTCGCCTTTGGCGAAACGGTTTTCTTTGAACAATTGCAGGATCACCTGCAAATACCAACGGCCGGGCAGATTGACCGTGTTTTCGTACCAGCGTTCAAAATTTTCCGTGCGCTGCAGATAGGTCGGATCGTCGATGTGTTCGTAAAGGGTGATGTATTTATTCACCAGATGTTGTTCGGGATGCATGTTTTTGAATCCCTCAAGCATGAACTGGCCTTTCAGCAATCCGCCGCCCGCGACTACCAGATTTTCATAGAAGCTCATCGGCAAATCATTAGCCAATTCGCGGATGCCGCCATTACCGGCTTGGGTGTCTAGGGGCGATCCGGCGCAGACGAGCGAGGTGACTTGGGTTGGGAAACGCGCCGCATAAAGACTGGCCATCCAGCCGCCCTGACATAGGCCGATAAGATTGACGCGGCCGCCTAAATCGCCAACGGCGACATGGAGTTCGGCGAGATAATTGTCGATGTCATAATCTTTCATATCGTCGGTCGCGCTGCGCCATTCGGTGGCGAAGACGCGCGTCAGGCCGTTTTGCAGCAGCGTTGCAATGAGGCTTTGGCCTTGATGAAAATCGGCAATGACGGAGGTGTGTCCGGCATAAGGCGGGAGGACGAGCGTCGGAAATTCATTGGCTGCAGGTGAGGTCGAGAAATCGCGCAGAGTAAACGTATGGAGATCGTAGACGATTTTATTTGGTGTCGCCCATTCCGGCATGGGGTGAACAACGTCGTTTTGCAGGACTTCCTGAAAGAATTTCAAATTCTTTTCGGTTTCTGTCAGCGTTTCCTTTTCCATGCACAAAGCCATGCCAACGGGCCAGAAAAAGGGGCTTTCAATGCCGGCACAAGGATCTTTGGTCATGGAAGGGCTGGGGTTCGAGTTCAGATTGGTTAATGCTAACACAAAAACGGATTAGACAAAATCATCTTGATGCGTCACTCTTGCGCGATGGCATTGCTTCCTTACACGCTGATCGAGCCTTCAGGCGCAATGTCGCCTTTGGTGGTCGATTCCCCGCATAGCGGGCGGATTTATCCGGTCGATTTTGCCTATACCTGCCCCTTGCACATCTTACGTCAGGCAGAGGATGCCTTTGTGGATGAAGCGGTGACGGGCGCGGCCAACGCAGGGGCGACGATCCTGATGGCAGAATTTCCACGTAGTATGATCGACGTCAATCGTGCCGAAAACGACATTGATCCGAATGCACTTGATGGCGTATGGCCGGAGCCGCTGAATCCCGATGAATTGACTCGTGCGGGCTTTGGCCTTGTGCGGCGCATGTGTCGCAGCGGGATTGCCATCTATCGCACGAATTTGACGGTGGCCGAGGTTCTGCGCCGTCTTGATATTTATTATCGGCCTTATCATCAATGTTTGCGCAGTTTGGTCAAAGCGCGTTTAAAAAAATTTGGAGCTTGTATTTTGCTTGATGTTCATTCGATGCCGGATCGGGTTGAAAACAATAGTGTGCGGGAAGATTTTGTTTTGGGCGATCTTGATGGCGCGAGCTGCGACCCTGCCTTAACGCGGCAGGCACAGAAAATCTTGCGGGATATGGGCTATCGCGTTGCGTTGAACTTTCCCTATAAAGGCCGCGAGATCGTGCAGCGCTACGGTTTGACGGGGCATGGAGCAAACGCTTTGCAGGTCGAGATTAATCGCAAGCTTTATCTTGATGAGATTAAGATCGAAAAACATAAGGGAATGGAAAAATTACGCGAAGATATGACTGCGTTTTTTGAGGCGATGATGAATTTCATCAACGCTGCCAACGGCAAGCTGGCAGCAGAGTAAAATAGATCATCTGACTGCCGCTCGCTTTAACCGGTCATTGATCGCAAGGCCTAACCCGATATTGGGAATTGGCGCGACTGCTATGCCGGAATAAACAGGCTTATCTAATTCGCGCAGCATGAAAAACAAATTGGCGGCGGCTTCGTTAAGGTCGCTTTGCGGGCTGAGGTTCAAATGCGCGGCGCTGCCTTTGGTTGAAGTGTCGGAACCGAAGGCAAGAAAGGCCTCGGTGGCAGCAACATCATGGGCATTCAGGCGAAGAGGCAGATGAGGGGCATAATGGCTGGCCAACATGCCCGGGGACGGAGGTGTGGTTGTCTTGGAGGATTCAAAGACGGATATTTTGCGGCCTAGTATTGATTCAAGCTGTTCTGGTGTTACGCCGCCAGGGCGCAGGATCATGGGTTCGGATGCGGCCAGATTAATGACGGTTGATTCAACGCCGATTGTCGAACGGCCGCCTGACAAGATCAGATCGACATTTTCGCCTAAGGATTCCGCGACATGTTCTGCTGTTGTGGGGCTGAGTTTTCCTGAGGCGTTGGCGCTGGGCGCGGCTAGGGGCAGGCCGACGGCGCGTAATAAGTGCTGTGCGTCGGGATGCGATGGAATCCGCACCGCAAGAGTGTCAAGGCCTGCGCTGGCGAGCAATGATACGGGCGCATCCTGGCGGCGCGGCAAGATCAATGTCATCGGGCCGGGCCATAATTTTTCCGCCAGTAAACGCGCCATATCATTCCATTCGATCAAATCATCGAGAGCGGTTGTTTCAGCCACATGGATGATCAACGGATTAAATGAGGGGCGACCTTTGGCTTCATAAATGGCTGCGACAGCCTGTCCGTTCGTGGCGTCGGC
>Ga0181516_10002734_pt1 | contig 12244 bp, 11 predicted proteins | sample PEATcosm2014_Bin_25_FD_121104 | JGI IMG/M metagenome (GOLD analysis project Ga0181516, IMG submission 121104) | Peatland microbial communities from MTU Mesocosm Facility, Houghton, MI, USA - PEATcosm2014_Bin01_10_metaG | ecosystem: Environmental > Terrestrial > Soil > Wetlands > Peat | place...
GACGGTTGGCGCCTCGCCGAGATGCTGGCGGACGTGTCGGGTCTCATCGCGAGCCCCGGCGAACTCTACGGTGACGCCGGGGCGCCGTACGTGCGAATCGCGGTGGTCCAGCCCGATGAGCGCCTGGAGCTCGTGGCGTCACGTCTCCGGGCACTTGGTTAGCCCCCGGTACGATTGGTCAATGGGCGATCTCGAAAGTCGAATCAACGCGTGGCACGACCAGATTTCGGACATCACACCCGAGAACCTTGAAGCTCGACGCGACGTGGAACTGGTGATCGCAAAGCTTGACGAGGGCCAACTGCGAGTCGCCGAAGTGAGTCCGACCGGCGACGTGGTCGTGCACGAGTGGGTGAAGAAGGCGATCATGCTGCTCTTTCGACTCCACGGGCTCGAGAAGAGCGAAGCGGGTCCCTTTGAATACCTCGACAAACTCGAGCTCAAGTCCGACTACGAGCGCCGCGGAGTGCGAGTGGTGCCAGGCGCGTCGGCTCGGCGCGGGAGTTACTTGAGTCCGGGTGTGATCCTCATGCCGAGTTACGTCAACATCGGCGCCTGGGTGGGTCCAGGCACGATGGTCGACACGTGGGCGACGGTGGGCAGTTGCGCCCAGATTGGAGCCAACGTGCACTTGGCCGGCGGTGTGGGCATCGGCGGCGTCTTGGAGCCAGCGAACGCCGTGCCCGTGGTGATCGAAGACGGCGCCTTCATCGGAAGCCGTTGCATGATTGTCGAAGGAGCGCGAGTCGGCAAGGGTTCGGTTCTCGGGGCGGGGACCATCCTGAACCCTTCCATTCCTGTTATCGACGCCGAAACCGGTGAGGAGATCTCGCGTGGTCGCGTTCCTGACTACTGCGTGGCGGTGACCGCGAGTCGACGCCGGGAGTATCCCGGGGGCGAGTTCTTCCTGCCGTGTGTCTTGATCATCAAGCGGATGACAGCGGGCGAGGGCCACGACAAGGCGGCGCTGAACTCGTTGCTTCGCGAGCACGGCATCGCGACGTGACTCGACTCGACGACGCGCTCGAGCTCGTGCGGATCGATTCGGTGAGTCGACACGAATCGGCACTGGCGGGACTGGTCGAGCGGCGGCTTCGCCCCAATCACTTGTTGGAGGTTGAACGAATTGGCGACAATGTCGTCGCGCGCACCACGGGTCATCACGCAACGCGTCTGATGGTCGCGGGTCATCTCGACACGGTGCCCGGCGATCCTGGCGCCGCGATGGTCGTCGACGACGAATTGCGTGGCGTGGGGGCCTGTGACATGAAGGGTTCGATCGCAGTCATGCTCGAGCTCGCCGCCGAGCCAGTGTCGCGATCGGTCGAAGTGACGTGGGTGTTCTACGCGCGCGAGGAGATCGCGCGCAGCGAGTCAGGACTCTTGGAGATTGCCGAGTTGCGACCCGAGCTCTTGCGCGCGGACGTCGCGATTCTTGGTGAGCCCACCGGTGGCGTGGTTGAGGCCGGTTGTCAGGGCACGTTGCGAATTGGCGTCGAACTTCGCGGCGCGCGGGCCCATACTGCGCGTCCCTTTACCGGTGTCAACGCCATCCACCGGCTGGCCGCGCTCGTGAGCCACGTCGCGCGCTATGAGCCGCGATCGGTGACGATCGACGGCGTGACCTTTGTGGAGCAGCTTCAGACCGTGAGTGTCGAAGGAGGCGTCGCGCCGAACGTCGTGCCTGATGTGGCGCGTTGTGTGCTCAATCACCGAGTAGCGCCTGACCGGAGCGAGAACGAGGCGGTGGCGTGGCTTACCAAGTTCTTGGGCGACTTCGTTGAGCCGGGTGACGCCGTGGAGGTCATCGACTGGGCACCGTCGGCGGCTCCGGAGCTCTCGAACGAGCGACTCGCGCACCTTGTCGCCCTCACCAAGGCACCGCCGCGCGGCAAACTCGGCTGGACGGACGTCGCCACCTTCGTGCAACTCGGAATACCGGCGGCGAACTTTGGCGCCGGCGATCCGTTGCGGGCTCACCGCAGTGACGAACTCGTGACCCGCGCCGAACTCGACGAGTTCGCGTCGGTGTTGCGGACCTGGCTCGACTGACTTTGTCGAGGATTGCCTGACCGAACACCGCCTCGCACTCGGCGGAGCCGGTGCGAGGCGGTGTTCGTGTCGAACGGATTAGCCGTGATTGTTACAAGTTCACTCGCAGAGTGTACGTGAAGTGCACCGGCGTAGCCGACGCGGAACTTGTGGCCTGCACGGTGATGTTGTAGGTACCGAGGAGCAACGGCAGACCTGAGATGGTCACCGAGCCGTTCGCGTTGGACGTGGCGTGCAACCCGAGGGGTAGGCCAGAGACAACGCTCACGCTCGGCGTGGGAAGCCCAGTCGCGTTGATGGTCGTGGAGAACGGCACCAACAGATAGGCGTTGCCACTGGTGGCGTCGCCACTAAACGACGGAACGGTCTTAGCCAAGACGGTGAAGCTCTGGACGATCGGCGTGGCGGCTCCGTACGTTCCGTTACCCAGCTGGAACGCCACGATGTTGCAGGTGCCAGTTCCGACGAAGCTCACGACGCCGCTCTGGGTGGTTGCACACGTAGACGCGCTTGCCGATCCGAAGATCACCGGGAGCCCTGAGGACGCTCGGGCAGTCACCGTGTAGGTGGGTCCGCCGGGATAGGCGCTGCTCGGTGGGCTCGAGGTGAAGGTGATCGTCTGGGCGAGTTCGATGGTAAACGTCTGGACGAGCGGCGGGGCCGCGCTGTAGATGCCGTTACCGTTCTGGAACGCCACAATGTTGCAGTAGCCCGGACCAACGAAGCTCACGGTTGTGCCGGAGATCGTGCAGTTCGAAGGACTCGCCGAGGCGAACGTGATGGGAAGCCCTGAAGTCGCCGTCGCCGACACCTGGTAACTGCCGCCCACGACCGCGCCGGTGGGAGCGGTAGACGTGTAGCTGATCGACTGGCTCTGCAGGGCGGCCGTGAACTGCACAGCCGGTATGTACCACGGTGCGGTGCTGTAGTTCGTGGTCGGGTCAGTCCCCCAACACGGAGTGGTGTTTGGCGAGTCGAGACGGAACGTGCCCGTTCCCGCCGCGCCGCCGTCGCAGTAGAACGGACCGTAGCCCGTGTTCTGGAAGATGGTGCCGGGCAGCGGGTCACTTCCGACTGACGGCGCGTTGGCCGTGGTCAGACCGACATTCAACGAGTCGTAACCACAACCCTGAGGCGTCGAGTGGCACGCGGTGTTGTCGCCATACGGGTTGGTGCCGTAGTCACTCGTGTTGAATGCGACGCCGTAGATTACCGAATCGGGAACCGTGACGTTGGAGAGATTGAACGTCACGTTCGTCGCAAGTCCGTTGTAGCACTGGCCATCAGTTGCGTCGTACCAAGTGGACGGCGCGGAGGGGCAATCAGTAGGGTCCGCACTTGGGCGGTAGGGAATGTTGAATGTCTGGGTCACCGTTGAGATCAACGACCCGACAGTGTTGTTATCCCCCACGTTGTAGATGTTGAGAGTGATTGGCTCGGAGAACGTCGAGCCGGGAGTCGTCGTGCAACCTCCTTGCCACGTGCCGTTTTGGCAACCCCATGAACTCAACGTCACGACTGCTTGGGTCAGCACGCGTGAGGTGTTGGGAGCGAAGGCTATCTCGTTGCCAAATTCGACTGTTTGGGTGGCTTCGAACGCTTCGCTCGGGAGGTTGCCTGGTTGCGGCGTCGTCGTTGAGTCGTAGACCACGACCGTCGAAGGTGTCGTCGCGTGAGCTGTCGCGGGGGCGATTATCGCGCTGCCCCCTAGTAGGAGCATGACGCCAACAGTACTTGTGACAAGTTTTCTATACACATTCACCGCTTTCTCTTTCGGGTCTCGGCCCACGCAGGTTCATGAGGTTGCCTGCTGCAGTGCATAGTAGGCGCAATAATGTACAAAAGAAAGAGAAAATGACACCGTCGGGTGACCGAAGCGGGTCAATGTCGAAAACAGATCAAGAATGTTGTGACAATGTCTGGATATGACGACGTTGGCCCAGCATGAACCACAGTGAATTTGGAAGTAATGCAGTTAGTAGTTGCGCAAGACTGAGATGACTCGTCCAAAGATGACGACGTCGTTGGCGTCCAGTTCCATGGGCTCCATCCGACTGTTCTCGGGCTTCAGCACAACGCGAGAACCTTGTGGGAAGAATCGCTTGACCGTGGCCTCGCCATCGTTGATGCCCGCCACTACTATCTCGCCGGTGTTGGCAGTCGATTGACGTTGCACGACGAGATAGTCGCCGGGCAGGATTCCCGCTTCGATCATCGAGTCGCCGCGAACCTGGAGCACGAAGCTGTCGCCTCGGCCGCAGAATTGCTCGGGGATCGACATCAACTCGTGGGCGACTTCACTAGCGAGCACGCCCGTGCCCGCGGCCACGTCACCGACGAAGGGGATGTAACGAATGTGCTGGTCCGGGGCTGGGTTCTCGACATCGAGCCGCACCGTCAGGGTGCGGGGCTGCTGGGGGTTCTTCTCGATGTACCCGGCGTTCTTTAGGACCTCAATGTGGTTCGCCACGGTCGCAGGAGACTTGAGGCCCACGTGGTCGCCGATCTCACGGATGGTGGGAGGGAAGTTCCTCTCGCGCTGACAGGTGACAATGAATTCAAGAATCTGACGGCGCATCGGGGTGAGAACTTCGGCCATGGGATCCTCCAGTAACGAACAGTTGTTCGTATGTTATGCCATAAAGCGCCATCAATCAAACACCTGTTCGTAGCCGGGCGCAAATTCGCCCAGGAGCCCTAAGAATGCCCAGTTTGCATGACTTTTGGACCTCGTGCCGAAGCCGCCGACTCGAACAATTCGTGAGTACGAGGGTCGGTCCGACCGTTGTCAACCTCTTGAAGGGGGCGACGTGACGAATCAAGCAGCAAGGGACCAGCTCGGCGACTGTTGGCGCGACTTTAGCGATGTGTTGGACGCTGGAGTGGCGCGAGTTCTCTTGCACGGTCCGCCAGGCACTGGCAAAACCTTCGCGGCGCTGCATTTTGGTGTGAGTCACGTCGCCGAGCGCTTGGTGTGCACCGAGGACCTGACCACCGGCGAGATCACCGGCACCTGGATGCCCGCGGGTGAAGGCCGGTGGGAATGGCGGGAAGGTCCCGCCATTCGTGCGTGGCGTGAGCAAGGGGGACTCGGCGGGCGATTGGTGGTGGACGAAGTGGACCGGGCCTCGGGTGACGCCCTTAGTACGTTGCTTTCGGTGACCGACTCCGTTGAATCTGCCCGATGGCGCAATCCCCAGAGTGGTGAATGGGTTCGTCCAGGTCCCCAGTTCAGTGTGGTGATGACCTCGAACGTCGAAGACCTCGACGACATACCACTCGCCCTTCGCGACCGGTTTCCGGTTTCGATTCGCATTGACCAACCGCATCCGTCCGCGCTTGAAAGTTTGAGTGCCGATTTGCGCTCGCCCGCGCTCGCGGGTTCTCTGGGAGATCCATCGCGAAGAGTTTCATTGAGGAGCTTTCACGCGTTTGACCTACTCCGCCGTCATCTAGGCGTCGAGCGAGCAGCACGAATCATTTTTGGAGAGACTCGAGCGTCCGATGTTCTAGATGCTCTCGCCATTAGCGAACTTCGTTGAACGAAGGATCGGTCTTTCCAGAACTGGTCACTGGGCGCCGGGACGGATTTGGCGCGGGGCCGTGGCGCGTTGAACCAGGATCGACATTCCGAGGTGGCGCGAGTTGTGACCTCACCCGTCGGGTACTCGAGGTGCCCCTCGGCAATGACGCGACCTCGAGGGCGGTGCGCGCCCACGAGCTGATGCACGTTCGCGTGAGTCCCCACCGCTCCTTCGCAGGCCATCACGACGTCTCGGCACGAGCTCTCGAGTGCGCCGAAGAGTATCGGGTCAATGTTCTGCTCGTCCGATTAGGTTTTGCCGCGGCGTTGCTACTCGACGGCACTGAGAAGTCGGGGGCCAGGCGAATCGCTGAAGCCGCGGATTGGCCCGAGGCAGTTCGCTTCGTCTTAGCCGTGCTTGGTACTGGGGCTGAGCGCGATTATCTCGCGGGGCTTCGCATGGTGCAGCCAACGTGGATGCCCGCACTGCGCGCGATTGCCAAGCGAGCCAAGAAACTGGTCGATGGCTTGCCCGTCGATGAAATCGGTGACACGAGTCTCGATGACGAGGACGTTCCGCGAGGATTCGCCAACGTGACCGTCGTGCTCGCCCGGATGATTGACCGCGCCGCCGGCTCGAAGGTGCCGGGCGACCCAGAATCGTTGCGTCTCTTTCGCCGTTCACTCGAGGCGGGCGCGCGTCGCGCGCCGTCGGGGGTCTTTGCCCCACTGGTGTTTGCGCAAGGCGAGCTGAATCTTCCCGCGCTCACGAGTGCTCAGTGGCGTCGCGATCGCCCGTCGAATAGTGGGGTGACGATGCGCTATCCGAATCGGCTGCTGACCGATGAGTTGCAGCGTGCCTTCGTCTCCAAGCGACGTCGACACGGTGGGCTCGTCGTGATCGACCAATCGGGTTCGATGGACATTGACCCGCTTCACTTGGCGGCCTTGGTTACTCGGTCGCCCGGGGCGTTGGTGCTTGGCTACAGTCATCGACCAGGTGACGTCACCTCGACTCCCAACGTGTGGGTGCTGGTGCGAAACGGCGTACTGGCGCGCCAGTATCCCGTTGGCAATGTGGGTAACGGCGTCGACGGCCCGGTGCTCGAATGGGCTGTGGCCCGGGCTCGTTCGGGCGAACCAATTGTCTGGGTCACCGACGGACAGGTGACCGATTCGAACGACCATCCCAGCGACGCCTTGAGCGAGCATTGTGCGACGTTGGTGCGTCGCCACCGGATCCGCCTGGTCCGCGAGCTGGGGGCGGCGGCGGGCGCCTTGGCTTGTTACAGGTCCCCCGTACACTCGGACTTCGGCAGGGTAGGTCGCAAGTTAGTGGAGAAATAGAGCCAAATGGGCCCCAAAATCTCCCAGTTTGTACTTGCATCGAACACCTGTTCGCTTTAGAATTACGAACAGGTGTTCGGTAGAGTCAGGAGTCGGCGATGGCGGCAGTAGAGGTAATTCAGGTTCCCGAGGTCGAGGAAGTCGAACGTGAGCGGTACCTGCAACTCGTCGCGGTGGGCACCACGCCCCAGGTCTATCGGTCCGGGCGAACGCTGGCCCAGCGAAGGGCTTCGCGACTGCGCATGATCCAGCGTCGCCGTCGCACTGCGATCGCGCTCCTGCTCGTGCTCGGTTCGGTCATCCTGGCCTGGCCCGGTCACGCCTTTGGTGGCACCACCAACACCGGTGTACCGACCGACATCGCCAACAGTTCGGTCCTCGCGCCGGGCATGGTCTACGTCGTGCAACCGAGCGACACGCTGCAGTCGATCGCCACGCAAGTGAATCCTGCTAATCCCGCGCTCGCTCGTCGCGTGCTCGTGCACGAGCTGGGATCGAGTTACGTGGTGCCCGGTGAGCACGTCCTCATTCCTTAGAATTTCAAGGAAATAGGTGTATCGTGAGTTCCGTGCGCTGTCCCTTCTGTGCCGCAGATGATGACCGCGTTGTCGACTCTCGACTCGCGGAAGACGGAGTAGCGATACGTCGACGCCGCGAATGCGCTGCGTGCAACCAGCGTTATACGACCTTTGAACGAATTGAAGAGTCACCGCTGTTCGTCGTCAAGCGCTCGGGCGACCGTGAACCCTTTAGTCGAGCCAAGATCCTGCTCGGAGTGCGGGCCGCCTGCAAGAACCGTCCGGTGGACGAGGGAGTGATGGAATCCCTGGTCACGACGGTTGATGAGTCGATGCGACTGCTAAACCGCGACGTCACGAGCGAAGAGATCGGTATGGCCACCCTCGAGGGACTACGTGACGTGGACGACGTGGCGTACGTGCGGTTCGCGTCGGTGTACAAGGGATTCGAAGATACCGACGATTTCGCGCGAGAGATCGGCATGCTCGTCAAGACGACCGCCCCCAAGCTTCGGGGTTAGTCGTGCAGGTACTGAGGGTCGAGGCCCGTTCGGCCATGGCGATCTTCGCTCACCCCGATGACGCCGACGTCGCCGCCGGAGGACTCCTGGCGTTGTTGGCCAGTCAGGGCTGCGCCGTGCACCTGGTGGTCGTGTGCGACGGCTCGAAAGGCAGTCACGTGCCCCTGGTCGACGCGAGGTCGCTTCGCGAGGTTCGCCACGCTGAGTTGGAACGGGCGGCCGAGTATCTGGGCGCGACCAGTGTCACTTGTCTCGAGCGGGTCGACGGCGGGGTCACCAATGACGAGGAGTTGCGCGCCACTCTCGTGGGACTGGTCCGCGAGCATCGGCCCGAGGTCGTCGTGGGCCCGGATCCCACGGCCACCTTCTTTGGCGGGGTCTACGTCAATCACCGTGACCATCGCGAGACGGGTTGGGCGTTGCTCGACGCCGTCGCGCCCGCAGCGGCGATGCCGCTCTACTTCCCCGAGCGAGGCGAAGCACACCAGGTACGCCAACTCCTCCTGAGCGGCACCCAGGAACCCGACGTCGTCGTGGACGTGTCCGACACCATTGACACCAAGGTCAAGGCGGTCCTGGCGCACTCCTCGCAGATGGGCGGCGACCCCGAGGGGATTCAAGACGTGGTCTATGGTCGGGCCGAACAAGCCGGGCGACCCGTAGGAGTGGCCTTTGGTGAAGCGTTTCGCAGTGTCGAACTCGCCTTCTGACCAGCCCACGGTGGACGAGGCGCCTGTGCTGCACGTGGACCTTGACGCGTTCTTTGCCTCGGTGGAGATACTCGACGACCCGAGCCTGCGCGGAAAGCCGGTGTGTGTCGGTGGAGGTGGCGCGCGCGGAGTCATCGCGAGTGCCAGTTACGAGGCGCGTCGCTACGGCGTGCGAAGTGCGATGCCGAGCCTGAGCGCCCTTCGCGTCTGTCCAAATCTGATCATCCTGCCGGGACGCTTTGATCGTTACGAGGTCTATTCGAGCAAGTTCCACGGCATCATCAACGACCTCACGCCGCACTACGAACCACTCGGACTGGACGAAGCCTTCTGCGATCTACGCAGTCTTCGACGACTACACGTGGCTCCGCTCGAAGCCGCGGCCGAGTTGCGTCAGCGCATCAGCAACGAGCTGGGCTTGTTGTCCGGGGTGGGCCTCGGACGCAACAAGCTCTTCGCGAAATTGGCGTCGAAGCGTTCGAAACCTCGTGTCGTCGACGGAGAACTCGTCGACGGTCCCGGGGTCGTCTGGGTGAGCCGCGACCTCGAGTCCACCTGGCTCGAAGAGTTACCCGTTCGCGCCTTGTGGGGGGTCGGGCCAGCGACCTCGGCGAAATTGGAGAAGCTCGGACTGCGCTACGTGCGCGACCTCGCCCGCGTCGACGAATCGACGCTCGCTCACCACGTGGGCCCGGCGATGGCGGCCTCGCTCAGCGCTTACGCGATGGGCGAAGACTTTCGTGAAGTGGTCGTCGATCGGGGGGCGAAGTCGGTGGGCCACGACCAGACGTTCGCCCGTTCGCTCGAGGGCGTCGACGACGTGCTCGAGGCCCTGAAGGTCCACGCAGCGGTCGTCGCCCGAGCGCTTCGAAGCGAGTCGCGGGTCGCGCGGACCTTCACGGTCATCGTGCGCTTCGACGATCGCACCAGTGTGTCGCGTTCCCAAACGCTCGCGTTCGGACTGGACGACGAAGTGGGCATCGCCGCAATCGCCGGCGCGCTGATACGTTCGATCGAGGTGTCCAACGCCGTGCGTCTCTTGGGGCTGCACGCCTCATCCTTTCTCGAGCGCGGGCGCAACGCCATGCAGTTGAGCTTCGCGATTGAAACAGAGACCGAGGACACGCGCGCTCGCGCCGCCGAAGTCGGGTTGGAGCGTCAAGTGAACCACGAAGCGCTGCGAGACGCGGTGGACGAGATCCGACGCCGCTTCGGGCGGACGTCGGTGGGAACCGTGAGTGAACTCGGCGACGAAGGGGTCACGATCGCCATCCAGCGCGGTAGTCACGCCTTTGGTCCCGAGCCGCGTCCTTAACTCAGCACCGTCACCAGTGTGCCGATGGGCGTGTAGGGCCAGACGGTCTTGGCCGAGGTGAAGGGCATCTCGACGCACCCGAGGCTCTGGGGCCAGCCGTAGGAATAGCGGATAAAGCCGTGCAGGGCGTCGCCGCCATTGAAGTAGGAGATCCACGGTATGCCCGGGTCCGAATAGTGCGAACCGTCGGGATTGGTGCCCGACATGGTCTGGCTCGTGTAGCGCAGGTACACCGGGTAGGTTCCCAGAGCCGTCGGCGAGACCGAGATGCCCGTATTGACGAGGGTGTGGAACGTGGGTACGCCCGCGACGTAGAGCGTGAGCGTCTCGGGTTGGGTCTCGGTGACGCTGACGTAGTTGTAGGAGTTGGCGTTCGAGAGGCCGGTCTCAGCGGCGTTCACGAGATCGTTCCAGGTGGTCGGGTCGGCGATGCCGGTCGTGGGCAAGTTGTGGTCGTTCTGGAACGCCATCAGCGCGCCGGTGACCAGGACGTTGTCCACCCCGACTCGCCACTGGGAACTGAGCGAGACGGGCAACTGTGGATAGAGCCACGTGAAGGTGCCCGGCTCCTGGACCCCGGGGTCGCTGCCCTGCACACTCGGCGTGAACGAGAGGGGGAGGTAGCCGGTCTCGGCGAGGAGTTGTTCTTCCCAGGTGACGTTGGTCGCGATGTTGGTGCTCAACGACCGTACGGCGACGAAGTGGCACGTCGAGGAGCATGACATTGTCGCGGGCGTTTCAATCACGTACTTCACCTGCGGCTTCAGCTTCGAGGTGGCGACGGCCTGGACGTCGCGCGGTCCGATCTGCTGCCACTTAGTGGTGAGCGCGGGTCGAATGACGAGGTGCGGCAGCCGCGACGCATCGACCACCGAGCTGAAGTGCAGGCGCACTATTGGCATGGTCGACGTGAGCGTGGCTGGCACCTCACTCGAAACCCGGATTGACGACGTGGCGCTCGCGTTCGCCGCGGGGACGAGGGCGAACGTGGCAACGGTGGCGATCAGGATTGCCAGTCGTTTCCAGTGTCCGAGCATGTTTTTAGAGTACCCGCGCACCGAAGGGTCCTCGCGGTGTCTACGCTGGAGAGAGAAAAGAGGTCCCATGAGCACAATGAAGACAGTCGGCGTCGTGATCCTGGTAATCGCGTTGATCATCGTGTGCTTCTCGCTCATAGGTTTCGTGTTCTCGCTCGTGCGAATCCTCATCGAGGCGGCAATCATCGTGGGCGTGGGCTATCTCGCGTACTTGTTCATTCGTCGTGCCAACCGGGGCAAGTCCAAGAGCTAGCCCCGAGTAGGCTGGGCAGTTCTGGCGGCGTGGCCGAGCGGTTAGGCAGGGGCCTGCAAAGCCCCGTACTCCGGTTCGAATCCGGACGCCGCCTCCAGTACTGCGACCCGGTCGTCGCGATCGCGACGGGCGGGTCGTTGGTGGGTCTCAACGTCGAGCGTGTTGGTGGTCCACCTCGTTGACGAACAACCTCGAAGCAGGCCCTGGATCGATTCGGAAACTTCCCGCTCCGTACGGGCTCGTGGGGTGGAGGACTCATTACCTGTTTCCTGCGACGGCCCTCGAGAACGACGACCGTTCTACTCAGGGGACAGGGCGGTACACATCGAGTCGGTTATCAAGTTGGTGACGCCCACGTCTGACCGAAACAGTTCAACAGTGTCCGCATCGACGCTCGACGATCCTCGACGCTCTTGTCATCACTGTGACGAACGTGGGACCCGTTTTCGAACGAGGCGCTGGCGAAACGTCGAGAGTACGGGCCGGTGCGACTGCGTACGCTCCCGTCGCCACGTCGCGACTTTCGCCACCATGGGCTCGAACATTTCATCAAAGCGCTCGCCATTCGCGAACGGGTCGAGTCGACGACCACGCCAGAATCGCTGAAGAGCCTCGGGTAGAATTGCACTGGACGCAACGTCAAATGAAAGCAGACACGTCATGGCCGGCTCAGAACACTCCCTCGTGAAGTCCAAAGCGGTCAATGCGTCCGAGATCGCCTCATGGCTCATCGACATGGACGGCGTGCTCGTGCGCGAAGAGCACCCCATCGAAGGGGCCAACCGTTTTCTCGATCTCCTTCGAACGAACGACACACCTTTTCTCGTCCTGACGAACAATTCCATGTTCACCCGACGTGACCTCAGCGCCCGGCTCAAGCACAGTGGTCTGAACGTGCCCGAGGACCATATGTGGACTTCGGCCCTCGCGACCGCAGGGTTCCTCGCCGCGCAACGTCCCAAGGGATC
>Ga0181516_10002735_pt1 | contig 12244 bp, 14 predicted proteins | sample PEATcosm2014_Bin_25_FD_121104 | JGI IMG/M metagenome (GOLD analysis project Ga0181516, IMG submission 121104) | Peatland microbial communities from MTU Mesocosm Facility, Houghton, MI, USA - PEATcosm2014_Bin01_10_metaG | ecosystem: Environmental > Terrestrial > Soil > Wetlands > Peat | place...
GAATCGATCAGGTCCTTGCCGGCCATTTCGTAGTCGACGCCGAGCGCGAACCAGCGCATCGCCCAGTCGGGCTTCCATTGCAGCTTGCAATGGCCGCCGGTGACCGGGGTCTCGAATTCCTCGTTGGTGTCGGGATCGCGCCAGCGGATCGTCCCCTTCTCGGCGTCGACGGCGATGAGGGGCACCTGCATGACGATGCGCGTCTTCGGGTGGATCGGCAGGAACGGCGAATAGGTCGCCGCGCGCTCCTCGCGCAAGGACGGCAGCATGATCTCCTGCACCGCGTCGAAGCGCTTGAGCATGTGCAGCAGCGCGGCGTCGAAGCGGCCCGCCTTATAATATTCGGTCGAGGAGGCGAATTCGTAGTCGAAGCCGAAGCCGTCGAGGAAGCCGCGCAGCCGCGCGTTGTTGTGCGCGGCGAAGCTGTCGTATTGGCCGAACGGATCGGGCACCTCGGTTAGCGGCTTGCCCAGATGCGACTCGACCATCGCGCGGTTGGGGATGTTGTCGGGCGTCTTGCGCAGGCCGTCCATGTCGTCGGAAAAGGCGATGAGCCGGGTCTCGATCTTGTCGTCGGTGAGCGTGCGGAAGGCGTGACGCACCATGGTGGTGCGCGCCACTTCGCCGAACGTGCCGATATGCGGCAGGCCCGAGGGGCCGTAGCCGGTCGAGAACAGCACGTGGGCTTGCCCGGTGCGCTCGACGCGCGCGACGAGCTTGCGCGCCTCCTCGAAAGGCCACGCCTTCGAGACCCCGGCGGCCTCGCGCAGGGCTGCTTGCGTCATCCAATTGTTCCTTTGTCGATCCCGCCCCCGAGGCGGTCGCGTGAGCCGCGCACAGTAGAAAGCCGCGACGCCAAGTCAACCCGCAAGCGCCGCGCTCTAGGCTTGCTTCGCCTTGCCCGGCAGGAACGGGGCCATGCCCTGGCGCGCCAGCGCGTCGGCGCGTTCGTTCATGACGTCGCCCGCGTGGCCCTTCACCCAGCGCCAGTCGGTCTCGTGCCGTTCCGTGGCGGCGTCGAGCCGTCGCCAGAGGTCGTCGTTCTTGACCGGCTTCTTGTCGGCGGTGCGCCAGCCGTTGCGCTTCCAGTTGTGCATCCAGCCGGTGACGCCGCCGCGCACATATTGCGAATCGGTGTGCAGCACGACGCGGCACGACCGGGTCAGCGCCTCCAATGCGGCGATGGCGGCGGTCAGCTCCATGCGGTTGTTGGTGGTCTCGGCCTCGCCGCCGCAGAGCTCCTTGGCATGGGCGCCGGTGCGCAGGATCGCGCCCCAGCCGCCGGGCCCCGGATTGCCTGAACAGGCGCCGTCGGTCCAGATCGCGATCTGTCCCGTCACGCGCGCCAGCCGTAGTCGCGGGCGCTGACGACGTGTTGATGAAAGCGCATCTTAACCAGGTACTCCAAGGGGTTCTTCGGCACGACCTTCGCGCCCGGCGGCACGTTGAGCCAATCGACCAGGCGGGTCAGCATGAAGCGCAGCGCCGAGCCGCGCGCGAGGATCGGCAACGCCGCCACCTCGTCGTCGCTGAGCGGCCGCAAGCGCTGATAGCCGGCGATCATCGCCATGCCCTTGGAGACGTTGAACGTCCCGTCCGCTTCGAAGCACCAGGCGTTGAGGCAGACGCTCAAGTCGTAGGCGAAGGCGTCGTTGCAGGCGAAATAGAAGTCGATCAGCCCCGAGAGCCGATCGCCGAGAAAGAAGACGTTGTCGGGGAAGAGATCGGCGTGAACGACCCCGCCCGGCAGGCCGGTCGGCCAGATCGCCTGCAACGCGGCAAGCTCGGCCGCCGTTTCCTCGGCGAGCCTCGGCGCGACTTCATTGGCGCGCGCTTGCGCGGCGGCGAACAGGGGGGGCCAGCCCTCGATCGACAGCGCGTTGGCGCGGCGCAGCGCGAAGTCGGCGCCCGCCTCGTGCATGCGCGCCAGCGCCTCGCCGACCTGGCCGCAATGATGGGCCTGCGGCCGGCGAATCCACAGACCGTCGAGAAAGGTTACGATCGCCGCGGCGCGGCCGGCGAGACGCCCGAGCGCCTGCCCGTTGCGGGCGCGCACCGGCTGCGGGCAGGTGACGCCGCGCGCGGCGAGGTGCTCCATCAGGCCGATGAAGAACGGCAGGTCCTCCTCGTGCACGCGCTTTTCGTAGAGCGTCAGGATGAACTGGCCGGCGTCGGTGCGCATGAGGAAGTTCGAGTTCTCGACCCCCTCGGCGATGCCCTTGAACGAGGTGACGCGGCCGAGATCGTAGCCCGCCAGAAACTCGGTGAGCGCTTCGTCGGTGACTTCGGTGTAGACCGCCATGATTCGTCCGGGGTGATTTCGATCGGCGTGTGCGCGCCCTCTCCCCGCTCGGCGGGGAGAGGGCCGGGGCGAGGGGCTCGGCGATTGGCCGCCACAGCGCGGCTCATCACCCGGCCCCTCATCCTAACCTTCTCCCCGCAAGGCGGGGAGAAGGGACGCCGCGCGGCGTTCGCTTGGTAGCGGCGAGGCGAAGGGCGCGCAAGCGGGCTCTGGGCCGCCTCACCCCTCCCTTAGCGCGCGCGGCAGCGGGAAGAACATCGCTTCTTCCGCGGCGGTCAGCGTCTCCACCGTGACGGCGAAACGTTCGGCGAAGGCGTCGACGATCTGCTCCACCAGGATCTCGGGGGCCGAGGCGCCGGCGGTGATCGCCAGCGAACGAACCGCGCCGAAGGCGGGCCAGTCGATCGCCGCGACGCTCGGCACCAGCGCCGCGATCGTGCAGCCCTCGCGCTCGGCCACTTCGCGCAGGCGCTGCGAATTGGAGGAATTGGCGGCGCCGACGACGATCACCGCCTCGACGAGGCGCGCGGCGCGCTTGACCGCCTCCTGCCGGTTGGTGGTGGCGTAGCAGATGTCTTCGAGCGGCGGCGCGTGAACTTGCGGGAAGCGCGCCTTCAGCGCAGCGACGATTTCGCGGGTGTCGTCGACCGACAGCGTCGTTTGCGTGACGTAAGCCAGCGGCGCGTCGGGCGCGAATCGCAGCGCCTCGACCTCGGCGACCGAGCTGACCAGCGTCGCCGCGCCAGCCGGCAGTTGCCCCATCGTGCCGATCACTTCGGGGTGGCCGGGATGGCCGATGAGGATCACCTGCCGCCCGCGCTTGAAATGAACCTGCGCCTCGCGGTGGACCTTGGTCACCAGCGGGCAGGTGGCGTCGATGGTGAAGAGCGCGCGCGCCTGCGCCTCCTCGGGCACCGCCTTGGCGACGCCGTGGGCGGAGAAGATCACCGGCGCGGGGCCGGCGGGCGCCTCGCTCAATTCCTTGATGAAGACGACGCCCTTGGCCTTGAGCGAATCGACGACGTATTTGTTGTGCACGATCTCGTGGCGCACGTAGACCGGCGCGCCGTAGATCTGCAGCGCCCGCTCGACCACGTCGATGGCGCGCACGACGCCGGCGCAGAAACCGCGCGGCGCGCAAAGAATGATGCGAAGCTCGGGCTTGGCGGTCATCGGTCCCTGACGCTTTCCTTTAAGGGTTTCTTGGAAAGGCCGCCCTTCGAAGTCAAGGGGCGCGGGCGTCGTGGGGACTGGCGGACGGACGCCGGAGGCCTTATGTGCCTTAGCCCGCGCCCCCCAAGAGGATCGTCACCCTGACCGCCGCCTCCGCCGCCCGAGTCGAAGCGCCCGTCTTCACCCAGGGCTCGACGATGCGCCACGTCGCGGTCATGACGGCGACCGGGTCGATTGGCCTGATCGCGATCTTTGCGGTCGACTTCCTGTCGCTGTTCTGGGTGTCGCGGCTCGGCCTGCAATCGCTGAAGGCGGCGGTCGGCTACGCCAGCCAACTGCAATTCCTCGCCATGTCGGTCAATATCGGCCTCACCATCGCCATTTCGGCGACGGTCTCGCGCGCCCTTGGGGCCGGCGATCGCGCCCGCGCCCGCCGGCTCGCAGCTTCGGGCCTGTCGATCGCCGGCCTCGCTTCGGCGGCGGTGGCGGCGCTGCTGTTCGTCTTTCGCGACCCGCTGCTGGCGACGCTGATGCACGCGCAAGGCGAGCCCGCTTCCGTGGCCAGCCGCTTTCTCGCCATCACCATTCCCGCCAACGTCCCGCTGGCGCTCGGCATGGCCCTGTCCGGCGTGTTGCGCGCCGCCGGCGACGCGCGCCGCGCGATGTACGTGACGCTGTCGGGAGCGCTGATCACGGCGGCGACCGATCCGACGCTGATCTTCGGCTTCGGTCTCGGCGTCTACGGCGCCGCGTGGGCGACGGTGATCTCGCGCCTGGTGATTTTCGGCGTCGGCGTCTACGCGGCGATTTTCGTGCACGACCTCGTCGGCCGGCCGAGGGTGCGCGACGCGAGGGGCGACGTTAAGCCGATCATGGCCATCGGCATGCCCTCGATCATGGCCAATCTGGCGACGCCGGTCGCCGCGGTCTATGTGACGCGGGTGTGGTCGGACTTCGGCGAGGCGGCGGTCGCCGGCGGCGCGATCGTCGACCGCGTCGCCCCGCTCGCCTTCGGCGTCATCTTCGCGCTGACGGGCTCGATCGGGCCGATCATCGGCCAGAACTTCGGCGCCCGGCAGATGGACCGGGTCCGACGGGCGATCACCGATTCGCTGCTGCTCGCGGTCGGCTATGCGCTCATCGCCTGGGCGAGTCTGGCCCTTGCCGCGCCGTGGATCGTCGCCGCCTTCGACGCGCACGGCGCCGCCGCCGATTTCGTCGCGTTCTTCTGCCGCTTCGGCGCGGTGGCGTGGGTGTTCGTCACCTGCCTGTTCGTCGCCAACACGGTCTTCAACAATCTCGGCTTTCCCGTGCTGGCGATGATTTTCAACTGGGGCCGCGCGACGCTGGGCACCATTCCCTTCGTCGCTTTGGGCGCCCGTCACGGCGGCGTCGAGGGCGCGATGCTGGGCGCCGCCATCGGCGCGGCGGCGTTCGGGCTCGCCAGCGTCGCGGTGGCTTACGGCGTGGCGGCGCGTCTCGCCGACTCCATGCAGGCGAAGTAGCGGCGTCGCGCCCGCTTCATTGATTTGTCGCGCGCCGGTCCCTATCTAGCGTCTGCGCGCCGCTCGCTCGGCCTTTCATTTATGGATTTTTGTATGGCCCGCGACGTCGTCGATGCTGAGATAGTCGAATCCCGCGACGACCTCGTCGCCTGGATGGCGGCGGGCGACAAGCCCGCCGAAGCGTTTCGCGTCGGCGCCGAGCACGAGAAAATTCCCTTCTACAAGGCCGATCTGACGCCGGTTCCCTACGAGGGGCCGCGCGGCATTCGCGCGCTGCTCGAGGGCCTGCGCGCGCGCCTCGGCTGGGAGGGCATCGAGGACGGCGGCCATCTCATCGGCCTGTTCGACCCGCATGGCGGGGCGGCGATTTCGTTAGAGCCCGGCGGCCAATTCGAACTTTCGGGCGCGCCGCAGCCGACCGTCCATGACGTCGCCGACGAGCTCGACGCCTATCTGCGCTCCGCCCACGCCGTTGCCGATTCGCTCGGGATCGGCTTTCTCGCGCTCGGCGTCAGCCCGAAATGGTCGCTCGCCGAAACGCCGGTCATGCCCAAGAGCCGCTATCGCATCATGTCGCGCTATATGCCGAAGGTCGGCACGCGCGGGCTCGACATGATGTTCCGCACCGCGACGGCGCAGATGAACCTCGATTTCGCCGACGAGGCGGACATGGTCGCCAAGCTGCGCGTCGGTCTGGCGCTGCAGCCGATGATCGCCGCGCTGTTCGCCAACTCGCCGTTCACCGACGGCGCCTTGAACGGCTTCCTGTCGGCGCGCTCGGAAATCTGGCTTCACACCGACGCCGACCGCACTGGCATGCTGCCCTTCGCCTTCGAGCCGGGCATGGGGTTCGAGCGCTACGTCGATTACGCGCTCGACGTTCCCCTCTATTTCGTCAAGCGGGACGGGGTCTATCACGACGTCGCCGGGGCGAGCTTCCGCGATCTGCTCGCCGGCCGGCTCGCCGCGCTGCCCGGCGTGCGCGCGACGATCTCGGACTGGGCCAACCATCTCTCGACGATCTTTCCCGAGGTGCGCGTCAAGCGCTACATCGAAATGCGCGGCGCGGACGTCGGCCCGGCCGACCGCATCTGCGCCTTGGCGGCGCTCTGCGTCGGCCTTTACTACGATCGCCAGGCGCTCGCCGACGCCGGCGAGCTGGTGCGCGGCTGGAGCGCGGCCGAGCGCCAGGCGATGCGCAACGACGTCCCGCGCCTCGGCTTGGCGACGCGCATCGGCGGCCGCGAGCTCGGCGCGGTGGCGCGCGAGGCGCTCGAAATCGCCCACGCGGGGCTCGCGCGCCGCGCGCGCCTCGACGGCCAGAAGCGCGACGAATCAGTCCATCTCGCGCCGCTCGAACGAATCGCGGCGGAAGGCCTTGTCCCCGCGCAAGCCTGGATCGCGCGTTTCAACGGCGCCTGGGGCGGGCGCGTCGAGCCGGCGTTCCAAGAGGCAACCATCTGAGTCGACACGAAAATCTCGGCGTTTCGCTGCGGCGCCCAGTCGCAGAGGCAACATTCGTATCGGCGGTTCATCTTCGGTTCAGACAGTGTGCGGCAAAAGCGGGCCCGAGCCTCGCTGGTGGGGCTATCTGAAGACCCTAAGGTATCAACAATGATCAAGAAACTCCTCGTCGCCGCGGCGGTTGTCGTCGGCATGGCCGCTCTCCCCGCCGTCGCTGCGCCGGCCGCCCCGATCCATCACCACCATCATCATCATCACGCGGTTCACCACCGCGCTCATCACCATCACCATCACCACCACCACCATCATCATCACCACGTCAAGCCGAAGGCGAAGTGAGTTTCCGCGCCGCGTCCGCGGCGCGCTCGCTCGATATTTCGGACTGGTTCACGCTTCCGGGATGGCCTTCAGCCGCCCGGAAGCGTTTTTCTTTTGAGGGGCGGCTCGGCGAGGGCGGACTTGCGCTAGAGGTTCAACTCGCCAGGCCGGCGCGCGGATCGTAGGGTTTCTCGTCGCGCCAACGCCGCATCAGCTTCGCCAAATCAGGGTCTTCGCCCGCCGGCATCGCGATTCGCAGCGTCGCCAGGAGATCGCCCTGAGGCTGATCGCCGCTCGCCGGCAGGCCTTTGCCGCGCAAACGCAGCACGCGACCACCGCCGCTCCCCGGCGTGAGGGCCATTTCGACCTCGCCGGACAGGGTCGGGACACGCACCTTGCCGCCGAGCACCGCCTCATAGAGGGTGATCGGCAGATCGAGTCGCAGGTCGCGCCCCTCGACCTTGAACAGCGGATGCGGCGCGTAGCGGATGGTGACGATCGCGTCGCCGGCCGGTCCGCTGCGGACCCCCGGCCGTCCCTGGCCGCGCAGCCGGATCTGTTTGCCGTCCTCGACGCCGACGGGAACCGCGACATCCAGGGTCTTGCCGGTCGGCAAGCTGACGCGCACCGAGCCGCCGCCCGCGGCGGTCGCCAGGGGCACCGTCACCGCGGCGGCTACGTCCTCGCCGCGCGTCGGCCGCGCCCGGCCGGTGCGCCCGCCGAACAATTCCGAGATGATGTCGGCGTCGAACCCCGCGCCGCCGGCGCCGCCCCGGGCTCCTGAGAACTCGCCGCCGCCGAAATCGAAGTGGAAATTGCGGAAGTCGGCGCCTTCGCCGGGGCGCCCGCCAGGCCGGCGACCGAAGCCGAAGCCATCGAACTGCGGCGCGCGCGGTTTGCCCTCGGCGTCGATCTCGCCGCGGTCATAGGCCCCGCGCTTCTTTTCGTCGCCGATGATCTCGTAGGCGGAGCCGATTTCCGCGAATCGGTCCTTCGCCTTCGGCTCCTTGCTCTGGTCGGGATGGTATTTCTTCGCCAGCTTGCGGAAAGCCGACTTGATTTCGCCGGCGCTGGCGGTTTTGGCCAGCCCAAGCACTTCATAAGGGTCGCGCATCATGAGCCCAGAATTGCGCGCCCGCCCCGGAGGCGCGGGCGCCATTGTCTCCCTGCATATTTGGGCCGTAGGCGCTTTCCCCGCAAGTGGCGGTCAAAGGCCCATCCAGGGCGAAGCGTCGTAGATCGCCACCTCGCCGCTCCCGCTCGGGCAGCCGACGGCCTGCAAGGTCTTCTCCGGCGTCTGGTCCTTGCCGACGATGCGGGCAAGGAAGGCGCGGCAGGAGCGGCCCTCGCGCAGGAACGGACCGGCGACGGCGACGAACTCGCCGCGGGCGCCGGTCTCCGGGTTGGTCCATGCGCCGGGCTCGCCGCCTTCCTTGGCGCGCAGGGTTGCGGTCAGGATCGGCTCGGCGACGCGCCAGTCGCGCGAATCATAGGCCGAGGACAGCGTCGTCGCGCCGTCCCGGGGCTTGATCGAGCCGGTCGGCTCGTCGTCGATGAAGGAGGGCAGGGGGATCGAAACCGAGCAGCCGGCCAACCCGAGCGCCGCGGCGGCGAGGGCGAGCGCCAAGCGGCGTCGAGCGCGGCCGCGGCCGCGAATTTCTTCGCGTTGATCGGGGAGAAAGGCTATCATGTCAGCCCGCGCGCATTATCCACGATCGGAGCATAGTCGCCTTGAATGCGTTAAATTCGCGTGACTTCACCGAAGCCGAAGATCCTTTTCCGCTTTTTCGTCGTTGGATGGACGACGCCGCCAAGAAGGAGGTCAACGACCCCGAGGCGATGGTTCTCGCGACTGTCGACGCGTCCGGGCTGCCGGACGCGCGGGTGGTGTTGTGCAAGCACGCGGACGAGAACGGATTCGTCTTCTACACCAACGCCGAAAGCGCCAAGGGCGTCGAGCTCGCCGCCAATCCGAAGGCGGCGCTGCTGTTTCACTGGAAGTCGCTGCGCCGGCAGATCCGCGTCCGCGGCGCGGTGGCGAAAGTCTCCGACAGCGAGTCCGACGCCTATTTCGCCAGCCGGCCGCGGCTCAGCCGCGTCGGCGCCTGGGCGAGTCAACAGTCGCGTCCGCTCGAATCGCGCGGCAAGCTCGAACTGGCGGTCGCCATGCTGACGGCGAAATTCGGCATCGGCGAAATCCCGCGCCCGCCCTATTGGGGCGGCTACCGGCTCGTCCCGGCCCAGATCGAGTTCTGGCACGACGTGCAGTATCGCCTGCACGACCGCGTTCTCTTCGCCCGCGACGGCGAAGGCGGGCCGTGGCGCCGGCAGCGGCTTTATCCTTAGCGACATCAGCGCGCTTCCCGCGCCCCGCCAAAGTCTGAGCGAGCGATGACCTCCACCAGCCTTCCCACTCCGCCGCGCCGCGCCATGCTGCTGACCGGCGCCTCGCGCGGCATCGGTCATGCGACGGTCAAGCGCTTCTCCTCGGCGGGCTGGCGCGTCATCACCTGCTCGCGCCACGCCTTCCCCGAGGATTGCCCCTGGGCCGGCGGCGCGGAGGACCATCTGCAGATCGACCTCGGCGATCCCAAGGACACCGCGCGCGCGATCGACGAGGTGCGCGAACGGCTCGAGGGCGGACGCCTCGACGCGCTGGTCAACAACGCCGCCATTTCGCCCAAGGGGCCGGGCGGCGCCCGGCTCGGCCTGTTCGAAACCGAGATCGAGGATTGGAACAAGGTGTTCCAGGTCAACCTCTTCGCCGCGGTGATGTTGGCGCGGGGCTTGCGCGCCGAGCTCGAACGCGCGCGGGGGGCGATCGTCAACGTCACTTCGATCGCCGGCTCGCGGGTCCATCCGTTCGCGGGCGTCGCCTACGCCGCCTCGAAGGCGGCGTTGTCCGCCCTGACGCGCGAGATGGCCGCCGATTTTGGGCCGCACGGCGTGCGCGTCAACGCCATCTCGCCGGGCGAGATCGACACCGCCATCCTTTCGCCGGGCACGGAACGGCTGATCGAGCAAATCCCGCTGCGCCGTCTCGGCGCGCCCGAGGAAGTGGCCAAGGCGATCTATTTCCTCTGCACGGAACAGTCGAGCTACGTCCACGGGGCGGAGCTCTTGATCAACGGCGGTCAGCATGTCTGACGCGCCGCGCTCCGATCGGCTCTATCCCGCGCGGCCGATCCTCGCCGCTTCGGTCGCGGTGTTCCGCGACGGGCGTGTGCTGCTGGCGCGGCGCGCGCGGGCGCCGTCGGTGGGTCTCTACGCGCTGCCGGGCGGCGGGGTCGAGGTCGGCGAGACGCTGCGCGCGGCGGCGCTGCGCGAGCTCAAGGAAGAGGTCGGCGTCGACGCCGACATTGTCGCCTTCGTCGATCATGCCGAACCGATCGTCTTCGACGGCGATCGGGTTCGCGCCCACTACGTGATCGCCGCCTTCGTCGCTCGCTGGCGCGACGGCGAGCCGCAGACGAGCGCGGAGTGCGACGAAGTCGTCTGGATCGAGCCGGGAGACATCGGGCGCTGGCCGACGCCGCCGGGCTTGCCGGAGATCGTCGCCAAGGCGGCGCGCCTCGAAAGGAGCCTGTCGTGATCCGAGCCAGCGCGCGCCTTTGCGCCGTCGCGGCGGTTCTGGCGCTCGCCGCCGGCCCGCTCGCCGCGCAGACGCCGCCAGTGAAGACCGCCAAGCCCGCCCCGCCGGCCGAGCGGCCCGCCCCCGCGCCGACGCCGACGCCGCCGGAATCGCCGCCGCCTTACGAGCCGCAATTGCTGCGCCTCGCCGAAGTCGTCGGCGCGCTCGCATACTTGCGCGATCTTTGCGGGGCCGGCGACGGCGCGACGTTCCGCGCCGAGTTCGCCACGCTGCTCGAGACGGAAGCGAACACGCCGGCGCGCAAGGAGGCGCTCGCCGGCGCCTTCAACCGCGGCTTTCGCGACTATGAAATGACCTACCGCGCCTGCACGCCGACCGCGCGCGAGATCGTCGCGCGGTTTCTCGACGAGGCCGCGCGCATCGCCAAGGATGTCGCCAACCGCTACGCGGGTTAGCCGGCCTTGCGGCCGAACCAGCGGCGGACGCGGCGCGCGTAAGCCTCGTATTCCTCCGGGTGCAGGCGGCGCAGCATCGCCTCCTCGGTCGGCATGACGACGAAGTCGTTGACGAGGAAGAACAGCGTCGGCAGTCCGAACGCGGCGGCGAGCAGCGTCCATCGCCAGGGCGCGAAGGCCTGCAGATCGAGCGCCAGCGCCGCCCACAACAGGAACTGCAGCATCGCCAGCGCGTAGGTCGGGTTGCGCGACCACGCGTAGGGGCCGTCGGTGACCAGCGCCGACGATTTGACGTAGGTGCGCGCGTCGCCGCCCGCCTTGTCGAGATGGGCGATGACCAGAACCTTGCCGACGTAGCAGAACAGAATCAGCACGCCGAGGACGAAGGTCGGCGCGATTCTCCAGCCGAGGTCGATTTCGCTGCGCCAGACGGGAACGACGGCGGCGACGAACACGAGCGAGAAGGCGAGGTCGATGACGAAGGTGGCGGCGAATTTGAACCGCTTCGGCGGCTCCTTGGCGTCAGCGGCGGCGGGTTCGTCGAACAGGGAGCTCTTCATTCCGACGCTCATCGATCGTTGTCCTCGGGCCCTTGGCGCGGCGCGGGGGATTTTGCCGCGCAGCGGTAAATTTTCCGCCTCGGCATTTCCTACGCTGCGCGCGGTGCGGGCGGGCGTGCTTAACAAAGGCCTAACGCGGGTCCCGCGCGGCGGCGTTGTCGCGCCGCGCGGCCTCGCCTACGATGCGCGGCGGAACGGGGGCGAAATCACCATGCAACCCAGCAACGCCGCGCCGCTTCCGGCGCTCGACCACGAGGCCTTCCTGCGCCGCTCGTTCGACGTCGCGCGCAAAGCGCGCGAGGGCGGCGATCATCCCTTCGGCTCGATCCTGGTCGGACCCGACCGCGCGATCCTCAGAGAGCAGGGCAACGGCTTCAGCGCCGAGGGCGGCGACATGACCGCCCACGCCGAACGGCTGCTCGCAACCTGGGCGTCGAAGACGCTTTCTCCTGAGGTTCTCGCGGGTTCGACGCTCTATACGTCGGCTGAGCCCTGCGCGATGTGCGCGGGCGCGATCTATTGGGCGGGGATTGGCCGCGTCGTCTACGGTCAGAGCGAGAAAGACCTGAAGGCGTTGACCGGCGCGCATGCCGAGAACCCGACGCTCGACCTTCCCTGCCGCGCCGTGTTCGCCGCCGGCCAGCGCGCGGTCGAAGTCGTTGGGCCGCTGCTCGAGGACGAGGCGGCGGCGCTGCAACGCGACTTTTGGGCTGAAAAAAAGGCGCGGCCGTAGGCCGCGCCCGGAGCCGCCCCGAAGGGCGGCGATAAGAAGTCGCTCGTCGTCAGCCGAGCTTGCCCTCGACGCCCTGGACCAACCATTGCAGGCTGGAGAGCGCGCCGTCGTCGAGCACCTGGCCGGCCGGCAGCTTGGTCGC
>Ga0181516_10002736_pt1 | contig 12242 bp, 8 predicted proteins | sample PEATcosm2014_Bin_25_FD_121104 | JGI IMG/M metagenome (GOLD analysis project Ga0181516, IMG submission 121104) | Peatland microbial communities from MTU Mesocosm Facility, Houghton, MI, USA - PEATcosm2014_Bin01_10_metaG | ecosystem: Environmental > Terrestrial > Soil > Wetlands > Peat | place...
AAGAACTGCCACAACGTCATCCTGCGCGACTTCTCGATCTTGAAGGGCGGGCACTTCGGCATTCTGGTGACCGGCGTGGACAACCTCACCATCGACAACCTGAAGATCGACACCGACCGCGACGGCATGGACATCGATTGCTGCCGCAACGTGCGCGTCACCAACTGCTACATCAACGCGCCGTGGGACGACGGCATCTGCCCCAAGTCCAGCTTTGCGCTGGGCTACGCGCGGCCGACCGAGAAGGTGAATATCGCCAACTGTTACGTCTCCGGCTGCTGGGAACTGGGCACTCTGCTGGACGGCACCTACAAGCGGCAGCGGACCGGCGGCGGGCGCATCAAGTGCGGCACCGAGTCGAACGGCGGCTTCATCAACATCGCCATCTCCAACTGCGTCTTCGAGGGAACGCAGGGCCTCGCGCTCGAGACCGTCGACGGCGCGCTGCTCGAAGACATCACCGTCAGCAACATAACCATGCGCGACATCACCAGTTGCCCTATCTTCCTGCGGCTGGGCGCGCGGCTGCGCGGCCCGGCGGACTCGACCAAGGTCGGCACCCTGCGCCGCGTGCTCATCTCCAATCTGAACTGCTACAACACCGCGGCGCGCTTTGGCTCTATCCTCAGCGGCATCCCCGGCTACTACATCGAAGACGTCAAACTGGACAATATCTACGTGCAGAACGCCGGCGGCGGCGCGCCCGAATCGGTCGCCGTGCGTCCGGCGGAGGACGAGGCGAAGTATCCCGAGCCGGGCATGTTCGGCGTCACGCCTGCCCACGGTTTCTACCTGCGCCACCTGAAGAACCTCGAGCTGAGCCACGTCGAGATCCGCCCCGCAACACCCGACCCGCGCCCCTCTTTCTACCTGGAGGACGTTCACCGGGCCGATTTCGTCGCCGTCACCGCGCCCACTACGCCGCCGGCGTTTTCCGTCAACAACTCCAGCGACGTGCGCATCCTCATCAGCCGCGCTGCTCCTGACTCCATCACGCCGTAAGCGGATGATCGATCTGCCAGCCCGGAGGGAAAATGAATCGATGAATGCACCCCGGATCGTCGCGGCCGCGGGACTTTGCGCGATCTTGCTTACCCTGAAGTTCTCGACGATCCGCCAAGGGCACCGAGAATCTGCCCTTTCTCTCCCCCGAGATGCTCGATGACGTCAAGTACGGCTACCGCTTCCAGAGGCGCGATCTCGAGGACGTCAAACCTGTCCCCTCCGGCAAGTCGAGCCTGGGTCAAACCTAGGGCAGAGTCGGATAATCCGGCCTTTGACTAGGATTGTCGGGCGGAATCGGATAGGCCTTGCTGCCATCGTTCAGCTCGAGCCGCACGTAATCCCATACGACGCCAGTGGTTACGTCGCCTGCGGGAACGGTGAACGTCATCTCATTCGCGCCCGGCTTCAGCAGAGCGGCGTCGAACTTCTGGATGTACTGGTACCACACGCCCTTGTCGGAGTTGTACCGCAGCGCATTCGTCGCCACCGGATGAATGGTGCCGACTTGCTGTCCGTTAACACCGATGGCCAGGCCGCCTTGCGTATCGGAGCCGACGTAGGCTGAGCCTCCGCCGGGCCGTTGTCCACCGGTGCCCGGGGCGCGATTGCTTCCTCCACTAGCGGCCGGGTTCCCTCCGCTAGAAAGTGGATTACTGCCGCCAGACAGACCGGGGGCGCGGTTGCCTCCTCCGCCGAAGGCCCCGGCACCTGGTGCCCCGGCCCCGAGGGCCCGACTGCCTCCGCCGTCGGCCCCGGCCAGCGACACGCGCAGGATCGCAGTACCGTTGGAGGCTTTCGGCATGGTGAACTTGACGGTCCAGGTGGTGGCGCGGCCCTGGCCCCACTCAGGCCACGGGTCCGCTTTGCTCGGCGGCGTCGCGACCCAGCCGAAGCGCTGGTTATACGGATCTTTCGCGGCAGGATTCAGCCACGCCGTTGTGGTCGAATGCGGCACCTCCAGGAAGAACCAGTCCTTGTGGTAGTCGCTCTTGCCGATCGTGTAGGTGATGTCGTTCGGGAAGAGCCCGGCGTAGCGCAGGCCCCAGCCCCACAGCCAATAGTTGTCGTCGTCGCCCTTGAAGAACTTGTCGCCGGTGCGGTCCGGGTAGCCGATCTCCCAGATCTGCTTGCCATAGCGCACTGGCTGCCAGTCGAGCTTGCCCAGGTCGATCTTCTTGCCTGCTTCCACCATTACGTCGGCCTTGGCATATTCGCCCAGCACTCCGTTGGCGAACGCGTGCAGCGTGTAGGTCCCCGGCCGCACGTTTGCGATCGTGAATCTACCGTCAGCCGTGCCTTCGGTCCAGAACTGGTAATAGTTGCCGTCGTGGGGCCAGGTGACGATCGGGCCGTTTCCCGCCAGCAGCGTGTACCCGGAGGTCGATCCCTTAAAGTTCGCGTGAGTGAGCCCGACATTCAGATTCGGCATACTCTTCGACGCCGCCTGCGCATCGTCGAGCACCAGTTGCCCAGTCACCGTGCCGCGCCCATCCTTGTGCGGATAATCCATGCCCTCGACCCACGCGTACGGCCACGCCGCCTTCACCTCTTTCGACTTCGCAACCGCGTCCTCCCACAGCGCGATGCTGTTGTCGTGCCATTCCGCGGGCACCGCCGGCATCCCGCTGCCCGAGGTAGCTTCCAGCTTGTCCAACTCTGCCTGGGACGGATCTTTTGCATCAGCCAACCGGTTGACGTAGACAAAGATCGGCCCGACTACCCGCTTCCATTCCTCGCCCGCGGGGATTTCCGTGTTGTCGCCCGCTCCATAGTGGCCGGAAGTCCAGTAGTCGAGGATGATCCCCTGATACGACGGAGATCCCGGAGCGGACATGTGGTCCACCAGGTCGAGCTTGTCCGGGCCGCCGCCAATGTACTCGTTCGATGGGTTGATGAAATACACGCCGATGTGGTCTTTGGTGCTCGACCAGCCCCACGCCGTCAGCTTGTACATCAGCGCGTTGTAGCTGTACTTGTGCTCGACCGAGTTCTTATATATGCCGGAGTCGTAAATGCTCTGCTCCTTCGCGTGAATCGTGTGGTCGTCCGGCGCCTTGCTCATCAGCATGTTGCGGTCTTTGTCGACCGAGAGCCAGTCGAAGGTAGGATTGATGTCCTCCAGAATGAACCGGTTTTCGCCCACGTGCACGAACCCGCTCGATGCCGGGTGGGTGTACTCGTCGTAGGTGTAAAAGCCGCTGGCGCCACGCTCCATCGCAATGCGCGTCTCGATGTCCATGCCGCCGCCGCGGCCGCCTGTGCCGCCTGAATTGATGCCTTTGACGGAGACCTCCGCGCGCTCGCCGCCATTCGTCGCCGGGTCAATGGTCACCCTCGACGTGACGGTGCCGGAGGGCACCTGTTCCCAGTACCGGCCGTGGGTCAGGATCTCGACGCCGTGATAGACCACGGACGACAGATTGCCGTCCCGCTTGGCGACGGTGGCCTTCACGATGCCGTTGTCCAACGTCCAGCCATCGCCATTGTCGGTCAGGGTCACCGGCGCGTTAATCGTGTTCCTGGCAACCTTCGGCAACACATGCGCGGCTGGCTGCGCCGCTGCGCCGGATGTCAGGACAAGCGTCAGCGCGAGAAACGTGGATACACAGAGGGTCCGTGCATTCGTCATGAAGCGACCTTTCAGAATGAACCTAGTGACGGATGGGCTTGAACTTTCCGAAGTCAGAGAAGCATAGTAGCCGCCCCTGATTTCCGTCAATGCGGCAGGTCTTACCGCCAAAACGCTCGGACCAGGCAGCCAATAAGTCTGGCGGTTCAGGCCAGTGCGGGATAAACTTGGAATATGGCAGATGAAGCGTTACTGGTTCGGAGCATGGAACGGCGATCTGAAGGTTGGGGCTGCAGCGTTTGTCGATGGATTCATCCCAGTCCCAGAACGGCGGCGGAAAGACTGAAACCGCGAGAAGACCTGGAAGTGGCGTTCCATCTTCATCGATGTGAGCGGCACCCCGCAACCAGGTTTCCGGTCAACGGAGAACTGAACTAGCCCGGTGCGTGAGTGCGGGGGAAGCGCCGCAGACGTGGCCTCTCGTGTTCCTTGCGGTTCAAACGTAGCTGTCTGAGTGCCCGTTCCCTTTAGGCCAATGTTATTTGATGAGCTTGCGGGTCACGGCAATCAACTGGTCTGCTGCAAACGGTTTCACGATCCAGCCCGTTGCTCCGGCTTTGCGGCCTGCATCCTTCTTTTCTGCCTGCGATTCCGTTGTCAGCATCAGAATCGGCGTGAACAAGTAACCAGGGAGCTTGCGGGCGGCGGCGATCAACTGGATCCCGTCCATGTGGGGCATGTTGAGATCGGTGACAATCAGGTCAAACCTGCCGCTGCCGGCTTTGGTGAGGCCGTCCCTCCCATCGACGGCCTCAGCCACCTCATACCCGGCGCCGCGCAAGGTGAGCGACACCATCTGCCGAATGCTGGATGAATCGTCTACGCACAAGATTCGCTTCATAGTGAGACCTCATCAAGTTCGTCACTGCCAATTCCATTTCGGCCCGGCCTTCAAAACAGCTCGACTCCGTTTCCTTCCAATGCCGGTTGTACCGGAGGAAGCGCAGTGCCTCCGAGTGCGACCCGCAGCACCTCGCGTTCCGTCTCCGTTGTATAGGAGGCGGAGTAGCGCTGTTTCAACTCTTCCGCCTCATGCTCATCGCAGGCCTGGGCAGACTCCGCCTCCAACTCGGCCTGCACCCCTTCAAGCACGCTCAGTACTTCGCCGATTCTCCGGTGCGCCGATTCCAGCACCTGGACGCTGTTTCCGATCCCTTCGGCCATGGTCTTCATTGCTTCCAGACCAAGCTCGATCTCCCGCGAATGTTGGGCTGCGCATTCGGAGGCAGCGTGCAACCTTCCGAGCCCGGTCCGGGCCAGGGCCTGTGCCTGTTGAAGGCCCCGATCTTCGGTTTCGGAGAAGTTTGCCGCCAACCTGTCGACTCGATCCACCAGCTCCGAGATCGCCTGCATGGCCTGGTTGGACTGGCCGGTGATCCTGCTCCACTCCTGGGTAAGGTCCAGTATTCCGTTTCCAATCTCCAGGACGGAATCGGCCTGCGCGCCCAGACGGTCTCCTTCGATGATCGCGTTCAAGGAAAGCAGATGAAGGGTCTGTTGCGTCACCGCGGCCGTCTGTACTTGTTCCTCGATGAGCTTCACCAGACTTGAGTGTTCCCCCACTGTCCCGCAAATCCTTGCGCCGTGGGCCCTGCTCTCGCTCCTCATTCGCTCCATGTGGTCCAGCCTGGCCGATACCTCGCCTTCGCGCGCCCGTACCATCGGGCTGATTTCCGCCATGTCCGATGCGCTGATCTTCAGCATTGCTTCCAGGCAGTCTTTGACCTGGGCAATCCAGTTGACGACGGTCTCACGAATCTGGCGCAATTGGTGGACCTGAATCGTGATCCCCAATGAGGAACGGGAGCGCACGCGTGAATCCCTCTTCAGGAGGCCGCGACCAGGAAACTCGCTCGCGATATCCCCGATGGCCCTGTATACATGGTCAATCTGCTGGCAGGTGATGTCGTAGGACTGGATTGCTGCGACGGCCCCTGCAATCTGTTTTCCAATTCTCTGGGCACCTGCCTCGAACTCTATAGGAATCGAGCCCAGTCGAACCAGATCCGACTCGAGCAGCGTCAGGTCTTCCCCCAGTTTCCCCTTGATGCGGACCAGCTCTTCGGCCAGGCGAGGGAGCTCCGCTGCCAGCACCCGGTTGGTTGCTTCGATCGCGATCCTGCGGTTTCCGGCATGGCGCTCCAACTCGCCGGTGTCCGCGGACAACGTCCGTGAGAAGTTGTTGAGTTCGCCCGCAAGATATTCGAAGGATTTTCCCAGACTGCCCAGGCGCCCGACCTCGACATTGGTCATCATCGCCAGGACCCGTGTCTTCAGAGCGATTCCGGATTGGCTTCGAGTCACTTTCGCGAGCTGGCGCAACACGTCCCTCTCGACGCCGGTGGACTCCAGAATGCCGCGTGTTGCCTGCAGCCTGGATTCAATCAGACCCATCTCGGCAACGCCCAACGCGCGCAGCGCCGGCAACACCGAGGTAACGCCTTCGTCCTTGATACACTCGACGATCTTCGCGGCCAGACCGACGATCCGGTTGGTCTCGCCGGCAAGCTTCCCGAAGGAGCGAGCGAGCGACTCGATCTCAGGCTCGCTGACGCGAGTCATCGAGGCGAGGCTGTCTCGCGCAGACCGCAGCCTCTCGGCCGGAGACTCTCGATTCGCGATGGGCGCCAGGAAGCTCACGCGCATGCCTTTCCGGCGATCCGCCCGCGTTTTCCGTGGTTTGCCGATCGCTTCATCGCGTCAGCCCCAGAATCGCCCCTTCCACTGCTTCCAGCGGCAATACCTTGTCCGCCGCGCCCAGCTTGATCGCCTCCTTGGGCATGCCAAACACCAGGCTGGTTGCCTCATCCTGGGCGATAGTGACGGCCCCTGCTTGCTTCATCTCCAACATGCCGCGGGCGCCGTCGTCGCCCATGCCGGTCAGCAACACGCCCACAGCGTTTTTCCCGGCGTAGCGCGCCGCGGACCGGAACAGCACATCGACGGACGGACGATGGCGGCACACCAGAGGGCCTTCCTTGATGTCGACGAAGTAGCGGGCGCCGCTTCGCTTGAGCAACATGTGATGATTTCCTGGAGCGATCAGCGCCCGTCCGCGAAGCACCGTATCGTTCGCCTCCGCCTCCTTCACCGTGATCGAGCAAAGTCCGTCGAGCCGGTTGGCGAATGCCCGCGTAAACATCTCCGGCATATGCTGCACGATCGCGATCCCCGGAGCATCCGGCGGCAGCGCTTCCAGCAGCGTCTTCAGCGCCTCGGTACCCCCGGTGGAGGCGCCGATGACGACAACTTTCTCGGTGGTCTCGAGCATTGCGCCAGTCGCGCCCGACAGAATTGCGTCCGCTGTCAATTTAGGCTGCACCGCGCGGGCCGGCTGGTGCGTCCGCACCCGGACCTCGGCTGCCGCCTTGACCGCCTCACAGATAGCAATCCGCGAGTCCTCCAGAAACTGCCTGGTGCCGAATCTGGGCTTCGCGACGATGTCCACCGCGCCGAGTTCAAGCGCTCTCAGGGTACTTTGTGCGCCCTCTTCGGCGAGGCTGGAGCAGATCACCACGGGAATCGGATGCTGCGCCATGATCTGCTGGAGAAAAGTCAGTCCATCCATGCGCGGCATCTCGATGTCGAGCGTAATCACATCGGGGACCTGCTGGCTGATGCGTTCGGCCGCCACAAAGGGATCGGAGGCGGTCCCGATCACTTCAATCTCCGGGTCGCCGGAGAGCACGTCGCTGAGGGATTGGCGGACCACCGCCGAGTCGTCGACGATCAGCACACGGATTCTTCTTGCACTCATAGGCCCAGCCTCGCCATTCTGGTTATCGGCCAACTCTCAACACTTCCGCAGCGCGGGCTTCAGATCAGCCAGACGAGCTGCACCTCTCCATTCCCGGTATTGAAGCGGATCTTTCGTCCAAATCTGCTGCCGACGCTGGCGGCTGCGATCGCATACCCCTCGTCCGCCAGCCCCTGGATGGCCGCTTCGGAATTCTGCCGGCCCACGGTCGGTCGCCCGTCCGAACAGTCCACAAAGTTCACATCGGCGCCTCCGAAGACCTTGACCTGGATCTCACTGCGTGCAGCGCCCAGAAGTTCGAATTGCGAGGCAAGACTGCGAATGCAGAAATCTACGTACCGATGGCCGAGATCGAGACTGACCTTGCCGTCAGCCGGCCGCGGGCACGTCGGCAGGATGGAGTGGCAGAGTCCGCCGACACCGAGCCGCGCGCACCAGAAAGTGACCCCGATACACGAACCCAGGATCGTCGCAAGGATGGTGGGCTCGCGCGCGAGAACCAACTCGCCGGGAGCAAGGTAGATCTCCGGCAGGGTGCGCTCAGGTTCTGCCATGTGGCTTCCTGTAGATCGAAGGGCCAGCCGATACCAGCGGCACGTCCAGTCCCGAGAGCGACTCCGAGTGGCCGAGAAAGATTGTGCCGCCGGGAGCAAGATGATGGGCCAGCTTCTTGAGGACTTGCTCCTGGGTGGCGCGGTCGAAGTAGATGATCACGTTGCGGCAGAAGATGATATCCGCCGTCTCTTTCAGGTCATAATCGGGGTCCATGAAATTGAGGCGGCGAAACTCCACCAGGGCCCTCAGCTCGGGGACGATTCGGACCTCCTTCGAGTCGCGGTCGCGGCTGCGCAGAAGGTACTTTCGCCGCAATTCGATGGGGACCGGAGCGACATCTTCGTCGCCGAAGACCGCAAGCCGCGCCTCTGCGAGCACCGCGGTGCAAAGATCGGTGGCCAGCACCTTGAAGCGGAAACCGGGATGCGATTGGGCATACTCGCTTAGCACGATCGACAGCGTATACGGTTCTTCTCCAGAAGAGCAGCCAGCGCTCCAGACCAGCAGAGGGCGTCCGCTGGTGTTTCTCTTCATCAGCTCCGGGACCGCATTCCTGGTCAGATACTCGAAGTGGCCCGGCTCGCGAAAAAAGTCCGTCTTGTTCGTGCTGACGGCGTCGAGCAACGGGACCATCTCATTTCGTTGCCCCTCGCTGCTGAATACGTATTCGCAGTATTCCCGGTAGGAGTTCATCGCCAGGGTGCGCAGGCGATGCTTGAGCCGGAGCTCAAGCATGGTCTTCTTCTCGACGCTCAGATTGATGCCGGACTGCTCATAGATCAAGGACCGCAGCCGGCCCATATCCGAGTTGGAGATCGATTGATCGCGATCGTGCATGGTCGACGAAACCCGTCTCAGGCAGCCGCTTCGACAACTAGTTTGCCGGCTTCCGCATTGTGCACCGTGCGGATCTCGTCAACGGAGAAGACGCGGTCGATGTCCAGAATCATGATGAACTGGTCGTCGCGTTTTCCCATTCCCTTGAGAAAATCCGTTTGGATCTGGGTCCCGATCCGGGGTGCCTGGCGGATCTGGTCGGGGTCAAGGTCGATAACCTCCTCCACTGAATCCGCCAGCGCCCCAATCACGAGCGCCTCGTTGTCCAGCAGCACCTCCAGCACCACAATGCAGGTGTTGGTGGTCCTCTCCGTCTTCGACATTTCCAGACAGAGCCGCATGTCAACGACCGGTACCACGCTGCCCCGCAGATTGATGACGCCGCTCATAAAATCCGGCGTTCGTGGAATCTCTGTGATTTTAGTAAAGTCCAGCACCTCCCTCACCTTGGCCACGTCGGTCGCAAAGATCTCGTTGCCGAGTTTGAAGGTGAGGTATTGCCGCGTCTCGGTAATCTCGGATGTACTCATTTGAGTTGCCTCTCTCTCAAAGCGGATACGGGGCGCGGACCATAGCCTGGTCCGCGCCGTATCGGTTATGGCTAGTAGCGCTCGAAGCCCTTGTCTACGTCGTCGTCCTTCTTGTTGAGTTTCAGATGGAAGCCAGTGGTGCCCGTCGCCTTCAGCTCGGCTGGAACGGCGCGGCCGTTGGGCTTCGCCGGCATTGCATGGACCGGCCGGACCGGCTTGGGCGCAGAGGCTTGCGGCCTCTGAGCGTGGCCTTCGTCGCCGGTCCGGAAGAACCCTAGCGCACTTACCAACTGCTCCGATTGAGCGCTCAACTCCTCCGTCGTTGCCGCCATCTCCTCGGACGCCGAGGCATTCTGCTGGATCACGCGTTCGAGTTGCTGCAGCGCCTTGTTGATCTGCTCCGCGCCCGTATCCTGCTCCTGACTCGCGGCCGTGATCTCCTGCACCAGCTCCGCCGTTCTCTGGATGTCGGGCACCAGTTTTTCGAGCATTTCGCCGGCCTTTTCCGACACCTTGACGGTGGTGCCGGAAAGCTGATTGATCTCGCCCGCCGCCCGCTGGCTGCGCTCGGCCAGTTTGCGGACCTCCGCAGCCACTACGGCAAAGCCCTTGCCATGTTCGCCGGCGCGCGCCGCTTCGATGGCCGCGTTGAGAGCCAGCAGGTTGGTCTGGCGCGCGATTTCCTCGATGATCGAGATCTTGTTCGCAATCTCCTTCATCGCGTTGACCGCTTCCAACACCGACTTGCCGCTCTCCTGCGCGTCCTTGGCCGACTTCATAGCAATTTTGTTCGTCTGCTGCGCGTTGTCGGCGTTCTGCTTGATGTTCGACACCATCTGCTCCATCGACGAGGAGGCCTCCTCCGCCGATGCCGCCTGTATGCCGGCGCCGTTCGACACTTCAACCGAAGTGGTGCTGATCGATTGGCTGGCCGCCGCCACTTCGCCTGCAATCCCGCGCACATCCTGCACGGTGCGCACCAGGCCGTTCACCATGGAGGCGAGCGCCTGCATCAGCTTGTCCTGCGCCGACCTTTCCCGGATGACTACGGTCAGGTCGCCGTCGGCGATTGCCGTCGCTGCGGCGGTGACATCGTTCATTGCCGCGACCAGCGAGTTCAGGTTGTTCTTGATGATGTTGAAATCGCCGTGGTACGTGTCTGTAATCTGCGGCGGGACCTCACCTTTGCTGATCTGGTCCACATACTTGGCAGCAACGTTCAGCGGTGCAATCACCGCATCTAGAATGGCATTCACGCCGCGAACAATCTCTGCGTACGCGCCATGGAATTGGTCCGGCTTGCCGCGCTCGGCAAGCTGTCCCTCCTTGGATGCCGTAGTAAGCCGGCCCAGTTCCTTTTGCAACTCCTGCAGGACGATGGCCACGTTGTTTACTGCCAGCTTCATCTTCTCGTGGTCGCCCTTATAGGTTTGCGCGATGAGTTCGTCGATTTTGCCCGAAGAAACCTGCGCAAGAATGCGGTTGCCTTCGCCGATGGGAAGCAGGATCGCGTCCAGCATCGTGTTGACCCCTTGCACGATCTCGGAGTAAGCGCCTTCAAACTGCTGCGGCTTGCCACGCTCGGAAAGTTGACCCTCCTTGGAGGCATCGGTGAGACGCACCAATTCCTTCTGCAAGCCCTGAAGCACGGTGGCAACCTTATTGACTGCCAACTTCATCTTCTCGTGGTCGCCTTTGTAGGTCTGCGCGATCAACTCATCGATCTTGCCGGCGGAGACCTGCGCAAGAATGCGGTTGCCCTCGCCAATGGGAAGCAGGATGGCGTCCAGCATGGCGTTCACGCCCTGAACGATTTCGGCGTAGGCTCCCTGGAACTCCTGCGCGTTCCCGCGTTCGGAGAGTTGCCCCTCCTGCGACGCGTGAGTCAACCGCACAAACATCTTTTGGAAGGTCTGTAGCACCGTCGCCACATGGTTCACCGCCAGCTTCATCTTTTCGTGGTCGCCTTTGTAGGTCTGCGTGATGAGTTCGTCGACCTTGCCGGCGGATATCTGCGCGAGTACGCGGTTGCCCTCCCCGATGGGAAGCAGAATTGCGTCCAGCATGGTGTTGATGCCCTGAATCATCTCGCGACATACGCCGCTGAACTGGGATTCCTGTCCGCGTTCCGAGAGCCGCCCCTCTCGTGACGCCTCGACCAGGCGGACGATCTCCTGAGATACAAGCAGCATCTCGGAATTGTCCGCCTGATCTCTTCCGTTCAGGAGTTGGTCATCCGCTTCGTGCGTGCCATTCATATTGCCGGCCGCCTGCAACCTTCCATTTGTTTTCGAAACTTTCGCTAACATCTTTTGTCCCGCCCTTTCGGTTGACTCGTGAATTTGGAATTCCTGTGGCCCTCGGATCCTGAGGGTCCGCTCATCGGTATCGTGCGATTGCCGCCGGCTTTACAGGTGTGACGACCCTATGAAGAGTTCAATTGCAGCCCATTGCTGACGCCCGGAGGGGCTGTTGGTGGAGGAACCCAGTGGCCCCGGCGGGCCTCGGACACAGTCTTCAGCGCATCCTGAATCACCCGGTCCGGATCGAGGATCAACGCCACGGTCCCATCGCCCAGAATGGTGGCGCCGGAGACGAACTGAACGTGCCGGTAGAAGCGGCCGAGGTTCTTGATCACCGTCTGGTGGTCGCCCAGCACTTCATCCACGACGAACCCGCAGCGGCCATCTTCGGTCTCGGCAATCATGATCTGTTCCCGCTCCGGACGCTCCGAGGTGATGTTGAAATGCTCCCGGAGGCGGATGTATGGGATGACCTCTCCGCGCACATTCGCGACGTGCTTGCCGTTGGTGCTGGCAATGTCCTCGCGGGTCAGCTCGACGCACTCCAGGCTGCTCGCCAGCGGCAGCACAAAGAAAGCGTGGCCCACGCGCACCAGCAGCCCGTCGATAATGGCCAGCGTGAGCGG
>Ga0181516_10002739_pt1 | contig 12237 bp, 9 predicted proteins | sample PEATcosm2014_Bin_25_FD_121104 | JGI IMG/M metagenome (GOLD analysis project Ga0181516, IMG submission 121104) | Peatland microbial communities from MTU Mesocosm Facility, Houghton, MI, USA - PEATcosm2014_Bin01_10_metaG | ecosystem: Environmental > Terrestrial > Soil > Wetlands > Peat | place...
AGCGTGCGAACCATTCCGACTGCCTGCTCGCCCGTCTCGGCTTCCGCGATATCGAAGTTCATGCGCAACAATGTTTTCCGTAGAGCCCAGCGAATCGCCGTCTCATCGTCCACAATCAGCAGCTTGCCGTTCCTGACTCTTTCAGGCTCCGGCAGCGTGGGTTCGGGCATCGCACTCATCGAGCCTTCCCAGGTGGCGTCCGCATCTATTGAAGTTCGGTTCATCGCGCCCTGATTTGCAATAGGTTGATTTTGCCGGATTCTTCATGAGGAAAGCATGAAGGCGCATGACGATCCCCTCATATGGCCGTGCCCGTCCACTCTAACTGGCTGCATTATCGGCACTTGACCGCGGCATGGAATGATTTGATGCGCCCGCTCAGCTTTTCTTATGTAAGGTTACGCACCGAAAACAGCTCAGTTCCGAACCGGTGTAAAGGGCCGGAGACAGCCGGTACGCAGGCCGTCGAGCTTCCACTTACTCGTTCTTTATGCGGTCCTCATGTCCTTCGGTCTAGACTTCCATATGCTCTTACTGGACGAAACCCGGAATGCCGCGGCCATCGACAGCGAGGCCGGACTGAAGACGCCCGTGTACCCCGGCAGCGCCGCTCTGCGCCGGGCGCTCCGCGCCAACATCGTCTGCTTCCCGACGCGGATTCCGGTTTTGTTAAAGCAGCCCGCGGCCGACACGCAATGGCGCATGGTTCTGCTGTTCTTCGTCCGCGGCTGGAGCGCGGCGCGGATTGCCGCGCGGTTCCAGGTTCCCAAGCACCGGATTTTGAGAAGTCTCAACGAATGGTCGTCTCGGGCGCTGGCGCTCGGTTACGTGCAGATTATCGACCCGGAAGCCTTTGAGGCCTGTTGCCAGGTGGACGTCGAATACGGGACCGGGCACGACAGCCATGAGGCGCACAGCCCCGAGTTCAAACCGGCGTTTGGAGGCATGCCGCGGTTGTTCGCGGATGCGTCCCCGGCGCCATGCGTCCCTGTCGCGCTTGCGCCGGCCGCAAGCTTCGCGGAAGACCGCCCGGCTGAATCGGAGGAAGCGGACGCCGGTGTGGTGGGCGCTCTGGACACCGCCATCGCGCGTTGCGAGGAATGGCGCGGCGAGTTCTGGACACACCTGGCCGCGGTTCTGCGCGATATGCGCGCCGCGGCTGCCGCCGCCGGAGCGGCGGACGGCCTGTTCACCACGTTTCGGGGCGCCGGGAGCCGTCTGCCCCATGGGTTGCACGTACGCGAGGAGGAGCGCGTTTATCATGCGGTTGCGTAAAGACAGTCGGATTCCAGCCGGTACCATCGCCGCCGTTGCCATCGTTGCGATGGCCGCGGCGCGCCCCTCCGGCGGGCAGAGCTTTATCACCCCGGTGGCGTCGGACTTCCGCGCCGATTCCAATTTGGTTCTGGTGCCCACCACCGTGGTGGATCGCCGCGGAGCCGTGGTCAACGGGCTGCCGAGCGCGGTATTTACGTTGACCGAGGATGGCGTGCGGCAGCAGATACGGTCGTTCAGCGAGGAGGACATTCCTGTTTCGCTGGGCATTGTGCTGGACCTCAGCGGCAGCATGAGAAGGGTCCTCGGCGACGCCAAGGAAACCCTGCAGGCCCTGATGAAAGACGCCAATCCCGCCGATGAAGCATTCCTCAACGGTGTGTCGACGCGCCCGCGCCCCTACTCGGGTTTCACGCAGGATTTTGGCGAGATCCTCAGCCGCGTCGCGTTCGAAGAGGCCGGCGGAAACACGGCGCTGGTCGATACGGTTTACGAGAGCTTGCAGCAGTTGCGCTCCGGCACGCATCCCCGGAAGGCGCTGCTGGTGATTTCCGACGGAATGGACAATCACAGCCGCCGCTCCAAGGGAGAGCTGCTGGAATTCGCCATGGAATCCGATGCGCAGATCTACACCATCGCCGTGAGCGATTCGTCGAAGCAGTACGCCAAGCCCATGGAGCGCATGGAAGAAAACCGGGGGCTTCTCTTTCTGGATGAACTTTCCGCCAGGACCGGCGGGTTGAGCTTTGTGGTGCATAGCCAGGCGGACATAACGGCCGCCGCCGGCAACATCGGCCGGGCGCTTCGCAATCAATACACCCTCGGCTACGTGCCCGGTACCAACAGCCGTAATGGCCAGTGGCGCCGCATCCGGGTCACGGTGGCGGGCTCGGGAATGAAGGCGTATGCCCGCACCGGCTATCGCAACGATTGACCCGCGAGCGCGGTGGACAACCCGCCCGCGCCTGTAACGTGCATAATATTAGGTTGTGCGTTGGCGCCTTCGGGCGATAGGCATGGGCGGGAAAACCGAGCTTGCGGCCACGTTGGCCGCTCAATCCAACCCCGGGACAGAGACGAATAGCCGGACAAGCTATTGGATGCTGGTGCGGTCTAAATCAAGCTTCGCGCGGGGATGCCTGGTCGGCCTGCTAGCCGTCGTCCTGGTCACGTTCGTCGCGTTCCGGCTCAATCTGAATCTCTCCACTTCCGGCTCTCTTTACTTCCTGATTGTGGTCATCGTCTCGATGGTCTGGGGCTTTTGGGAAGCCAGCGTAACATCGCTGATCGCGGTCAATTGCCTGAACTACTTCTTTGTCCCTCCAATACTCACCTTTACCATTGGGGACCCGCAGAACTGGGTGGCTCTGATCACCTTCGAAATTGCCGCGCTGACGGTAAGCCGGCTCTCGGCGCAGGTCCAGGGCCAGGCCAGGGCGGAGGCGCGCCAGCGCACACAGTTGGAGAAGCTCTACGAACTGAGCCGCCGGATCCTTTTTGTGGACCGCCGCCAGACGATCGGGCCGCAAATCGTGCCCCTCATTCAGGAGATTTTCGGAACCGAATCGGTGGCCCTTTTCGACGCGACGGCGGCGCGCATGGATACCACCGGTTCCGGAGCGAACGAGCTCGAGCAGCTCGCGCGCAACGCCTACTTCCAGGATTCCACCCTGGTGGGAGACGATGCCCACACCTGGGCGCACGTATTGCGGCTCGGGTCGCGGCCCGTCGGCGCCATCGCGCTGCGCGGTCCGCACCTGGGCCGGCTCACCATGGTGCCCGTGGCATCGCTCACCGCCGTGGCCCTGGAACGCGCGCGTTCCTTCGAAAAGGAAAGCCGGGCCGAAGCGGCGCGCCAGACCGAACAGCTTCGAACCGCGGTTCTGGACGGGCTGGCGCACGCCTTCAAAACGCCCCTGACGGCCATCCGGACCGCCAGCTCGGGGCTGCTCGAAGCCGGGAACATGTCCGATGACGACCGCGAACTGGCCGCCCTCATCGACGAGCAGGCGGAGCATCTGAATCGCCTGACCACCGAGCTGCTTCAAATGGCCAAGATCGATGCCGCGGAGGTGAGACTCCATCGCGAACCGGTCGCCGTGCTCGCGCTGATGGAGGACATTGTGGAACGGTACCGCGGACAGCTTCAGGGCCGGCGCATCGAGGTGTCCGAGAACCCCTTCGGCCTGGAGGTCTACGGCGACCGCGAGATCCTGGCCACGGCTCTCGGGCAGTTCATCGAAAACGCGGCCCGCTATTCGACGCCCGGAACTGCCATCTCCGTTACGGCCGAGGAGAACCTGGGCGAGGTGGTCATCGCCACACATAATGAGGGACCGCCGATCCGCCCCTCCGACCGGGAGCGGATCTTCGAGCGATTCTATCGGGCCGAGGAATCGCGGCATCGGGCGTCCGGAACCGGACTCGGTCTGTCGATCGCAAAGAAAGCCGCGGAAGCCCACGGTGGCCGAACCTGGGTGGTGAGCGAAGAGCGTGCCGGCACGACCTTCTTCTTCGCTCTGCCCCAAGGCACAAGGAGACAATTGGATGCCGTCGCACGGCAAGGTTCTGATCGTTGACGATGAAAGCTCCATCCGGCGCGCGCTGCACAACACCCTGCACGGAATGGGGTTCGAGGTCGAAGACGCCGCTACCGGCGAAGCGGCTCTGCAGCTTGTCCGCGAAAATAAGTACGACGCGGTGCTGCTGGACATCAACATGCCCGGAATGGGAGGCGTCAAGGCCTGTCGCGAGATGCGCAAGAGCGTGCCCGCGCTGGGGATTCTCATGCTCACGGTGCGCGATAGCGAGGACGACAAGATCACCGCGCTCGACGCGGGCGCGGACGATTACATCACCAAGCCCTTCAACGTCCGCGAGCTGGCGGCGCGTCTGCGGGCCGCGGTGCGGCGTTCTTCGGGCTCCCATGCGGATCCCGACGCGCTCATTCGCATCGGCAATATCGTTCTCGACCCCGCGCGCCGCCTGGTTCAAAAGGGCGGTGAGCCGGTCCATCTGACGCCCAAAGAGTTCGACCTCCTGCGCTACCTCATGGCGCATGCCGGCCTGCCCATTACCCACGCGCGCCTGCTGCACGCCGTATGGGGGCCGGAGTACGGTGGCGAGCTCGAATACCTGCGAACCTTCGTCCGCCAATTGCGCAAGAAGCTCGAAGAAGACCCGGCCGCACCCGCATATCTGCTCACCGACAGCCACATCGGGTACCGGTTCGCGGAAGCCGTGGACCTGGTTCCCGGCCGGACGGGGCCGTAGCGGCCGGTCCCTCCCCCTTCCGGACAACCGCATCCTCTTCCCCCTGATTCGCGTTACAGTGTATTCAAATACGAATGAGGTCCCAATGAAAGCTCTCATCACTACCTTTGTGGCCGGAGCCGCGCTTGCCGCCGGTATCGGCGCGGCGGTTGCCCAGACCAATCCGGCGCCGAACCCTCCGGCGCAGGCCCCCGCGCAGCGCATGCACGTCTGGTGGCGCGATCAGCCCGCCGGCGGCCGGCCCTATCAGAAGAACGCCAAGAAGATGCCGTTGATCTCCGTCAAGGGCAACCACTTCGAAGATCCCCAGGGCAAGACCATCCTGTTCCGCGGCCTGGCCATCTCCGATCCCGACAAGCTCGAAAAGCAGGGCCACTGGAGCAGAGACCACTTCGTCAAAGTCAAGGAAATGGGTGCCAGGGTCGTCCGCATCCCGGTGCATCCCGTGGCGTGGCGCGAACGAACTCCGGCGGAATATTTCAAACTGCTCGATCAGGCCGTGGACTGGTGCACCGACCTCGACATGTATATCGACCTCGACTGGCACTCCATCGGCAACCTCACCACCGGCCTCTTTCAGGACCCCATGTACGAGACCTCCCAGCAGGAAACCTACGCCTTCTGGCGAAGCATGGCGCGGCATTACGCCGGTCACAACACCATCGCCTTCTTCGAGCTCTTCAATGAACCCACCACCTACCGCGAGCAGCTTGGGCCCATCAACTGGATGGAGTGGAAGCGGATGGTGGAAGAGCAGATCGCCATCATCCGGGCCTATAATCCCCAGGTCATTCCTTTGGTGGCGGGGTTCGATTGGGCCTACGATCTGACTCCCCTGATCGTGGCTCCGATCAACGCGCCGGGCATTGGTTACGTGACCCACCCCTACGACAACAAGCGCTCGCAGCCCTGGGAGCCGAAATGGGAAGAGGACTTCGGTTTTGCGGCTGCCAAGTATCCGATAGTGGCCACCGAGTTCGGCGGATTCGCCGCACCCGGCGCTACCCCTCCCGCCGGCGCCACCGGCCGCGCTCTGGACCGCTTCAATTACGGGCCGCAGATCTTCGGCTACCTGGAGAAGAAGGGCATCAGTTGGATCGTCTGGTGCTTCGACCCGGAGTGGGGCCCCACGCTCATCACCGACTGGAATTACACCCTGTCCACTTCCGGCCTGTTTGCCAAGGAAGCCATGAAGGGCCCGGCGAAGTAGCCGCGGCCCACTGCGGCATACTGAGGAAGTGAGCAAGGTTCGTCCCAAGCCCAGGCCGGCGCCGCCGTCGTCGCCATCGCCGTCGCCATCGGCGCCGCCGCCCCGCCCCGCGCGCTCGTGGTGGCCCGACTTGTGGATCTGCCTGCTGCTCGCCGCGGTCACGCTCCTGGTTTACAGCCAGGTCCGGCGCTTCGATTTCGTCAATTACGACGACCCGCAATACGTCGGCAAGAACCTGCACGTCCAAGGCGGCCTCACCGCCGGCGGCCTGGCGTGGGCGTTCACCTCCTTCGAAGCCGCCAACTGGTTTCCGCTCACCTGGATCACCCATATGGCGGATTACCAGTTCTTCGGCATGGAAAGCGGATGGCACCACCTCACCAACGTCTGGCTGCACACGCTCAGCGCCTTGCTGCTGTTTGCCGTCCTCAAACGCATGACCGGGGTGCGCTGGCCGAGCGCGCTGGTGGCGTTCCTGTTCGCCTTGCACCCTCTCCACGTGGAATCCGTCGCCTGGGTCGCCGAGCGCAAGGATGTGCTCAGCGCTCTTTTCTGGTTCCTCACCCTGTGGTTCTACGCGCGCTATGCGGAGCGGCCCGGCGCGGGCCGCTATCTCGCGGTGGTGCTGGCCTTCTGTCTCGGCCTGATGGCCAAACCCATGATCGTCACCCTGCCCTTCGTCCTGCTGCTCCTGGACGTGTGGCCGCTCGGGCGCGTCCCGCGGCCTTTGCGGTGGAACGCCGCGTCCTCAAAACTGCTACTCGAAAAGCTGCCGCTCTTCGCCCTGGCCGCGGGCGCATCGGTGTTGACCTTCCTGGCGCAGCGGTATGGCGGCGCCGTCGCGCCTCTGGCTGGAATACCGCTGGCGTTGCGGCTCGAAAACGGCCTGGTTTCGTACCTGGTATATATCCGCGACATGTTCTGGCCTGCCGGTCTGGCCGTGCTCTATCCTTTCCCCCGCTCCCTGCCCGCGTTCGCCGCCGCCGCCGCCGGCTTGGTCCTGGCCGGAATCTCGCTCGCGGTGGCGCGCCAGTTCCGCGCCCGGCCGTACCTTGCCGTGGGATGGTGCTGGTATCTCGGGACGCTGGTCCCTGTGATCGGGCTGGTTCAGGTGGGCAACCAGTCGCATGCCGACCGGTACACCTACGTGCCGATGATCGGGCTCTCCATCATGCTGGCCTGGGGCGCGTCGGAACTGGTCGGGCGCCGTCCGCGCGCCCGGAATGCGGTCGTCGCCGCGCTCGCGGCAGCCTGCTTCGTCTGCGTGGCCGTCACCTGGTTCCAGATTCAATATTGGGCCGATACCGAGACGCTGCTCCGCCACACGCTCGACGTCACCAGCGACAACTTCATCACGCACCACAACCTGGCGGATTACTACCTCCAGCAGAACCGCAACGAAGCGGCTCGCCAGGAGGAAGCCGAAGCGGTGCGCATCAATCCGGCGTATCTGGAGGCGCGCCTCAACCTGGCCCTGGCGCTCCGGGCGCTGGAAAGGCCTGCCGACGCCGAAGCGGAATACCGCCGCGCGCTGGAACTGCAACCGGAGGGCAACCAGATCTACCTGGCGCACGCGGGCCTGGGCGCGGCCCTGGCGGCGCAGCATCGCACCGCGGAAGCCCTGCCGGAGCTCACTCTCGCCGCCCGTCTCAATCCGGACTCCGCCGAGGCCCACTTCAACCTGGGCACGGCGCTGGCCGCGCTGGGACGCAACCAGGACGCCGCCTCCGAGTTCGCTCTCGCCGTCCGCCTGGAGCCCTCCGATGCCGAAGCGCACTACCGCCTGGCCGTCACCTTGAACGCCGCGGGCCGTCCCCACGAAGCCGCCGGCGAATATGCCGCCGTGGCGCAACTGCAGCCCGGCGATCCCGTCGCCCAATACAACCTGGCCGTCGCGCTGGCCCGCGCGGGCAGCCTCGACGAAGCCATCGCGCACTTTACCGAAGCCCTGCGCCTCAAGCCCGATTTCGTGGCCGCGCGCCAGGATCTGGATATGGCCGTGCGCCAGCGGAACGCCTCGGCGAAGCGGTGAGGCCGCGGCGAAGCCGCAAGCGGTCAGCGGGCTCAGCCGCACGAGTTTCGGCTTCGAGCAGGTGCCGCCAGCCCCGCTGGACGCCGCGCCTGAGCCGCCAGGGCGTGCGCCCCTCCCGGCCCCACTGGACACTGCTCCTGACCGCCAGCGCCCGCACTCTTCCCAGCCTCTCCGGCTCCGCTCCTCGCCAGGCCCTGACGCGAAGCGCACGAGAACAGAAGCGGCGGGCGGGCTGTCCGAGCGGCTGCAACGCACAGGCCTGCCCGTGAGCCCCGGCCCAAAACAACTGCGATACTATTTGTAGTAATGGCAACGAAGCGCCGCAACTCCGCGAGGCTGGCGCGCGACCCCCGGATCGCGCCTGCATACAGCTTCGCCGATGCGGCCCGGTACCTCCGTTTGCCGCTCCCCACTTTGCGGCACTGGTCCCTCGGTCTGGGCAAAGTTGCGCCAGTATTCCCGATGGACGACCCCGGCGGCCAGTTCCTCTCATTCATGAACCTCGTGGAAGCCCACATTCTCGCGGGCATCCGGCGCAAGCATGGTGTCGGCCTTCGCCAAGTCAGGCGAGCTCTCGACTACGTCCGGACCAAATGCGGTGTCGACAGGCCACTCATCGATCAGAGCTTTCAAACCGACGGCCGGTTCCTGTTCATTGAGCGGCTGGAACAACTGATTAACGCGTCGAAATTCGGTCAGCTCGCAATGCCGGACCTTCTGCCCCAGTTGGATCGAATCGACCGGGATCCCGCGGGGCTGCCGGTGAAATTATACCCCTTCACCCGCTCGATAGATGTATTGATGCCAGTTCCAGCCCCGAAGCTGGTGGTCGTGAACCCGCTGGTTTCTTTCGGGCGCCCTTCAGTGGGAGGCGTGCCGACACAAACCATCTGGAGCCGCTTCAGAGCCGGCGACTCTCCTGCCCACCTTGCCGACGATTACGGTTTAGCGTTGGAGGCAATTGAAGAAGCGATCCGCTGCGAAGCCGCCTGAGATCGTCTTCTTCATCGATCGTTCGTTCGGAAAGATCGATCTGCCGGACGCCCTCCGGGCCGCCGGCTACGATGCGAGCGCCATGACGATCATTGGGATCAAACCGCGGAAGATTCTGTGTGGCTCGCCGGCGTTGCGGCCCGAAAATGGGTCGTCCTGACGAAGGACGAGCGAATCAGATACCGGCCGCTGGAACTGCAGGCCCTAGAGTCTGCGCGACTGCGAACCTTCATTCTGATCTGCGGCAATGTGCGCGGAGCGGATACCGCGCGAATTCTCCTGGCCGCCATGCCGAGGATCCTCGCTGCCGTGGACACTCAAAAAGGGCCTTTCATCTACTACGTTTACAAGGACTCCACGGTGAGGCGGGCGCGATAGGCCCCCCTCCCCCTACGTTTCCACGTGGTCGATCGCGTTGTGGAGCGCGTCGTAGTCGATCTCGTAGCCGAGCCCCGGTTTGCTGGGCGCCGGTACGTACCCGTCTTTATCGATGCGGAGCTGGTCTTTGAAATAGGGGCGGTCCGTGATGCCCATCGGCTGGGTCATCTCGAACCACACGTTGTTGGGCATGGCCAGCTCGCAGTGGAAATGCACCGCGTGGTCGAGCAGCGTGCCCCAGTTGTGCGGCTGGCACTGCATACCGAAACACTCGGCCATCTCGGCCACCTTCATGCCGCTCGTGATGCCGCCGATGTTGTCCACGATGAACCGCACCTCGTCCAGCGCGCCGAAGCGGATGTACTTGGCGTAGTCGTAGGGCGACCCCAGAAACTCTCCCATGGTGATGGGAACGTCGAGAGCCTTCACCAGCTCCGCCAGGCCCTCCATGTCGTCGGTAGGCAGGCAGTCCTCGTACGAAACATAATTCAGCTCGTCCAGCGCGCGCCCCACCTTCATGGCTTCGAGACGCGTGTAGGCGCCCACGCGGTCGAACAGCAGGGCCATGTTGTCGCCCCCGGTATTGCGCACGGCCTTGGCCACCGCGATGTCGAGTTTGTAATCCACATCATTATTCGCCAGCCATGGCGGATGGATTTTGTATGCCGTGAAGCCCTGCGATTTGGCGTGCTCCACATCGGCCACGAAATCGTCCACCGTGCGCAGATGCTGCGAGCTGGCATAGGCGCGCACGCGTTCCCGATACGCCCCAAGGATACGGTAAACCGGAAGATTTACGGCCTTGCCGAGGATGTCCCAGAGGCAGTTGTTGATGGCCGCGGCGTAGGAAAGCTGCCCCACGGGGCTGTGCCATTGCGAAGTGAACACCGGCAGGTCCAAAACATTTTTCCCCACCAGCGTGCGCTTAGCCGCCTCCAGCCATCCCAGGGTGGTCCAGTTGACGTGGCTGTAGCGCGGCGCCAAAACGTAGTTGCCTTCCAGGCCGCTCGCGGTCACCACGGAGGTAAGTTGTTCGCCCCGGCGCATCATCGGTCCGCCAGGTCCGGCGCCCCCGCCATTCCGTCCACCGGCTCCGCCCGCCGCGCCGCCCCCGCCATTGCGCCCGCCGCCCCCGCCCGCCGCGCCCCCGCCATTCCGCGGCGGTTCCGGCTTCAGCACATAGATCTTGACCTCCTTGATGGTGAGATCGGGCAGATCCTCCGGCTTCACGCCCACCGCCTGGGCGGCCGCGCGCCCTGGGTCGGAGACGGCCGAAACCGCCGCCGTGAGTGCGCCCGCGGCGGCGCCGCCGAAAAGTTTGCGGCGCGATACGTTGTGTCCGTACATGGCGATTTCCTCCTAGCTCTCCACCCGCAGCGTCAGGTTGTCGAACACGCCGCGATCGAACTCGTAGCCCAGCCCCGGCTTGGTAGGCGCGGGGACGTACCCGTCCTTGTCGATGCGCAGCTTGTCCTTGAAGTACGGCCGGTCGGTGATGCCCATGGGCTGCGTCATTTCGAACCAGATATTGTTCGGCATGGCCAGCTCGCAATGGAAGTGTACGGCGTGGTCAAGCGTGGTGCCCCAGTTGTGCGGCTGGCACATCATGTTGAAGCACTCCGCCATCCGCGCCACCTTCATCCCGCTCGAGATGCCGCCCAGGTTATCCACGATGAAGCGCACCTCGTCCAGCGCGCCGCGCAGGATGTAAGGCACATAGTCGTAAAGCGACGGCATGAACTCGCCCATCACGATCGGCACGTCCAGCGCCGACGCCAACTCCACCAGGCCATCGATATCCTTGGTCGGCAGCGCGTCCTCGAATGAGACATAGTGCAATTCGTCCAGCAGGCGGCCCACTTTCATGGCTTCGTCGCGGGTGAGCGCGCCCACCGGATCGTACAGCAGCGGCATATCGTCGCCCGCGGTCTTGCGCACGGCTTTGATTACTTCCATGTCGAGCTTGTAATCGTGCCCGCCCGCGCCGCCGCCCGGCGGATGTATTTTATAAGCCGTAAAGCCGTCCGACATGGCGTGCTTCACGTCCGCCACGAAGGCTTCCACCGTGGGCAGATGCTGCGAGCTGGCGTAGGCGCGCACGCGGTTGCGGTAGGCGCCGAGAATGCGATATACCGGCAGCCCGACCGCTTTGCCCAAAATATCCCAGCAGCAATTGTCGATAGCGGCCGCATAGGAAAGCTGGCCGTAGCGCCGCTGGCTGGGCCGCCACTGCGAGGTGAGAAACGGCAGCTCCAGCACGCTCTTGCCGTTGAGCGCGCCCCTGGCATACTCCAGCCATCCGAGGTTGCTCCAGTTGGGGTGAAAGTACCGGTCTTCGAGCAGGTAGTTGCCCTCGATCCCGCTATTGGTCACGATGGACGCGAACTTCTCGCCCGTGCGTTCGCCGCCGCCGCGCCCACCCCGGCCGCCGCCGGCTCCGGCTCCGCCCCGGCCTCCGCCGCCGGGCGCGCCCGTATTCCTGGGCGGGTTAGCTTCCGCCTTCAGCACATAGACCTTCACCTGTTTGATGGTGAGATCGGGCAGGTCCGCGCGTTTGACGCCGATGGCCTGAGCGGCCGCGCGGCCCGGATCGGCGAGCGCCGCGGCGCCCAACGCGGGGCCTGCGGCGGCTGCGCCCAGAAAACTCCGGCGCGATACATTCTCTCGCGACATCCAACTCTCCTTTGTTTCCCGCTCCTCTGCGCGCCGGGCTTCTGCCGGCGATTTTGCCACCCGGCTCTCCGCTCCCTCGCCCCCTTGGCTGCCCGCGCCTCTGCTTCCCGGTTCTCCGGTCGCCCCGCGCCCCGCTCCCCTGCCGCGCGCGGAAAAGGCTTGATCGGAAGCACTCTATCAGCAAAGCCATTTCCTGTCAATCTTCGCGAAAACCGGTACGCCGTCCCGTAAAACGGAACTCCCTTGCGAAATCCGCACTGCCGCGCAATCCGCACTGCCGCGCTGTGGCGGCAAAATGATAATGTCCCCTTTGGGCAAAGTAGAAATGTCCCCTTGACAGTTCCACGCTGTGGGAATGCAGGAAGGACTACTACTGATGACCCAAGCCGATCGTGACCGGCTG
>Ga0181516_10002742_pt1 | contig 12228 bp, 12 predicted proteins | sample PEATcosm2014_Bin_25_FD_121104 | JGI IMG/M metagenome (GOLD analysis project Ga0181516, IMG submission 121104) | Peatland microbial communities from MTU Mesocosm Facility, Houghton, MI, USA - PEATcosm2014_Bin01_10_metaG | ecosystem: Environmental > Terrestrial > Soil > Wetlands > Peat | place...
AGGATAAGCCTGTCTCTCAAATGGCGAGATGCGTGCAGCGTTGGATGCCGGAAAGGAAGCAACCCATTCTGCCGGTCGCTTGGAGAGTATCTACGCAGCCGGTTAAGGAGGACAGGACAAGACCATGCATCGTTCAGGAATAGCTTTGCTTGCAGTGGCAGCTCTTGCGGTGACGGGTGTGACCGGATGCGTCACCAAAAATTATGTGCGCACACAGACTCAACCTCTGATCGATCACACGGATCAACTCGACGCAAAGACGGCGGATAACAACCGCCAGATTCACGATGTTGACGATCGCGCGCAGTCGGGCGTGAAACAGGCGCAGGGCGCGGCAGATCAGGCCACGCAGAACGCGCAGAATGCCAGCCAGGCGGCGGGACAGGCAGAGACGGCGGCTAACGATGCAGTGCATCGCGCAGACTCGCTGGACGCAGTGGTGAAGGGGCTCGATACTTTCAAACCGATCGCAAACGTTTCGGTGACCTTTGGGTTCGACAAGGCGGTTCTGACTAAGGACGATCGCGATCAGCTCGACAGCTTTGCGGCTCAATTGGGGTCGGCTTCAAGCTACATTCTCGAAGTAACCGGCGGGACCGATTCAACCGGTTCGGCGCAGTATAACTACGAGCTGAGCCAGCGCCGCGCGGATGCGGTGGTGCAATACCTGGCCGCGAAGTATAACGTTCCGGCACACCGGTTCTACCTGATCGGGATTGGAAAGGATCAGGAAGTTGCGCCGAATACCACAGCCGATGGCCGCAAGCAAAACCGGCGCGTGGAAGTGCAGTTGCTCTCGAACATGGGAACCACGCAGACGGCAACCACTAGCGGCGGGCAGTAAGATCCGATTCGCCGCAAGCGCAGTTGAGATGGAAACGGGCAGACCTGCGGACTGGGTCTGCCCGTTTTGTGCTGTGCCCGATTTTCAGCTCTCAGAAAGTAATGCGCCCAGGTTCCGGGCTACGAGCTGGATGGTGGAAGCTGACTCACGTGTTCCGCTCGAACATCGTTTGCGGCAAATAGGCGCAGGAACGGCGCGCCTGCTGCTGCAGCCTCTACTGCCGGGCGACCTTTGGCCTCTTCACGCTCCACAATACAAACAACGGCGGCGATGGTCATTCCCGCCTCACGCGCGGCTTCGATGGCAGTGATGGTAGATGCGCCGGTAGTGCATACGTCGTCGACGATGACGACACGCGCACCTGCACGGCAGAATCCTTCAATCTTTCGACCGGTTCCGTGGGCCTTCTCGGTCTTGCGGACCAGAAAACCGTGCAGCAGCGGCGCGTCCGGCTTGGAGATGGCGCGCCAGGCGCTGGCCGTGGCTACGTTGGAGACGATTGGGTCCGCGCCCATGGTAAGCCCGCCCACGGCCTCGGCTTCGATTCCATTGGCTTCGAGGAGTTCGAGAATTGCATGGCCGGTGAGCCGCCCGCCTTCGGCGTGCAGAGTCGTTGTCCGGCAATCGATGTAATAGTCGCTGGTCCCACCGGAAGAGAGCGTGAACTGGCCGAGACGGAAGCTGGTGCGGGCAAGTAGCGAGAGCAGCTTTTGTGCATGTGAGGCTGGCGTCATGATGTCCTCCCTGTCTCGGCGGCGGCTACCAGGACGACTGTCGCGACGCCTAACAGCGTGATTGCGGCCTCCACGTCTTCACTGCGGTTATGGAGCGTATTGAAGTGGATGGTGGTGGGGTTGTTTTTATCGATTGTGTCGATTGCGCCGCCGGCGGCGCGCCGGTCGCGGTCCATGGCGGGGATAATGATGGACTGCGAGACAGCTGTAAACGCGATCATGAGAACAATAAGGGTCATTGGCGCGATGACGGAGCGCGGCTTATAAATGCCCCAGGCGGGGGCGAGCGCGAGCAGCGCCAGCGCGATGATGCCAGAGACGAAGCCTATGCCGTGGAGAATGCGCAGCAGTTGTCCGACGATGACTCCGGCGGTATGAGTGTCGGGCTGCAGTGCTGGAAATGTGATGGCTGGAACGATGGGAAAGAAGATCTCCGCACCCAGCCAGACGACGAGGGAAAGATAGAGAAGAGAGCGAAGAAGAGTCTTCATGAAAGCAGGATACAGGGAACAGGGAACAGGGAACAGGGAACAGGGAACAGGGAACAGGGAACAGGGACTACCTGAAAGTAGCAGAGAGTTAAGATCTCTGCCACTGTCAAGAGGATTCAGGCCCTACTTTCTGTTTAGGGCTCGTTTGAGAACGGTTTCCAGCGCGGCTTTGACGCTGGCGTAGTCTTCGGGCGTGATGGCGCCGTTGATCTTCTCGCTTTCGATTGCGAAGAGCTCTTCTTTGAGAGCGTTGAGCAGAGCGGCGTTCTTGGCCGCGGGTGCGCCGAAGGACGAGTAAGGCACGCCGGACTGTGCCGCGAATGCGGGCATATCGCCTGCTTCGGGTGCGGAGCCGGCTGTACCGGCGGGCGGCTTGCGCAGGAAGAATGCTGCTGCGGCTGCCAGTAGCAACGCTAGAGCGGCCAGGATCCACCACTTGTATTTGCTCAATGCGTCTTCACCTGCGACCGGCGGGCCTATGCCGCCGCCGGGCTGATTGCCGGCGGGAGCTGAGGCGTCGGCACCCGGGGCTGCGCCTTGACCCATCCCTGGAGGTTGCTGGCCCGCGGGTGCGGCTTGCTGATCGCGAGGAATGGAGCCGGTTCCGGAGATGGAGAACTCAAGCGGCTTGCCGGGAACGGCGTTCTTGACCAGGAAAGTTTGAATGCCGGGGTCCTGGGGCACCGATTTGAAGCTTGCTCCACTAAAGGTCATGCTCTTGGGCAGGAGCACGGCGACGTTGTCGGCTGGGAGAGTGACCTCGGCCTTGTAGGTGTACTTCGAGTCCTTGTAAGGCAGGGTGTAGGTGAGCAGGAACAGGGTGTCTTTATCGCCGTCGTCGGGCTGGATAGGGAAGTTGAACGAGTAGTGGCCCTTGGGACCGTCCGGATCGAGCTTGATGTTGGTGGGCAAACCGCCGGGGCGCTGGCCGCCTACATCTGATACAACTGCGTCGGCGGGCAGAACGATCTCAAATGACTTCTTGCTCCACTGTGTTGTTGGCGGGTTGCTGGTGTTGTGAACGAAGTAGCGCTCGTTAATTCTGAGCTGGCCGTTGTCGGCCTCAACCTCGATGACATCGGCCTCGATGTAGACACCCTGAACCTTGGCCGCCACGTCGTAGACGGAGATGTCTCCCGATGCTGCGCCGGCATCGATGAAGAACTCCGCGCCCTGGTGCGTGACTCGGACGAGGTAAGGCACAGAGCCGGGCTTGTCGAGCGAATAGTGGCCTCGGGCGTCGGTGGTGGTGCGGGCCACTTCACCCATGCCGGTCATTGGGGCGACGAGCACGACAGGGTCGCCAACGGCGGGTTTGCCGGTGGTTTTGTCGATGACTGTGCCGGTGACGCTGGCGGCGTGCGCCAGCGCGGCGGTGACGATGAGTGTGGTAACGGTTGAGACGAGCTTGATCGATTTCATAGTTGTGATGACTTCCTGATGATTGCGTTCAAATTGAGTTCTACGTGGTTCACGAAAGAAAGATCGCGGGTGACAACCCGTAAATTTGGGATCGTGCTATCCCACCCTTGCGACCAAAAAATGTCGCAAGGATGGGGCACCCGATATTTTTGCCTGCGAAAGCTAAAACGTGCAAATCTGTCAGGCTTGCTGCAAGTGGTCGATTTCGGCCAGCAGCTGCGCGGTTTCGTTTTCAAGTTGTGCGCGCTGAGCGTTGAAATCCTCCTCGGGGTACTTGCCGGCCCGGAATTCAAAGTTGAGGTCGCGGAGGTTCTCGTAGAGCTGCTCCTTGCGCTCGAGGAGAAAATCGAGGCGCGTCTTCTGGCGCTGGCTGGCGAAGACGTTCTCAGGCCAGAAGGTGTAGATGCCGAGGGCGATGGCCAGCATGATGGCGGCGACGATGCCTTGGTTTGTGTTCATGGCTTAGGAGCCTCCATTCGGGCCGGAGTCGATATCGGTTTCGCGGCGGATTCTTTCGCGGCGTTCGCGGTCGTCGGGGTCTTCGATGACCGGCGCCGATGCGGCGGCTTGCGCTTTGCCGATAGAAACGTTGGCCCAACGGCGAATGAGGAGAATGGTGCCGAGTGTCGCGGCGGCGAATACGGCAAAGGGCGCGATCCAGGCAACGAGATCGAAGCCGGTGGTGCGCGGCGCGGCAAGTACAGTGGCTCCGTACTTGGCGGAGAACCAATTGAGAATGTCCTGATCGCTTTTGCCCGCGGCTATGGCGGAGCTTAGCTCATCGCGCTCGCGGCCCGACTCGGGGCAGCCAACGTGGTTGCACTCGCCGAGCATCTGCGCGCAACCGCAGGTACACATGAGGCGGTGTCCAAGATCGTTGAAGCGGGAGCTGGCATCGGTTGCGCCGAGCGAGAAGCAGATTGCGACGACAAGGACAGAGGCTTCCACTGCTTTGGTCAAGAACGAGATTCGTGCTTTCCGACCCATTCCGTAAAATGCGCGGAATGGATGGGGCACCCTCATCGTCTCTACTACTCTGGTCAAGAACGAGATTCGTGCTTTCCCACCCATTCCGTAAAATGCGCGGAATGGATGGGGCACCCTCATCGTGTCTACTACTCTGGTCCAAAAAGATAAGCGTGCGGAAGCGCTCATTGGAGGCCTCCTTTTAGCGCGGGCTCTTGGGGCGCGGTGCGGGTTGCGGGGACGCGCAGAGACGCTGTGGAGGGAGTCAGGCTGGGTACCAGGGCTATGAATGTGCCAAGGACGATAATGACCAATCCCGCCCAGATCCAGCCGACAAGCGGATTGAGAAAGGCTTTGATGATGGGCTGGCCGGTGTCGGGATTCGAGCCTTCGTAGACGACATAGAGGTCCCACTCGGGAGTGGAGTGAATGGCGACCATGGTTTGAGGCTGGTTGCTCGCAAGATAGATGCGCTTCTCGGGGAACATCTGGAATTGCTTCTTGCCATCCTTGTAGACATCGAGTTGGGCGTAATCGGAGTCGTAGTTCAGGTTGGAGTCCTGGGAGAAGCCGACGTTTTCCAATGTGTAAGGGCCGACAGAGAGTCTGTCGTGGAGGCCGAGTTCCTGTTCCTGGTTGCGATTGAACGCGGAGCCGGCAAGGCCGATGACGACAATGACCACGCCGATATGAATGATGTAACCGCCGTAGCGCCGGGTGTTGCGGCGGGTGAGGAGCCAGGTAGCAGCGAACAGATTGCGGCCGGTTTGGCGGCTGATGACGCCTGCGCCGCGGAGAAACTCGGAGACGATGGCGGTAAAAACGGCCGCGGAGACGGAGAAGGCAACGAGGGCGTAAAAGTTGCCTTGATCGATGGAGCCGTTCTGCCAGGGGCGGACGCCGGCGATGAGGCAGACGATAACCGTGGCCCATAGAGCAGTGACGGGCAGGATGAAGTTGCGCTTGATGCTCTTGATCGACGTTGCGCGCCAGGGAAGCAATGGGCCGACGCCGGTGAGGAAGAGCAGGAAAATGCCGATGGGCACGGCTACGCGGTTATAGAACGGCGCGCCTACGGTTACTTTGCTGCCTTCAACGTACTCGGACAGGATAGGGAAGAGCGTCCCCCAGAGAATGACAAAGCAGGCAGTGAGCAGGACGAGATTGTTGAAGAGAAAACTGGATTCGCGGCTGACCAGAGACTCGATGTGGTGTTCGCTTTGCAGGTGCGAGTGCTGCAGAACGAACGTAAAGATGCAGACCGCGAGCACGATGCCCATGAAGACGACGAACCATGTACCTATGGAGGATTGGGCGAACGCGTGGACCGAGCTGACCAGGCCGGCGCGCGTGAGCAGTGTCCCCAGGAGCGTGAGCAGGAAGGTGGAGAAGACCAGCCACATATTCCAGCTCTTCATCATGCCCTTCTTCTCCTGCATCATGACGGAGTGGAGGAAGGCGGTTCCTGTGAGCCAGGGCATGAAGCTGGCGTTCTCGACCGGGTCCCAGCCCCAGTAGCCGCCCCAGCCCAGCACTGCATACGCCCAGTGCATGCCGAGGAAGATGCCGGCGGTGAGAAAGAGCCAGGTGACGAGGGTCCAGACGCGTGTTACCTTGATCCACTTCTCCCCGGGGTAGCGCATCATGAGCGCCCCGAGAGCAAAGGCGAAGGGCACCGAGAAGCCCACATAGCCCAGATAAAGCATGGGCGGATGGATGACCATTTCGGGGTACTGGAGCAATGGGTTGAGGCCGTTGCCGTCGTCGGGCAATGCGCCGTTGTAGAGCACAAAGGGCGGCGCGGCGAAGCAGAGAATAGAGAGGAAAAAGACCTGGATGCCGGCGAGGATGGTGCCGGCATAGGCGTAGAGCTTGACGTCGGTCTTGTGGGTGAGGCGAAGAACAAATCCGTATGTCCCGAGGAGCCAGGCCCAGAGCAGCAACGAGCCTTCCTGGCCGGACCAGAGAGCGGAGAACTTGTATGCGCCGGGGAGGGCGCGGTTGGAGTGCTCCATGATGTAAGTGATGGAGAAGTCGTTGGTGAAGACTGACCAGATGAGGGCGAATGCGGCCGCGGTGATGGCCAGGAACCCGGCGATTCCGGCGCGGCGGGCGGTATCTGCCAGGCGCTCAGGTGAGACGGCAGTGGGTTGGCCGGTGGCAATGAGCCGCAGGGCAACTGCTCCCGCGAACAGATTGTAGGCGGCCAGCGCCAAAGCTATTAAAAGTGCAAAACTACCGAATGCTGCCATGTATGACTCCAGAACGATTCTCGCACGTGCAAGGGGAGCGAGAACGAACTCCTAATGAGGCTAGTCTGAAGCCATCGTAGTCCTTTCGTGTGTGATTTGGCTCACAGCATCTTCATGGCTTGGGACGCGGGATTTGGGAAAAGCGCTAGCGCACGCCCCACTCCCACAATCCGTAACTGGTGCTTTTGTCAACAGGATGGCCGAGTTGGCGGGCAAGGAGCAGGATTTGGCCGCGGTGATGAGACTCGTGAGAGATGAGATAGGCGACAAAGGCCCACGCGTCGGGCTTGAAGCCGGAGATCTTCCCGCTGCCCTCAAGAATTGGATGCAGGAGATCGTGCATTGCGGCGGAGCTTTCGTTGAGCGCCTTCTTTGCGGAAGGGACGGATGATTCCTTATCGAGCGGCTGGGGAAGCGCCTTGACTCCCGCGGCCTTGAGCCACATCAGGCGCACGGAGTGGATATGGCTGATAAGAGCGGCGATGCTTCGGCCTTTGCCTCCCGGCGGAGCCGCGCTCCATATCTCCGGCGCCAGAGCGTCAAGCAGATAGAGATGGATGCGGTTGTGAATGGCGAAGGAGCCGAGCACTGCGGCGGCGGGCGAGGGTGGGGTTTGAGTCTTTGACATTCGGGAGTCCTCGGGGCGAGGTTTCCTCCCAATTTAGCTTGGCGCTGGATTCTGTGCCAAGGGAATATGCAAGGCTCAGGCGGTCTTACGTTCGTTGAGGGTGAGCATCCGGTCTGCCATGGTCAGGATTCCCTCGCTGATGACCGGCCAGGGAAGGAAGCACACGTGATCGCTGGGATAATCTCTCGCGCTCTCGGCCGCGTTCCCGAGAACGAGAACAGCCAGATAGGGCATGCGCGTGTTCAACTCAGCCACGAATGCCGGACCTCCGATACCCTGAGTGTGATGGCCGGAGATGACCAAGCCGAGATTCTCAGCAAAGAGGGGCTGCTCGATAAGGCAAAGCGCATCGGCAGCGTCTGCAACCCGCCAAACGTCTGAGAATCTGCGCTCCAATATGGATTTGCGAATGAAGGCCTGAAGGGGATCGTCGTCGACCAGGAGGATTGTCGCCATGTGGACTCTGGGCACGGGAATCTCCTGGAGATTGGAGAGCCACGTTCTGTTTATTAACTAACTGAACAACTAGGATGTTACTTTCGAGGAAACGGTTGCTCAGGGAAGGCGTTACCGAGCCCGCCCGCTGGCAAGGGCAAGGGGTTGGTAAAAAAGGAAGATGCCTTCTCAAGCGGTGCTCCTTGGGGAGGGATCACATCACAATTCTGGTGTGGGCGGCGCAGATATCCGATAGCGATCTGGTGGGATCCTTGACGCAACCGGCTCTGGGGTAGGAGCAGAGAAGCCGGAAGCAATGAGCCCGGCAAAGCTGACTCCACATCTTCTCGAGCTGCACCGTAGCCCCGTAGAGGCCGCGCTCCCAGAGCAGAGCCACCATCTCTCCGAAGACGCGGACACGCCGGCCATGCGACGATGCGCGCCGGATCAGATTATCGACAAACAATCTGAATAATTGCTCATCCGGCCAATCGTTCACCATGAAACTGGACAAAGCGGTCTCTGCTTCCAGCGTTATCAGGCGGTCTTCTGAGAAGACCCGTTGCATATCGAGGCCGGTTGCGGGCAGCCGACGGCAAAGGGCTCGCAGGTGCTCCGACGTAGCAACAACAATGGCGCTCTCTCCGAAGTTGAGACCTGCGTAGACGAATCCTGTCAGCGTGTCGAGCAGCACCGAATCATCCTGATAAAACTGGGCGATATGTTCGCTGGGAGCGATTTCTCCCCAAGATACTCTCGTTTCAATCAAATCCGAGATGGCAAAACTATTCACATATGACTCCGCGTAAGGAAGGAGTACCGCTCACTCCGCCCCCAAAGGCAATACCGGTTAAGATGTGCATTCTCAGAAGTAAGTTATCCCTGCCGATTTCCTGCTCTTAACCGAAGAGGAACTCCTTTTCGCGAAGCTCTTTGATGGAGTCGCGCAGGCGCGCGGCTTTTTCGAATTCGAACTTCCTGGCGCTTTCGCGCATGTCGGTTTCGAGCCTGGCAATGTAGGCGTCGAGGTCGGCTTGGGTCTTGAACTCCGGCAGGCCTTCGGATTCCTCCTCGATGACGTCGCCGTATTCGGCCTTGAGAATTTGCGCGAGGCCCATGTCCATTTTGTTGATGATGGATTGTGGCGTGATGCCGTGTTCCTCGTTGTAGGCGGTCTGAACGCGGCGGCGGCGATCGGTTTCGTCGATGGCCCGGCGCATGGAGTCGGTAATGCGGTCGGCGTAGAGAATGGCGCGGCCTTCAAGGTGCCTCGCCGCGCGGCCCATGGTCTGGATCAAGGAGCCGGCACTGCGCAGAAATCCTTCCTTGTCGGCGTCGAGAATAGCTACCAGCGAGACTTCGGGCAGGTCGAGACCCTCGCGGAGCAGGTTGATGCCGATGAGCACGTCGTATTCGCCCTTGCGCAGGCCGGCGAGAAGCTTGACGCGCTCGAGGGTTTCAATTTCCGAGTGCATGTAGCGGCACTTGACGCCGACTTCGGTGTAGTAGCCGGCTAGATCCTCTGACATTCTCTTTGTGAGGGTCGTGACCAGGACACGTTCGTTCTTCTTGGCACGGTCGCGGATTTCGGCGAGCAAGTCGTCGATCTGGCCTTTGACGGGACGGATTTCGACCTGCGGATCTACGAGGCCGGTGGGGCGAATGACCTGCTCGACAACCACGCCGGCTGAGCGTGTCAGCTCGTAGGGGCCGGGCGTGGCGGAGACGTAGATGGTCTGATGGATCCGGTTCTCGAATTCCTCAAATTTTAGCGGCCGATTGTCTACGGCACTGGGCAGGCGAAAGCCGTAGTCGACGAGATTCTGTTTACGGCTCCGATCACCGAACCACATACCGTGGACTTGCGGAATGGTGGCGTGGCTCTCGTCGACGAAGAGCAGGAAGTCGCGGGGAAAGTAATCGAGCAGCGTGGGCGGGGGCTCGCCAGGCAAACGGCCGCTGAAGTGTCGCGAGTAGTTCTCGATTCCGTGGCAGTAGCCCATGGATTTGATCATCTCGAGATCGAAGCGGGTGCGCTGATGGATGCGCTGGGCCTCAACCATGCGGCCCTCAGCTTCAAGCTGCGGGCCCCATTCATTGAGCTCTTTGAGGATTGAGTCGATAGCTTCGGCCTTGCGCTCGGGCTGGACGACGTAGTGGCTCTTGGGATAGATGGGCAGGCGGGAGAACTTCTGCTTGACGGTGCCGAAGAGTGGGTCGATCTGGGAGAGCGACTCGATCTCGTCGCCGAAGAGCTCGATGCGGTAGGCGGTTTCGTCGTAGGTGGGGAAGACTTCAATGATGTCGCCGCGGACGCGGAAGGTGCCGCGGCGGAAGTCGGTGTCGTTGCGCTCGTAGAGGATTTCGACCAGGCGGCGGGTGATGTCTTTGCGGCTGATGCGCTGGCCTTTTTCGAGCAGGAGCAGCATGCCGTAGTACGCTTCGGGTGAGCCGAGGCCGTAGATGCAACTGACCGAGCTGACGATGATGGAGTCGCGGCGCTCGAATAGGGAGCGCGTAGCGGAGAGGCGGAGCTTGTCGAGCTCCTCGTTGATGGTGGCTTCTTTTTCGATGTAGAGGTCGCCGGCGGGGATGTAGGCCTCGGGTTGGTAGTAGTCGTAGTAGCTGACGAAGTATTCGACCGCATTGCCGGGGAAAAACTGTTTGAACTCGTGATAGAGCTGGGCGGCAAGAGTCTTGTTGTGAGCGAGTATGAGGGCGGGGCGGTTGGACTGCTCGATGACCTTGGCCATGGTGAAGGTCTTGCCCGAGCCGGTGACGCCGAGCAGGACCTGGTGCTTTTCGCCGGCGGCGAGGCCGTTGACCAGCTCATCGATGGCGCGAGGCTGGTCGCCGCGGGGCTTGTATGAGGTGACGAGCTGAAAATCCATGGAGAAATTATACAGTAAAGGCGAAGATTGGGCGAAGAGAAAATCGAGTTAGTGACCAGAGACGGGACACCCTGACACTGGACGTTTATCAGACGGGCGATCGAATCCTGATTTATCTCGCATGGTCCGAATGCATTTGCTAGGATGAGGTTCACCAGCAAGTACTTCCCCTCGATGGCATCATTCCGGCATTTTCATAATTGAATTTGCGTAGTCCAATTTGCGCAATCAAGGAGCTGTCCCATGGCGGAAGGCGCCAAAGGAACTGCGAGCGACGTTTATGTGCTCGATACCGGTGAAGCTGCGGCCGAGCGGTTGAGGCTGCTCGACAAGGTATACGGGCCTTTCACACGCAAAATGCTGCTGGACGCCGGCCTCCGCGAGGGCACACAGGCTTTGGATTTGGCCTGCGGCATCGGCACGGTCTCCTGCTGGATGGCAAGCCAAGTGGGGCCAACCGGCTCAGTGACGGCGGCCGATGTCAATCCCGATCAACTCGTGGTTTCAAAATGGCATTGCGCCAAATGCGATCACTTTCCCATCGACTATATCGAGGCGAGCGCTTACTCGACAGGCCTGGAATCGGAGAGCTTCGATCTGGTTCACATGCGGCTCCTCTTGTGCCATCTGACTGAGCCGGCCAGAGTGCTGCGCGAGGTCTACCGCCTGCTCAAGCCGGGTGGCGTCTTTGTCTGCCGGGATCTGAAGGTCTCAAGCGTCTTTTGCTATCCGGAGTCTTCTGCCTTCAATCGCAGCATGGAATATGCCCTGGCCACGGGAAAGGCGCTGGGAGTGGACTACGACTATGGAGTGCGCTTGCCGGCCGATGTGATGGACGCAGGGTTTCGGGCCGTCGACGTTCGGCTGGAGCAGCCTGCCTATCTGCGCGGAACGGAAAAGCGGCTGTGGGAGCATACCTTTGCCGAGGCTGTGCCAGTGATTGTTCGCGCCGGGGTGGCGACTGAGGATGAACTCACGAGCATCCTGAATGAGATGCGCCGTCTGGCTGAGGACGAGCGCGTCCTCATAGCACAGTGGTGCCTGCCCGGAGTGATCGCAGTCAAGTAGGGGACTTGCCGAGTTCCAGATCCCGTCTCGGGCCTGGGAGTGGCCTTCTCTTTTCACAATGGTTTTCTAATTACCAAGGCAGTGGATCGCCCAGGTGGAAGTAGCCGCCGGTGGGGCCATCATCTTTGAGCAAGGCAAGGGCCGCGCTGGTTTTGCCGCCTTCGCTGAGTTCCATGGGCGCCTGCTCGCCGCCCATGTCGGTCTTTACCCAGCCGGGGTGGGCCGAGTTGACCTTGATATTGGTGTCTCTGAGCTCGTAGGCGAGGTGGATGGTGAAGGCGTTGAGGGCGGTCTTGGAGGCGTCGTAGGCGAAGGACTTGGCGTGGTAAATGGGCGAGTCCGGGTTGGCCTGGAGGGTGAGCGATCCGAGGATACTGGAGAGGTTGACGATGCGGCCCGCGGGACTCTTCCGGATCAGCGGCAGGAGGGTCTGGGTGAGGGCAACGACGGAGAAGAAGTTGGTCTCGAAGACTTTATGGAGGAGGTCCATAGGGACG
>Ga0181516_10002743_pt1 | contig 12224 bp, 10 predicted proteins | sample PEATcosm2014_Bin_25_FD_121104 | JGI IMG/M metagenome (GOLD analysis project Ga0181516, IMG submission 121104) | Peatland microbial communities from MTU Mesocosm Facility, Houghton, MI, USA - PEATcosm2014_Bin01_10_metaG | ecosystem: Environmental > Terrestrial > Soil > Wetlands > Peat | place...
TAAGGCTTGCCCCCTATAGTGAGCGGGATGAAATGGCTCGGATCGAACCGATTGCAAGCGACAAAGTGGCGGACGTAACCAGAGGCTGTGGACATGACTTGTGCAAATCTGTGAAAAGAGAATCCCATTTAGCCTGTATACCGACATTCTTGCAAGAGAGAGCAAAATCACGCATTTTCTTCCCTCAATCTAAGGAACCCTCATGAACGCGCTTGAAAGAATCATACGGGACATTATCACGGCGCAAGGCGCGATCTCTTTGGCGGCTTATATGGAGCTGGCCTTGCAGCATCCAGAGCACGGCTATTATCGCGTGGGCGAGCCGCTCGGACGAACGGGCGATTTTATCACGGCACCAGAGATCAGCCAGATGTTCGGCGAAGTGATCGGCGTCTGGTGCGCGGAGGCGTGGCGCGAGATAGGCAAGCCAGATCCGTTCGCTTTGATCGAACTTGGCCCCGGGCACGGCACAATGATGCGAGATATGGTGCGCGCAACGGCCAAGGTCGGTGGTTTTCATGACGCGAAACATTTATGCCTGATCGACAGCAACAAAACATTACGTGAAAAGCAGCGCGACATTCTCGGTGGTAGCGCCCCGCAATTTTATGACGACATCTCCCAAGTTCCGCCGATGCCTTCTCTTGTTATTGCTAATGAGTTCTTTGACTCGATGCCTGTGCGTCAATTCGAACAAACTTTTCGCGGTTGGAGCGAACGCATGGTGACGGTGGAAAACGATGCTTTAGCTACGGTCTTGCGTCCGTTACAAGTCGTCGAAAATAACCTGATCCCCCCACCGCTGCGTGAAGCCAAACCCGGAACGATTTTTGAATTTTCACCCAAAGCGCAAATCATTCTTCGCGATATCCTGCGACGTCTCAAAACCCATAAAGGCGCGATGCTGATTATCGACTATGGTTATGTCGCCGCGTCTGGCGCACCAACGGTTCAGGCTGTCTCGCACCACGCCTATACCGATATATTCGAACGCCCGGGCGAGGTCGATTTGACCGCGCATGTTGATTTTTCTGCTTTTGAGCAATTGGTGCGTGATGCGGGATTAAATGCGTCTCCGGTTATTGGTCAGGGAGAATTTCTTCAAAACCTCGGCATTGAAATTCGCGCCGAGGCACTCAAGAAACGCGCAACGCCGCAACAAGCGGAAGAAATTTCTTGCGCTCTGCATCGCCTGACAGACGATGTGCAAATGGGGCAACTATTTCGGGTTATGGAAATCAGGGAATAGGCGGGCGCCATCATAACTCATCGCCCCCGCGAGATAAGCATATCGTACCACCAACATCCAACATCCCGCAGATTGACATCTGCACAACTGACTCTCGATGGATCGCGAGAAGAAATTTGGTTGATTGCAGAATGAGTTCGTCAATGAAGACAAATTTCGTACTCTTCAAATGATGCTGTCACAGCACGCGTTTTCTACCGCAGTGCAAGATGAAAAGTTCCAATAAGACTTTGCTAATTGCCCCTTTTGTTATTATGGATAGCGAACTCGCGAGTCGACTGGGACTCATTTCAAAACACCGGGAGCGCAAGCCCAATCATGTTTCAAATTCGTTTTCATGGACGTGGCGGACAAGGCGTCGTCACCGCCGCCGAGATGTTGTCGGTTGCCGCTTTTCAGGAAGGCAAGAATGCTCAGGCCTTTCCAAGCTTCGGCTCCGAACGCATGGGCGCACCCGTTGTTTCTTTTTGCCGTATCGATGATCATGAAATCCGCTTGCGCGATCCCGTCTATGATCCCGATGCGTTGATCATTCAGGATCCGACCCTTCTTTTGACTCCCGGTCTGTTCGACGGATTAAAACCCGACGGCTATGTCCTGATCAACAGCAGCCGCGATATCGCTGCCTTGGGTCTTGGCACTTTGCTTCAGAAATTGCCCGCAGGACATATTCTGACCATTCCCGCGACGGAATTGGCGCTCAAACATTTCAAGAAACCTTTACCAAATGCGGCGATGCTTGGCGGATTGTCCGCCCTATCTCATATTGTAAAGATAGAATCCGTAGCTGCTGCCATTACCCATAATTTTGCCGGAGCCATTGGCCTTGCCAACGTCGCCGCTGCAAAAGAAGCGTACGACATTGTCGTCGCGATACAAAAAGCGTTTGTCAAAAGTCAGCGCAAGGAAGCCATTGCATGTTAAAACAAATCGAAGGCTCTCGCGCCGTCGCCGAGTCCGTGGCCTTGTGCCGCCCCGAAGTCATTTGCGCCTATCCCATTACGCCGCAAACCCACATCGTCGAAGGTTTGGGCGAACTGGTGAAGTCCGGACATATCAAGGATTGCAAGTACATCAACGTCGAATCCGAATTTGCCGCTTTGTCGGTCGCCATTGGTTCATCTGCCGCAGGCGCGCGTGCCTATACTGCTACCTCGAGCCAAGGGTTGTTGTTTATGGCCGAGGCCGTGTTCAACGCCTCGGGCTTGGGTCTGCCCATCGTGATGACTTTGGGCAATCGCGCCATCGGCGCGCCGCTGAATATCTGGAACGATCATTCCGACGCAATGAGTTTGCGCGACGCTGGATGGATTCAAATTTTTGCCGAAAACAATCAGGAAGCTTGTGACCTTCATATTCAAGCTTTCCGCATTGCCGAGGCATTAAGCTGCCCTGTCATGGTTTGCGTCGACGGATTTATTCTGACTCATGCCGTCGAGCAAGTCGATGTGCCGACACAGGAACAAGTCGATTCCTACTTGCCAGCCTTTGTGCCGGTTCAACTTCTCGATCCGGCCAAGCCGGTATCCATTGGCGTCGTGGTCGGACCGGATGCCTTCACCGAAGCCCGCTATCTTGAACACAAGAAGCAGCTGCGCGCCTATGATGTGATAACCAAGGCCTCTGCTGACTTCAAAGCCACCTTTGGCCGTGATTCAGGTGGCCTTGTGCGCTCCTATCACACGGAAGACGCCGACACGGTGATCGTGGCCATGGGTTCTGTTATTGGCACGCTGAAAGACATGATCGACGATAAACGCAAGCAGGGTCAGAAGATCGGCCTTGTGTCGATCTGCATGTTCCGCCCCTTCCCCAATAAAGAAGTGCAGGCTGCATTGAAATCGGCCAAGCACGTTATCGTTCTGGAAAAATCCATAACGGCAGGGCAAGGCGGCGTTTTGGCCGCGCATGTACGGGCGTCAGGGTTAGATGTTTCCATCCCTCTGACGACGGTGATCGCCGGTCTGGGTGGGCGTCCCATTCCGAAGAAATCGCTGTCTGAATTTGTCGAACGTCTGGGCACTCCTACCACAAGTGAGCTTCATTTCCTCGATTTGAAGCAGAAGTTTGTTGAAAGCGAACTCAAAAAAATCGAAGAGGAGCGTTGCGCGATGCCTAAAAAAGCAGTCGCCGCGCGGGGGAAATAATCATGAAAAACACGCAAGCCAAACGTAAGGCCACCTATACCATCGGCAACCGGCTGGAAAAAGAATCCGACCGCGCTGTTCAGGCCAGCCCTGACCGCGCCAATTCGCTAACCAGTGGTCACCGTGCCTGTCAGGGCTGCGGCGAGGCTTTAGGCGCGCGTATGGTTGTCGATGCCGCCATGCGCGCCACCAAAGGACAGCTTATCGTCGTCAATGCGACCGGATGTCTTGAAGTGTTCAGCACCCCCTACCCCGAAACGGCATGGAAAACGGCGTGGCTGCATTCGCTGTTCGGCAATGCTCCGGCTGTCGCCACAGGCGTGGTCGCGGCCATGGAAGTTAAAGGCCACAATAATGTCCGCGTGCTCGCACATGGCGGCGACGGCAGTACGACAGATATCGGTTTTGGCTGCTTGTCCGGCATGTTCGACCGCAACGACGATGTGCTTTACGTCTGCTATGACAATCAAGCCTATATGAATACCGGCGTGCAACGTTCCAGCGCCACACCACCGGCGGCGCGTACCGCAACGACACCTATTGCAGGCTCCGAACCGGGCAATGTGTTTGGTACAGGTAAGAATATTCCCCTGATCGCCATGGCACATCAGATACCCTATGTCGCGACGGCAACCGTCGCCGATGCGCGCGATCTGGAAGCCAAAGTTATCAAGGCGATGAGTATGCGCGGCGCACGTTATCTGCATGTGCTTGTGCCCTGTCCGCTGGGATGGGGTTCGCTTCCGCGCGAGACGATCCACTTGGCGCGTTTGGCTGTGCAATGCGGCCTGTATCCGTTATTCGAAGCCGAACATGGGGAGGTCACAAGCTCGACAACCATTCGCCAACCCGTGCCCGTGGAAGAATATCTGAAATTGCAAAGGCGCTTTGCCCATCTGTTCAAGGGCGGCAAGCCGGTTGATGACAGAGTTGCACGCACACAAGCCATTGCGGATGCAAATATCCGTCGTTTTAATCTTCTCCGTGAAGAGGAGTCCCATTCATGAAGCCATTTACAGTTCTTGATGGCGGCACATCGCTGACCAATCTGACCGGTTCCTGGCGCACCGAACGCCCAGCTTACGTTCATCGTCTGCCGCCCTGCAACAGTGCCTGCCCTGCGGGTGAAAACATCCAAGAATGGCTGTCCCTGAGCCAACAGGAAAAGTACGAAGACGCTTGGCGCGAAATCGTCAAGAACAACCCCCTGCCCGCCGTGATGGGACGCATTTGCTATCATCCATGCGAAGGGGCTTGCAACCGCGAGACTCTTGATACGCCCGTCGGCATCAATTCGATCGAACGTTTTTTAGGCGACAAGGCTCTTAAAGAGAAATGGGCGTTCGATAAAGCTGCGGCTAAATCCGGCAAGAAGGTTCTTGTGGTCGGCTCCGGCCCTGCGGGTTTGTCGGCAGCCTATCATCTGGCCAAGTTGGGTCATAAGGTCACAATCAAGGAAGCCAAGAAGAAGGCTGGCGGCATGATGCGCTATGGCATTCCGCAATACCGCTTGCCGCGCAAGGTTTTGGATGCAGAGATTAAACGCATTCTGGATTACGGCGTCGAATTGCAAACCAGCGCCAAAGTATCGAGCCTTGCCGACGTGATGAAATCGAAGACCTTTGACGCCGTATTCCTGTCGGTCGGCGCGCATATCGCCAAGCTGACCGAATTCCCGACCGATCCCAAAGCACGTGTTCTCGACGCCGTCGCCGTTCTGAGCAACATGGAAGGACGCGAGAAACCGAAATTGGGCAAACGCGTCGTCGTTTATGGCGGTGGCAATACCGCGATGGACGTGGCACGCACTGCCAAACGCATGGGAGCGAAAGAAGTGACGATTGTTTATCGCCGCACCCGAGAGAAAATGCCCGCGCATTCCTTTGAGGTCGATGAAACGCTTCAGGAAGACATCAAAATCAAGTTCCTTGTCACGATCAAAAAGTACCAGAACAAGAAACTGACACTTGGCAAGATGGCACTTGATAGCAAGGGCTATCCCCAACCCACCGGCAAGAACGAGACGATGGAGGCCGATTGCGTCGTTCTGGCTTTGGGACAAGATTCCGACCTGGCCCTGCTTGAGAAATTCCCCGGATTAGAGGTTGCCGACGGCGCGCTTAAAGTCGATGCGCGCCTGATGACCAGCCACGCCGGTATCTTTGCAGGCGGCGACATGATCCCGTCGGAACGCACCGCAACCACCGGCATCGGCCACGGCAAGAAAGCCGCGCGCAGTATTGATGCGTGGCTGCGCAACATCGAACTGCCTGCTTTAAGCAAGCATGAACTGGCCGCCAGCGAAAACCTGAACAAATGGTATTACGACAAAGCGCCGCAAGCCAAGCGCGAGATGATCGACCTCAAGCGCCGCACCACCACATTCGATGAAGTTCTTAAAGGCCTTTCGGAACCCGAGGCCCTGTCCGAAGCGCGGCGTTGCCTGTCCTGCGGCAATTGCTTTGAATGCGACAATTGCTATGGCGTCTGCCCCGACAATGCCATCAAGAAGATGGGCACAGGCAAAGGTTTTGAAATTAACTATGACTACTGCAAAGGCTGTGGCCTCTGCGCCGCCGAATGCCCCTGTGGTTGCATCAAGATGTCGCCGGAAGAGATCTAACCTAAAGCCATCTCTTCCAAGCTTGTCTTTTCGGAGCGCGACAACGCCCCTGCGTCAACGCGAATTCGTTACATTAAGTTCCACAACCCGACGATATCTTTGATTTCGCGCAGATGCTTTTGCGTCAAAGCGTTGGCATGCTCTGCGCCGCGGATCAAGATTTGGTCAATTTCAACAGGGTCTTTTAGTAAATCGCGCATTTTCTGTGTGATGGGGGCGAGCTTTTCGACAGCAACTTCGACCAAAGCCGGTTTGAATTTAGAAAACTGCACACCCGCAAATTCATGTAAAATCTTAGCGCGGGTGCTGTCTGTCAACGATGCGTAGATTGTCACCAGATTATCGGCCTCGGGGCGTTTTGCCAAATCCGCCAGACTTTCCGGCAAAGGCTCAGCATCTGTCTTGGCCTTTTTGATCTTCAAGGCAATAGTGTCGGCATCATCTGTCAGATTGATCCGCGAATAATCGCTCTCTTCCGACTTACTCATCTTCTTAGTGCCGTCACGCAGCGACATAATACGCGCCGCTTCGCCCATAATCTGCGGTTCTGGCAGAGGAAAGTAGTCAACGCCATACTGACGGTTGAATGCGCCAGCAACGTCGCGCGTTAATTCCAGATGCTGCTTCTGGTCTTCGCCGACCGGCACATGCGTGGCTTTATAGATCAGAATGTCGGCCGCCATAAGAACCGGATAGGAATAAAGTCCATGCAATTCCAGATCGCGGCTTTTTGACGTTTTTTCTTTAAATTGCGTCATACGATTAAGCCAACCGAGCGGCGTCAGCGTTGACAGAATCCACATCAATTCGGTATGCGCGGGAACTGCACTTTGTACCAAAAGCGTGCTTTTTTTGGTATCAATGCCTGCCGCAATATAAGCGGCTGCCGTTTCGCGCACAGCATTGCGCAATTTTTCCGGCGCTTGCGGCACGGTGATCGCATGCAGATCGACGACGCAGTAATAACATTCGGCAGTATCCTGCAGCGCAACCCAGTTTTTAAGCGCACCCAGATAATTTCCTAAATGCAGATTACCGGTCGGCTGCATGCCAGAGAAAATGCGGTTCATTTTACAGTTCCTTTAGTTTTCTTCTCGTTTTTATGGCTTTTTTGTCGTTATTGCAAGTCCATGCCCCGTCAAAACACGGCAACGGCGTGGCCTGCATTATTTTGCCTTAGGTTCCCCAAGAAAGTTACCGAGCGATTCATGGAGGACACGACGCGGAATTTCCTCAATCGCGCCACGCGGAAGCTTGCCCAATGGGAAAGGACCAAAGGCGACGCGGATCAGGCGTGTCACTTGAAGCTCGAGATGCTCCATGATCTTGCGCACTTCGCGGTTTTTGCCTTCGCGGATCGTCACGGCCAGCCAATGGTTGGCGCCTTCGTCTTTGCCTTTTTCAATTTCGATTTTGACAGGCTCGTAATGAATGCCGGAAATTGTCACGCCGTTGGCGACCGAAGCCAGTCTGGCCGGATCGACTTCGCCGTACACGCGGGCGCGGTAATGGCGCAGCCAGGCGTTTTGCGGCAGCTCCAGATGGCGCGCCAATTCGCCGTCATTGGTCAGAAGCAAAAGACCTTCGGTATTGAAATCCAAACGCCCGACGCTGACCACGCGCGGCATCTCAGGCGGCAGCTTCTCAAATACCGTTGGACGGCCTTGGGGGTCGCGCGCCGTTGTAATCGTGCCAGCAGATTTATGGTAACGCCAGACGCGGGTTTCTTCCGCCGCGACCAGAGGCTTGCCATCGACAACGATCTTGTTGGCGTCGGTGACGTTCAGCGCGGGCGAGGTCAGAACCTTGCCATCGACGGAGACCCGCCCGGCCGCGATCAGTTTTTCGGCATCGCGGCGCGAACAAACGCCGGAGCGCGCCAGACGTTTGGCGATGCGTTCGCCGGGAAAAGAGGAATTAGCCTGTGGCATTTTTTGAACTAGGGGGTTTGAGGAGCTAGGGGAAAAGGGAGTTAGGGAATTAGGGAATTAGGGGTAGAGTCAATGTTGCAATCAACTAACTTATAAAGCATAGATAAGCCCACCAACAATCGCAATCTTCCCTCATCCCCTAACCCCCTACTTCCCTAAATCTCCTATGCCCAATTTTATGGAAATGGCCCTGCAAGAGGCCGAATTGGCCGCTAAAAGCGGCGAAGTTCCCGTCGGCGCTGTACTGGTCTCCGTCACCGGCAACGTTTTGGCGCGCACCAGCAACAGGGTCGAAGCCGACGCCGATCCCACCGCACATGCCGAAATGCTGGCGCTGCGCCAAGCCGCAGCCAAGCGCAGTTCGCCGCGCCTGACGGATTGCGATTTGTATGTGACGTTGGAACCTTGCGCGATGTGCGCGGCCGCAATTAGTCTTGCGCGCTTACACCGCGTCGTGTTCGCCGCTTACGATCCGAAAGGCGGCGCGATCGAGCATGGTGCGCGCTTCTTCTCGCAACCGACCTGTCATCATGCACCCGAGGTCGTCGGCGGGGTGGAAGAAAAACGGGCGAGTGTGATGTTGAAAAAGTTCTTCGCCGAAAAACGCTGATGTACTTTGATCCACGCTGATTTTTTATTCATAATTCGTTAGTAATTATCGCGCATAAATAATATCCAGTTATCGTTGATCGCGCGCCTCGGTCTGTTTTTCATTCGCGCTTTGTCTCTCACTCTCTGATTTTTTCGTGCATCGCATGTGATGCGCGCCGGATTTTTGCGTCGATAAAACTCGATTGTCTCATCATCTCGGATGTTGCACACATGCAACGCGTCGGAACGATGCGACAACTTTCGAACAAGATTCTTGATAGATGTGTAAAATCTTGTTGACTATTTTTCAGACAAGACACAACATCATCGTACTCTACTCTAGTTAATCAACCAGGAGGTCTACTATGGCTGCTAAGAAAAAGGCTGCTGCGAAAAAGAAACCCGCGGCGAAGAAAACCGTAAAGAAGACTGCAAAGAAGAAATAATCTCTGTCACCTTCGGGTGACATGATTAATCTTCAACCCCCGTTCGGAATGCTGCGCGATCGCCGGCAAGCCGAACGGGGGTTAAGTTTTTAAAGAGCCATTTTTATTATATATTTCAAGCATTTTTGAAAGAATTGCCCCTCAGTGTCAACCGCAATAAAGCCGCAATCTTGAAGCTTGCGCCCACACAAATCAAACCCACCGCGACTTAAAAAATCTCAAATCCAATGGCCAGCTTTTGCTTGAGCCGATGGTGTTAAAAGCTTCTTCTCTCCGCAAAATTTGTCGAGGCATTGAACCCGAATCATCTCAAGGAAGAACAGCCTTCCCGATTCGTCGCAGTGGGAAAACAACCCCCGCCCCAAGGAACCTTGTCATTCCGTGGCGCGACAACGCTCTTGCGTTGGTGCGAACACGGAACCCAGTTGGCCTATCCGTTGGAAGGGCCTCCGTCCGTTGCACGCCGCAGAAAACAATGACGGAATTGCATCTCTAAATCATCAAACTACAGCTATTGCCACTACACCAACTGGGTTCCGGATAAATGCGCTTTTGTGAAGAATAAAAGCGCATTTTCCGGAATGACATCTTTCTTGAAGGGTTAGAGTCTCCGAACCATTACCCTCACGAAATGATGTGTGACTCAGACAGCACAGCGCATGAGATAAGCTTAATTTTGATTCATCATGGTAAATTTATCCTTAACTGAAAGTAATTCATCGGCTAGAAGAATGATCAGAACATCAAGTGACTCGCGCGTTTAGGTGCCTTCTATCAATCGAATCGAATCCTTAAACTTTCATTGCGGAGCCTGCCTGTGAAGCATGAGGATCACCTTCGTCAAGGAACACCAGAGATTGCTTCTCTCTGTCCGCGGGGCGTTCTATGAATTTGCATCTTCACGCCGCCAACGCCAATGACATGAGCGATGACGCCTCGCCGAACATCTCTGCCGCTTCGGCGCGCAGCCCGCGTTTGCTGGAATGGCTCGCGCGCTTAACGCAGCCCGGCTTCGCGATCAATCTTCTTTCCGACCCCCATAATCAGCCTGAATCCCCCTCTTTGGCCGACAAAGAGTCGTGTCTGGATGATTGGAACGTTATTGCGCATATTTGCGGCCACAGCTTGGAGGATTTCCTTGATGTGCATATGCCCCTCCCCCTCACCGCCGCCGAGATCGACTATTTTCACCGCAATCATCGCGGTACCGAGAATCATATCAGCCGCGATTTTCTGACGGCACAAACGGATCTGCCCTCGCCGCTCGCGGAATTATACGGGTTGTACCGGCATCGCGCCCGGATCGACGCCGAAGCCGCCCTATTCCTTGCGCAATCGACGAATTCGATGCGTGTGGCGCGGGTTATGGCCGATTTACTGGCGATCGGCGCTTTCGCCAATGGCCTGGAATATGTCAGTTATCTGGGTGTCACTTATTCCGTGCCTTGCGCCTTTGACACTTCCGCCGAAATCGATTGCGCCAACCGCGAGGCGGCACGTCGCCTTGCTCTGCCGGTCGATCATCCTTCACACCTTCTTAAGCTGACCCCCGACGAGGTCGGTGTGTTGGCGGCTTCCGTTGCCGAAAGAAACGCCCTTTCCCCCGCTGATTTCCTTGAAAAAGCCAATTTGCTTTCCGAAGCGCGGCAAGACGTCAATCGTTTGCCCACTAAGCTGCATTTCGCCACGGTCGTCGTCGAACGCGACTTGCCGATGCAGATGCCATGGATGGGGCGTCTGGCCGGAGCCTATGCGCGACTGTTCAGCACATGGGTCGCGGGTTTGCCGGAAATTCAGGCCATATTGAATTAGAGTTTTTCTTAACAAATCTGACCTTCAGGGACGCGGACAAACTAAAAAATGGATTCGACAAAGTTATATTTCCGCCTATTCTTCCCCGCAGCTTTAACCCCTTAGCCCCGTCTTTATATTATGCCCGAATCTCCACATAAATATTTCCCCGTCAGCTGGGAAGAATTGCACCGCAATGCCAAGGCTCTAGCGTGGAAGCTCCACGATCTGGGGCAATGGAAAGGCCTGATCGCGGTTACGCGCGGTGGCATGGTTCCCGCAGCCGTTATCGCGCGCGAGCTAGAAATCCGTATCATCGAAACCGTGTCGGTCATCGGCTATCATTTTGATGACAGCAAGCCAAGGCAACAGGAAACCGCTGAAGTGGTCAAACATCCTGCCAATGTCGGCGACGGTGAAGGTTGGCTGGTGGTGGACGATCTGGTCGATACAGGGCGCACGGCGGAAGTTTTGCGCCGCATGTTGCCACGCGCGCATTTTGCCTCCATTTATGCCAAGCCGATGGGCAAGCCCCTGATTGACACCTATGTTACTGAAGTCAGTCAGGACACGTGGATATATTTCCCGTGGGATATCGAATTGCAATTCACGCAGCCAATTGCGCTTCAGCGCAAAGGGGACAACGCCAAGTGACATATCCCATCATCCGCCTGCATCCGCAGAAACATCGGCGCGTTGCAGGTGGACATCCGTGGGTTTATTCGAACGAAATCGTCATGGACGGGGCGACGAAAGCCCTGCCCCGCGGCGTTATGGCGGCTTTTTACGCGCATGACAAAAAATTTCTCGGCATCGGCAGTTTTAACGCCAATTGCCTGATCGCAGGACGGATTTTTACGCCGCATTTGATCGAAGATCTCGGCGAGGAATGGCTGGCTCATCGTATCCAAAACGCGCTGACGCTGCGTCAGAAAATTATCCCCGAACCTTTTTATCGCCTGATCCACGCCGAAGCCGACGGCTTGCCCGGCCTTATCATCGACCGTTTCGATGATGTTTTATGCGTACAACTGAACACCGCCGGTATGGACGGGTTGTGGCCAGCCTTGGAAATGGCGCTGCATCGGGTTTTGAAGCCGCGCAGCATTATTCTGCGCAATGATGCCTTTGCGCGCGATATCGAGGGATTGCCGCGCGAAACGCATGTGATCGGTGAAGAAGTCCAAACACCGATTCATTTGCGCGAAAACGGCCTGACCTATTTCGCTGATTTGCGCAGCGGTCAAAAAACAGGATGGTATTTCGATCAACGCGACAATCATGCGCTGGTCGCCAAATATGCGCACAAAGCCGACAGCGTGCTCGACCTCTACACCCATGCCGGAGGCTTCGCTCTGGCGGCGGCAAAGGCCGGAGCCAAAAAGGTCATCGGTGTTGATTCATCCGAACCGGCCTTGGCTTTGGCGAGGCAGGCCGCCGAACATA
>Ga0181516_10002745_pt1 | contig 12223 bp, 7 predicted proteins | sample PEATcosm2014_Bin_25_FD_121104 | JGI IMG/M metagenome (GOLD analysis project Ga0181516, IMG submission 121104) | Peatland microbial communities from MTU Mesocosm Facility, Houghton, MI, USA - PEATcosm2014_Bin01_10_metaG | ecosystem: Environmental > Terrestrial > Soil > Wetlands > Peat | place...
ACGTGCCGCAGGGTGATGATGTCCTCCAGCTTCAAGACCTTGCGCAAGGGGACGAGCAGCGAGAGGACCATGCCGAAGCCGGAGAAAACCGCGCCAGCGACGAAGTAAGGCGGGAAGATGGTGGTATGCCAGCCGGGCACCTGGGAAACCGAGAAGTCCATGGACACGATGGAATGGACGGACAACACGAGCGGCGTGGAAAGCCCGGCCAGAATCAGGTAGGCCTTCTCGTAGTTGCTCCAATGGCGGTTGGAACCGGTCCAGCCCAGCGAGAACAGGCCGTAACCGAACTTGCGGAGCTTGCTTTTCGCCCGGTCGCGCATGACGGCGAGGTCGGGGATCAGGCCCATGTACCAAAAGAGCAGGGAGACGGTGAAATAGGTGGAAACGGCAAAAACGTCCCACATCAACGGCGAGCGGAACTGCGGCCAGATGCCCTCCTGGTTGGGGATGGGGAAGAGCCACCAGCCGAACCAGATGCGCCCGACGTGAATGAGCGGGAAAATACCGGCGCACATGACGGCGAAAATCGTCATGGCCTCGGCGGCGCGGTTGATGGAGGTGCGCCACTTCTGGCGGAGCAGAAAGAGAATTGCGGAAATCAGCGTGCCGGCGTGGCCAATGCCGATCCACCACACGAAATTCACAATGGCCCAGCCCCACATGGCCGGAAGGCTCGGGCCCCAGACGCCCACGCCGACCGACATGAGGTACATGATCATGCTGAAGCAAACGGTCATCATGACCACGCTGGGCAGGAAGGCCGCCCACCACCAAAGCGGCGTCTTGCCTTCGGCGACACCGGCGATGGCGTCGGAAATCCAACCGGGCGAGCGTTGATTGCCGACCAGCGGCACGCGTTCAAGCTCGCGCGGCGGCGCCTGCACCAGAATGTCGCCAACCCTTGAAGTGATTGGCTCGTTGATGGTCGCGTCAGCCATCAGCTCTCTCCCTTCCTGGCTTCATTGGCGCCGGGCCACGCATCCTCATTTTCAAACGGGTTGGCCCGGTTCTTGTTCTCGTATTCCTCGGTGCTGTTCGGCATCTCATAGGCGTCCGGCATCTTGGGATTCGGGTTGCGAATCTTCGCGAGGTAAGTGGTGCGCGGCTTGGTGTTGAGAAAATCCAGCACATTGTAATCCCGGTCCTGGGCTTTGAGCCGGGATACATGGCTCTCCGGGTCGGCGATGTTGCCGAAGACAATGGCTTCCGCGGGGCAGGCCTGCTGGCAGGCGGTCTTGGGAATGGTGCCGTCGGATTCCTTCAACATCCAGTCGCCGGACGCGCCGGCCCGGACCTTGGCGGCGATTTTGGCGCCCTCTATGCGCTGCACGCAGTAGGAGCATTTCTCCATGACGCCGCGCATCCGCACGGTGACGTCCGGGTTCTTGAGCAGCTTGAGAAGTTCCCATTCGTCGGCGGGCTTGTTGCCGCGGTCGGGGTCCTTCAACCAGTCGACCAGCCCGCGCTGATCGCCCCCGGCCACCAGGGGCGTGCTGTAAACCGGGCCGCGCAACTGCTCCAGCGTGCGGCGGTTGTAATCGAAAAAGTTGAAGCGCCGGACCTTGTAGGGGCAGTTGTTGGAGCAGTAACGGGTGCCGACGCACCGGTTGTAGACCATCACATTCAAGCCTTCCTGGTCGTGAGTCGTGGCGTTGACCGGGCAGACGTTCTCGCAAGGGGCCGCTTCGCAATGCTGGCAGAGCATCGGCTGGTTGACGACCTGGATGGCGTCTTCCTTCGCCGGATCGCCGGTGAAGTAACGATCGATGCGAATCCAGGACATCTCGCGCTTGTTGGCGACCTGCGACTTGCCGACGATGGGAATGTTGTTCTCGCTCTGGCAGGCCACCACACAGGAGGCGCAACCGACGCACGCGCTCAAATCAATGGCCATGCCCCACTGGTGAACTCCCGTTCCCTTGAACTTGGGGCCGTCGAAGGGGTTGGGATAAAGCGGCTCGAACGACGGCGGCTTTTCCATGTCGAAGCCCCTGGCGAAATTGCCTTCCGGATGCTTGCCCTTGTAATCACGATATTCCGCCAGCGTGGCTTCGCGAATGATGGGCCGGCCTTCCATGGCCCAGTGGTCCTGCGTGACCGAAAGGCTGTGGAGGCGGCCGGTGTCGGAGATTTTTGCGCCGATCGCGCAGTGAAGATTCTTTGTGGTGCGCACGGTGTACGCGTTGTAACCGGAATCGCGGCCCACGCGGCCCGTTTGCGCTCGGCCATACCCGAGGGCCAGGGCGATGGTGTTGTCCGCCTGGCCCGGCTGTGGCCAAACCGGCCCTTCGACGGTGCGCCCGTCCAGCTCGATTTTGGCCCACGCGGCCTCAATGCGGTTGTTTTCCTGGTTGCGACGGTAAAGGCCGAGGTCATTGGCCGTCTTGACGCTCACCAAGATGACGTTTTCCCAGGTCATCTTGGTGATGGGATCGGGCAATTCCTGCATCCAGCCGTTGTTGTTGAAACGGCCGTCGTCCATCTTGTAATCGCGGTGAAACACCACTTCCAGGTTGTCCTTCGACGGAGCGGTCACAGATGTCAGGCCCGCGCCGGCAATGGCCGCTGAAACGGTCTGGGCGTTCAACGTGACATCCACCGGCTTGGCGGCGCTGTCCTTCAGGTAACCGTCGTGCAGGAAATGTTTCCAGGCTTCATCATCGCCGCCGCCGGCCGAGCGGAAAGTTTCGCGGACGATATTGTAGGGGCTGGTATCGTCCAATCCGGCAATGCGGGCGAGGACTTCGAGTTCCGTCAATCCGCCGAAGAGCGGCTCGATGAGCGGCTGGATGGGAACCAGCGTGCCGTCGGCGGTGCGGGCATCGCCCCAGGACTCGAGAAAATGCGCCAGCGGAAGACTCCAGCCGTTTTGCGGGAAGGATTCATCCTCATAATAACCAAGGCGCACGACGGTTTTGGCCTTCGCCTGCGCCTGCTGCCAGTTCAAATCGGCGGGCGCATCGTAAGCCGGATTGCCGCCCATCACGACCAGCGTATCGATGGTGCCGTCGTACAACGACCTGGCGAGGTCGGCAATGGAGCCGACATTGGGTTCCGGCGAGTCCAGCATCAGCACCGTTTTGCCGATGTTTCCCAGAGCGGAGTTGAGCGTATTGGCGATGAGATGCACCACCGTCGGCTGGCGATGACCGGCCAGTATGAGGCCCGCGCCCGGATTGGCTACCAGGTCCGCGGCGCATTCGTGAATCCAAGCTTTATCGCCAGGGAAAGACTTGGCGAGGGACTGCACCGCGTCATCAGCCGGGCCCTTGCCGGTTTGTTGAAGCACTTCGACCGCCAGCAAAGCGGCGGCGGCGGGAACCAGGCTCGTCGCGAGGCGCAAGCGATGATCCGCGTTCGCGCCGGTCATGGTCATCAAACCTTCGATGGCGTAGAGCCGGCTGACGGGATCGCCCGAGGTCCGGGTGCGGCGTCCCGCGGCGAAACGGCGGATGTTTACGTGCAAATTATCCTCGCCGCCGATGAAATCAGAATCCAGCGCGACGATGACGCTGGCGGCGTCAATCTTGAAATAGGGTGCCACGGGCTGGCCAAACGCGGCGGTCGCAACCTGGCGGTGAATATCAAAATCCACCGGCTCATGTTCGTACCAACGGGCCTGGGGCAATTTGTCGGCGATGATTTTGCGCAACCGGTCGCGCGAGGGCGAGCTGCTTTGTTCGGCGAGGAAGCCCAGGCCCTTGCCGCCGTTGGCGAGGGCGTTGTCCGAGAATTTTTTCAGGAAATCAATGACGTCATCATGTGTCCGGACGGTGCCGTTCTGCATGAACCGGGTGGCGCGATCGGGATCGTAAAGATTGAGGATGGAAGCCTGGGTATAGCGGTCGGTGCCGCCGTTGCTGTCGGGATGGTGGGGATTGCCCTCGAGTTTGGTGGGGCGGCCGTCGTTTGACTTCGCGAGCAACGGGACGGCGGAGCGGCGCGTGGGCATGGCCGTTGCGTAAAACCGGGCGAGGCCGTGGACGTATCCCTCCGGCATCTTGGAGAAGGGATAAATGTTCTCGACCGGTTTGCGGCAGCCGGTCAACCCGAATCCGGCCAGCAGGCAGGACGCGGACATCAACTTGACGAAGTAACGGCGGGTGACGGGGTCGGAAAGCTCGCTGGCGCCGGCGGGGAACTCGCGTTCGGCCCATTGACGGAACTCGGGCGTGTCGGCCAGGTCATCCAGGCTGCGCCAGTATTTGGGGCCGGTGTCGGGCACCGGGCAGGATGGAGGAATGGTTTTCATCGGTGACAGGCTGAGCAGTTCTGAAGGGATTCCACCTTCCAATCGTGGACGAATTTGGCTCCGTCAACCTGCTGCTGCTCGGGGCTGGCCGGCTTCCAGTCCAGGTCGGTGATTTTGTCCGGCGGACGCAGCTTGGCGGCGGGGTCGCGATGGCAATCGAGACAGAAGGCCATGCTCAGGGGTTTGGCCTGGTAAACTTCGTCCATCTTGTTGATCTGGCCGTGGCATTCGACGCAACTGACGCCGCGGTTGACGTGGACGGAATGGTTGAAATAGACGTAATCGGGCAGTTTGTGAATCTGCACCCAATGAATGGGGGTGCCGGTGGCGTAGCTTTCGCGGACGAGGGCGAGCTTGGGATCGTCCTTGAGCACCTGGCTGTGGCAGTTCATGCAGACGGAACTGGCCGGGATGTTGGAGTACCAGGATTTCTCGACGGCATTGTGGCAGTAGCGGCAATCCATGCCCAACTGGTCGGCGTGGATGGAGTGGGAGAAGGCGACCGGCTGGACGGGCATGTAGCCCACGTTCGCGTATTTGTTGGTCAGATAATACCAGCAGCCGGCCGTCACCGCCGTGCCGGTGAGCGCCACGCCGACAATGAGCATCAGCGGCAGGCGGTTCGTCCACTTGGGGAAGACATCCGACATCTTTGCAATTATTGTTCAGCCGACCACAAAATCCGTCAGGCCCAAAAAAGGGCCAAAATCGCCGCCCGGATACGAAACGAGTGATTTTTGCCATCAGCCGCGCGGCGTCAATCTTTTTTACCCGGAACCTTCCGGCTGCCGCACGGATCAGTCATTAAAACGAGGGGAAAGGCATGCGGCCCCCTCATCAAGAGGCGAATTAAAACGCCCGCGCCCGGCGTTCGCAAGAAAGATTGTGAAATTTTTCACGAATTAGGACAAGGTAATGTTCGGCATAAGCAAAATTGATTTTTGGGATTCCAGTGCTGCCCTCGTCCAAAAGCGGCCATTTTATTACTACGCTTGACTTGGAAGGCGGTGTCACGTATTCGTAACATCATCATGGCATCAAGCTTATCAAACATATCGGTCCGCGAATTGAAAAAGGCCGTGTTGTTGCGCGAGCGCATTGAAGCGCTGGAGCGGCAACTGGCCTCAATTCTCGGTGACGCAACCCCGGCGGCAGCCGGCGGGCGCAGAAAAATGAGCGCCGCGGCACGGGCGAAAATCGCCGCCGCGCAACGGTTGCGCTGGGCAAAGCACCGCAAAGGTGTCGCCGGCCCCAAAAAAGGCCGTCGCAAAATGAGCGCGTCCGCCCGCGCCAGGATCGCGGCCAGCGCCCGGGCGCGCTGGGCCAAAGTCAAGGCCAGCGGCGGCAGGACGCTCGCGGGTTGAGCCGCGGTTTGGTCCTTCCGAAGTTCACGATTTCTTCCCAAGCCGTTTCACAGGGAGAACGGTTGCGGAAGTTTTCTGCCCGTTAAGATATTCCATCCGGAATCCCGGGCCCGATTCCCGCTCCCGCCGCAAATGTGTCAATCGTGTGACGAGATGCGAACGCGCGCGGGCCCGTGCAGTCTTCGGCCCAGGCGCAAGTTCAGCCTTCAACGTGGTTTTATGGCACAAAGATTGCGCTGAGACGGGTCGCGGTGACTTTGCGCCTTGAACTTCGTCTTGCGACGGGCATAGTCACCGCGGCATGACGCGCACCCAAAAGTTACTCCGCGAGTTGATCGCCCTGCCGAGCGTGAACAGCGCCTTCCTGCCCCCAAAGCATCCGCGCGCCGGTGAGAAAAAAGTCGCCGGCTACCTGGCCTCGATCGCAAAAAAAGCCGGCCTGGAGGTCCACTGGCAGAAGGTTTTTCCGGGCCGTTCAAATCTGCTCGCGCGGCTGACGCCGCCCGGCCGGCCGCGTCAACGCGTCCTGCTGGCGCCGCACCTGGACACGGTGGACGCGGCGGATGAAGGGCAATTCTCGCCCCGCCTCAAGGGGGGCCGGTTGCACGGGCGCGGGGCCTGCGACACCAAAGGCTCGGTGGCGGCGATGATGGCGGCGGTTTGCGAGGTGGCCGCGGGCGGGCGTCGCCCGATGTCCACGGAGATCATTTTTGCCGGTTTGGTGGATGAAGAAATGGCGCAGGGCGGATCGCGCGCACTGGCGGCGGCCGGGCCGAAGGCGGACCTCGCAATTGTGGGCGAACCGACGTGTTTGCGGGTTGTCACCTGCCACAAAGGGGATTTGTGGCTGGAACTGGTGACGCGCGGACGCGCGGCGCACGGGGCGCGGCCGGAGTTGGGCCGCAACGCGGTGCATGAAATGGCGCGGATCGTGGATTTGCTGGAAACCGAATATGCGTCGATGCTCCGCGGCCGCCGGCATCCGCTCTTGGGACACGCCACGGTGAACGTGGGGACGATTGAGGGCGGCGTGCAAACAAACATCGTTCCCGCGCGTTGCGTGATAACCATCGACCGGCGGACGCTCCCGGGGGAATCCGACGCGGGCGCGCGACGCGAGATCGGGCGGTTGCTGCGGCGGAACCGGTTGAAGGCATCGCTGGCCTCGCGGAAGACGGCGCCGTGCCGGCCGCTGGAAACCAGCGCGAAGCTGCCGCTGGTGCGGCAGTTTTTGCATTGCGCCGGACAGGCGCGGCCGGCGGGGGTGGATTATTTTTGCGACGCCGCGGTCCTGGCCTCGGGCGGCACGCCGAGCGTGGTGTTCGGGCCGGGCGACATTGCGCAGGCGCACACGGACGACGAATGGATTTCCCTGGCAGCGGTTGAACGCGCCAAGGGCATCCTGGTCAACTTCCTGAGATCGCTTCCTTGAATCCCGCCGCCAACGAATTATGCTTGCCGAACCAACCGTTGAATCACCGCGCATGACGGAAGCCTCGCACAAAATGACGTTCTTCCGGCAGAGCGGCTGGATGATGATCGCCACGGTCGTAAGCGGCGTGTTCATGTGCGCGGTGCACGTTTGTTCCAAGAAGCTCTCCAACGAGGAATACTCCGCCTTCGCCACGTTGATCCAGGTGGTCAACTGGATGACCATTCCCGCGCTGGGATTGCAGATGGTGTTCGCCCAGCAAACTTCCGCGGCGATTTCGGACGCGCGGCGCCGCCAACTGGTCGGAACGACGAGGGCCGTGTTGCGGGCGACTTTTTGCATCTGGCTGGCCATGGCGGCGGTGGCCGTCCTGAACCGCAACCAGTTGCTGGCGGCCTTCAAGCTGAGCAGTTTCACCTCGCTTTGGCTGACCGTGGGGGTGGGGCTGACGATGCTGTGGCTGCCGATTTTTCAAGGGCTGCTCCAGGGACGGCAGAATTTTCTGTGGCTGGGCTGGGTGGCGATCTTCAACGGCGCCGGCCGGCTGTTCATCGGGGGGGTGATTGTGTTTCTCCTGCGCGGGCATGCCGCGGGCCTGATGGCCGGGGTGTTGCTGGGCTTGATCGCGGCGGTGGGCACGGCGATGTGGCAGAGCCGCGACCTGTTGAGCGAGCCGGGCGCGCCGTTCGACTGGCGCCCCTGGCTGCGCCTCGTGATCCCGTTGACCGTCGGCGCGGGCTCGTTCCAGTTCATCTTCAGCGCGGACGCCATTGTGGTGCAGAATTTCCTGGGCGCCAACGGCGCGGCGGCGGCCTACGACTTCGGGGGCACGATGGCGCGCGCCATCATCGCTTTCACCGGGCCGCTGGCGGCGGTGATGTTTCCGAAACTGGTCGAAAGCGCCGCGCGTTCGCACAAGCACACTTATAACCTCATGGGTTTGACGCTGCTCGGCACCACGGTTTTGGGCGGGATGGCGGCCCTGGGCTTGTCCGTTGTTTTTCCGCTGCTTATCAGACTCTTTTCGAAGCACGAATATGTTTCGATCCTGCCGCTGATGCCGCTGTTCTCCTGGGTGATGGTGCCGCTGGCCATGGGAAATGTGCTGCTGAACAATCTGCTGGCGCACTCGCGTTTCAAGGTCGTTCCGGCGGTGGCCCTGGTGGCCGCGGGATACTGGGTGGCCCTGCAGTATTATCACGATTCATTCAAGGCAGTGCTCGAAACCTTCGGCGTGTTCAGCATGTTGTTTCTGGCCGTCTGCGCGGCCTTTACCTGGGTTCCAGGGAGCCGCTCCACGGAGTCCGCGCAGCCACACGCGCCGGATCGGGCATCGCCGGAACCCCCGCCGGCCGGATGAAGCTCAGGGAATCGCGGTAGCGCCGGTTTTCGGCGCGGATGCGGCAGGCCAGCGTCCGGGCCAAGGCGAACAGAAACGGGGCGGCGAGCTCGGGGGCTTCGTTGGTGATGCGTTCGAACTCGGCCGCGGTGATTCTAATGACGGTGCTGTCCTGGCTGGCGGTGATGTTTGCCGCGCGCGGCCCGTGGTCGAACAGGGAGATTTCGCCGAAGAATTCGCCCGGCTTCAGGTTGTCGAGGCTGGTTTCCCGGCCTTCCACCTGGACGCGCACCCGCAGTTCTCCTTCGACGAGCAGATACATGGCGTCGGCGGGATCACCCTGCCGGGCGAGCGTGGCTCCCGCCGGAACCTCCTGCATCTCGACCATTTGAAGAAGCTGTTCGAGTTGCGGGTCGTTCAAGCACGCGAGCACCTTGATGTGGCGCAACGCGCCCGGGGCGGGCGGTTCGCCGGGCCGGGCGGCGTCCACCGGCGCGGCAGCGGTCGCGTGCCGGCTGTGAAAGAACATCCGCAGTTCCGGGATCCGGTCGGCTTTTTCCCAACAGCCGCTGTGTTCCACGAAGACCCACGTATCCGCGAGGATTCGCTCGTCCTTGATCCAGGAAATCAACGCGGGCAATTCAACCGGCCCGTAAATGGCATGGTCCACGCCCCAGATGAAATAACCGACGCCTGAAACATCGGCGGGCATGGTACAACGTAGTCCTCAAGCCGGAAAAAGCAAACGGATTATGAGATTCCCATGGAAGCAATGACCGGCCGTAGCTGCGGTCAGCAGACCGACACATTTTTTGGGCATGAGCCAAGACCGGCTTTCTGCCGAAAGCCGCTACGCTCCGATTGCGGACGTCCCGACCAAATGCCGCATTGCGCCCGAGACGGGCGCACTCCATTCAAAAATGAAAAACCCCTTCCGGTTTCCCGGAAGGGGTTGGAGAGATTCAAGTCCGCTTAGAACTTGTAGATGATGTTCGCCATGAACTGGTAGTCGTTGTGCTTGGTCCCGATGGGAATTCCAGACACCGTCGATTGGCCACCGTAGACGCCGTTGTAAGTTCCGGCAACGATTCCGCCTTCGGGAGTGCCCGCCTGGTGATCCCAGCGGAATTCGACCCGGCTCATCACGTTCTTCCACAAGTCGTATTCGACCGTTTCAGTAATCGCGAAGACCTTGTTCGCAGCACCCGCGGCGATGGGCCCGGTCAGATTGGCCTGCCAGAAGTACTCGGCGCGTGAGTTGAAGCTCAACTTGTCCGTCGCCTGATACGTGCTGTAGAGGTCAATCGCATTCGCCCATGATTGTTTCAAGTCAACCAAGGCCGAACCAAAGTTGGGCGCCAAGTAGCCCTGCTTGGAGTAGAAGTAGTCGTATGACATTCCCACCTTCAACTCGCTCATCGGCGTATTGAGGGTCGAACCGACGTACAGGTTTTGAGCCGTCTCGCCGGTGCCGCCATCGAATCCGCTGATGAAGCCGACGTATGCGGTCGATCCGGACAGGAAACCGAAGTTCGTCGGAGCGGTGAAGGACAGGGCCCCCATGTAGGTCTTGGAGGACTCCGCCAACGCTGACCGGCCGTTGATCGTCGCCGGCATCGAAGTATTGGCGATGCCAAGGGTTACGGTCGCGGCATCACTGATCTTGTAGGTGGCGTTCAAGCCCGTGTGAGAAGTCGGCTCGATGGTGTACCCGTACGAACGAGTGTAGTTCGGGTTGTTGGGGTCTTCGGTCGCTTCGTAACCGATGATGGTGTCCCAGATACCGAGCTTCCAGTCGATGCCGGTGCCGATGGGCGTGCGCAGGGTGACATAGGCTTGCTTGATGGAATTGCCAAAGCCAGTGCCGAGGGTCGCGGCATCAGGCCCGAGAAACACGTCCACATCATAGCCCGACGCCCACTCGGTTTCGTCTTCGGCCTTTGCGATCGTGATGTCCACCGAGTTGAGGTTGAAACCGTCCGCCTTGCCGCCGCTATAGCTGTAGCCGGGCTGGATGACATTACCCGTGCCTGGGGTCCAGTTCATGGACGTGTCCACATAGCCGCTCACGGTTGTGGAGCCCACCAGTGTCATCAGGGAGTTCGTTACGTCATCGGCTCGCGCAGCCGAGGTCAGGCTGACGGCCCCGATGGCAGCCAAGCCAAGTGTCCATTTATTAAACTTCATTTAGTTCCTCCGATTTGGTTAGTTCTGTTCAGTTTTCTGCATGCATTTTTAGGGCAAATCCGGTTTACCCGGCGCCCAAAAGGGCGCATTTCCCGAAATAATTAGGGAAAAACGATGGGTTTGACAACAAGTTTTTTCACTTCCAAATGTTCCTCGTGCGGTTTTCAGCCATTTTCCACGGGTTTTATCCATTATCATCATTCTTAACATGTTACGCATGAATGGGATTCGTTTTAATGTTGCCCAAGGCCATTCCGACGTAGTTGTCTCAAATTGAGGCACAAAAAAGTTTTGGAAAGGCCGTTCGGCGGGGGCCAAGGCCTCCATTTTGGCGGTTAAATGGGATTTAACGGACATGATGCGAAAACTCCTCCGGATGGAATGAAGTTTGCTGATTCCGTTGACGATGCGTGAATTGATTTCCATGTGCAGTCCGGAGACTGCTGCGGCCGGAACCGGCGGACAGCCCATTTAGATTTATGCCATCCTTTACCTATGTTGCCCGCGAAACCGCCACGGGGCGGGAAATTCGCAACACCGTTGAAGCCGTCACCGAGCAGGCGGCCATCACGGCCCTGCTGAATCGCAATCTCCTGGTGGTTTCCATTCAGGAAAAAATCGGCAAAAAAGGCCGGACGGCGGGCGGCAAGGTCGCCCTTCAGGATCTCGTGGTGTTCACCCGGCAGTTGGCGACCATGATTGACGCGGGCCTCGCTATGGTGACTTGTCTGCAGGCGCTCGCGGACCAAACCAACCACAAGGTCATGCGCGATGTCATCCGGGACGTCTGCACGCGGGTGGAAGGCGGCGACAGTTTTTCAGAGGCGCTCGCCAAGCATCCCAAGGTTTTCAACAAATTGTTCGTCTGCATGGTCGGCGCCGGCGAAAAAGGCGGTCTCCTGGCGGAGATCCTGTCCCGGCTCGCGACCTACCTGGAAAACACCGCGCGGCTTCGCCGCAAGGTCAAGTCCTCCATGATGTATCCCATCGTGGTGACCGTCGTCGCCATCTGCATCACCATCTTCCTGCTCGTGAAAGTGGTCCCGGTCTTCGGCGAAATCTTCGACAGTTTCGGCGCAAAACTTCCGGCGCCGACCCAGTTTCTCATCACCGTCAGCAATTTCGTGAAAGCCTGGTTGATCCCGATCATCCTCGCGATGGGCGCCTCCGTCTACGGCTGGCTCTACTTCATCAAGACCAAGACCGGCCGGGAATTCTGGGACACGCGCCGCATCAAGCTCCCCATTTTCGGTCACATTGCGCATAAAATCTGCCTCGCGCGTTTCACGCGGACATTTGCCTCCCTGATTCGCAGCGGCGTGCCGATTCTCGACGTGATGGGCATTGTTTCCAACACCTGCGGCAACGTCGTGATGGAAAAGGCGATCCGGACCGCCGCGAGCGACATCGAGCGCGGCGAGGGCATTTCCAGCGCCTTGGCGAAGCACCCGGTATTTCCCAACATGATCATCCGCATGATGAGCGCCGGCGAGCAGACCGGCAAGATTGACTCCATGATGGAGCGCATTTCGGACTTTTTGGACGAGGAAATCGAGACGATTCTCTCGGGCTTGACCGCGTTGATCGAGCCTCTCCTCATTGTTTTCCTGGGCGTGGTGGTCGGCGGCATCGTGATCTGCATGTTC
>Ga0181516_10002747_pt1 | contig 12213 bp, 16 predicted proteins | sample PEATcosm2014_Bin_25_FD_121104 | JGI IMG/M metagenome (GOLD analysis project Ga0181516, IMG submission 121104) | Peatland microbial communities from MTU Mesocosm Facility, Houghton, MI, USA - PEATcosm2014_Bin01_10_metaG | ecosystem: Environmental > Terrestrial > Soil > Wetlands > Peat | place...
GACGATGTAGAGCCGGCCCTCGCCGACCAGGATGCGCCGCGCCGCCTCGCTGACCGCCTCGAAGGAGGAGATGCAGTTGTTCTGCACGGTCAGCGACTGGCACTTCTGCGGCAGGCCGCTGGTCAGGGCCACCACGCGCGCGATGTTGGGCGCGGAGAAGGTCTGCCCGACCCAGCCCACGACCAGCCCGTCGACGGCCGCGGCCTCGAGGTGGGCGCGGTCGAGGAGGTTGCGCACCGCGGCGTGCATGAGCGCGGCCGGGGGCAGGCCGGCCAGGCTGCGCGAGATGTGGCCGATGGGCGTGCGCAGGCCGGCGCACAGCACGATGCGTCTGGTCTGGGCGTTCATCCGCCCTCATTATAGTCCATAGGACGCGCGCCTGCAAATGTTATAATCGGGGCGCAGTCGACGAGGTTTTCCGACGATGGGAATCGTTTTCATCGGCAGCCATCTGGGCTACCCAATGGACCGCACCCCTCTGGGGGGCGGGGCCATGGTGGGCCTGCGGCTGCTCCGGCACTGGGCGGCCTCGGGCGTCGAGGGCCTGACCGCTTTGGGCTCCGGTCCGGAGCCCCCCGCCCCCGGCGTCGAGTACATCCGGCTCCCCGAGGGCGGCGCCTACGACCTGGTCCGCCTCTCCGAGTTCGAGTACGCCCGCTTCTGCCGGGATTTCGAAGCCGCCACCACCGATTGGCTCCTGGCCCGGCAGGACCGGCTGCCCCCGTCTGCCACGACCGTGCTGGTCAACGACGTCTCCGAGGGCCCGACCCTGGCCCGGCTGGCCGCGGCCGGCTATCCCATCGTCTCGCTCTGGCACGTCGACGTGGTGGACTATTTCAACAAGATCTACCTCTACAGCCTGGTGCCGCCGCAGCACCTGACCGGGCTCTACGAGCGCTGCCGTCGGCTGGGGCTCGCCGGCGCGGTGCCGGACCTGCTGCGCCTCATTTTCGAGAAGCAGCGCGAGACCGTGGCCCTCTCCGACCGCCTGATCGTGCCTTCCCGGGCCATGGCCGAGACCCTGAGCCGCTGCTACGCCGGCGAGGCCCCCGGCGGGAGGCTGGGCGAGCGCACGCGGATCGTCCCGTGGGGGGCTTTCCCGGACGAGACCCCCGATCCCTCGCAGGCCCTCGTCGATGAGCTGCGCGCGCGGTACCGCGTCGGTCCGCAGACCTCCGTGCTCATGACCCTGAGCCGCATCGCGCCGGAGAAGGGCATCCACCTCCTGCTCGAAGCCCTGCGCCTGCTGGAAGAGCAAGGCCGTCTGGAGGGCCGGGACGTGGCTCTGCTGATCTGCGGCGACGCCTCTTTCATGAAGGGCGCGGCCTATTTCAGGCGCGTGCGCGCCGCGGCCGCGTCTTTGCGCCGGGTCCGCGTCTTCTTCCCCGGCTATCTCGACGCCGCGGCCAAAAAGGCGCACAGCCGGCTGGCGCAGCTCTTCGTCTCCCCCTCGGTCCACGAGAGCTACGGCCTCAACATCGTGGAAGCCATGCAGGCGGGCCTGGCCGTGCTGGCCAGCGACCACTACGGCGTGCACGACATCCTCGACGAGTCTTGCGGCCTCGTGGTCCCCTATACGAGCCTGGCCGCGGCCCCGCGGCTGCTGGCCGCGGCCCTGGAGGACGTGCTGGGCGCTCCCGGACGCCTCGCCGAGATGGGCCGCTGCGCGCGGGCGCGCGCGGCCGGCATGCCCTTCTCCCGCGCGGCCGACGCGGTCCTGGCGGCGTGCCGGGAAGTCGGGGAGAAGCAGCCCCTGGCGGGCTAGGCGTCCTGGCGGCGGCGGTCCACGAGGTACTTGCTTCCCGGCAGCTCCTTGGCCGCCTTCTTGAGCTCCGCGCCGAGCTGGGACACCTGGGCCAGGGACTCCAGCTTCTTGTTGCCGTTGTGGCAGATGCCGATGGAGACCGAAAGCAGCGGGAACTCCTTGACGTTGCCCTGCCGGTCCGTGGAGACGATGCGCCCGCGCTTGCGGTCGGCCTCGTTGTAGAAGGCGGGCACGGACGCGTCGAACTCCGCGATGATGCGCCGCGCGGCCGCCTCCATGCGGTCGGGCTCGGTGAGCATGATGAAATCGTCGCCGCCGATGTGGCCCGCGAAATCCGGGGAGCCGGGGCGCTCCCGCGAGATCTTCACGAGGATGTCGGCGAAGGACCGCAGGACGTGGTCTCCCGCCTCGTAGCCGTAGCAGTCGTTGTAGGCCTTGAACTGGTCGAGGTCCACGTAGAGCACGGCCAGGGGCTGTCCCTTGGCCAGGGCGTCCTCGATGCGCGATTCGATGGACCGGTTGCCGGGCAGGCGGGTCAGGGGATTGGCGTCGAGGCCCTGCCGGGAGCGCTTGAGGATCATCCGGATGCGGGCCAGGAGCTCGCGGATGTCCACCGACTTGGTGATGAAATCGTCGACGCCCAGGTCCAGGCCCTCGATGCGGCTGTCGCGCGAGCCCGAAGCGGAGAGGATGATGACGGGCAGGTGGGCGAAGAGCGGGTCCTTGCGCAGCTCCCGGCATACGGTGAAGCCGTCGCAGCGGGGCATGATCAGGTCCAGGACCGCGATGTCCGGCGGGTCGCTGCGGATGGAGGCCAGGGCTTCCTGGCCGTCCAGCGCCGTGGTCACGGAGAAGCCTTGGCGCTCCAGGGTCTCCTTCATCAGGGCCAGGAGGTCCGGTTCGTCGTCGGCGAGCAGTATCCTGGGGAGGGGATGCTGATTCTCAGCCATGGGAATATTCGAGAAGTATACAACAAATCTCCCGGGGGACATTCAGCATTGACACGAGGATGCGGATAAATCATAGAATCTTACGGCATCATCGCGCATGAACGCCCTGGCTGCGGGCACCGAATTGGCCGTCACGGTCCTGCTCGGATTCGGGGGCGGATACTGGCTCGACTCGGTCTGGGGGCTGACCCCCTGGCTGACCGTGCTGGGCGCGGTAGGTGGTATGACGCTTGCGCTCTATAGACTCATTAGATTATCGAGAGTTGGCAAAAAAAACGGCTGAGGCCGCGGTTCCCGCCGGCCTCTTGACCGCGGCTGCGGCGGCCGTCGCCCTGCGGCTGTGGCCCGGCTTGGTCGGCCGGAGCGCGGCCTGGGGCCTGGCCACGGCCTGGGCCCTGGCTTCCTTCGGAGCCGCGGCGCTCTTGGCGGCCAAGGCGGTCTCGACGCGGGCTTTCTGGTGGACCTTCTGGTCCGGCGTGGGCAGCCGCGCGGCGGTCCTGGTCGCTTTGATGCTCTGGTGCCTGCGCAGCCCCGGCGCGCAGAACGTGTTGGCGGGCTACGGCGTGGGCGTCGCTTTCCTGCTGCCCCTGGAGCTCCGGACGGTGTCCGCCCGATGAACTTCGAGGAGATCCTGGCGCACCATCTCCTCGACCATACCTATTTCCCGCTCTTCACCAAGGGCGCCTTCACCCTGGCGGTGACCAAGCTCTCGGTCACCATGTGGGTCGTGGCGGCCCTGCTCGTCGCCGTCCTGTCGGCCGCGGCGCGGGCGCGCTCCGGCGGCGGCCTCATGCTGCGCGTCGCGGTGGAGGAGATGGTGCTGTTCATCCGGGACAAGATCGTCTCCCCCGTCTTCGGCCACGACGCCGAGGCCTACCTTCCCTATTTCCTGACCCTCTTCTTCTTCATCCTGGGCTGCAACCTCTGGGGGCTGCTGCCGGGCGCGGCCGCCGTCACCGGCAACGTCTGGGCGACCGCGGGCCTGGCCTTCTGCACCTTCGCGCTCATCAACATCGCGGGGATCGGCAAGCACGGAGTGTTCTCCCATCTGGCGAACTTCGTCCCCGGGGGGCTGCCCAAGGTCCTGGTCCCGCTCATCTTCGTCATCGAGATCCTGGGGCTCTGCGCCAAGTGCGTGGCCCTCTGCATCCGCCTCTTCGCCAACATCTTCTCCGGGCACATCGTGTCCTTGGCGTTCTTGTGCATGATCTTCGTCTTCGCCCAGTTCGGCCGGGCGGTCGGCCTGGCGGTGTCGCCGGCGGCCATCGGCCTGGCCCTGTTCGTCGGCGCTCTGGACCTGCTGGTGGCTTTGATCCAGGCTTACATCTTCACCCTGCTCACCGCGGTTTTCGTGGGCATGGCGGTACATTCGCATTGATCGTAAAGGAGAGACAATGAACTACCTCGGACTCGGCTACATCGGAATCGGCCTCGGCATGGCGGGAGCCCTCATCGGCGCCGGCCTCGGCATCGGCCGGCTGGCCAGCTCGGCCTTGGAAGGCACGGCGCGTCAGCCTGAGGCGGCGGGGACCCTGCAGACCATGATGATCATCCCCGCGGCCATGATCGAAGGCCTCGGACTCCTGGCCCTGGTCGCCTGCTTCCTGGGCGTGCTCAAGCTCAACAGCGGCGTCGACGCCGCGTCGTCCAACCGGGCGCCGACGGCCGCGGAAGCGCCGGCCCAGCGCTGAGATGGACAAGCTGGTCACCCCGGACCCGGGGCTGATGTTCTGGACCATCGTCACCTTCCTGGCCCTGGTCTGGCTGCTCAAGCGCTTCGCCTGGGGGCCCCTGCTGGCCGCCATCGCGGAACGCGAGGCGGGCCTCCGGGCGCAGGGGGCCGCGGCCCAGAAGGCGCGAGACGAGGCCGAGGGCATCAAAGGCGAGCTCGCCGCCCACCTCGCCGAGGCCAAGGCGCACCGGCAGGAGGTCTTGGACCGGGCCGCCAAGGACGGAGAGGCGGTGCTGGCGCAGTTCAAGTCCGCGGCGGAAGAGGAGAGCCGCAAGCTGCGCGAGAAGACCGCCGCGGAGCTCGGGCGCGAGAAGGACCGCCTCATCGTCGAGCTGCGCCGCGAGGTGGCGGACCTCTCGGTCACCGCCGCGGAGCGGCTGCTGCGGCGCTCCGTGGACCCCTCCGTCGAGAAAGCCGTGCTCGACGATTTCCTCAAGGAGATCGACAAGGGAGGCCGCCGGCAGTGACCAGCGCGGAGCGCCTCCTCGCCGGCCGCTACGCCCGGGCGCTCTTCGCCTGCGCGGCGGCCCGTAAGGAGGAAGCCGCGGTCGCCGCCGACCTCCAGGGCGGCGCGGCCGCCCTGTCCGGGGCGGTGGCGCTGCTGCGCGACCCGCGCGTGCCCGCGGCCCAGAAGAAGGCGCTGGTCCGGGACGGCCTGCGCGGCGCCTCGCCGCTGACCGCCGATTTCCTGGAGTTCCTCATCGAGAAAAAACGCTTCGGCCTGCTGGCGAAGGTGGCGGGTGATTTTGAAAAGCTCATCCTGCAGGCGCGCCGCGTGGTCCGGGCGCGGGTGCGCGCGGCAAGCCCCCTTTCCGAGGCGGACCGCCGGCGTCTGCGCGAGAGCCTGGAGGCGTTCACCGGGGCCGGCGTGGAACTGGACGTGACTCAAGACCCCGAGCTTTTGGGCGGCGTGTCCGTGCGGCTGGGGGACTGGGTCCTCGACAGCAGCCTGCGCGGCCAGCTGCAGAGCCTTAAGGAGGCCATCCGTGGCGATTAGACCAGAAGAGATCACCGCCGTCATCAAATCCCGGCTCGATGCCTGGGGCCAGGCGGCGCGGCTGCAGGAGGAGGGCGCGGTGCTGCAGGTCGGCGTCGGCATCGCCCGCGTCTACGGCCTGGAGAACGCCATGGCCGGAGAGCTCCTGGAGCTGCCCCACGGCGTGGTGGGCATGGTCCTCAACCTCGAGGCCGAGAACGTCGGCTGCGTGCTCCTGGGCCCGGACCACCTCATCCACGAGGGCGACCCGGTCAAGCGCACGGGCCAGGTGATGTCCGTGCCCGTGGGCGAGGCCATGATCGGCCGGGTGGTCAGCCCCCTGGGCGCGCCGCTCGACGGCAAGGGCCCCATCAAGACCCAGAAGACCCGCCCCATCGAGGTCGTGGCCCCGGGCGTCGTCGAGCGCAGCCCGGTCCAGTCGCCCATGCAGACGGGCCTGAAGGCCATCGACGCCATGATCCCCATCGGCCGGGGCCAGCGCGAGCTCATCATCGGCGACCGGCAGACCGGCAAGACCGCCATCGCCATCGACGCCATCATCAACCAGAAAGGCGCCCCCAAGCGGCCCATCTGCATCTACGTGGCCATCGGCCAGAAGCAGTCCACCGTCGCGCAGGTGGTCAAGACACTCGAGGACCACGGCGCGATGGAGTACTCGATCGTGGTCTGCGCCGGCGCCGCCGACCCCGCGCCGCTGCTCTACATCGCCCCTTACGCGGGCTGCGCCATGGGCGAGGAGTTCCTGGCCCAGGGCAAGGACGTGCTCATCGTCTACGACGACCTCTCCAAGCACGCGCAGTCCTACCGCCAGCTCTCGCTCTTGCTGCGCCGTCCGCCGGGCCGGGAAGCGTATCCGGGGGACGTCTTTTATCTCCATTCCCGCCTGCTCGAGCGCGCCTGCGCGCTCTCGGAGAAGAACGGCGGCGGCTCTCTGACCGCCCTGCCCATCATCGAGACGCAGGCCGGCGACGTCTCGGCCTACATCCCGACCAACGTGATCTCCATCACGGACGGACAGATCTACCTGGAGACCGGCCTGTTCTACTCGGGCGTGCGGCCCGCGGTCAACGTCGGGCTCTCCGTCTCGCGCGTCGGCGGCGCGGCCCAGACCAAGGCCATGAAGACCGTGGCCGGCCGGCTGCGCCTGGACCTGGCCCAGTACAACGAGCTGGCCGCCTTCGCGCAGTTCGGAGCCGACCTGGACAAGGCTTCGCAGGCCCAGCTGGCGCGCGGCGAGCGCCTCGTCGAGCTCCTCAAGCAGGACCAGTACCAGCCCATGCCCTTCGAGCGCCAGGTCATCGCCATCTTCGCGGGCATCAACGGCTACCTCGACGACATCCCGACGGCGCGCGTGCGCGAGTTCGAGGCGGGCCTGCTGGCCCATGTCGCGGCCAAGCAGCCCGACATCGTGGCGCAGCTCGTCTCGTCGCGCGCCATCGACGACGCCTTGGCGGCGCGCCTGACGCAGGCCGTCAAGGATTTCAAGGCTTCGTTCCTGGAGGAGAAAGCCCCATGACCTCTTTGATCCTGGCGGCGGCCCTGGCCGCGGGCGCGGCCCGCGGCGCGGCGGCCCCGGCACCGGACCCGGTGTCGGGAGCCGTCCTGAACCTCAGCTGCATGGAGGCCCTGGCGGCCATCGGGCAGCCCCACCTGGCGGGCGTGTTCTCCTTCATCTCCGAGAAGGACTCCCCGGCCGCCTTCGCGGACCTGACCGCCCACGACGCCAAGGCGCTCAAGAGGTATGTGCAGAAGGAAGACAAGGACTTCAAGGCCGCCGGCGGGATCACGAGCTGGGACCACGAGGCCTTGATGTTCGTGCTCGCCCTCTATTCGGGGCCCCTGGCCTCGACTTTCGCCAAGCCCTCCGGCAGCGTCCTGACCCGGATCAACGAGCTGAGCCTGGCCCCCACCCTGAGCCTGGAAGCGGTGGCGGCGCGGAGGAAGAAATAGCGTGCGGGCCCTGGTGACGGGCGCCGCCGGCTTCGTGGGCTCCAACCTGGCCTTGCGCCTGGAGGAGACCGGCCACGAGGTGGTGGCCCTGGACGACTTCACCTCGGGCGATTTCCGCAACCTGCAGGGCTTCACGGGCGACTTCGTGGCGGCGGACCTCTGCGACGTCCCCGATTGGGCCGAGCGCGTGGGCCGGGTGGACGCCGTCTTCCACGAGGCCGCCATCACGGACACGCGGGTCACGGACCAGAAGCGGATGATGCGCTCCAACGTGGAGGCCTTCCTCGGCCTGCTGCGCTGGGCCGCCGCGCGCGGCGTCAAGACCGTGGTCTACGCCTCCTCGGCCGCGATCTACGGCGACGGCGCGGTGCCCATGCGCGAGACGGCCGGGCCCCGGCCGCTCAACGTCTACGGGTTCTCCAAGCGCGTCATGGAGAAGGTCGCCGCCGATTTCGCCCAGGCGCATCCCGAGATGCGCATCGCGGGGCTGCGCTACTTCAACGTTTTCGGGCCGCGCGAGCTCTTCAAGGGCTCCGTGTCCAGCATGATCTGGCAGCTGGCCCTGCAGATGCGCGCGGGCAAGCGGCCCCGCATCTTCACGGACGGGGAGCAGTACCGGGACCACATCTACGTCAAGGATGTGGTCAAGGCCAACCTGCTCGCGGCGGAGTCCGCGCCCTCGGGCGCCTACAACGTCTGCACGGGCAAGAAGACCACCTTCAACGAGATCATCCGCTTCCTCAACGCGGTCCTGGGCACCCGGCTCGAGCCGGATTATTTCCAGAACCCCTACTCCTTCTACCAGGACGAGACCCTGGGCGATCCGGCCCTGGCCCAGAAAGCCTTCGGCTACCAGGCCGATTTCTCGGTGGAGAAGGGCATCCAGGACTACCTGGGGGCCCAGGAGGCCTTCGCCAAGGTCTGATATGGCTTCCCTGCGCGACATCCGCCGCAAGATCAAGTCGGTCAAGTCGACCGAGCAGATCACCCGGGCCATGAAGATGGTGGCCGCGGCCCGCATGCGCCGCTCGCAGGGCGCCATACTCTCGGCGCGGCCCTTCGCGGTCAAGATGGAGGAGCTCATCCGGGACCTCGACGCCCTGCATCACGCGCGCACGGAGAGCGAGGACTGTCCGGAGTCGATCCGGGAATTCTTCGAGTCGCCGGCCGACGGCCCGGCCGGGCTCATCCTGATCACCGGGGACAAGGGCCTCTGCGGCGCCTTCAACACGACCTTGCTGCGCGCGGCCCTGGAGTGGTTCCGGTCCCATGAGGGCCGCAAGACCTATCTGGCGGTGGTCGGGCGCAAGGGCCGCGACTTCGTCCGCCGCCTGCGCGGCCTGGACTGCGAGGTGGTCACCGAGCTGGTCGGCATCTTCCCGAAGGTGGGGTTCCACCACGCGGAGGTCCTGGGCAAGGCCGTCATCGAGACCTATCTCGACAAGAAGCTGGCGCAGTGGGACGTCCTCTACAACGAGTTCAAGTCCGCGGCCCAGCAGCGCCTCGTGCGCGCGACTTTGCTGCCCGTGGCCGAGATCGCGTCCCAGGCTCCCGACGAGAGGGCCCCGGATTTCTCCTTCGAGCCGGACTACGGCCGGCTGCTGCAGGCCCTGCTGCCGCGCCATATCAAGGCCCAGCTCTACCGGATGCTGCTGGAGTCGCAGGCCGCGGAGCTCTCGGCGCGCATGAACGCCATGGACGCGGCCTCCAAGAACGCGGCCGAGCTGCGCGAGGCCCTCAACGTCCAGGCCAACCGGCAGCGCCAGGGCATGATCACCAAGGAGATCGCGGAGCTGGTCGGCGGGGCCGAGGCCCTGGCCGCCTGAGCGGAGGCAAAGTTTTCGAGCAAGGAGAGACGATGAAGAAAGAGACAGGCAGAGAGAAGCGCAAGCACCCGCGGTTCCCCGTGGGCATCAATCTCGAGATCCGCGCCGACGGCCACGCCGTGGGCAAGTGCCGGGGCTCCATCGCGGACCTCTCCGTCGGAGGCATGGCCTTCAAGACGGACGCGGTCCTGGAAGAGGGCATGAGCCTCTACCTCAAGCTCAACATCCCCCTGGAGATCCACGGGGAGGTGCGGCATATCAAGGGCTCGGCGGTCGGCGGCATGCACCGCTACGGCGTGCGCTTCCACAAGCTGGGCTACCAGCTGGCCGAGAGCAGCAAGCCGCAGACCTTCATCGCGGCGCAGTTCCAGAGGAAGCCATGAGCATAGGCAAGGTCTCCCAGGTCATCGGCGCCGTTTTGGACGTGGAGTTCCCGGCCGGGCAGCTGCCGGCCATCCTCAACGCGCTGCGGGTGCGCAAGCCCGACGGCGACATCCTGACGCTGGAGGTGGCCGCGCACCTGGGCGACAACATCGTGCGCACCATCGCCATGGAGCCGACCGACGGCCTGGTGCGCGGCGCGGCCGTGGAGGACACGGGCGCCCCCATCACCGTACCGGTGGGCAAGGCCTGCCTGGGGCGGCTCTTGGACGTGCTGGGCAAGCCCAAGGACTATCAGGGCGAGATCAAGGCCGAGGCCTACCTGCCCATCCACCGCGCGCCGCCGCCCTTGGTGGACCAGGTGACCACCCCGCAGATCTTCGAGACCGGCATCAAGGTCGTCGACCTGCTGGCGCCCTACATGAAGGGCGGCAAGGTCGGCCTCTTCGGCGGCGCCGGCGTGGGCAAGACCGTGGTCATCATGGAGCTCATCAACAACGTGGCCAAGGAGCACGGCGGCGTGTCCGTCTTCGGCGGCGTCGGCGAGCGCAGCCGCGAGGGCAACGACCTCCTGCTGGACATGCAGCGCTCCAAGCTCGCCGACGGCTCGCCGGTGCTCTCCAAGACCGTGCTGGTCTACGGCCAGATGAACGAGCCGCCGGGCGCCCGCGCCCGCGTGGGCCTCTCGGCGCTGACCCAGGCGGAGTACTTCCGCGACGCGCAGGGCCAGGACGTCCTGCTCTTCATCGACAACGTGTTCCGCTACGTGCTGGCCAACGCCGAGGTCTCGGCGCTGCTGGGGCGCATGCCCTCGGCCGTGGGCTACCAGCCCACGCTGACCACCGAGGTGGGCCAGCTCCAGGAACGCATCACCTCGACTTCCAAGGGCTCGATCACCTCCATCCAGGCCATCTACGTTCCGGCCGACGACCTGACCGACCCCGGGGTGGCCACGACCTTCTCGCACCTCGACGCCACCACGGTGCTCTCGCGCCAGCTCACCGAGCTGGGCATCTACCCGGCCGTGGACCCCCTGGATTCCACCTCGCGCATCCTCGACCCCAAGATCGTGGGCGAGGAGCACTACTCGGTGGCGCGCTCGGTGCAGAAGGTCCTGCAGCGCTACCGCGACCTGCAGGACATCATCGCGATCCTGGGCATCGACGAGCTCTCCGACGAGGACAAGCTGGTGGTGGCGCGCGCGCGCAAGATCCAGAAGTTCCTCTCCCAGCCGTTCTTCGTGGCCCAGCAGTTCACGGGCCGGCCCGGCAAGTACGTCAAGCTCAAGGACACCATCACGGGCTTCCGCGACCTGGTGGCGGGCAAGTACGACGCGCTTCCGGAGCAGGCCTTCTACATGGTGGGCTCCATCGAGGAGGCGGTCGCCAACGCCAAGGCCATGGAGGAGAAGAAGTAGGATGGCGAAGCTGACCCTGGAGCTGGTCACCCCGGAGCGACCCGCCTTCAGCGGGGAGGGGGACCTCGTGGTCCTGCCCGCCTGGGAGGGCGAGATGGGGGTGCTGCCCGGCCACGCGCCCTTCCTGGTCCAGCTCAAGCCGGGCGAGGTGCGCTTCAAGGCGGGCGGCGAGACCAAGCTCTTCGCGGTCTCCGGGGGCTTCGCCGAGGTGCGCGACGACAAGGTCTCGCTCTTCGCCGAGACCGCCGAGATGGCCGAGAGCATCGACGCGGAGCGGGCGCGCCAGGCTCTGGAGCGGGCCAAGGCGGAGCTGCTGGACAAGAACCTGGACTCGATGACCTTGGCTCGCGCCGAGGCGGCGATGCGACGCGCCCAGGTGCGCCTGAAGGTGGCGCAGTTGGGCTCGCGCAGGAGGATCGCGTGATGAACGGCATCTGGCTGGCGGTGATGGTCGCGGCTTCGGGCTGGGCCGCCTCGGGCAAGGCGCCGGAGCAGCCGCGCGACATCAGCGTGACGGGAGACAAGGACCTCTTCGCGGAGCCGCCGGTGCAGTGGCTCAAGGTCTATCCTCTGCCCATCAACCGGGAGATCTGGCGGCTGGAGGTCGCGGTCAAGAGCCTGGAGCAGGACCTGCCGCGCGTGCGGGCGGCTTTCTCCAAGGAGGGCGCGGCGTTGGTCGGGGCCGAGGAAGCCTCGGGCAAGACCCGGCGGCTGAGCTACCGCTGCCCGAAGGAGTCGGCCAAGCGGGCGCTGGCCGGGCTCAGGATGGTCGGGGCCTTCGGCGAGCCCGCGGTGCGCCAGCTGGTGGAGCCCGTCTCGCGCGCCGAGGTGCGCAGCCGGCTGCAGGCCCTGGAGGCCGACAAGGCCGGCCATCCCGAGGAGCTGGCCAAGATGCCGGCGGTCTCGGCTTTGGTCGAGGAGCTGCTGGGCCACCTGCGCGGCGTGCAGGCGGCGCTGGACAAGCCCGAAGTCGAGGTGCTCGTGCACCTCGCCGTCAAAGAGAAGAGCTGACCGTCCGGGCCGACAGCTCGATTGCCGGCGGCTGCTGCAGGTGCTTCTTGACGGTGCACAGGTTCGCCGCTCCGATCACCCCGGCGCGGTATTTCTCGGGGAAATCCTGGGGCAGCGTCACCTCGATGGCGACCTTGCTCACCAGGTGCTTCTCCTCGTCGAATTCCATCCTCTGCACGAGCCC
>Ga0181516_10002748_pt1 | contig 12211 bp, 15 predicted proteins | sample PEATcosm2014_Bin_25_FD_121104 | JGI IMG/M metagenome (GOLD analysis project Ga0181516, IMG submission 121104) | Peatland microbial communities from MTU Mesocosm Facility, Houghton, MI, USA - PEATcosm2014_Bin01_10_metaG | ecosystem: Environmental > Terrestrial > Soil > Wetlands > Peat | place...
GCCAACGGGGACGCGATCCTCTACGGGACCGCGGCAAATCTGGAGGAGGAGGCCGAACAGCCGCACGCACCCAAGGACGCAGCCGAAGAGGCGCACCTGCTCTACCGGCGCGTGGCCGACTACTTCCCCAACTCGCCTCTGGCGGCGGAGGCGATGTTCCGCTCGGCGGACGTGCGCTGGCAGCTCGACAAGGCGGACATCCGCACGCTGCCCTCGGCCAGGGAGATGGAGGCGTACCTGCGCCCGCAGCTCTACGAGGGCGATCTGCAGAAGGTGATGAAGCTGTATCCGACCTCGAAGTTTGCCGCGCTGGCCGCGTACGACCTGATCGACAACAAGCTGTGCGGCGACTGGCAGGGGCTGCCCAAGTGTCCGGAGCTGGAGGCGGGGCTCTACGAGAAATACGCGGAGCGGTATCCCGACTCGCCCAAAGCGGCCGAGGCGCTCTACGAGGCGACCTACCGCCAGGGCGTGCTGGTGGAGATGTACCTGATCCAAGATGAGAAGAAACGGTCCGAGGCTGCAGCGGCGAATGCGGTGGGGCTGGCAGCAGAGTTGAAGCAGCGCTATTCCGATTCGGATTTCTCGGCGCGCGCAGCCAGCATCGCGTACCGCGTGCAGCAGCAGATCCCGGTGTATGGGAATGACAGGGACTGACGACAGGTATTAGGTTCCAGGTTCGAGGTTTAAGGGGCAATTGTGGCAAGAGAACATCACTATGCGGTGACGGTGCGATGGACCGGCAACACCGGGACGGGCACCTCGGGCTATCGAGAGTATGCGCGGGAGCACGAAATCTCAGCGGAGGGGAAGCAGGTGATCGCGGCGTCCTCCGACCCGGCGTTTCGCGGCGACCACACGCGCTGGAACCCGGAGGAGTTGCTGCTGGCGGCCCTGTCCTCGTGCCACCAGCTTGCGTACCTGCACCTGTGCGCAGTGGCGGGAATCGTGGTGACGGACTACGTCGACCACGCCGAGGGCTGGATGGAGGAGACTCCGGATGGCACCGGGCAGTTTACGCGGGTGGTGCTGCGTCCGAAGGTGACGGTGGCGCCGGGCAGCGATATCACGAAGGCGCTGGAGTTGCATGACGACGCCCATGCCAAATGCTTCATCGCGCGGTCAGTGAACTTTCTCGTCGACCATGAGGCGGATGTCACTGTGGGCTGAGGGGCAGCGTAGACCGATTCCCTTCCTGTTTTTCAAACGCTGACGGCAGCCCATTAGAATAACGGAATGCCAATCTATCAGGTCATCATCCTGGCCATTGTGCAGGGACTCGCTGAGTTGCTGCCGGTTTCAAGCTCTGCTCACGTTGTTGTCGCGGAGAAGCTGATGGGGCTTGACCCCTCGTCGCCGCAGATGACGCTGCTACTGGTGATGCTCCATACCGGCACGATGTTCGCGGTGATTGCGTACTTCTGGAAGCAGTGGGTGCAGACGTACTTTGCGTCGGCGGACGCGTTCCAGCGATTTGCGGTGCGGCTGATCTGGGCGACGGCGCTGACTGGAGTCATCGGCGAGTCGCTGATCAAGCTCGTCGAGCACACCATGTTCAAGGGTGCGCCCAAGGCGGAGATCGAACTGCTGTTCGGGCGGCTGGACCTGGTAGCGCCGGCGCTGTTCTGCGCAGGCGTGCTGATCCTGATCGCCGGGCTGCGCGAAAACAAGACCGAAGCGAAGGAGGCGGCGACCACCAGCATTACGCGGCGGCCCAGCGGCAACGTGACCATGCAGCAGGCGGGCTGGATGGGATTTGCGCAGGGGCTGGCGCTGCCCTTCCGTGGCTTCTCGCGGTCGGGCGCAACCATCTCCGCCGGCATGTTGGCGGGTGCGGCCAAGGAGCGGGCGGAACGCTTCAGCTTCGCACTGGCGGTGGTGATTACGCCGCTGGCGATCGGACGCGAGGCGCTACGGCTGGTCAACGCGACCAAGGACGCGGCGGCCACTGGCACACCCATCGATCTGCATGGAACGCTGCTGCTGAGCCTGCTGGGCGCGGTGTTCGCGTTCCTGGCCGGGCTGGTGGCGCTGAAGTGGCTGAGCAACTGGCTGGAGAACGGCCGCTGGTACCTGTTCGGGATCTATTGCCTGGTGGCGAGCGCGGTGGTGTGGTGGCTGCACTTCGGACCGCGCCAACTCTAGAGGCGGTCCGCGCGCTCACGCCTCCCAGGGGTTAAGCGTGGCGACGCCTGTGGGGGCGAAGTCGGCGGTGTTGCGGGTGACGACCGTCATGTTGTGAACCAGCGCGGTCGCTGCGATGAGTGCATCGTAATGGGGACGAGACTCCGGGATATGAAGTGACGCGCAGCGAAGCGCAGTGTCCGCGTCGATAGGCAGGATACGATCCGCAAAGGAGGGAAGGACGAACTGACGCAGCCATCCTCTAAGGACCGCGCCTGCGGTCGCATCTTTGCGGAGAAGCTGGAGGATTCCGATCTCAAGTTCAAGCACCGTGATGGCGGAGAGATAGAGAGTCCTGTCGTCAACGCTATCTGCCCAACGCTGCACGGCTGGATGAACTCGTCGCGTCCGGCCCTTACGAAGCTCCGAAACCACGTTGGTGTCGAGCAGGTACATCAATCGAAGTCCACAGGACGGGCAATGAAGTTGAGGCGCGGCGGATCGAATTCGATTTCGGCTGCAGCGGGACAACTAAGCAGATCGGCAATGCTGGGGCGCGGCATTTCCGTGACCTTCGCATATTCCTCCGCGCTGAGGAGAACGTAGGCGCGCCGGCCTCGATTGGTGATGTATACGGGACCTTTCTTCGCAGCCTTCGTAGCACGCGATGTGTCCTGGTAGAATTCGCGGCTGGAAAGCGTAGTAATCGGCATGGCGCACCTCCAATGTAGCTATGTTACTACATTGGGAAATTGAGGCCTACCAGCTATTGCCCTGCTGCAGGAATTCGGCGCTGACCGGGTTCTCGTAGACCGAGTAGTCGCGCGTGACCACAGTCAGCCCACTCTCGGAGACGAAGTAGTTCTTCTTGTCCTCGTTGGGGTCGTAGCCGATGACCGTGCCGTCGGGAATATGCACGTCGCGGTCGATGATGGCGTGGCGAATGCGGCAGTGGCGGCCGATGTTGACGTGGGAGAAGATGACCGACGAATCCACGTCGGCGTAGGAGTTGACGCGCACGTCCTGCGACAGGACCGAGTTGCGCACCACCGAGCCGGAGACGATGGAGCCGGCCGCCACGATGGAGTTGATGGCCATCCCGGTGCGGCCGGGCTCGCCAAAGACAAACTTGGCCGGCGGGTATTGATAGGGCCGGGTGCGCATGGGCCAGGACTTGTCGTAGAGGTTGAAGATGGGGGTCACCCCGGCAACGTCCATATTGGCCTCGAAGTAGGCCTCCAGCGTCCCCACATCGCGCCAATAGAGCGCGCGCTGCTTGTTCTCATCGACGAAGTTGTACGCGTGCATCTTGAAGCGGCCAAGCAGCTTGGGCAGGATGTCGTGGCCGAAGTCGTGGCTGGAGTCGGGGTCCTCCGCGTCCTTCATCAGCTCCGGCAGCAGAATGTCGGTGTTGAAGAGATAGATGCCCATGGAGGCGTCGACCATGTCGGGGTTGAACGGCGAGCGCAGATCGGTGGTCTTGGGCTTCTCGACGAAGCCGGTGACCTCGCCGCTGCGCGCCACCTCGACCACGCCGAACCGAAAGACCTCCTCGGGGGTGATGGGCAGGGTCGCCAGCGTGACGTCGGCCCCGGAGTCGCGATGCTGGTCCAGCATCAGGCCGTAGTTCATCTTGTAAATGTGGTCGCCGGAGAGGATGAGGACGTAACGCGGCTCCTCCGCGCCGATGGAGTAGATGTTCTGGTAGACGGCGTCGGCGGTGCCCTGATACCACGACTTCGACACGCGCTGCATGGGCGGCAGAATCTCAATGAACTCGCCCAGCTCGTTGGCCACCACCGGGCCCCAGCCCTCGCGGATGTGCCGGTTCAGCGAGAGCGCCTTGTACTGGGTAAGGATGTAGACGTGGCGCAGATCGGAGTTGATGCAGTTGGAGAGGGTGATATCGATGATGCGGTACTGGCCGGCGAAGGGCACGGCCGGCTTGGCGCGGTCGCGAGTGAGGGGGAAGAGCCGTTCACCGGCTCCACCTGCAAGCAGCACACCGAGCGTGTCTCTCATGGGACCTATCCCCCTGAAGCAAAGTGCATCCTAGGCCTACGAAGATACCAGAGCGGCGTTATGGTTGCGCAAGTTTCAAAAGGGGATAGACGCGAAGATCTGTTCGGGCGAAGCCGGCCAGGCGACAGTCATGGGATCGAACGAAGGGATGGCAGGAGCAGGTTCAGGGCAGCCGAACGCAGCCGCGCCAAGGCCGGGCGCAATGAGTTTGGCGAATGGCCTAGGCGTCAGGGGCCGGGCCAGGGGGCGGTTCCTCACTCAGATCGCTGGACTCCTCGGTAAGAACGGCCGACGCCTCTTCGGGCAGGCTGATACGCAGGGATTTCAGAAAGGTGAGGTCGTGCCGGGTGAAGGTGGCCAGCGGGTCCGGACGGGACGGTTCTCTGGATTCACCGGACTCCTCTTCCAGCTGGTTCAGGCCGATGGTGGCCTCCAACATCAGCATCACGTCGAAGCCCTGATCGCGGATGTTCTTCACCACCCCCGCGATGTTTTCCGACTCGGAGACAGACTCGTGGATCGCCTCGCCCAGTTTCTGGATCAGGTTTTTCACTTTTTGATTCAATGCCACCTCCGGCAGCCCTGGGGATTGAATTCCTACGTGCGATTCAACCGCATCGGGTATTCCCAGGCCTGGGAGAGCGACGGGAACGGCATTGCGGGCGGATCTGGCTGACTCTTCGGACTAGAATACGCCGGGTGGGAAGTTTGCCGCAATGCTATTTGCGGCGGGATTTCCTCATACCGGCCGGCGCTGCATGGCGCGCGCCGCTTTCCTACTTCGCTGCCGGACACGCTCTTGGCGGTTGCGCGGCGAGCTCGTTCAGATAGAGCTCCAGATAGCTCAAGCCGGACTTCGCGTCGATCCTCTGCGCGTCCGCCGGGTTGTGCGGATCGAGACGATGCGCTGTCTCCCAGGCATCGGGGATTCCATCGCCATCGCTGTCCACGAGCGGTTTGGCATCGATGGTGGGAGGATGGCCACCGACCTGGGTCTCGTCATCGATGAGCTTGCCCCGGGTTCCAAAGCTGAGCAGCTGGTTGAGCAGACGGGCGTCGACGGCGTCGCGGCACAGGGTGTCGCCGGCTTGCTGCGCGACGAGGTCCACGATCTTTTCCGCGGGATCGACATGCACGGGCACATCCGGTTTGGCAAAGGGCTTCTGCACCACATCCGCCTTCGCGCTCTCGAAGTCGTCCGCCGTGACTGGCCGCCCGTCGAGCTTGCCGTTGCGATTGGCGTCCAGCAGGTTGCCGGATTGGTAGGTGTGGTCGGTCTTGGTGAACTCGCCGATAAAGGAGGCAACGGATGAGTCCGGCCCGGCGATGAAGTAGTTGTTGATCAGGTCGGCGTAGTGGTCCGCCGCGCCGTGGCCGCCGACGTAGCCGTCCACGCCCCAGTTATAGATGACGTTGTCGATGTACTGAACGTGCCCTTTGCCCTTGGGATTGCGGCTCTTGTTGTCGATCCACAGGTTGTGGCTGAAGGTGGTGTAATCGCTCTCGCACAGGCAGCCAAAGCGCTGCGGAACAATGCCTTCCCCAATGATGGAGTTCTGCAGCGTGCTGTAGCTGTTGCCTTCGGCCTGGATATTGTCCCAGCGGCCCCACTCGATGGAGAGATGGTCGAGCATCACGTGGCTGGCGTCTCCCAGCTGCAGCGAACTGGAGCCGGCCGACTCCGCGATGCCGCCGCGGAAGCGCATATAGCGAATGATGATGTTGCTGCTGCCGGTCATGGTGACCTTGGCGTCAGCCACGGTAATGCCGCTGCCGGGCGCGGTCTGCCCGGCGAGGGTGAGGTTGCTGGCCAGGGTCAGGTTGGACTTGAGATGGATGACCCCGCCGACCTTGAAGATGACGGTCGCGCCGGGGTGGCGCGTGGCCTCGCGAAAGGATCCCGGACCGTCGTCGGCCAGCGTCGTGACCGGCACCACCGGCTTGCTCCGTCCGCCCGTGGCGGTGGCGCCGTAGCCCTCGGCTCCAGGGAAGGCGACAGCGGGCGTTTGGGCCTGCACAAGGGGAGATACAAGCGCGAGCATTAATGAGAGGCCGATGGATCGGCTGCAAAGACAGCGCAACCTGGGTTCGGCGATCCGTTCCATCCAATTCATAGCAATCGAGTGTACTAGACGACCGGGGCGATCGCCGACTCAGGGTATCTTACAGTCCGGTGGGCGAAGCCCTCGACGCTGGGAGTTCGCTTCAGCCCCCACACCAAAAGTCCTGCGGCAGCCGCACCAAACCTAGCTACGGTCCAGATCAGGCGTTTCATGGTTGCTCCTTTCAGCGCTCTGCAAAAGATGCGTTCTGTGTTGTTGGATGCAGACGGCAGTGGTTTGGTCTGGGGTTTCTGCACTACACTTCGAGCATGGACAGGGTTCGCTTTGGGCGCGCGCTCGGCTTCGGGGCGCGGCAGGCGGTGAAGACGCTGGTGACCGCGGTGGACGCGGCCACGACGGAGAACCCCTCCAGCAAGAGCGCGAATCGCGGCGGAGATGCTGCGCGCAGCCCGCAGGCGGTTGCAGCGCCGGCCCCGGCTACCGCGGACCCAGCCGGGCAGTTGGCAGCGGGCCAGGCGGCAGCACCCGCCGCGGCCCAGACTTTGGCTGCAAAGGCTGCGCACAAGGCGGCCCAGACCGTGATCCAGACTCGCGAGGTGCGTAAGGGCCTGAAGCGCGGCAGGAAGCGCTTTGGCGAGGCAGCCTGGGAGCCGTTCGCGCGCCTCTCCGGGGTGTTGTGGCTGGAGTTTGCGGGCGTCTTCTTCGGGATCTTCGCGCTGTTTGCTGCCGGCGGAGTGTGGAAGCTGCGCGGGCAGTGGCACTCGGCGGCGACCTCGGACGCGCATCGGCAACTGCTGGGCGCGCTGGCGATGCTGGCGGTCTTCGGCTACTTCAGCGTCAGCAGCTTTGTGCGCGCGCGGCGGCGCGAACGGCGGAAGTAGTCGGGGCCGGCGCAGGCTCTATCCGCGTCGTTATAACCGCGATGGGTTTGTGCCGATGAGAGCGGTGAGGGAATGAACGTGTGGCGAACGATTGCCGGGTTTGTCTTTTCAGTCTTGGTGGGCCATCTCGTGCTGTGGTCGCTGATCGAGAAGACCCTTTGGCCGTATGTGCGCAAGAACCATCCGCCCGACCCCAACCACCAGAAGTCCCGCCTGAGCTGGATGGTGGGCATTCTGGAGCGCACCATCTACACTGGAGCCTTTATGCTGCCCGGCAGCGGCATCCAACTGGTCGCGGGCTTTCTTGCGTTGAAGGTGGCTTCGCGATGGCACAGCTCGTCCGGCCCGCGCTCCACCGTCGACAGCGACAACATCTGGATCATCGGCACTTGCCTCTCCGTGTTGTTCGGATTGGCCGGCGCCTGGATCGCCCTGGGCCATTTCCCCGCCTTGGCCAACATTAAGACCATCAACCCGGTGCAGTGAGGAAAACCCGCAAGCGCCGGGCCAGTCCTAAGACATCATGCGCATGGCGCGGCCGTAGTCCGGCGGCGCAACCTGGGTCAGCGACGGTGGCAGGATGCACGCCGGGGGATTGGGTAGCACCGGCACCAGAGCGGGCTCCTGAACGGGTGGCGCGACCGGAGCCGGCGGCGCGGGTACGATGGTGACCAAAGGCGTGGGTACGATGCGCGCCGAACTGAACTCTTCGCCAAACTCATTCTCGATCAGCATCTGCTCGGCCTGGGCCACCTCAACTGCGGCCGGCTCCGCCAGCGCGACGCGAGCGGCGTGGTTCGACTCCGCCTCCATGGCAACGTCGGGCACCAGCGCCATGCCGGGGTTGGCGATCCAGCGTTCGACGTAGCGGCTGGCATGGGCGCGCCCACAGAAATGGCGGCTGCGGCGGACCTGTTTCTCGTCCCACGCCGGCAGAACGGTCAAGCTCCCTTTGCGTTCGATGATCATCACCCAGTGGTTGGCAAAGGACCTCTGCAAACCGCACTCTTCGCACTTGCATGTCTGAACTAAAGCCATGGTCATACCCTCAGTCTCGTTTTCGTTTGCCGGCAGATAACTGCCTACTGCCTGTCTATCGGCGGAATGGACGCAACCATGCGCGGATCGCAGCGGGAATTGCGCCCAGCTTTAGCCGAATGGGCTATGTAATTGCATTCGCGTACCGTTACTTTTGATGGGGCAGAACCGAATCGGGAATAGGCTGCCGCGGGTGCTATCGTTTTTACAGGGCGTTCGGCCCCTATTCCAGTGGAGGAACCGCATGGCAGAGGAGGCAAACGGACTGCGTAGAACGGCACTCCACGCGACCCATCGCGCGCACCGGGCAAAGATGGTCGACTTCGGCGGATGGGACATGCCGGTGGAGTACTCCGGCCTGATCGCCGAGCACATGGCGGTGCGCACCGGCGTCGGCCTGTTCGACGTATCGCACATGGGCGACATTCAGTTCCGCGGGCCGGGATCGCTGGCGGCGGTGCAGCGGCTGTGCATGAACGATGCGTCGAAGCTGGCGACCGGCCAGGCGCACTACTCGGCCATGCTGTACCCGGATGGCTGCTTCGTCGATGACGTGGTGGTGCATAAGCTGAGCGACAACGACTACCTCATCGTCATCAACGCGGGCACGCGCGACAAGGACGTGCAGTGGGTGCGCCAGACCGTCGGCCACATGCCATCGATCCACATCAGCGACTACAGCGAGATGTATACGCAGCTTGCGATCCAGGGACCCAGGGCCGAAGCGACGCTGCAGAAGCTGACCGACACCGACCTGAGCGCGATCAAGAACTACTGGTTCACCTGGGGCAAAGTCTGCGGCATCTATAACGTGATGATCGCGCGGACCGGATACACCGGCGAGGATGGCTTCGAGATTTACATCCCTTCGGACGAGCCCACCAGCACGCGGGTGTGGGGCGAAGTGCTACAGGCGGGCGCGGAGTTTGGCATCCTGCCCTGCGGGCTGGGCGCGCGCAACACGCTGCGGCTGGAAGCGGCAATGGCGCTCTACGGCCACGAGATCTCGGAGACGATCAACGTCTTCGAGGCTGGGCTGGGCCGTTACGCCAAGCTCGACAAGGGTATGGACTTTGTGGGCCGCGAAGCGCTGAAGAAGATTCAGGACGCCGGCGGTCCCACGCGGAAGCTGGTGGGGCTGGAGATGATCGAACGCGGCATCGGGCGGGATGGTTATCCAGTGCATACGGTGGCCGGCGAAAAGATTGGGGCCATCACCAGTGGTTCGCCCGCTCCCTTCCTGAAGAAGAACATCGCGCTGGCGTATGTGCCGGTGCAGTACGCCGGGATCGACGAGGTGGTCGCCGTCGAGATACGCGGCCAGTTGGTGAAGGCGAAGGTGGTTTCAACGCCGTTCTATAAGCGCCCAAAGAAGACGGCGTAGCAGTTTCGTCCGGGAAATCCACTGCGTCGAACGAATACACTGGAAGTGCAGCCAAACAGAAGAATTGGAGCGCAGATGGCCTATCCGGCAAGTTACAAGTACACCAAGGAGCATGAGTGGATTGCGGTCGAGGGCGCGTCCGGGACCGTGGGCATTACCGACTATGCGCAGGGCTCGCTGGGCGACATCGTCTTCGTCGATCTGCCCAAGGTGGGCGACGCGCTGGAGGCGGGCAAGACCTTCGGCTCGGTGGAGAGCGTGAAGGCGGTGAGCGACCTGTACTCGCCGGTGACCGGAACGGTGACCGCGGTCAATGAGGAGCTAAAGGACAAGCCGGAGAAGATCAACGACGACGCGAACAACACCTGGCTGCTGAAGCTCGACCTGAAAGACGCGAGCGAGTTGGGTGCGCTGCTGAACGCAGCCGACTACGAGAAATTTGTCAGCGAGGAGACGGGACACTAAGAATGCGGTATCTACCCAAGTCACCCGCCGATCGCCAAGAGATGCTCGCGGAGATCGGTGTCGATTCGATTGATGCGTTATTTGAGACGATCCCGGCGGAGTACCAGCTGAAGCACGACCTGAAGATTCCGCGGCAACATTCGGAGTCGGAGATCATCGATCGCTTCCGCGCGTTTGCCGGGAACAATGCAACCGGGTATGCGAGCTTTCTGGGCGCGGGAGTCTATCGCCACTACAAGCCGGTGATCATCGACAGCCTGGTACTGCGCGGCGAATTCCTGACCAGCTACACGCCCTACCAACCGGAGATCGCGCAGGGTACGCTGCAGGCGATGTTCGAGTTCCAGACCATGATCTGCGAGCTGACCGGCATGGAGATCGCCAACGCATCCATGTACGACGGGTCGACCGGCGCCGCCGAGGCGATGATGATGGCAGTCCGCGTCACCGGACGCAGCAAAGCGGTTGTTGCCCGCACCGTGCATCCCGAGTATCGCGAGGTGCTCGCGACCTACGCGCAGCACCAGGAGATCCCCATCGCCGAGGTGGGCTACGCGGCGAATGGACGTGTGGACATGGCTGCGCTGGATGCAGCGATCACGAATGAGACGGCGTGCGTGATGATCCAGTCGCCGAACTTTTTCGGCACCATCGAGGATGTCGCCGCGATCGCCGAGTTAGCCCACTCCAGGGGCGCGCTGCTGATCGTTTCGATTGCGGAAGCCGTTTCGTTGGGCATCGTGAAGCCGCCGGCTGAAGCGGATATTGTCTCCATGGAGGCGCAGTCGTTTGGCGTGGCGCTGAGCTATGGCGGACCGTACTGCGGCGTGATTGCGTGCAAGGAAAAGTTCCTGCGCCAGATGCCCGGCCGCCTGGTAGGCGAGACTAAGGATGCCGACGGCAAGCGCGGCTATGTGCTCACGCTGTCGACGCGCGAGCAACACATCCGGCGCGAGAAGGCGACCTCGAACATCTGCACCAACCAGGCGCTGGTGGCGCTGATGGTGACCATCTTCCTGACCGTCTACGGCAAGCAGGGTCTGCGGGAACTGGCCGAACACAATCTGGCCAAGGCGGCGTATCTGAAAGGTGCGCTGGGTGCGGATGCGAAGATCTTGTTTAACGGCGCGCCGCGCTTCCATGAGTTTGTCGTCGAGCTTCCCATTAGCGCGGAGGAAACCAACGCCGCGCTCCTCGAACAGAAGATTATCGGCGGGCTGCCGCTGGCCAAGTGGTATCCCGAGCTGGGCGCGAACGCCAGCCTGTGGTGCGCGACGGAACTAACCACGCGCAAGCAGATGGATGCAGCAGCAGAAGCGCTGCGGGCGGCTGTTCCGGCGGAGCTGACGAGAGCGTAATGGATATTTCGGAGATTGAGGGCGAGGAGCTGAAGGCGGTCGAGTTTGTGGAGGACTATCTGCAGCTCCGCTTCGGCGATCCGCTGCTGAAGCTGTATGACTGGCCATACGTGATGCTGACTGATTTCTCCGTGGCATTTGGCGAGCCCGAGTATCGCAATGCACTGTGCGCGCAGATCGGCGAGCAAGTTTCGACAGCCATGCTGGAAGAAGATAGCGCGCTGACCATTGAGTTCGAGAACGGCGTGGTGTTTGGACTCTCGCTGCGCGATGAAGATAAGGATGTGCCTGTATCGGGAAGCTATACGGCCACCGGCGATGAGGCAGATGCGGTGGAGTTTTGATGGACACGCAGGGGCAACCGCAGGTCCTTCGATTGCGCGCCTCGCGCTCCGCTCAGGATGACAGTTGTGAGGGACAGATGGCAGAGACAAAGTTTATCGGCACACCGAAGAAGGCGACCACGCACGTCAACCAGAATGAGGGGTTGATCTTTGAGAAGTCGTCGCCGGGCAAGAAGGCGTACCGGCTGGCGGAGCTGGATGTGCCGGCAGTAGATGCCTCTGCGCTGCTGGGAAATTCCGCGCGGACTGACCTGGGCGTGATGCCGGAGCTGAGCGAGATTGAGATCATCCGGCACTTTACGCGGCTGTCCACCTGGAACTACGCCATCGATCTGGGGATGTATCCGCTGGGCTCGTGCACTATGAAGTACAACCCGCGCGTAAATGAGTTTGTGTCGCGCATCGAGGGGCTGGCCGAGGCGCATCCTTACCGGCCTGAATCGCTGGCGCAGGGAATTCTGGAGATCATTGACCTGCTGCAAAAGTGCCTGATCGAAATCACGGGCATGGACACCATTACCTTGCAACCGGC
>Ga0181516_10002749_pt1 | contig 12210 bp, 10 predicted proteins | sample PEATcosm2014_Bin_25_FD_121104 | JGI IMG/M metagenome (GOLD analysis project Ga0181516, IMG submission 121104) | Peatland microbial communities from MTU Mesocosm Facility, Houghton, MI, USA - PEATcosm2014_Bin01_10_metaG | ecosystem: Environmental > Terrestrial > Soil > Wetlands > Peat | place...
AGAGGCTGCTGACGATGCCGCCGATGCATAGAAAAGTTCCTAACGGCAGTTTGCTGGTGGCCCAGCTTTGGGGGTTGGTGCGCGCGGAGGGGGCGGCGAGAAGGAAGAGGGCGGCGAGTACTCCGAGGATTGAGCCGAGGGCGAAAGCGAAGAGCGCGCCGGGGAGGCCCAGCCAGGCGGCAAGCAGGGCCATGAGTTTGGCGTCGCCGAGGCCGATGCCTTCCTGGTGGCGGATTAGCTTGTAGAGCCAGCGGATGAGCAGGATCAGGAAGGCGGCGATTGCTATTTCGAACAATCGAGTGCCGGCATTTCCGGCATCGTCCCGGAGCGCGCTGGGGTTGTGTAACGTCCACCTGACTTGCTCGCCCTGGAGAAGCCACCAGAAGAATCCGAGCGCGATGCCGGGCAGAGTGAGGGCGTCCGGGAGCCAAAAGTGTTCGGCGTCGAGGACCGCGAGGGCCACCAATACCCAAATGAAAAACATGAGCCCGGCGGCATATTCAACGGGAAAGAATGCGTCGTAAGAACGCCACGCGGCGATTGTCCACAGCACTCCCAAAGCCAACTCGACCAGAGGGTAGCGAATGCCAATCGAGGCGTGGCAGTTGCGGCAGCGGCCGCGGAGAAAAAGCCAACTGAGAAGCGGGATGTTTTCCCACCAGGAGAGGGTGTGGTCGCAGTTGCGGCAGTGGGAGCGTGGGTGGGCGATGCTTTCGCCTGCGGGCCAGCGGCTAAGGCAGACGTTCAGAAAGCTGCCGAAGGCGAGGCCAAGAAGGCCGGCGAATGTCGTAGCCAGAATGCGAATCATGTGCGAGTTGAGTATACGGGGTGGGATCTCATGCCTATCCCACTCAAGCCGTCCGCCGCGGCGGACGCGGTTTGAATGGGGCACTCGGCTGTGATCGAATCCCAGGTCTCAGAAGCGAGACCTGGGGCACCCAGCAAAGTGCGCGAAAAGGATGGGGCACCCAAAGTTGCATGGGACAGCCTTCGATTCGGCCGGGGTAGACTGGTGGAAATGGAACTCCCTCCTGAAAAAACAAATGCCGATATTTCTGTGGCGGCGACGGTGACAGACCCGGCGCGGGCGGGGGCGCTGTTTGAGCAGGCGGCAAGCATCATGGCGCGGTTGCGGGCGCCGGGTGGGTGCCCGTGGGATCGTGAGCAGTCGTTCGATTCGATTCGCAAATACACACTTGAAGAGACGTATGAGGTCTTCGACGCGATCGAGCGGCGGGACTTTGAGCACCTGGCCGAGGAACTGGGCGATCTGCTGCTGCAGGTGCTGTTTTACGCGGAGATGGCGGCGAATGAGGGGCATTTCACCATTGCCGAGGTGCTGGATCACCTGAACCGCAAGCTGGTGAGGCGACATCCGCATGTGTTTGGCGAGGAGGCTTCGCGGGCGGCCGGGAACCAAGCGGTTGTGGATGCGGCTGTCGAGGGGTCGTCGGCGAAGGTGCTGCGGAATTGGGAGGAGATCAAAGAAGGCGAGAAACGTGCCGCAGGCGCTTCGGCGGAGAACAAGGCTAAGGGCGGAGCGCAGGAAGGACCTGCGTCTCGGCTGGACGGTGTACAGCGGGCGATGCCGGCGCTGGCCGAGGCTGCGAAGCTGGGGGCGAAGGCGCAGAAAGCTGGATTCGATTGGCCGGGCTGGCGCGATTTGCTGCCGAAGCTCGAAGAGGAGACGCGCGAGCTGGAGGCGGAGGCTGCTTCAGAAGATCCGGCACGGAAGCCCGCGGTTGAGGCTGAGTTGGGCGACCTGCTGTTTACCGTAGTCAACCTTGGGCGGCACCTGGGCGTGGATGCGGAGATGGCTCTGCGGGGGTGCAATTTGCGGTTTCGTGAGCGGTTCCGGGAGATGGAGTTGGCGTCGGAGAGGCGGTTGGAAGAGCTTGCGCCGGAGGAGTTGGAGGCGCTTTGGGCGGGGGCGAAGCGAAAACTGGCGGGTGAGGGTCCGGCATGATCGAGATTCGGCCGTGCGCGGGGTTTGACGAACTGGAGGCTTGCGTTCAGCTCCAGATTGAGACGTGGGGGTACGACGAGAGCGATGTAATTCCGCGCAAGACGTTTCTGGTGGCTCGGTCGATCGGCGGGCAGGTGATGGGGGCCTTCGACACCGATCTTGTGGGAATCCCGGCTGAAACGATGGTTGGATTTGTCTTTTCTTTGCCTGGAGTGAAAACGGGAGAGGGCAAAGCGCGGCCTTATCTGCACTCGCACATGCTGGCTGTCCGGGAGACGTATCGCAACCGCGGTCTGGGCAAGCAACTCAAGCTGGCGCAGCGGCTTGAAGCGCTCTCGCGTGGTATCCGGTATATGGAATGGACCTTCGATCCGCTGGAAATCAAGAACGCATTTTTGAATATCCACAGGCTGGGGGCTACCGTTCACAGGTACCTTGTGGATTTCTATGGTGTATCCTCGTCTCGACTGCAGGCTGGGCTGCCCACGGACCGCTTGTTGGCGGAGTGGCGCCTGGATTCCCCAAGGGTTCAGGCAGTCCTCGAAGGCCATCCGGCATCCAACCGCTTGATCGAAGAACGCATAAAGGTTCCGGCCTCGATCCATCATTGGAAGACCACGGAAGCCGGCCGGGAACAAGCACTGGCCATTCAGTTGGAGAATCGACGGAAGTTTCAAGAGGCATTTTCCCAGGGACTGGCCGTAGTTGGCTTCGCCCGGGATTTGGAAGGAAATGGAGTCTTCGAATTGGGTACCCCAACCCAGTTAGAACTGCACTAGCTTTCATTGGGCCGATTTTGCATTTTTGCATTTGACCTGTTTTCCCGAGGATCGAAAACCTTATGAGAATTGATGCGATTATTCTGCGCGAAGTGCACATGCCGCTGGTGCGTCCTTTTGAAACCAGTTTTGGCGTGACACGCAACAGGAGGATCCTGCTGGCCGAGATTCAGTCAGAGGGGCTGACGGGTTGGGGCGAATGCACGGCCGGCGAGCATCCGAATTTTTCGGCGGAGTGGACCGATGGCGCCTGGGGTGTGATCACCCAGGAACTGGGCCCGATGCTGGCCGCCGAGGCGCCCGAGCATGGCGGGGAGTGCCCGCGGATCTTCGGCCAGGTGCGGGGCAATCAGATGGCCAAGGCTGCGCTTGAGAATGCGATCTGGGATCTGGAGGCGCAACGGGAAGGCATTTCACTTTCAAAGCTGATCGGCGGGGTGCAGGAGACGATTCCGTGCGGGGTTTCGCTGGGGATCCAGGCGTCGATTCCGGAGCTGCTGGGGATTATCGAGAAGGAGCTGGCGGCGGGGTATCAGCGCATCAAGCTGAAGGTGAAGACGGGCTGGGATTTGGCGGTGCTGGAACGGGTGCGGCACCGGTGGCCGGAGATCACTTTGAGCGTCGATGCGAATTCGGCGTACAAGCTGAGGGACGCGGACCACCTGGTGGAGTTTGACCAATTCGATTTGCTGATGATGGAACAGCCGTTGTGGCACGACGATTTTTATTACCACTCGATGTTGCAGAAGCGTTTGGACACACCAATCTGCCTGGACGAGTCGATTCGCAACCGGAGAGACGCACTGGCGGCCATCGAGATGGAGTCGTGCAAGATCATCAACATCAAGCTGGGCCGCGTGGGCGGATTCTCAGAGGCCATCGCGGTGCACAACGCGGCGCAGGAGCGGGGAATACCGGTGTGGTGCGGCGGGATGCTGGAATCGGGTGTGGGACGCGCGCATAATATTGCGCTTTCGACTCTGGAAAATTTCACTTTGCCGGGCGATGTTTCGGCGTCTGCACGTTATTGGGCTGAGGACATTATTGAGCCTGAGGTTCTGGTGTCCGCGACGGGCGAGATTGTGATTCCGGATACGCCGGGGCGCGGGTACGAGGTGAGGACGGACCTGGTGGAGCGGCTGACGGTGCGCAAGGAGACGATACGGGCGATGGAGTTGGTGGGGTAGGGGGCTGCACCGTTTAGCCAGAGTCAGTATTTTGCTATCCCACGCTTGACGCGATGAAGCTGCGTCAAGGATGGGGCACCCGGCACACGGCTGAAGTCAGCATTCTTCTTTCCCACCCTTCCGCGATGAGACTGCGGAAGGATGGGGCACCCAGAATTTATCCGAGGATGGGCACCCGAACTATTTGCGCTTCGGGCGCCAACTGAAGCGGCGGCCGACGATGCACTTGATAATCCAGTGGTCGGTGGCGGCGGTGGGGCCGATGCCTACGCCGAAGTTGAACTCCCAGTCGGGAGAGACGTTGAGGTCGATGGCGGGGAAGATCTGCTGCTGCTGATCGTGAAGGCTGGCGATGTTCGTGATGCTGCCGTAGTCGGCGTAGTACTCGATGCCGCCGGTAATCTTCTTTGTGAAATCGTAGCTGACCTTTACGTTGGGCGAGAAGTCGACGCCGAGTTTGACGTCGGGGCCGTGCCAGGCGCGCTCAAGGGCCGGGTTGATGGCCCAGTACCAGCGGCCGGATTGCTTGTCGACGATGGGGCGAATCTCCCAGTCCCAGGTGTCGGGTGCGAAGCGCGCGCGCTGATAACCGACTTCAGTGGAGAGGCTGACGCCGACCGGCCAGTGCCAGGAGTCGGGCGCGCGTACACGGGGGCGGATGTGGTCGCCGACCCACTGGATGCCCTGGCCGCTGCGCTCGCTGGTGAAGATGTAGAAGCCAACCTCGGACCACTTGTTGACGCCCTGGGTGATCTCGATGGTCTCGTGCTCGGCGTGGTTGGTGGGCTCCATGCCGTTGACGAAGTTGCGCTGGCCGTCGGCGGTGAAGTTGGAGTGGAGCTCAACCATGGTGGTGCGGGGAGCGACGGTATCAGAGCCGTAGACCTGAATTTCGTAGTTGTTCTGGGCGCGAGCGGAGGAGATGGCTGCGGCTAGGACGAGGATAAAGACAGCGGGGAGACGACGATTCAATTGCGCTCCTATGAAGGGCTGGGAACGGACCGTTCGCTCCGGGGCATTATGAAGGACGAACGGGAAGCGGATGAAGTTTACGGGCTTGGGAATGCGGGCATCCCGGACGAATTTATTTTATTCGTCCAGTGGCGCGAGCGGTTATCCGCGTTCGGCTAGGAAGGCGCCGACCTCGACGCGGGAGGGCATGGAGGCTTGCGCGCCGCGGCGGGTGACGGAGATGGCAGCGGCGGCAGAGGCAAAGCGGGCGGCTGCCCAGGGATCGTTGCCTTCGAGCAACGCCACGGCAAATGCGCCGTTGAAGCAGTCGCCGGCGGCTACGGTGTCGACGGCATGGACGGCGAACGGTTTGACCCAGGCTGCATTGCCACCGGCCACGGCTACATACGCGCCCTGTGCACCGCGCTTGAGAACTACGCCCTTCAAGCCCTTGTCCAATAGATGCAGCGCGGCTTGTTCTGGAGCGGATGTGCTGCCGAGATAGAAGGCAGCTTCGGTTTCGTTGGGAGTGAACCAGGCTACGCGGCGGAACGCATCTTCGGGGAGAGGCGCGGCCGGGGCGGGGTCGAGGACGACGGGCACGCCGGCTTCGGCGCACAGGTTGAGCGTGTGAATGACCGTTTCAAGTGGCAGCTCCAACTGGCAAAGTACCATGCCGGCGGAGCGGATGAGAGCGGCCTGACGGTCGACGGCTGCGCAATCCATTTTGCCGTTGGCGCCGGGGACTACGACGATGATGTTCTCGCCGTTTTCTGCTACGAGGATTGGCGCTACTCCGGAGGGACCGGAGACGCGGGCGACGGTTGAGGTTTCGACGCCTGTACTGGCGAGGTTGTCGAGAAGGGCCTGGCCGAAGACATCTTCACCCACTGCGCCGACCATCTTGACCGGATAGCCGAGACAGGCCGCGGCTACGGCCTGGTTGGCTCCCTTGCCGCCGGGTGTGGTGTCAAAGCCTGTGCCGATGACGGTTTGGCCGCGGACAGGAATTTCATGCGTGTGCGCCACCAGGTCCATGTTGATGCTGCCTACGACGACGATCGGCTTCCGTGGCTCATTCATTTCTCAGACTCTTGGGCTAATAGAGTGGAGCCAGCGCTACAGCGCCGAGTCCCAATAGGAAGAAAATAAACATGAAGAGCAGGAGGATCCTGGCAGAGCGGGGGGCTCCGGCGAATTCGTGCCAGACAAAGACACCCCAGCAAGCCGAGACCATGGTTGCGCCCTGGCCGATGGTGTAGCTGACGGCGGGACCTACGAGGTGAGCTCCGGAGGCGACGAAGTTGGCGACCCCGCCCACGCACCAGATGGCACCGCCGAGCGCGCCAGCCACGTGCCAGCCGAGAGGCGCGCTCCAGTAGCCAGCTCCGTCGACTGGAGGCTTGCCGTCAAGCGGCTTGGCCATGAGCAGCAGGTTTGCGGGCACAGTGGAGATGAGCAGGCCGAGCGCGAAGAAGAACGAAACGGCGTAAGGGCCGGGAGAGGGATGACCGTTGGCGCCGCTAAGCGCGCGCGCGACGAATGGATAGAAGCAGCCCATGAGCACACCGGCGACCAGACTGATGACGATGCCGCGCGTGGTGGCTGCTTTGGCGGAAGCTTCGCGCTGGCGGTAGGCGGCCGCGTCGAGGACGATGGCGACAACGACGAGGGCGACTCCGCCAAAGAGCAGCAAGGGATTGGCGGCGGGGGTGACGAGGTAATTTGAAATAGCACCGATGACGAGCGCCAGGCCGATGCCCACCGGGAACGCGACAGCGAGTCCGGCTACGTCAATTGCGGCTACTAACAGCAGGTTGGCTACGTTGAAGATGGCGCCGCCCAGAATGGCGAAGAGGATAGGGCTGAGCTGCGCGTTGGTTACGGCATTGAGAAACGACGGGCCGGCGTTGCCAAAGCTTCCGGCAGTGAGGCCGAGGAAGACGGCTCCCAGAGCCATGCCGATGGAGTAATCCCAATAGAAGAGCTGGAAGCGATAGTGCGGGCACATTTTGAGCGTGTTGGCCCAGGAACCCCAGCAGAACATGCTGAGGATCATAAGGAAAAGTGCGGCTTGATAAGTCTCAGGAAGGATCATTGGGTTGCCCCCGTTCATGCACTCATGCGCTGCAAGCAGGAACCATAACTCATTGTGCCTTTTTCTGTATACAGGGGCCGGATAGGGGCGGCGGTTCAATTCACGGCTCACATGCGGGCGCGTCGCTGGTGGTCCATGTAGCTCAGACGTGGAAGGGCGAGGCGCTTAGGGTGAGAGGTGCAGGGTATTCGATTATGCCCTTCAATCGCGAGGAGATGTAATGACAGGATTCAAAGTTTTTGTATTTTCGGCCGTTGCAGGATGCCTAATGTTGGCTCCCGCTCCCAAAGCAATGGCCCAGATTGGTGTAGAGATTGGCGTTGCGCCCGAATGTCCTTACGGCTACTATGACGCCGCGCCGTACGGCTGCGCTCCCTATGGCTACTATGGTTCGGAGTGGTTCCGAGGCGGCGTGTTTGTTGGCGCCGGGCCGTGGTTTCATGGCGACGAGAACTTTCAAGGCCGCGTGAATAACCGCTTTAATCCCGAACATGGCTACCACGGCTCAATGCCGGCGCGCGGCGAGAAGGCCGAGCCGTCAAGGAGTCTCGATAAGGTCTCGCACTTCAAGGGGAATGAATCGCGCGATGGACGCGGACACATAAGCAACCACGGACGCTAAAGTGTTTCTCGTTCGCATATCGACGCTGAATCGATATGCGAACGAGAAATGTTGCACCGGCAGATCAGCACATTCTTGATTGCGTTTCAGGTTATATAAAAAACCAGATTCTCAGGGCTAAGACCCACATTTATTCCATTGACCCTAAATTCTGGCTGAATCCCGGAACAAGGGCCGGTCGCGTTGTTCCGCAGCCTGCGAAGCAGCTCGTTGATGAAACCAGTTTCTCAAAAATTCTCCAAATACCTGCGTGGCAAGCAACGACCCATAAAACCTGGAGCTGTGGAGGCGGCCCAGCGCGCGTTCGTCGCTGGACGTAACTCGATGGGGCGAGTCGGGCTGGTTCTAGCTTTTACGGCCGTGGTTATTTGGCGTGCAATCGCCTTTCTACTGTTTGGCTGCTTTCACCGCTTCGGTGATAGCGGGCACGACTTCCATGACGTCGCCGACGATGCCGTAGTCGGCTACTTCGAAGATGGGTGCTTCTGGGTCTTTATTGATGGCCACGATGCATTGCGAGGCCTTCATGCCGACCAGGTGCTGGATGGCTCCGGAGATGCCGGCGGCCAGGTAGAGTTTGGGCGCGACGGTCTGGCCGGAGCTGCCTACCTGACGCTCCATGGGCAGCCATCCGTTGTCGCAGATGGGGCGCGAGGCGGCCAACTCCGCACCGAGGGCGGTGGCCAACGCTTGAACAAGGGGGATGTTCTCCTGGGCTTTAATCCCACGGCCCACGCCGACAATCATTTGCGCCGATGAAAGATCGACGGCTTGCGCGGCGGCGCGGAAGGGTTCGCCGGGCCGCGTGCGGATCTGGGCGGGGTCAAGGGTGGGTGTGAAGGTGGCGATTTCGGCTGCGCTCGCTGCGGGGGTGGTCTGGGCGGGAAAGGCGCCGGCCTGCACTGAAACGAAGCAGGTGCCGTTGCCGGTGTGACGATAGTTGCCGTTGAGGCGGCCCTGCATGAGTTGGCGGGTGAAGACAGGGCCTTCGCCAATGCCGGTGACGTCGCCGATGAGGACCTGGCCGAAACGAGCGGCCAGTGCGGGAGCGTAATCGCGCACCTGGTAGGTGTGTGGGACTACTACGCAGGCCGGGGTTTCGGACCGGATGAGTTGCTCGAGCGAGAGACAGAATCCGTCGGCGGTGTATTGCGCGAGGAGCGGGTGCTCGACACGAAGAACCTTGCCAGGGGCTTTGGCGGCGATTTCGGCGGCGGGGGACTCAGTTTGCGCGCCTAGGATTGCCACGGTTATCGAGGCTGGATCGCCAAGGCGTTGCGCGGCTGCGAGCGCTTCCCAATTGATGCGGGCAATTTTGCCCGCGCGTTGTTCGAAGACTACCAGGATGCCGCTCATAGGACGTGTGCCTCCGTGCGGAGCTTTTCTACCAGCGCTGCCGCGGCTTCTTTGGGCGTGCCAGTGAGCATTTGCGTGGATTTTTGTTTCCTTGGCAGGGCGATTTGTTCGAGGACGACGACGGGGCTGGTGGCGGGGGCGAGATCGACCGCGGCGAGTTGCTTTACTTCTTTCAATTTGGCGCGCTTGATGCCCATCAGCGTGGCATAGCGCAGCTTGCTGCCGCCGGACTGGATGGTGAGGACGGCGGGGGTGGGAAGCTGGATGGTTTGGAACCAGCCTTCTTCGAGTTCACGCTTCACTTCGAGGCCGGTTTCGGTTTTCTCGATATGGAGGATGAGCGTGGCGTGGGGCAAGCCGAGGAGTTCGGCGACAATTACGCCGGTTTGGCCCAGGCCGAGATCTTCCGACTGCAGGCCGGTGAGGATCAGGTCGGGGTTCTCCTGCCTGGCGGCAGCGGCGAGCAGACGCGCAACACCGAGGGCGTCGCTGGAGCCGAGGTCGTCCGAAAGGATATGAATGGCGCGGTCGGCGCCTTTGGCGAGAGCTTCGCGGATGGTGGTTCCTACGCGTTCGGGGCCGGCGGAGAGGACGATGACCTCGCCGTCCGCCGCGGCGGACTTCTCCTTGAGCAGAAGAGCTTCTTCAAGGGCGTAGGCGTCGGGCTCGTTGAGCGCGTACTGGAGATCGGATTCTTCAATCCACTTGCCGGCGGCGTCGATGCGAACCTGGGCATCGCGGTCGGGGACTTGTTTAATGGCTACGATGATTTTCATGATGGAAGGACCTTCGTATCACGGTGATTCTACATCGGCTTCCTACAGACCGGTTTTCTGATTAGAGTGCGGCGAGTTAGCCCCGCATTGCGGGTTTAGCGGGTTTAGCGAGTTGGCGAGTTGGCGGGTGGAATCGAGCGTGCGGTTAGTTGTGCGATGTCGAGTAACTGCGGGGCGTCTTCCCCGGTGGAGGCCAGGGCGTCGCGGAACATGGTGTTGCAGAAGGGGCATGCGGTGGCGATGGTTGTTGCGCCGGTTGCGACTAGCTCCGCGGCGCGGACCTGGCTGACGCGGTCGCCGGTTTCTTCGCCGAGGAAGGAGAGGCCGCCGCCGGCTCCGCAACAGAAGCTGCGTTCGCGATTGCGGGGGGCTTCGATCAGTTCGCCGGCGAGGGCGGCTACGGTGCGGGGTTCGTCGTAGACGTTGCGATAGCGGCCGAGGTAGCAGGGGTCGTGGAAGACGATTCTGTCTGGTCCGGATCCCGATTTTGGGACAAGTGGGAGGTGATTGTTGTCATCCCCGGTCCCCAAGTGCGAGGGACCGGGGGCACCCATTGTTCCCTGCGGCAAATTCTTGACCGGTTGAGATGGGAGTTTGTCTGCGAAGCGGGCGAGGAATTCGCTGTGGTGTTCGATTTCGGGCGGGGCGCCGTATTCTTTCCAGTCTTCCTGGATGGTGCGGACGCAGTGGGGGCAGATGGTGACGATCTTCTTGACTTTGTTTTGAGCTAGGGCTTCGAGGTTGGCTTCGGCGAGTTGCTGGAAGAGGAGGTCGTTGCCGAGGCGGCGGACCGGGTCGCCGGTGCATTTTTCCTTGCGGAGGACGCCATAGCTGGTGCCGAGGTAATTCATGATGCGGGCGAAGTCGGCGACGATTTCGCGGCCTTTGGGGTCGTATCCGCCCATGCAGCCTAGCCACAAACAATACTCTTGCGTGCCGTCGAAGATGGGGAGCTGTTGCCGCTCGATGAACTTGTCGCGCTCGGCAGGGTTGAGGCCGAGAGCGTTGCTGCCGCGCTCGAGGGCGAGGAAGAGTTTCGCGCCGTGGTCGTCTTCCCATGCGCCGGTGTTGACTGCGCCGCGGCGGAGGCCTACGAGGATGGGGACGTGCTCGATGCCGACGGGGCACTGGAACTCGCATGCGCCACAGGTGGTGCACTGAAATACGGCTTGCTGCGAGTTGTATTTGCCGAGCAGGGGCTGGCCGGAGGCGGGGCCGAGGTCGTTGAGGTAGGCGCGGACGCCGAGGATGATTTCCTTGGGGTTGAGCAGCTTGGCGGTGTTGGCGGCAGGGCAGTGCTCGGTGCAGCGGCCACACTCCACGCAGGAGTAGGCCTGGAGGCTGACCAACTGGGTAAGGTCCGTGCCGGCAACGAGGCCGAAGTCTTCGTCGCCACTGAGGGGCGGGATCTGACTGAAGCCTCCGCGGGAGAGGAAGACCGTGAAGGGGCTGAGCAGCAGGTGCAGGTGCTTGGTATGGGGGATGATGGGCAGAAAAGTGAACAAAGCCAGGGTGTGCAGCCACCAGAGAATTTTTATGGAAGGGCTGGTGTCTGCAACGAAGAAGGAGGCCAGGTAGGTGGCCATGAGGACGAAGATCAACAGGGCGATGAAGCCGGATTCCCAGGAGAGCTTTTGGCCGAGCCACTTGGGGCGGATGAGAAAGCGGCGGATGAAGAGCCAGAGAATTCCGGCGGCGCAGGCTGCGGCGAAGACGGCAGCGAAGTAGAAATAGAACCGGCCGATCGGTCCGGCGGGATCGAGGAAAGAAATTCCGAATGCGTCCGCGCAGTGGTTGAGAGTGACCAGCATGAAGGCGCAGAAGGCCCAAAAGACGAATGCGTGGGCAAGGCCGGCGAGTGGGCGCTCGCGGATGACTTTGGCCTGGAGGAGGACTTCCCAGACGAAGTCGCGGATGCGCCTGGCGACGGGGAAGAGGTGGAAGCTGGGATCTTTCTTCGACTTGAGAATCTTGTCGAGGACTACGCCGAAGCGGCTCCAGAATGCCCAGGCGGAGGCGGCGACCAACGCGGCGAAGAGCAGTTTCTCTGCGAGCGAGAAGTGCTGAGGCTCAGCGAAGGCTGGGAGAAAGACAAGCATAAGGAAGCAACGGAAAGTTATAGCTCAACGATACAGGATGGGACGGAGGGTTGTCGCGCCTGCGGCGCTGCAGGTGCGCCTTTTCCAAATGTCCGGAGATTGGACTTGTCGAATCCCACCCTAGCCACAAAAACAAAAACGTGGCGAGGATGGGGCTCCCGGCAGTTGTTGGAGCTAGATGGATCCCAGGTCTTCCGCCGCGGCGGACGAGACCTGGGGCACCCGGATTGTCTATCGCGCAGTTGCAGCTACTAGCATCGGACGATGTTTTTGGCGTCGATGCCTTTTGTGGCGTTTCTTGTGTCGACGACCAGCTTTGACTGTTTGACGATGGCGCGGTAGTCGTAGGTGGAGTGGTCGGTGACGATGAGGACGG
>Ga0181516_10002751_pt1 | contig 12209 bp, 8 predicted proteins | sample PEATcosm2014_Bin_25_FD_121104 | JGI IMG/M metagenome (GOLD analysis project Ga0181516, IMG submission 121104) | Peatland microbial communities from MTU Mesocosm Facility, Houghton, MI, USA - PEATcosm2014_Bin01_10_metaG | ecosystem: Environmental > Terrestrial > Soil > Wetlands > Peat | place...
AGCAGCCGCTGCATGTGCTCCGGCAGGCGGAACACCGCCGAACCGTGCGGTTGCCCGTAGCAGCGAATGCCCTCGAACACGCTGGAGCCGTAGTGGATCACGTGGCTCATCACGTGAATCGTGGCCTGCTCCCACGGAATCATGTTGCCGTTGTGCCAGATCTTCCCTGTGGATTGGATGGGCATGGGGGTTCTGGTACTCCTTCATGTGCGAAATCTGCGCACCTGTTAAAAGGTTGTCATGCTTCGCCATTCGCTGGCAAGCGCCGGGGTTCACGAAAGGTAAACGCCCCTCCCGGAGCGCTATCCTATTCCGTGGTCCCAAGTCCCTTAGTCCCGAGTCCCTTAGTCCCTGCCTCTACCACGGCAGCGTCTGTCCCAGATGAAAATACCCGCCCGTGGGCCCGTCGTCAGGCAACGTGGCCAGCGCCGCGCTGGTCTTGGCGCCTTCGCTCAGCTCCATCGGCGCCTCCGGACCGCCCATATCCGTCTTCACCCATCCGGGATGCGCCGAATTCACTTTGATCTTCGTGTCGCGCAAATCGTACGCCAGATGCACCGTGAATGCGTTCAGAGCCGTCTTCGATGCGTCGTAGGCAAAGGACTTGGCGTGGTAAATCGGTGAATTCGGATCGGCATGCAACGTCAGCGAACCCAGAATGCTCGAAAGGTTCACAATCCGGCCTGCCGGGCTCTTCCGAATCAGCGGCAGCAGCTTCTCCGTCAACGCCATCACCGCAAAAAAGTTGGTTTCAAACACCTTGCGCAGCAAGCCCATGGGAACGTCGGCGGCCCGGTGCTCCGGACCTGTCCCCGGAAAAGTTCCGCCAGCGACTCCCGCGTTGTTCACCAGAATGTCGAGTCGGCCGTAACGCGAGTTGAAGTACTCGTACGCCGCCTCCTGGCTAGCCGGATCCGTTACGTCAAATTGCAGCGCCTCCGCGTCAACTCCTGCCGCGCGCAGCTTCTTCACAGCCTCTTCGCCCTGCGCAAGATCCCGCGACCCAATCACGACCTTCGCGACGCCCCTCAACTCCAGTGCGGTCTGGAAACCCAATCCTCGATTCCCGCCGGTAATGAATGCAATCTTCTCTGCCATCGGTCAAAACTCTCCTGTGCACCTTTGGATTCCCAAACCCAGCCAAAAGGTGCAAGCTCTGCCCCCGCAGCCCCGAGTCCCTGGTTCCCGCCTTCTCGTTCCCTTGGTCCCTCGGTCCCCGGCTTCTATACTTTCTCTATGGCCGAAACACCGCAGATCGTTCCGCCAAGCCAGAACGCCCTTCGCATCTCGCCGGGCCCGCGCATGAAGGCCGCCTTGTTGCTGGCTGTTCTCGCCGATATCGTCCAGCTCGTTCTCTTCCCCATCTTCCTCGAAGGGGCAGAATCGCCTGCCGACGACATCATCGACCTTTCCATGGCCGGCGTCCTCTCCTGGCTTTTGGGCTGGCACTGGGAGTTCCTGCCTTCGTTTGCCGGCAAGCTCATCCCCGGCTTCGACCTCGTTCCCCTCTGGACCCTCGCCGTCGCCAACGTTTACCGCAAGTCCCGGCCACGCAAGAACGACGCTGAAAAATAGGGGGTTCTCTCGAAGAGAAAGGGAAAAACAGGATACCGAATGGAAAATAGCGCGAAGCCGTCTTACCGGCGCGCCAGCTCTTCCACCGTGACGTCATACGGCGGCAAGACCCCGCATTCGGCCGCCATGCGGAAGAATCCCCGCATCCCCTCCAGGCACTCATCGTCGAGTACGTAGTGGATGTTGGTCGTCAGGTATGCCCGGATGGTCTCCTCGGGAATGGGAAACCGCACCGACCACTCCGCTACCAGGGCGTCAATGTTGGCCAGCCCATGATCGCGGGAGCGAATCAAGTCCCCAGCAACACTCTCATCCAAAAGGCTGCCGTGCGCAGCACCCCAGACGGCGGAGACGTAGGGCAACCCGGTCAGCACATTCCACTCCGCGGCCAGGTCGCGATACATAAGCTCCTCGCCGGTCCGCTCCATGCGGTTGAACCGCTCTTCGAGCGCCAGTAATGCGGGATCGCCAATCAGGATGGCCGCGTCTGCGCGCTCCAGCATCAGGTCCAGATCGGCCGCCATTGGCAGAAACTGGATGCCCGGATTGCCCCACTTCTGGAAGAGGATGCGGGCGTAGGCAATGGTGGTGCGGCTGGCCGTGTCGGCGGCAACCGATTGCAAGTCAGTAAGCAGTTGGCTGGCCCGGTGCACTAGCAGCAGCGAACGCACGCGGCCCTTTGAGGCGATTGCGCAGCCTGGCAGAATGCGCACGTCCGGCGACGTGGCCAGGGAGGCGATGGGAATCAGGCCGATATCCGCCTGTCCTGAATTGAGGCGCGCCGCGCACTCTGCCGGCGTCATGCGGTCGATGCGGTAGCGTTTGGCCAGCTCGGCCTCAAGAGGCGGGTGCTCGAAATCCCACATCAGCGGCGCAGGATTCAGGAACCCGATCGCCGCGATGCGCAGCCGTGCGTCTTGCGCTTCGTTCACATTCTTTAGACTATCAATCCGCACTTCCGGTTTCACGGCGAAATGCGTGTGTGGAAACGGATTGGTCAACCCCGCGCTTGACAGCTCAAACCCGCAGTCCCGGATAATCGTGCCCATGCGATGGCTTGCTTTCTTCGCGTCTTTGGCGATTGCCGCAGGCGCCTCCGCGCAACAGGCGATTCCGCTCACTGCCCCGCCGGCCCCCTCCGCTCAGGCCGCCGACACCTTCCGTTTCGTCTCCGACGGTCCCGCCGGTCCCGGATGGAGCCGTCCCGATGAAATTGCCCGAAAATATTTTCACGAGGATTTGACCGCGCTCTTTGAGCGCACGCTCACACTCGACGCCTCCCTTCCGCAGCGCGCCACGTTGCGCTGGATTTTTACCGGTCCGCACGCCGGCCTTACCGTCGAGCTCACTGCGAGCAAGGTCCGCATCGCGGAACGTTCCTACGATTCCATGGCGCTGTACGAGGGCCAGGGCAACTTCCCTGAGAAAACCACCTTCGTGGACGAGCGCCAGTTCACCGGCGATGCGCGCACCCTCACCGTCATTGCCGATGCCCATCTCGCCGTGCGTGTGCTGGTCAACGGCCAGCAGATCCTCGAGGCTCCGCTGCTCTTCGACCTGACGCGCCACCAGTTGATGCTGGCAGCCTCGCGCGCCGCGCACCAGGTGGTCTCAGGCTCGCTGCTCAAGCCCGATCTCAAGACTTCGACCGTCATCATCAACCCCTCCCAATCGCACCAGACCATGCTCGGCTTCGGCGGCAGCCCCAGCATCGCCGCCTACTTGGAGTTGAGCGACGAGGGCAAGCGCTCCTACTGGCAGATTCTCAAGCGCTACAACCTGCTGCTCTCCCGCGAGTACCCGATGGGCACCGAGCTCAAGCCTGATATGAGCAATCTCGAGGATCCCGCCGACGCCACGCCGCATTATTACGGAGACAATTTCCCCAACAGCGAATTGTCGAGCTTCGATTACAGCCGTCACGTACTTGGTCTGGGCGGAAGCGTCATCTACGAACTTTGGGCCTTGCCCTCATGGGCCACTGTTCCCTGGAACGGCCCGCACGCCACGGACACCTGGAACAAACCCATCAAGCAGGTGGCAAATCCCGACGAATACGCGCGCCTCATCGTCACCTACTGCAAAAAAGCGCAGGCGGCCACCGGCTCAGCGCCGGCCATCATCGGCATAGAAAACGAAGTAGACCAGCCGCCCTCGGTGTTCAGTGCCATGGCGCTCACCCTGCGGCGCGAACTCGACAAGGCGGGATTCACCGCGACCAAAATCCACATGGCCGACGCAAGTTACATGTTCCTCGGCGTCGATCGCTCCACGGAGCTGCGCAAGAATCCCGAGGCGTGGAAGGCCATCGACTACGCCGCCGTGCATGAGTATGACTTTCAGGAATTCCTCGCCAACCCCGACCTTTACGACGCGCGCATGAAGCAGATGCACGAGGCCGCGGATGGCAAGCCCTTCCTGGCCACGGAAATCTGCATCAACGATCCGCATTATCAGGAACCCTCGTACCGCATCGCCTTTGCCGTCGCCCAGCTTTACCACAAGAACCTCACCGAGTTGGACGCCGTCGCACTGATGTATTGCTGGCTGCTGCTGGATGTGGAGCAGCCCACCTTTGCCGGTTCGCGCTCGCTGCTCGCTCCCGATCGCACGCGCGGCTGGATTCCCGTGCCGTCCAGCTACCAGTTGCGCGTGATGGGCGCATTCAGCCGCTTCATCCTCAAGGGCATGCAGCGCGTCGGCGCAGATGCGAACGATCCCGACCTGCTCACGACCGCATTCTCCGACGGCCAGCACCAGACGCTGATTGTCGTCAACCGCTCGGCCACCGCGCGCAAGCTCACGGTCGAGGGCGCTGCTCACCCTTGGGTGGAAATGGAGCGTACCAGCCTCGAAGAAGAGAACGCCGTCTCCGCAGTCCCAGCAGAATTGGTCGTTGAACCCGGAGAGATCCTGGTTCTCTCAACCATCAAAGCGGAATGAATCTCGATCATCAAGAATCCCGAAGGCCCGGAATCCGTGCTGAATGTGCGCGGACCTTCGGCCCACCGAAGAGGACGAGCGTAGCCTCGACCCGCAGGCTTCGCCCCGGAGGGGCGACCGACAATAGCCCAGGATAAGCCCGGCGTCAGCGGGCGCTGTCCCGGGAAAGCAGCCAGTAATCGACCGCGCCCCGTAGGGCCGCCCGAGTCCTTACATATGATCTTCGAGAGAGCGTGGTCAAAGGATCCGGATTTTCGGACGTGGGATAACACGCAGTACACTTGCCTATCGGGGGCGTCCCCGCATCCATTGAGGTTTGCCGTGTTGCGTACATGCATCCTTTCTCTTTGCCTCGCGTCCCTCGGAGGTGCCGTCGCGCTCTCCGCGCAGGTCGTCATCGACCATCGCTACACAAACACTGACGCGCAAAGCCTGATTGGCCTGCCGATGGGCAGCCACAAGACCATCGTGGATAAGCAAGGCGACCTCAAATGGTCGCAATGGAGCCTGAAGCGCAAACCGCTCGACACGCCCATCGGCTTCAGCAGCCAGATGGACGGCGGGCTCGCCATCCAGGCACTCGCAGGCGCCGATCCGCTCAAAGTAAGCAGCCAGCAGCTCTATCGCGGCCGCTATCCGTTCATTGTCTCGACGGCGCACTCCGGCAACCTCACCCTCGAAGAGTTGGCTTTCGCCGTCGATCCCGATGCCCGGCCCGGCGAAATCCCCACCGCCCACTCCGGCGCAAAAGCATTCGACGTGGTTCGCCTCACCATCAGCAATAGCGGCGCGTCCGCAGCCGACGTCACGCTGAAGCTCAGCGGCCGTGAGCGCAATCTCCCCGGCCACGTTGTCGGCCACATGCTCGAAAACGGCGCCGGTGAAGACGTTGCGTTGGTCACCGAAACCGCCGGCGCCACCTTCGCGGCCGAAGACAATGGCCTGACGCTTGCTCTGCGTCTCTCGATCCCAGCCCAAAGCCAAAAAAGCATCTGGATCGAACTGCCGTACGAGTGGCCCGTCGCGCGTAACGCCGAACTCTCGCGTGAACACGGCGAAGCGCTACTCGCCAAGGCCGTCGTGCAGTGGGATAGCTTGTGGGCGCACGCAACCAACGTCGACTTTCCGCAAAAGGAATTGACCGATTTCTACTACTCGTCGATCGCCTATGTGCTCATCTTGACGGAATTCGATGCGCGCGGCGATCTCTGGGCGCTCGACGGTCCCGCGGTCTACCGGCAGTACTGGGGCCGCGGCGAATATTTCCAGGCGCGCGCCATGGAGGTCGCGGGATTCATGACGCCTGCGCGCGAAAGCGTGGAGCACGCCTTCCACGTCATCAACGACGACGGCGAGTGGGATTTCCCTCCCACCAGCGGCTGGCCCGCGTGGGACAACTCCGGCGGCAATGCCGCGGCGGTTTGGGACTACTATCTCTTCTCGCGCGACAAGCAGTGGCTGGCAAAGGCATATCCAGATCTGCTCCAATCTGCGTCGTGGATTCGCGATCACCGCGAGGAGTCCACGCTTGAAGGTGTCGAAGGCATTCCGGCCGGCGCGCGGCCCATCCACCGCATGCTTCCTTCCAAATGCCGCACCGAACCCGATCCTCCGCTCAAGTCCGGCGAGAAAACCTACTGGTACGGGTTGCTGCCGTGGAGCTACGGCGACTCGGGCCTGCCTGAGGGCCACTCTTTTTCGCACAACTTCCTCGCGGATTACGCGATTCATCTCACCAGCGAAGCCGCGACCGTTCTCGGCCACCCCCATGACGCAACCTGGCTTGATCGCGAGTACGCCGCTTTCACGGCTGCCATTCGCGATGATGTGAGCCGGGCCATGACGCTCGAGACCATCACTCCACCGTATCTGCCTGCCATGCCCACGTATCCGCAGGGAGCTTATTCGCAGACATTTCTCGCCGTGTATCCCACCGGCCTCTATGCGCCCGACGATCCGCTGGTCAGCGGATTGATCACGCGCATGGAACACGAGGAAAAGCAGGGCCTGCCCACCAACGTTGCCTGGGCCGGACCCGCCGGCGTCTGGGCAGGCGAGTCCATGAACATGGCCGAGACCTATCTGCTGCGCGGTGAAAAGCAAAAGGCCGCGGACATGGTTGCTGCCGCGCTCAATCACAGCTATACCACCAATGTGTGGAAGGAGGAGATTCTCGTCGATGTCGATGCGCCGCGCGCTTGCGACACGCCCCACAGCAAGCGCTCCAATATGGAAGGCACCGGCGACATGCCCGAAGCCTGGGCCAACGCCAATCTTGTGCTTCTGCTGCGCGACATGCTCGTGAACGAGCGCGACGGCAAGCTGCACCTGCTTCCTGGCCTGCTTGCAAGTTGGGTACCCGAAGGCAAAACGTTGACCCTCGATAACGCGCCTGTTACCACTGGCGGCTCGGTGAGCCTCCGCGTAGAACATGTGAGTACAAAACTCTGGCGGGTCACGATCGATCCGCATGGTGTCGCGCGTGATTTCGTTCTCCACTTCCCCGCGTCAGGGGCACTCGTCCAAATTGGTCATAAGTCCATCAGTGACTTATCTGAATTCGACTTGACTCTCGATAAACCTGGCACCGTGGAGCTTGAATACTGATGAAGCGCCGTGACTTTCTGTCGAGTGCAAGCGCGGCCGCGGCCTCGTGCATCGCGTCTCATCTGCTCCGCGCGAAGAGCGGCGTGCCGGATGCCACCACGCCCATCCATGGAACGCTCACCATCGACGAATCGTCCGCTCTGGCCACCATCCCGGAAGACTTCATCGGTCTAAGCTACGAATCGGCGCAACTCGCCAACCCTTCCTTCTTTTCCGCCGAAAACATCGCGCTCATCGCACTCTTTCGCGAGCTCAGCGATCAGGGCGTGCTGCGTCTCGGTGGAGGAACCAGCGAATTTACCGCCTTCACCACTGAAGAGCTGCCGGTTGCTGCGCCCTTCGATGCCGCGGGTCCCGATACCAGCAAAAACGTCAAATCCGATACACCCATCACGCCCAAGAGCCTGCGCAACCTGCGCGCGTTTCTCGATGCAGCGAATTGGCGCTGTCTCTACGGCCTCAATCTCGGCCGCGGTCCCGTCGCACGCGCCGCCGAAGAGGCCTTCCACGCACAAAGCATTCTCGGTCCGCGCCTCATCGCGTTCCAACTCGGCAACGAGCCGGACGCATGGCGCAACCGCTATCGCCCCGCGACGTGGTCCTACGCCGATTACTGGAAGGAGTGGTCTGCGGCGCACGCCGCCATCGTCGCGCGTGTGCCGCAAGCCAAATTCGCCGGCCCCGATGTGTCGAACAAGATGGTCTATGTCAACGGCTTTGCCGAAGACGTGAAGCGCAGCGCGCCGGATGTCGTATTGCTCACCTCGCACTACTACGCCATGGGCCCGGCAGGCGCGCCCGGCATCACCGTCGACAAATTGCTCTCTCCCGACCCCAAGCTGGAACGCGATTTGCAGATTGCCATGACCGCGGCGCACAGTGCCGGTCTGCCCTACCGCATGAGCGAGGGCAACTCCTGCTGGAACGGCGGCCAGCCGGGCGTGAGCGACACGCTGGCCAGCGCATTGTGGGTCGCGGATATGATGCTGGACTTTGCTTCGCTCGGTTGCGCCGGCGTAAATCTGCACGGCGGCGGCAGCGGTTTCTACACGCCCATTGCCGGCAGCCTTGCGGTGGGCTTTGAGCGCCGTCCTGAATACTTCGGCATGGAGCTCATCAAGCACTTTACCGGCGCAAAACTCATCCGCAGCACGCTCGACTGCGCCAACGATCGCGTGCGCGCATACGCTGCCCGCAATGCCAAATCCGACCTAGTGATCGTCATCAACAAATCCAATCAGCCCGTGGCGATTCGCAGCCCGCTGCGCCACGCGCACAGGCAGTGGCTGCTCACGGGGCCTGCCATCAACGCCAAACAAGGCATCACGCTCATCGAAAGCAGCGCTCATGCGTTGCACAACGGCACGTTGCTAGTGCAGGCGTACAGCGCAATTCTGCTGGAAACATAAGGGGGAATCATGGCACGAGCGAAAAAGAACTGGAGCCGACGCCGTTTTCTGCGCGGCGCATCGCTGACAGGAGCCGTGTTGGCGCAGCGCGGTTCCCTTCCCGCGTTGCGTGCGCAGATCCCGGCGGAATCCATCCCCAGCGAGCACGTTCTCTTTTTCGAGCAGCCCGCTGCCACGTGGCCCGATGCGTTGCCTGTGGGCAACGGTCGACTCGGCGCCATGGTCTTCGGCAATCCCGCCAAAGAGCGCCTGCAATTGAACGAGGAAACGGTCTGGATGGGCGAGCGGCGCGAACGCAACAATCCCCAGGCCAGCCGTACGCCGGAAGTCCGCAGACTGCTCATGGCCGGCAAGGTTCACGAGGCTGAAGCTCTTGCCGCGAAGGTCATGATGGGCGTTCCGGACCGCCTGCCCTGCTACCAGACCCTTGGCGATCTTTGGCTCGATTTCGATAATGTCCCCGCCGCCGCAGCCAACTACCGCCTGGAACTCGATCTCGACGAAGCCGTGGTGAAGACGCGCTTCACCGCCGCCGGCGCGCAGTGGACGCGCGAAGTCTTCAGTTCTGCGCCGCGCAATGTGATCGTCGCGCGCATTGAATCCACGCGACCCTTTGCGGTCACGGTCCGACTTGATCGCCCCGCTCACAGTGAAACCACCGCGGCCGGTAGCGATCGCCTGGTGATGACCGGCACGGCAAGGCCCGTAAAACCAACGACCGATCCGGCAACGCAAGAGTTGCAGGTCGGAGTAGCATTCCGCGCTGAATTGAAGGCCATCGCTGAAGGCGGCACCGTGCGCGCCGCGGGCAACACGCTCCGCATTGAAAATGCCCGCGCCGTCACGCTGTTCCTTACGGCCTGCACCGATTTCCGCGAACACGACGCAGCCGGCATGGCCGCAGCCTGCGCGCGCAATCTGCGCTCCGCAGCCGGCCGCACTTACAGGGAGCTACGCGGTGAGCACGTGGTCGACTACCGCCGCTATGCCAGCCGCGCTAATCTTCGCTTAATTGACGGCCCCGACCCGCTGCGCGACGTTGCCACCGACAAGCGCATGGAGCGCCTGCGCAATGGCGGCGACGATCCCGGCCTCATCGCCACGTACTTTCAATTCGGCCGCTACATGCTCATCAGCAGCAGCCGCCCGGGTACTCTGCCGGCCAACCTGCAAGGCATCTGGAACGAGAGCCTCGATCCGCCTTGGGGATCGAAGTACACGGTGAACATCAATGCCGAGATGAACTACTGGATGGCCGAGTCCGCGAATCTCGCCGAGCTGCACACGCAGTTATTCGATCTGCTCGACTCCACTCGCGCCTTCGGTTCCGCCACCGCACGCAAATACTACAACGCCCGCGGATTCGTGGTGCACCACAACACCGACATCTGGGGCGATTCCATTCCCGTCGATCACGTGCAGGCCGGCGTGTGGCCTTTGGGGGCGGCGTGGATCTCGCTGCATCTCTTCTCGCATTACGCCTACTCGCTCGACGCGGCCTTCCTGCGCGACCGCGCCTATCCGCGGCTCAAAGAGATTGCAGAGTTCTTTCTCGACTATCTCGTCCCCGGTCCGGATGGAACTCTGCTCAGCGGACCCAGCCAATCGCCAGAGAACAAATACAAACTTCCCGACGGCTCCACGGCCAGCCTGTCGATGTCTCCCGCTATGGACACCGAAATCATTCGCGCCATTTTCGATCGCGTCTCCCGGTCCAGCAAAATCCTTGGCGTCGACGATGCACTTCGCGCGCAAGTTGAGGCCGCGGCCAAGCTTCTGCCGCCATTAAAGATCGGCAAGAGCGGCGCATTGCAGGAGTGGAACGAAGATTACGCTGAGACCGAGCCCGGCCATCGCCACATCTCGCACCTCTTCGCGCTTTACCCGGACCACCAGATCACGCTGCGCGAAACGCCCGACCTCGCCAAAGCCGCGCGCGCCGTGCTTGAGCGCCGCCTGGCAAACGGAGGCGGCAGTACCGGCTGGAGCCGCGCCTGGATTGTGAATTGCTGGGCGCGTCTGGAGGACGCCGAGGCTGCACACGGCAGTTTGCTGGCGCTGCTGCGCAATTGCACGCGGCCCAACTTCTTTGACATTTGCGGCATGAAGGCCAACTCGCCGTTCCAGATCGATGGCAACCTGGGTGGAACCGCGGGCATGATTGAGATGCTGCTGCAAAGCTATGGCGGCGTAGTGCGTTTTTTGCCCGCACTTCCAGCGGCGTGGCCTTCGGGTAGCTTTCGCGGATTGCGCGCGCGCGGGAATATCGAAGTGGATTGCGCGTGGCACAACGGCAAAGCCACCATTGCAACCCTGCGCGCAAATGCCGATGGCCGTATTGCGCTGGCGGCGCCGGCAGGACAGCGCATCCTGCGCGTCACGCGACTTGGAAAGCAAGTCCCTCTGCAGTCTGTCGATGCTCAAACCGCGCAACTGAACCTAAGCGCAGCCTCGCAGTATCGCGTGACGTTTGCCTGAGCGGCGCTGCAGCAATGAGCGTTTAGCGGTGGCCGCCGTGCGAGCCTCCGCCTCCACCACCGCTGCTGTGCGAACTGCCGCCGCCGCTGCTGCTCGAACCGCCGCCTGACGGGTGGCTCGACCCGCCACCGCCGGAACTGCTCCGTGGCGGCGAATACGAAGGCGCGGGAGTGCTGCGCGGCTCCGGCGCTGGCCGCGGTGGCGGAGTGTAACTTGGCGCCGGCGTTGACCGCGGAGGCGGAGTGTAACTCGGAGTGGGCGCGGTTCCACCCGCAGGATGGCCGCCTGTAAAGCTCGAGCCAGGAGTGGCAGCCGGACGGACGCCTGTCTCTGCTCCGGTATTGCCGGACCCGGTGCGATTGTTTTCAGAAGCAAAGCCTTCATGCGAATACACAGGGCGTGAAGGCAATGGGTGCAGCGCCTCCACCGTGTTTCCTGCAATCGTCACTCGCGCATTCTTGTCTCGCGCGGGCAAGCTCGTGTTCACCATCGCCGTGTGCCGGTTGACCGAGATCACCGGAGTCGGCCGGTGCCCACCTGGCCCGACCGGCCCGTGCGGCGGCAGCGGTCTTGAAATCGGGCGATACCCAATGGGCGCGAGGCCGATATTCGGGCCGCCGTAGAAACCCAATCCCCACCACGGCCTGCAGCCGGCCCTTCCCGGCTCCCATCCCCAACCAAAGCCGTTGTAGAAGTTCCATGCTCCGCACTGGTAAGGCATATAGCCCCACGGGTAGCCCGACGCCCACAAATACCCGTAAGCTGGCGTATACATCCACTCGCCGTTTCCGTAGGGATCGAAGTCAGCATTCGCCGCCTCATACGGAGACCAGACGTAGCCTTGTCCGGGCACGTCGTACCAACTGCCGCTGGCATCAAGATCGTTCCATGCCGGGTTCTGGGTTTCACCCAGATTCTCAGGCGCTCCCGTCTGATTTGCCGCCTCTGCCGTCAGTGTCTGGTCGCGGTCGGAGTTCCACGCATCCCAGGAGTTGGGCTCGATCGATTCGGCAACGGTGTACTGGCTCGGGTCCACCGCGTTGAGCGTGATACTTTCGCCGCCATGGAGGTCGGTTGCGACGGCGGCGGTTCCCGAGGCCGAAGCGACGACCTCGAGATGTACGTTTCCCGAGAAAACGGCGAGGCTGCCGGGAGGCGTGTCCATGGCAATACGCAGTGCGGTAAATCCACTGGTGG
>Ga0181516_10002752_pt1 | contig 12206 bp, 4 predicted proteins | sample PEATcosm2014_Bin_25_FD_121104 | JGI IMG/M metagenome (GOLD analysis project Ga0181516, IMG submission 121104) | Peatland microbial communities from MTU Mesocosm Facility, Houghton, MI, USA - PEATcosm2014_Bin01_10_metaG | ecosystem: Environmental > Terrestrial > Soil > Wetlands > Peat | place...
CCGCTCCAGCCGCTGGAGAGTAGGTAAAGCTTCCAACCACAGTGGAACTGGCGTTTAACTGCGCACCGCCCAGCGCCGTGCCATAACTGATTGCCGCGGGCGATGCCCAGATAATCGCCGGCGCCGCCTTGTTCACGGTCAGCGTCACAGTCGCCGTCGCGGTTGAGTAGTTGGCAGTGTCTGTCGGAGTGAAGGTTGCGGTCAGCGTCTGCGCACCTGCGCTCAACACCGCTCCAGCCGCTGGAGAGTAGGTAAAGCTTCCAGCCACCGGGGAACTGGCGTTTAACTGCGCGCCGCTCAGCGCCGTGCCATAGCTGATTGCCGCGGGCGATGCCCAGGTAATCGCCGGCGCCGCCTTGTTCACGGTCAGCGTCGCCGTCGCCGTTGCGGTTGAGTAGTTGCCGGTGTCTGTCGGAGTGAAGGTCGCGGTCAGCGTCTGCGGCCCGACACTCAACACCGCCCCAGCGGCCGGAGAATACGCAAAGTTTCCAGCCACCGTGGAACTGGCGTTCAACTGCGCACCGCTCAGCGCCGTGCCATAGCTGATCGCTGTGGGCGTCGCCCAGGTAATTGACGGCACGGCTGGATTCACGGTCAGTATCACCGTCGCCATAGCCGTTTTGTAGTCTGTCGTATCGGTGGGCGTAAATGTCGCTGTGAGCGTCTGCGCACCCGCGCTCAACACCGTTCCCGCAGCCGGAGAATAGCTAAAGCTGCCCGATACCGCTGAGCTGGCGTTCAACTGAGCGGCACTCAGCGCCGTTCCGTAAACGATCGCCGATGGAGCGGCCCAGGTGATCGTGGGAGTCGCCTGTGCAACTACAAGCTGCGCCGTCGCCAAAGCGGTTGTGTAGTCCGTGGAGTCGGTTGGCGTGAAGGTTGCGGAGAGCGTCTGCGTACCGGCACCGAGTACCGTTCCCACTGCAGGCGAGTAGACAAAGGCTCCCGCCGCATTTGCCGTCGCGTTCAGTTGCGCGGCACTTAGCGCCGTTCCATAGACAATCGAAGCCTGCGCCGGCCAGTTGATGACGGGCGTGGCTTGTGTCACGAGCAGTGTCACCGATGCGGTAACGGTTGTGTAGTTGGTAGTGTCGTTGGGCGTGAAGGTCGTGGAAAGCGTCTGCGTGCCGGCGCCCTGCACAGTGCCGGCTGCCGGCGAGTAGACGAAGGTTCCAGGCACATTGGCCGTCGCGTTCAGCTGCGTGGAGTCTAGCGGCGTTCCATAGACGATCGAAGCCGGCGCGGTCCATGTGATGATCGAGTCGTTTTTTGTGCCCTTGAGGTTCACCGTTTGTGATTGGCTAGCGGCGTAAGTTGTGTCTCCGGCATAGCTGGCGGCTACCAGGTTCGATCCGGTAGCGCCCGTGCTGATTCCTGTCGCGGTGGCAGTAGCGGATTGCGCGACATACGGTTCAAGCACGCCTGCCTCTTCCAACGACGGGAATGTAGCGATTACTGCAGAGTAGCCGCCGCTGGTCACTTTGCCAGCCGCGGCGGCGCCGACGGTGCCCGGAAGCGTCACTGGAGCACCTGGCGTAAAGGTTCCGTCGCCTTTGCCCAGAAGAACGCTTGCAGACGAATAACTTGACGAGGTTACAATCAGGTCGACTACGCCGTCCTGATTGACGTCGATTGGAACGACAGCGCTGGAGTAGTAGTTAACAGATGGGCTGGTTGGGGCCGAAAAGGTCCCGTCGCCGTTGCCCAATAGAATCGCCAGAGCGCTGGAATACATGCTGACTACAGCCAGATCGGGCTTGCCATCGCCATTGAAGTCCGCTACCGCGATGGACACCGGATAGGCGCCAACCAGAAGAGTATTGAGCACGGCCGAAAATGTTCCATCGCCGTTCCCAATCAAAACGGTCATGGAGCCGCTGTAATTGCCGACAACGATGTCCAAGTTTCCGTCGCCGTTGAAGTCTGCCACTGCCATGGCCCCCGGAGAATAACCTGTGGACGGATAGGAAGTGGAGGCCGTAAAGGTCCCATCGCCCTTGCCGAGGAGAATCACCAACCTGCTGTTCGTGGTGTCGCTAACGGCAAGGTCGGGAATACCGTCTGCATTAAAATCTCCAGCGATGATCGCCGAGGAGTTAGCTCCGGTGTTGGTGCTTGTGCTGACGGCATTGAAGGTTCCATCGCCGTTGCCGAGGAAGATATTCACAATGCCGGCTGACGTCACCACGGCAAGGTCGGGAATACCGTCACCGTTGAAATCCGCAGCCGTAATGGCCACCGGAGACGAGGATGTCTGCGGGCTCAGATTCCTGATCGTGAACGTGCCATCGGCGTTGCCAGTCTGGATGGTGATGGCGCTGTATTGGGAGTCGAGGACGGCTACGTCCGTGATGCCGTCGCCGTTGAAGTCTGCGGTGACGATTGCCCCTGGATTAGGCGCCGTCGGTGCAGCACTGAGTTGCGACCAGGCGAGAGCCGAAGTTCCGGCAACCAGGTTTGCGGATGCAATCACGGAATTGCCATTGCTCGTATTCACAAACGAGACGCTTCCGGTGGGAGCCTGCGGGCCGGCTCCGTTCACGGTTGCATTCAGCGTGTAGTTGCCAACGGTACCGGAACTTGTAAGCGAGGCCGTGGTTGGATAAGCGCCGGTCACCGTCAAGGCACCGGCGGCGGAAGAAGATGCGCCGTTGGCCGCGGTTCCCGCAAAGACGGCTTTATAACTGTGACTGCTGAGCAGTGGCAGCAGACTGATCGAGGCCGTGCCCTTGCTGTTCAACTGGGCTGAACCCAGCAGATGGATATCGCCGCAATAGCTTGCGGTGCTGTCGCAGAAGTTGACGAGTCCGGAGGTCACCGGTGAGCCGTCCGATGTTACCGAGGCGGTCAAAGTGACCAGGGTTCCCCACGGGGTGGTCGTCACGGAGGAGCCGGCGGCGGTGATGGAGAGAGCCGTTGTGGTGGAGGCCGCGGTCGAACGAATCGTAATGGGCAGTTGAGCGGTGGCGGAGAGCATGCCGGAAGTGCCGGTAATGGAGGCCGTCGCCGTGACAGGCTGCGCGGAACTGGCCGCGGTCAGTGTAAGGACGCTTCCGATGGTCGACGAGGCCGGGTTCCAACCGGCAGTGACTCCCGAGGGCAGCCCCGTGATGGAGAATGCTACGTTCCCGCTGAATCCGTTGAGAGCCGTAACTCCGATGGACGACTTCTCGGTGCCTCCTGGCAGGAGAGTTATGCTGCCGGGCGCTGGAGCGAGCGCGAACGATGGGGCGGTCACCGTAACCGTGACCGTTGTTGAAGAGGTGACCGAGCCGGAGGTTCCGGTAATCGTGACCGTCGAGGTTCCTGGCGCTGCCGAGCTACTCGCCACAAGAGTCATGGGCGAGTAGTAGGTGGTTGGGTTCGCGCCAAAGCTCAGGGTTACGCCCGAAGGCAACCCAGAGGCGCTCAGGCTGACAGCGCCGGAAAATCCGTTTGCGCCATTCACATAGAGATAGCTTTGAACGGGCGCTCCCTGGTTAAGGATATATGTGCCCTGGCCGGCGCTCAGCGTGAAGGACGAAGCGGCAACGGTGAGCGTGATGGTCGTGCTTGCCGTGAGCGATCCCGATGATCCGGTTACGGTGATTGGGTAAGATCCAGTTGACGCCGAGTCGATGGCGGAGAAGGTGATCGAACTCGAGTAGGTTGTCGGATTGGTACCGAAGGCTGCCGTGACGCCAGTGGGCAGTCCGCTGATAGATAAAGTGACATTGCTGCTGAATCCGTTGACGCCATTCACATAGACATAGCCGGTGCCGCTTCCACCCTGGCCGATCGTCGGCGACGAGTAGCTGGAAAGAGTAAAGCTGGGTACCGCTACGGTAATGGTCAAGGATGTGGAAGCTGTCACCGTCCCGCTCGTTCCGGTCAATGCGACCGAATAACTGCCCGCCGCCACCGACCCGGAGGCGGTGAGTGTAAGCTGGCTCGAGGAATAGCCGGTGAGACTAACAGGGTTCGGCGAAAACGAAGCCGTAATTCCAGCAGGCAAACCGCCGAGCGATAGAGTCACATTTCCGCTGTAGCCATTATTCCCATATACATTAACGTACGTTGAGGAGGATGTGCCTATGCCCAGCGTCATGGAGTAAGACGAAGAGATGGTAAAGCTCGGCGCAAAGATGGCGAGGGTCATCGTCGCCGTCTTTGTAATGGAGCCCGAAGTTCCGGTAATTGTAAAGGTGTAATTACCGATGGCCGCAGAGGAGCTTGCCGTCAATGTCATTTGACTAAAATAGGCTGTCGGATTGGTGCCGAGAGACGCAGTAACGCCGGCAGGCAGGCCGCTGACGCTAAGGGTTACATTGCCATTGAACCCGTACTGGTCATTGATATCGACATAACTTGTCACGCTTCCGCTCTGCGATAAGGTCTGGCTTAATGACGTGGAAATGGTAAACGTGGGAGCGCCCACGGTGAGAGCGATGGTCGTGGTTGCAGTAATCGGCCCCGCTGTACCGGTAACCGTAACTGTGTACGTTCCGGGAGCAGCCGAGCTGCTTGCCGTGAACGTTATCTGGCTCATATACGTCGTGGGATTTGTGGCAAAGGATGCAGTTACGCCGGCGGGGAGGCCGGAGGCCGACAGCGTGACGCTTCCATTAAAGCCGTATTGATCGGTGACATACACGTAACTCGTCGCAGTCGATCCCTGTCCGAGCGAGACGCTCCCGCCGCCCCATAGCGTGAATCCGGGTGCGTTGACCGTCAACGTCATGGTGGTGGTCGCCGCGATCGCTCCCGAGGTTCCGGTAATGGTCAGAGTTGCGCTCCCCACCGCGGCGGCATTACTGGCCACTATCGTCAATTCTCCGCTGGAGCCTATGGGATTGGGCGTGAAGAACGCGGTTACGCCGTTAGGCAAGCCGCTTACTGAGAGCGTTACATTTCCAGTAAAGCCATTCTGCGGCAAAATGTTGACCCATACAGAACTCGTTGTTCCCTGACCGATCGAGGGATTGCTGTACGTTGAGATGGTGAAACTCGGCGCGACAAGGTTTACGTAAATCTGAGTCGAAGCAGTCAGCGTACTCGATGTGCCGGTGACAGTAACGAAGCCGCTCCAGGAGACCGCCGTAGCGCTGGCCTGCAACGTCAGGACGCTGGTCGTACTTGTCGGATTAATTCCGAAGGAGGCGGTCAGGCCGGTGGGCAAACCGGAAGCCTGCAGGTTGACGCTGCCGGTGAAGCCATAGAGAGGATTGACAGTGATGGTGGAAGTTGCGCTGCCGCCCTGGTTGACCGTCAGGTTGTATTGAGACGAAGAGAGCAAGAAACTCGGCCCGTGCACGACGAGATTTACCGTCGTGGTTTCCGTGATTGTTCCAGATGTTCCGCTGATGGTGACGGAGTAGGAACCTTGTGCCGCGGAATTCAAGGCCGTCAGCGTAAGCACGCTCGAACCGGCCGTCGAAGCGGGACTGAAGGACGCCGTCACACCGCTGGGCAACGTGGAGGTCACGGCAAGATTCACGCTCCCGGTGAAGCCTCCCGCGTCGACCACCGAGATGGTGGCAGTCGCGTTGGAGCCTTGTATTACGCCGATCGTGCCGGCGGACGAGGAGATCCAGAAACCCGGTACCGCTTTCCCAGCCAGGTCGTCGATCAGCGGTTGGCCCGCCGGCGAGCCCCACCCCGTAACGAGATCGTAGCCAGTGACCGCGCTGAACCAAACCGTCTGGTTAGCAGTATCGTTATTGCCCGACTGAACGTCATGAAAGTCCGCGGTGTAGTTCGAGCCTGTGCCGATCTGGCTAAGCGCGGCATCGATAAATCCGATGCCACCCAGGGGAGCGTTTCCGGCCTCGACCGCCTGCTCGTTGATCAACGCCATGAAGCCCGCCCAGCGCGGCGCCGCAAAGCTGGTGCCCGCCCAATTCGTATAACACTGCCCCAGATTGCAGGCGTAATTGTCGAAGTCAGCTTCCATGGATACGTCTGGGACATTGCGAAGAGTGGTCGAGCCGCCGTTGCTGGAGTTGGCCAGCCCGCTTTGCCAGCTTGGAATCGGGATCTGATCGGGGCTGATGCCTCCGCCGCTTCCATACCCATTCGAGTTCCAGGCGGCCTCGGAGGACCATGCGCCGGCGGCCGCGGCGGTCGTCAGGTGCGTTCCACCCACAGCGGTCACAAACTGGCTCTCAGCCGGATAAAAGTACGGACTGATCGAATACTGAAAGGCTCCGTCGTCTCCCGACGCGGCGAAGAACGTCTGTCCCTGGGCCGCCATCTCCTGAAGTATGGACTCTTGCGAGGGAATGCTGCCCGGGATCCATCCCCAGGAACACCCGATCTGTTTTGCTGTATTGTCGGTTGCTATCTGATTCAGAACCGCTGCAGAAGAGGAAGTCGATAGCGGGTCGCCAATATAGACATTTACGGCGCTGAGCCCCGGCGCCATGCCGATGGCCTGCACGATATCGAGTACCTCTTCGCCGTCCTGCTGATAAACCGTATTTGTCGCGCTTCCCACCAGGATGTTATTCAGTGGAACGGAGTAAGATTGACCGGCGCCGCTGAAGTTCAAGTCAACATCGCTCTTAAGATAACCGCCAAACTCAACCAGCGCCACGGTCTGGTTGATACCGGTCAACGTGCTGCCGCCATAGTAAGCGGCGCGCATGTCGCTGCCCAGGTAACTCCCGCCCGGCCCCGACCCGTTCACGCTCGCCATAGGCACGCCCGTAAGCGGAATAACACTCGTGGCGTGAGGCAGAAAAAGGTTGTCCATGCCGTCGATATGGGCAATCTGCGCATGGACTGCTACTGACGGCTCCCGGTCCGGCGAAAAGAAGGTGCGCTCTTCCGTGGGATGCAGGTACTCGCCCAGTCGTACGCTGAACGCCTGGTTGACCTGAGCTACGGTTCCTTCGACCGGAACCACCAGTCTGTTCTTTGCCTGTCCCGTAAGGCGCAGCCCATTGGCGGCCGCAAAATCGACCACTTCCTGGTAATCGTCTTGCGTGGGACCGAACTGGGCTGTAAATTCCTCGACGCTCAAAAACTTGCGGTAGTCCGGGCTCGCCGGATCGTACAAACGCGCCAGTAGCTCCTTCAATTGATCCTGGTTCCGCAGGGGCAGCACGATATTCAGTTGGATCTTCTGCTGCTCGGGAAGCGCTCCGACGTACCGCGCAACCTGTCCGCTCACGAGCTGAGGTACGTGATTTCGCAAGAGCTGCGGAGAGGGCGTGTCCTGCGCCAAGCCAGTCCGGGAGACGGCCGGCAGCAGGAGTGCGGCCATCAGAGGAATAACCTGCAGCCATGCCCCAGTTCGTGCGAAGCGCTTAAGACGGGATACAGAGAGGCATGAAGCAGCCCGACGCCCTTGCCGAATTAAAAGGGGAAGTGCAGGAGCCGATTGAGAGACTGGAAGCTGAAAGAATTTAGAAGAAAGAACCATGGCGTGCAACTTTCTTGCCACCGGATGGAAGTGGATAGGCACAAAGCGCATGCACCACCCGATTCACGGCGGTTCGTAGGACTTTTCAAACTAATTGAAGTTAATTCGGGGGAATTGTATCACCGAATTGAGTCTGGAAAATGTGATGTCCGTAACAGTATTTGAAGAGACCGCCGTACGATTCTCGGAGATTTGCTTTTGTGAGCCCGAACACAAGTCGCGAAGTGTAGTCAATCTTGTGTCGGTTAAAGCACAAGCGTTTCACTGAGATCCATATGAGCTACCTCGAAGCCGCTCCGCTTCTTGACGCAAAGCACTTACAATCAACTGTTTTCAATGGGCTTGAATAAGTGATCGGATATGTTTTGGAAGGTCTATGTGCGGGCTCTCGCCATGCCGACCGGTAAGCTTGGATGGGAACAGGAGCGTATGGGGAATGATGGCCTTGGCGGGGGAGTGATGTCCACTGCTGGCGGATTGCTGTTTTCCGGTGAAGGGAACGCCCAATTTGTAGCCATGGATGCAAAGACCGGAAAGATCCTTTGGCACTTCAATGCCGGCCGGCATATCAGCGCCCCGCCCATCACGCACGGCTCAGATGGAAAGGAGTTTGTGCCGCTGGCCGCGGGTGGTGACGTTTTCAGCTTTGGGCTGGTCGAGTCCAGCAAAGCTGCCTCCAAGCGAACCGCGGACTGTTTGACTTTGCGAAACCTGGGGTAGGCTCGACGCACCTATTCCACGAGTTGCAGGTTTAGAGCAATCCGCACGCCATTCACCAGGACGACACTTTGGTTGATTAGATCCTGACTGGTGATCTTGTTCGCCACGAAGGCATACAAGGATGTCAGGGGACAAATGTAATCGATGGTCTCAGTCGATGCCTGCTCTGCCCCGGAGCGATTGAGCACCGAAAATTCGAGCGCATACTCTTGATCGGCCGGGAGCCTCCTCGACAGGCTCCTTAGCTCAGGCGCAAGAAACAGATCGAAGCTCTGCGCGGCCCGCTTATAGATTGACGATGTGGATCTATCGAAGTAGAGCGTGTTTCGCATTGTGAAGTGCAAAAGCGTCTGATCGCCTGCCACTTCGAACGAAGGTGCATTTCTTTCCGCCAAGTGAAGGCTTGTGCCATATTCTTTTGAGATCGCGTCCAATTGGTCTTGAAACTGAGTCTGCAACCGCATCGCATCTGCAAAGGATGGGGGAGTTGAGGACATATTCATCGGTTGTGTAACTGACACAGCAGGAGAGACCGACGCCCCGACAACCTCATCGACGCGAGCGCTGCTCGGCGGCCGGGAAGCAGAGGCTTCTTCCGCCTCTCGAGGAGTTGATCGATCGAGGGATTCCACGATAAGAGGGTCGCGCTGCCCCAGCGCCAGGCCAAAATCTTCACCGTTCAAGAAGATGTCTGAGCGGTTCAGAATCTTCTGCCGCTCCGCAATCTCGGTTGTGTTTGCGTATTTGAAAGCATCGTCTCGATTGAATACGACGGTCAGGGATTCCTTGCCTTCGAGGTCGTAGTTGTCGCTATTTTCGCGTGTGCCGTAGATAATTTCGAACCCGATGCAGTCAAAGTCCGTTGTCCGCGGTATATCCTTCGTTACCAGGCGCAGAATGGGGACAACGGCCTCCTGGAATGTTTGGCCGGCACGCTGATTCCTGGACATTTGGCCGACATCGAAGGTTGCGTTATAGATACCGGAAATCTTCAGCACAACCCGGCTTTGGAAATTCACGAACTCGAGGCCGGAAGAATCCAATGCTGCCCGCTGTCCTTGCTTGGCATTCAAATACCGCGCAAGCCGGAAAGGAAATGCAAACCTGGCCGCGCCAATCGATTGGTGAAGCGACTGGAGTTGCTGAAAATACTTCTCCTCGGCAGCCTTTGCCCTTGGGTTCAGCACTTCGTCAGGGCTCACCTGTCCGGATGCCGCGGCCACCGCAGATAGCAGGACGCCGCCCGCAAAGAGCTTGAATACAGCACTGAAAGCTCTTTCTCTGAAATTCATCACTGCTTACTCCTCCAAATCGCGCTCCACTTGCCTGCCGGCTTGTGATATTCCGGCACAGCAATGACCCTCATATATGCAATCAGGCCGTCGATCTCATCATCGGTGAGCGCCCTGCCATAGGGTGGCATCATTGCCGATTTCCCTACTGCGGCTCCTCCAAGTGCAATCGCTCTGTGAAGCGATGCATCGCTCTCTTTGTTTAGAATCGCTCCGTCGTTCATAAGTGGCGGATCGGGAGACACGTTGGAGCGATTGGAAGGTCCCGCAGGCGTTGAATCCGCATGACACCAGACACATTGCTCATAGAAGATTCGTTTTCCTTGCGTCTGTTGGTAATCCAGGGGAATCAAGTGTTGCGTGTCGTTCCAGTCAACCTCCGATCCATAAGAGCCAAAGGAGATATACTCTTGACCCTGAATATGAGGTTTCTGCCGAGTGAATATATGTTGGTCGTGCGGCCAACACCAGCAAGGTGTAACTGGCAGGCTCTTATCGATCAGGACGATTAGTCCCATGCATCCAATCAGAACAGAAGCAGAGATCGCTATGATTTTCATTGCTGTCCTCCCGCTGCCGCCTCGACCGATGAACTCTTGCCACTCTGATTCTGCTTCAGTGTCATTAAGTACGCAGTTAGATCTCTCTTTTCATCTCCGGTAAATGCCTGCCGCGGCTCGATTACTCCTGGGATCAGTGCCTGCGGATTGTCGAGCCACGCCTCGATCCAGGCCGGAGTCAGCCAGTTACCCGCATTATTCAAGCTTGGACCAACATACCCTCCAGAAGAGCCGATCGTGTGGCACGATTGGCACTTATATTTCTCCTCAAAAAGCTGCTTGCCATGTGCTGCCATTTCCGTCGTGAGTTCTCTTTCGTCCGTTGCATCCGGATGGACATTGGGGTTCTGAAGCGTGGACGAAAGGAAATCGGCGATCGTATTTGCATCCTTGTCCGACATATTGAAGTGGGGCATGCGGACTGTAAGTGTCGGACGAAGCGTTTGCGGGTTTTTGAGGAATTCAACCAGCCATTGGCGTTGCGACCGGCTGCCTTCATACGAGAGATCCGGAGCAAGGGTGCCGCCATCGCCGTTAAACATATGGCATTGATAACACTTGAATCGGTGGTATAGCTGTCCCATTTCGCCATCTGGGTGGAACTCTTTATGAGGGCGCTCAATGATCAGTTGATGCTCACTTTCGCCGGATATCGGCGGGCCGCTCATGCTAAGGAGCGCAGTCGTCAGATCGTCCAGGTCTGTCTGGCTCAAGTGAAACCTGGGCATATGCGTTTCAGGAGTAACTGAGGCTGGATCGGTGATCTTAGCCTGTAAGTAGGCGATCATTGACCGTGGGATTTGCGAGACGCCTATTTCAAGTTGCTTTACATCGCCTCTAACAAAGTGCAGCCGGACTGGCAAACTTCTTGTTGACTTTACCTCAACGAGGAAGGGGCCGGCGGCCATGCCAAGCGCCGACAGATCGGGGCCAAAGTCGCTTCGCGGGACAACCCCCTGGATCACATGGCACTCGGCGCATCCTTTTTCAACAAACAGACGCTGACCAAACTGGACCTCTTCGACGGTAGGCGATCCAAGTTTGGGCACATCTTTCAAGAGATCGGGATCGGTAAGTCGCGTAAGAATATATTGAGATACCTGGTACAAGTCCTTGTCGGTCCACTCATACCGCGGCATTCCTGTGTGCTCTAGATAGCTCTGAGGATCGCGCAACCACGCAACCAACCATTCTGGTTTGACCTTGCTGCCCACCTTTGTGAGCTCCGGACCGATGTCACCTCCAATCAGCGTTGTCTCACCGCCGCGATCAACCGCAAGTGCGTGGCATGTTACGCAAAAAAGCTGATTGAATGTTATCTGACCTTGTTCCGCTGCATCTCCGCCGCCGGGCGAGGCGGAAGCATGGCCTGTATTGAGTCTGTGTGCTCCAATCGGCTTTGCATGTTGCGAGCTGAGGTATGCAGAAAGCGCCCGTAGCTCCAGGTCGCTTAGCTGAAACTTCGGCATGCGCGGCTGCATGGCCACTCCATCCACAGTCACGTTGCCGTCTGCGTCGGTTATTGTTCGCGGGTCCTTCAGCCACTTATATATCCATTCCCGACTTACTTTGGTACCTACGTTGGTCAAGTCGGGGCCCAGCATGACCGGCCTGTCAACGTCCTGAAGACGATGACACCCAATGCAATTCAATCTGGCGATCAATTGCCGGCCATGATTCAACCGGGGCGTTTCTGGCAGGTTGGCGCGATGACACGCTCCACAACTGCCTTGTGCAAATTGCGCCGGCAGAATAGGCTGCTTCCATGCGAGCGTTTCAGGCCGCATTTCTGCAAAGCCGGCAGGAATTCGCGTTGATGGTTTCCACGGTTGGAGATTTGACTTTGGCGGCCAGAAGACCAGGGCAAGCACGATGGCGCTACCGATGGCAACCACGTGAGGCAGCCAGCCCATAGCTCTTAGTAACTGCTTAGCCGGCATTCTTCCTCCGTAGCCAAATCGATCGACATTCAGCCGTTCACGTTCAGGACCACTTCTTCCTTGAGAGGCGCAGGAGCTCCGAAGAGGACAGTCTCGCCCTTGAGGGGAGCTTTGGCCGCTCCATGCGGGATGCGGGCCAACTTCCCAACTGGATTAATAACTCTTTCAACACCACCTAGACACCTATCCTCGCCGCCCGAACCGGCAGCTCGTGACCGCCGAGTTGCGTTTGGCAATATGGATTGTTGAGCTCTGACAGATCCTTATCAGCAAAGAGTTAGCCCTTCCG
>Ga0181516_10002754_pt1 | contig 12204 bp, 4 predicted proteins | sample PEATcosm2014_Bin_25_FD_121104 | JGI IMG/M metagenome (GOLD analysis project Ga0181516, IMG submission 121104) | Peatland microbial communities from MTU Mesocosm Facility, Houghton, MI, USA - PEATcosm2014_Bin01_10_metaG | ecosystem: Environmental > Terrestrial > Soil > Wetlands > Peat | place...
ATGCTGCCGGGGTACATGTTCTTGTTCAGGTATTGCAGTCGCAGAAAATCCATTCCCAAGGTGACATTGTGGTTCCCATGGGTCCACGAAAGATCATCTTTCAACTCGATGTTCTCGTTCACGACATCGGCGTATCCCTGGCTGGTCGATCCCAGGGTAAATACGTTGAAGTTGATAGCCGGCATCGCCGGGATAGGGTCGTTCATATTGAAGTTGCCGCCGTAGTCGGCAAGGGTATGGTGGTCCTGCGGTGTTCGAACGTTCTCGTAACGCTTGTACCCGGCGCGGGCAACATTCAGCAGGTTTGGCGTAATGACCCAGGTCTCGCCAATGTTTCCGTACTTGCTGAAAGCCTGGTTATACAGAACCTCGTAGGTCGGAACGCCCTGGGCCTGGCTGTTGACCCCAGCCGAAGTATGGTCGTTGGCGGAGATCAGATCGAAGCGCGCGTCGATGGTGTGGGCGTGATTCAGGTTGTAATCCACCCGTGCCAGCAGGTTCAGGTCCTGCTGCGGCAGCGGCGCAAATGTCGTCGCCGTATAGAGCGGCGCGCCGGCCGAAGTGGTTCCGGTTTGCAGGCCGGTCGGAAGGTACCTCTTGATGATCGCCAACATAGCGGGGTTAAAGCATTCGGTTGGAATCTGATAAAACGGCATTGCTGTGCCGGATGGGTAGAAGTTCAAACTGTTATATCCGGCAGGGGTGGGATTGGCTGAGGTCGGTAGCGGAGGACTTGCGTTATAGACTCCGCTCTCAAAGGAACTGGCTGCGTTCAGGTCCGTAACGCAGGGTGACTGGCCAGTATTGCCGGCCTGCAGCCACGCATTGTTGATGGGGTCCTGGCCCGATATGGTGGTGCCCTCCAGAGGATTCGTGATCTTGGGCAGGCTTGGTGTCTTCTGGACTGGGACTGCTTCCGCAGCATTGTCGTACAGCGTTGTATTGTTGGAGGCGTTCTCGTACGCGCTGAAGTCCGCGCAGTTCTTTCCGGCGAACGGTCCGGAATTGGCGCATGGGTAGGGGGTAACGCCATCGTTCTCGTAGCCCAGCATGTTGTTGCTGTACGGCTGCACAGTACCGATGGCCTGTTTGTGCGCGAAAAGCTCCTGTACCGAGAAGAAGAAGAACAGTTTATCCCGCAGAATCGGGCCGCCCAGGGTCATGCCGATCTGGTTTTGCCGATCCTCTTCAGGATGGGGATACGTCTGCTTCACGAAATAGTCGGCCGTGTCGAGGTGGGTGTTGTGCAGGTACTCCCACACGGTGCCGTGAAAGGAGTTGGTTCCTGAGCGGGTGAGCACATTGAAGATGCTGCCGGAGTTCCTGCCATACTGCGCCGTGTAGTTGTTCAGCAGGACGCTGATCTCCTGCAGCGCCTCGTGCGGCGGGTACGAGATGCCGGTGTTGTAGAACAGGTTGTTCCACATAAGGCCGTCGAACAGCATCAGATTCTGGGTGTTGCGCGAGCCGGAGACGGTATAGGTCGGCCCGCCGCGCTCGTTGGTCTCTGTGGTGGGGGCGTTCACATTGGTTACACCAGGCAGCAATGCCGCCAGGGCAACCACGTTCTCGCCATTAATCGGAAGGTCCTCCACCAGTTTGTTGTCGATCATGGTGCTGAGCGTGGCGGAGCGCACGTCGACCGTCGAACCCTCCGTGGTGACAGTCACGTCCGTGCTGGCCGCACCGACGCTCATTCGGATATCCATCTTCACGCTCTGGTTGGCCTCGACGATGATCCCTTCGTCGACCGAGGTCTGGAACTTCGGCGCCTCGACCTTGAGCGTGTAGGTGCCGACGGGGATGTCGGAAAAGAGGTAGGCGCCGGTCGAATTGCTGGTAACGGTCCTGGTGAAGCCATGGTCGGGTTCGGTCAAGGTCGCCGTGGCACCCGGAATCATGGCTCCGGTGGAATCCGCCACAGAGCCGAAGACGCTGCCGACGTTCTGCGCATGCGCGGCGGCGCTGCCCAGGCAAAGGCAGAGCAGCACGAAGAAGTAGAGTCGACCTCTGCCCAAAAGCCTCTGGACGGGACTGGACCCGACCGACACATCACAAAAAAGCTTACCCATGCACATCCCCAGCCATTTCAAAGTTGTATTGGTCCGACCATCCTAGACGCTCGATAGTATGAAGACTCACAAATACGCCTGTCAAGCGGAATCCGGTCTCTGGTCCCGCGAAAATTGTGCGCATCGTCACACACTGCGCCGTCCTCGAAAAGCAGCCCTCCACTCCGGGTGGTCCCTCTCCGCATCCGACTTGGATCGTTCCCACGTCACAGCCAAAGAAGTCAGTTCAGAAGCGGGTAATCCGTCCTCGCTCCGCTTTATGGAGAGGTCCTGGCGGGCTTCCCCGGGCAAGGAGTCAGCGTGACATACTGTCGACCTCACTCTCTGTGACGAAGACCATTGACAATTGTCTGGGAACGATAGTTAAATTTTGTGCGGTTCAACTTGTCTCGTCCAGTTCCCTTTTTGGAGTTATATTGGTCAGACCATGGTTGTCGATGATATGCGTCCACGGCCGGGAGTTCACAGCTTCCATCTGCCAGTAGGCCGCATGGCGGGCAGGCGGTATTGCATGCTCGCGGTAACGAACAAAAAATTTGGCAGGAAACGTATGAATTTGCGGGGTCGAATGATGTGTCTGGGTTCCCGAACGGTTGGGTCGGTTAAGCTTCTCGCCAGCGTTGCACTGACAGCCGTCGCGGGGTTGGCCGCGCTTCAGTTGGCGGCCCAGTCGACGCCATTAGTGCTGCCCTACACCATATCTACAATTGGCGGCGGGACTACGACAGTTTGCGGCGCAACCGGCACCGACAAGATCGGCAATGGCTGCCTCGCCACCCAGGCCAGCTTCGGCTCGACCAGCCCCATTGCCAGCGGCGGCGATACGCGCGGCATTGGCGTGGACGGCCAGGGCAACATCATCATCGCCGATACCGGCGCGAGCATGATCCGCAAGATCAACGCCAAGACGGGTGTGGTGACTGTGGTGGCCGGAAGCACCTCGTCGGCATCCGCCTGCACCTTGGCCCAAGGCACACCGGTCGACAAGTACGGAGATGGCTGCGTGGCAAGCGACGGCGTAGCCAATGTGAGTGGTGGTTACACCGGCGCCTTCAACAAGCCGCGCGGGGTTTCGGTCGCTCCGAACGGCGACATCTACATTGCGGGCTATGGCGACTACATGATCCACAAGATCAGCGCGGCGACCGGAGTGATGTCCATCGTCGCCGGATATGTGACCTGTACTGCATCGAAGTACACGAGTTGCTCTGGCACGGAGGGATACACCGGCGACGGCGGAATCGCGACCAACTACACCATCGCAAATGGAACTCCGGCGCTCCTTCAGACGGGAGGGGCTGAACTGTACCAGCCCCGCGGCGTCACTGCCGATGCATTCGGCAACATCTATATCGCCGACACCGGGGACAACGCCATTCGAGTGGTGTACGAGGGTGGCTCCGCGCTTGCCAACCTGATCAGCATTGAGTCCGGCGCTACTGCACAGGTTGGATTCATCTACACGATTGCCGGAAACCCGGCCCATACAGCCGGTGGGGGCTCCGGCACCGCAAATGCCGTGGGTACGGGGGTCTTGGCCTCTGCTGCCAGCTTTAATACTCCCGAGGATGTCCTGGTCGATGCGAACGGCAACATCTTCATTGCCGATGAGGGCAATCATGTCGTGCGTGTTATCTACGTGGGCGGTTCCAAGGTCGCCGCTCTTATCTCGACGGAGAATTCGGGTCTTACTCCGCAGGTTGGCTACATCTACACCATCATGGGCGGCGGCACCATTACGTCGTACACTCCCGGAACCGCAGTGCTGGCCACGAGTGTAGGCCCAAGCTACGGCCCAATTCCCACCACCATCGCCTCCCGCAAGTTCGCGATGGATTCCCGAGGCGATATCTTCCTCATCGACGGCGGATTTAACGTGGTCTGGTTCCTGGATGCGTCCACTGGGTACATGCGTACCATCGCCGGCATCTTTGGCTCTACCAATACCGCCTATCCCAGTGCGCCATACCTCAATGTCGCCGGTGTCAACGGTGTCAACGGCAGCATATGCAGCGCCTCGACGGACAATATCGGGGATGGCTGCCCGGCGACGCAGGCCATCTTCTCCGCCGGCGGAAACGGCATGGGCATTGCGATCGATAGCCGGGACAACATCTATCTCACCGATCCCGCCGATGCACGCATCCGTAAGATCTCCATCAACACCCTGTTTGCGGCCACGACGCCCACGGCACCGGAGACACAAACGGTGGCGGTCCACCTTGGCGCCGGAGAGACGACGACGCCTGCCGTGACATTTCCGAATGGCAATCCGGATTTCGCACAGAGCGGGACAGCGAGTTGCACGTCCAATGCCGACACGACCGTTGACTGCCTCATCGGGGTTGCGTTCCAGCCGGGCCACCCCGGGCTGGATGCATCCACCTTGCTGGTGACGGGGACCTCGACCGGGATCGGGGTCGGCCTGAATGGAACCGGGACCGTGCCCACATTGAGCATCGATCCAGGCTCCGCCTCCGCACTGTCCAGCAGCGTCAGCTCCACTGCGCAGCAAGTGGCCGTGGACGGAGGCGGCAACACCTTCGTCGCGGATACAGGGAACAACCAGATTCTCTACTTCCCAGCGGGCGGGTCGTCGGGAAGCGTGATTGCGGGTGGGCACGGAGCCGGCTACAGCGGGGACAACGGGCCAGCCGTCTCTGCGAAGCTGAGTGCGCCGAAAGGCGTGGCCGTCGACGCCGCGGGGAATGTCTACATCGCGGACACAGGGAACAATGTGGTGCGGCGCGTCGATCGCGCGACACAAGCCATCTCCACCCTGGCCGGTGGAGCGAGCAGCGTCTGCCCCCTCGCGTCGGACTCTCAGGGAGATCGCTGCCCGTCGGCGCAGACCATTCTGTCCGCGCCCGCCGGTGTTACCGCAGACGCGAGTGGCAATCTCTATATCGCGGACACGGGGAACAACCTGATTCACGTGATTGCCCCCAATGGCTATATGTATCTCTACGCAGGCGGAACAGTGTGCTCCGCTGCGACTGACACATATGGCGACGGATGCGGAGCGACACAAGCGACGCTGGCTTCGCCCACCGGATTGACGACGGATGCAGCGAACAATCTGTATATCGCCGACTCCGGAGACAATCTGATTCGGAAGATCGCTTCCATTGCCGGCACCATCACTGCCGTAGCCGGCAATGGGCAGGCTGGCTTTGGAGGCGACGGCGGCATCGCCATCCAGGCGCAGTTGAGCGCGCCGGAGGGGGTGGCTGTCGACGCAGCGGGAGACGTCTTCATCGCGGACACGGGGAACAGCGGTCTGCGCGTTGTGAATTCAGCCTCGGGCCTCATCAGTACGCTTGCCGGTGTTCTGGGAACTTCGGGTGCAGGAACTTTACCAGGCTCGGCCAACAGCCAGCTTCTCAAAGTTCCCGGCGGCGTCGCCGTCTCGGGCCAGGGGACGTTGTTGCTCGATTCCAATGGTCAGCTTCTGCAGATTCAGCGGTCCAGGGTGTCCTATAACTTTGGCACTGTGAATGTAGGTTCCGCGAGCGATACGCAAACGTTCACCCTCACCAGTACCGGCAGCGCCGCAGCGGTCCTCTCGTCTCCTGCTTACACCAGCACGGGCAGCACTGGCGACCTGACCCTGGGCCCGACCACCACTGGAGGCTGCACCAGCGGCACCTGGGCGGCAGGCAGCACGTGCATGTTGATTGGCCAGTTCAGCCCGACGAGCGCAGCCGCCGAGACAGCTACCTCCGTGATCAACAGCAACGCGAACAATTCGGTTCCGCCGGCCATCGTTCTATCCGGAACCGGCAAGTACCTGATCTCAACCAGCATTGCTCTTGTGCAAACACTTCCAGCGACCGGAAGCCCACAGTATGGGCAGGGCCTGACCATTTCGGCCACGGTGAAGCCAGCCTCCACCACTGTTGCGATGACCGGCACGATCACCTTTAAAATCGATGGTGTTGCCGGAGTTCCCGTGCCGATCGTATACGCGGGCGGAGTGGGGACGGCCTCGGCTTCAATCAGCAGCCAGAGCGTTGGCTCACACACGTTTACAGCGATCTATAGCGGCGACTTCAACTACGCAGCGTCGAACAACAGTGGCGCACCGCTGGTCATCGCCGTCGCGAAAGCAAACACCACTACGGTCGAAGGTGCGTCTCCGGCGACCCTGCTTCAGTTCTCGACTGAGACGATTACGGCCACCGTTGCCTCCACCACAACCGGCGCGCCCACTGGGACAGTGGCGTTCTACAACGGCACCACGCTGCTCGGTACCAGTTCGTTGAACGCGAGCGGAGTCGCGACGTTGGTTAGCGCGACGCTTCCCGTCGGCGCTTACAGCGTGACCGGGATTTATAGCGGAGACGGCAACTTCGCCACCTCAACCTCGACCGCGAGCAGCTTCACCGTCAACGCCGACCCGGCGGACTTTGAACTGACGCTGACCAGCAACGCTCTCTCCATCGCCAGCGGATCGACGATTCAGACAACCATAAACGTGATCCCGACCAACACTGTGGCCGGCACGCTGACGTTTGCCTGCACCGGACTGCCGCAATACGCGACCTGCACCTTCGGGCCGCCCAGCACGTTGACCATCGCGGCCACTACAAACCAGCAAACGTACTGGCAGCAGCCCATTCCGGTAACCATCACCTTCTGGTCCGACATTGCTCCGTCAACCACTGCAACAACCGCAGAGCAAACGGGCGGCAAGCACAATGGGCCAATGATGGCGCTCGGATGGCCGTTTATGCTGATTGGACTCGGCGGCCTGGCGGCATCTGGAAGACGGCTGCGACGCGGAGGCGCTACCGTATTTCTGCTGATGGCATGCCTGCTGGCCGGGATGTCGATGACGCTGTCCGGCTGCAGCTCTTCGATCAATGGGACGAAGTACACGACGCCGGTGGGCACGTCGAACGTCACCATTACCGTGACCGGGCCGAACAGTACGGTACACACCATCGCAGCGTCGTATACCATCACCGGGCCGGGCTACTAGCGAGAAGCCGGCCCCAGGCTTTGCGTTCTGGATTATTTCGCGCGAAATGCTGCGGGATCAAGATCTGCGGTTCCTACCTTACCGCTCACCACGTCACGCGCAATCACGCGCAGGCGAGCGGTATCCGCGGGAATCGCAGCCTGAATGCGGAACTCGGCGTCCTGAGTCGGAGGGCCGGCGAGAATGCGAGCGGTGGTCTCCTGAATCTGGTGTGCGATCATCTTGCCCTCCCGATTGAAGCTCGCGATCATCAACGTGATTTCGACCTGCGAATCGCCTTGGGTTTGGGGCTGCAAACTGAGGTCGCGTGCATTCACCTCCACCGCGAAGGTGTCCGCCGGTGTAGCCGCCCGGTGCGCCGTGATCCGCAGTCCGGTATAGACAAGTTTGCTGTTGGCCGCGCTGCCCAGATCGAACGCGATCTTGTCCAGATTGTGTTTCATAGCGTCTTTCGCTGAAACCGGAGCCGGCGTGGACGACTCGACGTAATAGCCGTTCCGCGTCGTAGCCGTCAGTCCCGGCCGGCTCATCCTGATAGTGATGCGACGATACGGCTGCGCCGCCTCGTTCTGGCTGGTAGGCGTATAGGTCAACGTGTAATAGTTGTTCCCGTCGCGAATGCTGGTGCCGATCTCGGCATCCACGTCGTTCCGCGAGAGGTAGGCGCGGCCTCCGGTGGCCGGAGCCAGAAGCTGAAAGTTGACCTCCCCTTGCATCGGATCGGCCCCATTGTCGCCTTGCGCGACGTCCATATCCTCGGGAGTCTCAACGTCCACAATGCTGGAGGTATTCGCCGTCGGATCGATGGTCGTCAGGGTAATGCGGGCGTCGCGCATCGCATCGGTCACGTGCTGTATGGCGTGCTGGATGACAGCCGCTTCCGTGTCTGCCGAATCCATCAGATTGACGGCAGGGAAGCCACGTCCGACCCAGACCACATTCTTGCGTCCGGGATGGCCGGAGGTTGCCTGGGCAATTTGCTCCAACGACCCGAGCGACATTGCCAGCCGCTCCGCAGCGCCCGGACCTCCTTTGCCGCTATTCATCAGCCGCCATGGATACTCCGGGACGTGATTCTTCAGCGCTGTCAGCACCGCGCCGCGATCGAGGGTGTAGTCCTCCAGCAGTTGAAACTTGGCGTTTGTTGCGGCAATGAGCGCCGTAGGCTGGGTCAGAATGGCAGGCTGCGCATTCAGGTACTTTTCCAGTGCGGAGCGCGCAAACGACATATCCTCAAAGCGCGTGTTCAGTTCATCCAGCACCAGCACCGTCACCGGTGTATTCGGTGCCTTCGCCAGATCCGCGGTGGAGTGAATCGAAACATTCGGCGGAAGCGCATGTTGTTCCACGCCCTCGAAGGAGCGGATGGTCTGCGGGATCCTGTCCTCGAAAACCGTGAAGTCGTCTTTCGTAAGACCTGTTACCAGGTTGCCGGCCTTGTCCGTGACCACAACATCGAGAACCACAATCCGAGCACTGATCTTCAGAACCGGCAGGGTCGGCTGAGAGTCGGGCGCCGGCTGCGCGGGTAGTTGAGCGGCCGCGACACGGATCGCCAAAATGCCGGCGGTCACCGCCCGAGCGACAGATCGTTGTACTCGGGACAAGGCAGCGTGTCCTCCCATCAGTAGTATTACAGCAGGATTCGAGAGGGGGTCCATGCCCCGAACTTGTGCGGCGCACCGCGATAGACGAATTCGCCGCCAGCTTGAGTAATGGCTATGGCCTTCCGGGGCGGGCGTCGGCCGGTAAGACCCGTGATAGCGGTCACACACCAAGCCATAGCGCATCGCGGACAATCGTTGGCAGTTTTCATTTTGGAGTACCTCCGATGTCTTCGGCTCAAGACCGTGCCGTTCGCGCTATCGATATCGCGATCTCATTCGTAGAACGGGAAGAGCTGCGACTGCGCGCAGTCATCGAATCGGACAAAGCATCGGCCGACGAGAGATTCCGTGCCCTGCAGGACCTCGCCTATCTCTCCGAGATTGTGGTCCGCGAGCTGGCCGACATTCACGTTGGCGCCTCGGCGGACGGCTCGTCTACGCAGTCGCCGGAGATGCGCCGCGCCAGGCTCAACCGGATCAAGCCCAAGACTCGCAGAGCGGATCGTGGGGCAAGGGAAGCCTCGTTTTACCGGGATGTCTGTGACAACCTTTCGGAAGGGGTCTACTTCGTCGACAAGGAGCGGAAGCTTACCTATTGGAACCGGGGCGCACAGAAACTGGCTGGCTATCAGCGGGAAGAGGTGATCGGGAAACACTGCTACGACAACTTCCTCCAGCACCAGGATGATTGCGGGCGCATGCTGTGTCATGCCGGTTGTCCGCTGGCGGAAACGCTCAAGGACGGGAAAGCGCGTCATGCAGAGGTTGCGCTGCGGCACAAGGATGGGCATAGAGTGCCCGTGTCGGTCCAAGTGTCGCCCGTTGTCGATCGCTCAGGCACCTTGATCGGCGCCGTCGAGGTGTTTAGCCTCGCGGTGACCAAGGCGCTGGCGTAGCAGCAACTCGGAGCCGGCTTCGCGGCTCCGCAGAAATCGCTCCGCCCAAGCCATTAGCCGTCCGCACTTCAAACTTGGCCGCACGCCGGACTCACCGCGCAATGTCCCATAGAATGTTCATGGTCATCGGGTAGAGAAGGGGAAGCGGAATGTTTCTTGGAATCGATTGCGGAACGCAGGGCACAAAGGCCCTGGTGATGGACGCTACCGGCGCGGTGCTGGGCCGCGGCTACAGGAAACATGCGCTGATCGAACGATCCACCGGCGCGAGGGAGCAAGAGCCCTCCTGGTGGGTGGAAGCGCTTCGATCCTCCGTGAAGGAGGCGCTGGCGGCTTCCGGCCGTTCCGATGTTTTGGCTCTGGGCGTGAGCGGCCAGCAGCACGGGATGGTGCTGCTGGACGAGAACAAGCAGGTCATCCGGCCTGCCAAGCTCTGGAACGATACGGAGACCGCGCCGCAGAACGATGCGATCCTGCGCAGATTCGGGGGCAAGCAGGCCTTTTGGGAACGCTTCGGCATCGTACCCCTTACCGGCTATACGGTCTCAAAGCTGCTCTGGGTGAAGGAGAACGAGCCGGAAAAGTTTGCCCGCATCCGCCACATCCTGCTGCCCCATGAGTACCTGAACTTCTGGCTCACTGGCCAGATGCGGGCAGAGGCGGGAGACGCATCCGGTACCGGATACTTCAATCCAGTCCGCCGGGAGTGGCAGCGTGAAGTGCTCGACGCCATCGACGAGGGGGCGGGCATTCTTTCCGCTGCTTTACCCGCGCTTGTCCATGCGGACGATTGCGTTGGGGAGGTTCTTCCAGAGGTCGCCGCCGACCTGGGTCTGCCGCGCTCGTGCCTGGTCAGCGCAGGCGGAGGCGACAACATGATGGGCGCCATCGGCACGGGAAATGTGCGCGAAGGCGTCGTCACCCTGAGCCTGGGAACCTCGTCTACGGTCTATTCCTATAGCGAGACGCCCGTTCAGGACCCCTCCGGCAATGTTGCCCCATTCTGCTCCTCCTCCGGCGGCTGGCTGCCTCTGGTCTGCACGATGAACGCAACCAACGTGGTGACCGCTACGGCGATCCTGTTGGGCAAATCCGTGGAGGAGATTGACGGAGCCCTGTCGCGTATTCCAGCCGGAGCGGATGGGCTGGTGTTTCTTCCCTTCCTGAACGGCGAGCGGACGCCCGATCTGCCCACTGCGCAGGGAACAATTCTGGGACTTACATCGACCAACTTCACGCCGGACCATCTACTCCGTGCCGCCGTGGAGGGGGTGAGCTTCGGCATTCTCAACGGCCTCGACCGGATACTGCAGGGCCGGGAGGCAACCGTGGTGCAGGTCATCGGCGGGGGCGCCCGCTCGCGCGGGTGGAGGCAGCTCCTGGCCGATGCAACCGGCGCAACCATCCAGGCGCCGACGGAGGAGGAATCCGGCTGCCTGGGCGCGGCTATACAGGCCGTGGTTGCCTGGGCCAAGGCAGATGGAAACCCGCTCACCTTTGCAGAGGTGGCCGTAGGCGCGGCGCAGATTCGAGAGGACGCTACCTGCGTCCCGCGACCGGAGTTGAGAGTCCCGTACCAGCGCGCGCGCGCGGCCTACCAGCGGCACCTGGAAGCTTTGTACCCCGAAGTCCGGCAGGGCTAACCGGTCAGTTTCAGCGCCTACGAGGACGGTTCGAATCCCCTCGATTCGCGATACCATCGAATGAGCATGGTGTTTGTCAGTGCAAATCCGGTGTCTACCTCCCGTGCGGCGTTTGTGCGCCGTAGTCAGCACTAGCTGCGCCTAATCGGCCGCTGTCGCTTCGCGCGAGAGCCGTTCGGCCCCGAACGAAATGCGGGGATTCTTCACTCCGTTCAGAATGACAATTCAAGATTGACGCAGCGGACTGAAAATGTTTCGCGGCGATCGCCAGAGGAGAAGTCCCATGTTTGACCGTTTAGACCAGTTGGAAGAGCGTTACCAGGAGCTTGGCCGCCAGCTCTCCGATCCGGCGATTGTGAACGACCAGGAGAACTATCGCAAGGTATCGAAGGCGTATCGCGACATGGAGCCGACGGTGGAGAAGTTCCGTGAGTATCGCAAGATTAAGGACGGGATCGCCGAGGCGAAGGCGATATTGACGGACACGGACCCGGACGTGCGCGAGATGGCGCAGGCGGAGCTGGACTCGCTGGAGCCGCAGGTGGCGCCGGTGGAAGAGGCACTGAAGGTGCTGCTGCTGCCCAAGGATCCGAACGACGAGAAGAACGTGATTCTGGAGCTGCGCGCGGGCACGGGCGGCGATGAGGCGGCGCTATTTGTGGCCGAGGTCTTCCGCATGTACATGCGGTTTGCGGAGCAGCACCGATGGAAGGTGGAGCTGCTGTCGCAGACGGAATCGGGGATTGGGCACGGGCTGAAGGACGTGACGGCGATCATTGAGGGCAACAATGTGTACTCGCAACTCAAGTACGAGTCCGGTGTGCACCGGGTGCAGCGGGTGCCGGAGACGGAGACCCAGGGGCGGGTGCATACCTCGGCCATTACGGTGGCGGTGCTGCCGGAGGCGGAAGAGGTGGACATCAAGATCGAGGCCAAGGATCTGCGGATCGACACGTTCTGCTCGTCGGGTCCGGGCGGCCAGTCCGTGAATACGACATATTC
>Ga0181516_10002755_pt1 | contig 12203 bp, 12 predicted proteins | sample PEATcosm2014_Bin_25_FD_121104 | JGI IMG/M metagenome (GOLD analysis project Ga0181516, IMG submission 121104) | Peatland microbial communities from MTU Mesocosm Facility, Houghton, MI, USA - PEATcosm2014_Bin01_10_metaG | ecosystem: Environmental > Terrestrial > Soil > Wetlands > Peat | place...
ACTTCTTGCGAAAACCATGTTATTCGAAAATTGTTTCCGTGCACACACAGTTTCCTGTAGACTTCTTTCGATTTCCCGCCTCCATAACTCACGTGTTCGAGGTTTATCCATGCTGACCCGTACACCAACTCGACTGACTCATCATTCAAGTCTGTTTGCGGACGATTTTCACAGCCTAGGGCTTCGCGACCTGCTCGATGCTCGCGACCAGTTTCATGTTCACCTGGCACATAAGGCGAATGTGTTTGCTACCGCGGTAGGCCGCTACCTGATCCGGGATGACGACCCGGATGCGAAGGATGGGCCGAAGCATGGCTCGCGGTATCGGCGCACCCGCCGGTCAGCGCCGAGGAAGCTATCGAACTCGAGTGCGAGGGACTGGTCCTGGCCTTGTCTGCTGGTGTTCGTGTCGCGGTGGCAGACACTGGCGCAGTTGGCGGCGCATCCCGAGAACGTGATTCCATCGGCGGTATACCTGCCGGATGGGCGGATTGTGCCGATCTGCGTGGTGGAAGTCGAGACGACCGCAGCGCCGGAGCGGACGGTGAATGCGGCGATGCTGATGGAGAGCCGCCTGACGACGGGTTCGGCGCTGTATGTAGATGCGCAAGGGACACGACGCATGGGTACAGCGTGCTGCTTGGTGAGCGACGGCAGCGATTTCTACGTACTGACAAATACGCACCTGGCTGGACAGACGGGACGCCCGGTCAACGCCCTTCTGCGCGGTGTGCCGCGGCTGGTGGGATCGACGCACGGCACGCGGAACCTGACCGAGAAGACGTTCTCCGAGGTATATCCGGAGCTGCCGGGGCGGGATGCGGTAGTGAACATCGATGCGGCGCTCGTACGGCTGGAGGACTCGTCGAATTGGAAGCCGTTGGCAGCCGGGACAATGGGCGCGGTGGCGGACTTCAGCGCGCAGACTGCCTCGCTGTCGTGGATCGGGCAGCCGGTGGTGGGTCAGGGCGCGGCCAGCGGGCGGATGGAAGGACAGATCAAGGCTCTGTTCTATCGCTACAAATCGATCGGGGGACGCGATTATGTGGCGGACATCCTGATCGCTTCGCGGGACGGTGGCAAGCCACTCGTGACGCAGCCGGGAGACTCGGGTGCTCTGTGGTGTCTTGATGGTGTACTCGAGAAGAACACGTTGTCTCCATTGGCGATCGAGTGGGGCGGGCAGCGGGTGGGGTCAGGCGGGAGCGGTTACCTGCAACTGGCGCTGGCGACATCGATGGCGGTGACGCTTCGGGAGATGAGCCTGGACATCATCACCGATCCGTCGGTGGAACGGACGCAGTACTGGGGACCCGTGGGCCACTTCAAGATCGGTCAGCAGGCCTGCTTCTTGGTAAAGGATCGGACGCTGCAGACCTTCTTCACCAACAACATCAATCTGATCAGCTTCAGCGATGACAAGACGCTGCAGACGGCGACCCATCTGCAAGCGGCGAAGGGATTCGTGCCGCTAAGCGACGTGCCCGACGTGGTGTGGAAGACAAACATCAACCGAGGCAAGCCGGCAGTGGCGCGAGCGCAGGAGAACTGGAACCACTATGCGGACATTGATCTGCCCGGCGGGGACGGCAAGACACTCACCGAGATGTACACAAAGGACCCGGGAAGCCTCGAGCCCGGTGAGTGGCTGAAGTTCTACGACGATGCTCCGCTGCCCTCGGCCGCGAAGAAGCAGACGGGCAAGAACAACCTGGGAGCGCTGCCCTTCCGGGTCTGGCAGATCTTTGCCGAGATGCTCGAGTATGCGACGACGGACCTTGAACGCTTTCTGACGGCGGCGGGCGTGCTGGCGCACTACGTCGGCGACGCGTGCCAGCCGCTCCATTCGTCGCAGCACTCGGACGGGCTCAATGGCGCGAGCACGGGCGTGCACAGCACATACGAAGACAACATGGTCGATGCAAAGGCAACGGAGATTGCCGCTGGGCTGGACGCCGCATTTAAATCACTGGACTACACCCCGCGCACGGTGCGCAGCCCTCGCGATGCGGCCATGGCGGTGATGGACCTGATGTTGTTCGCACAGAAGACGCTGCCGCCGGAGACGATCTGCGAGACGTACAACAAGGCGCATCCGAACGCGAAGAGCGCCACCAAAAATGCGGCGGTGATCGACGCGCTGTGGGACGCGTGCGGGGAGCAGACAATCGAGGTAATCGCTGCGGGGGCGGTCACGCTGGGTGCACTGTGGCAGGCTGCGTGGACGATCTCAGACGCTGAGACCTCGTCACTTCCGGCGGCGCGTTTCACGGACCAGCAGGCGATCATCAAGATCTATGAAGACAAGGGATTTCTTACGTCGCTGCACTTGAATTACTTGGGGTTGAAGGATCTTCCTGGATCGGATGCACCGGAAAATCCTCCTTCGCCTCCAGCACAAAAGACCGCGGCGAAAAAGGGAACAAAAAAGGCTGCTAAGAAAATTGCCAAGAAGGGTGCGAAAAAGCCTGTGAAGAAAGCCGCGAAGAAGACGGCGAAGAAATCGGCAGCAAAGAAGTCAGCCGCGAAATAGTCCGTCGCGCGAACAGCGTCTCTGCGGATAACTCCTCCGAGGCCGGAGTTGCGCGCACCGAAGAAGGTAGCAAGAAAAGCAGTGAAAAAGACAGCCAAAAAATCTGCCGCGCCTGCTACGGCTCCAGGTCGGGTGGTCAATGGGAAACCAGTGAAACAGCCGCAATCGCTCAGCGACGTCGCAACGGCAGCGGGCATGTACCTCTACATCGGCGATGCCTAGTCGCAGCGGTATTTCATCCCCGACGATTTGCATTATCAGGATCGCGAACTATTCGGCTGAGTTCTGCTGGACCAGCCATTTCGATTCGGCGGTGACGCAAACTTAGGGCGGGTCGGCGAAATTAAGTTAGTTGTGGCAGCTAACCATTCTTCAGGCCGTTAGAGCCCGGACGGGACAGCGTCCTTGAGACAAAGAGAGACGGAGAGAGCGATGCTTAACTTAACCGAAATTAGTGCAGTAGTGGCCGCAACAAAAGGGGCCGTCGACATTTTCGACAAGGTCGCAGGCCAGATTAGGTCGGTGCTAACCAATCGGCCAAAGGAAGCTGAAGGGGAAGACGATCGATGGCGCTTCAAGATCCGCACCGAGGGAACGAACCTTGTCGTCAAGCAGCAAGATCGAGTGGTCCAAACCGTGACAGCCGAACAGTTGTCGAACGTATTGAATCCGAGTGATCTCGATTTGGTGCGTACTTACGAAGTCAGTATGAACAGGTACTTCAATCGCTGGAAGGCCCTATACGCAAAGAAGGACGCATCACAAGATCCGCTCGTTAATGTGATCACTGAGGAGCAGTTGACTGAACAGATCGTAAAGATGAGATCTGAATTGTTAGGGATTTTGGCGTTCTTGGAGAAGTGTGGTGTTCACCTTGATGACCACTACATGAATATTCGCTACTTGGTAGAGGAAGCAAAGACAGCCTAGAATGTTCTCCTGAATCATGCTTTGGCGTGGAGTTGTCTAGGCCGGCTAGATCAGGGTGACGATTCTCAATTGGCTAATGATTGAACGAGCATTCGCCTTTGCGATCGCTTTCGCCGCCGCTCTTGTTACGTGCAGGCTCGCGGCCTAGCTGCCTAGGAGAACAGTCTGTGGCGTCAGAGCAGATCGAGGATCGTCACGTCGGATACCTTGACGCCGGTTTCCGCTCGTTCGACGTGGTCGAGCAACGCGCTCTCGAGGAGATTCGGTTGTTTAAACTCATCCTTTTCGAACTTGATGTTGAGCATCGCTGCAACCAAGAGAGAAGCTTCTTCCTCCGCTAGATATGTAAACGGATCAAGTTCAAGAATATCGATTCCTTCCGCTCGATTGATCGGCAGTTCCTCGTAGGTACTGACCGGAAGTTTGTATTGAATCCTGCACTGGGAGAACGCGGTAAAGGGGACTTCGATTTCACCGTTCCCGTAATATTCCGTAAGATCGATTTGGAACTCAAATTCGCCAGTATCTCCCACCGAGACTACTTGGCCTAAATGATCTCCTGTCGGCACATCATTGTCATGGAATGAAGAGCCCTTCAATGCAAGCTTGGTGTTGTCGCGCACTTGGTCAATCCAAGCATCGGCGTTCAGTTTTAGAAGGCTTACCGCGCGGGTGCTGTTTTCAGCTACATTGTCCTCGTCTAGCTCTTTCAGCGCTCCTTGGCAGGGCTCAGACTGGATGAACTGAGGGAGGGTCTCGTACACAAAAATCCCGTTTACCGATTCTGCGCAGGACCTCAATCTTTTATCAGCAACCACGACGTGCAGTGGCTGACACGTTTGGGAGATGTCCATGACAGTCTGCCAAATTAAGGCGTCCGGAATATCCGCACGGTTCTTTGCTTTTGAAAAGGGCGGATGTCCGCCAAAATATGCTTCCGTAAGCCGAGCCAAGTGGTCGGGTTTCGTGGAATACTCCACGGCACTACAAACCGAAAGCCATTCGTTGAAGGAATTCCCGTGGTGTTTTCTGACCGCATCTTTGAGCTCTGCAATCCGGTTCTGGAGGTCCTTCGAACATGTGAGGACTTCCTCCATATACGCAACATCTTTAAGGCCCCTTGCGGCGCTCGATAGCGTGGCCAGTCCGGCTTGTGCATCTTCTTCTAGCTGCGATAGCACCTCACGCTTGACCCATTCAGGAAGGTGAAGCGTCACTTTTTTAGCCTGAAGTAATCTCGTCAGAGCCATGAAAGCGGGAGACTGGCGATTGCGGTCTTTGCGGAAGATCGAAGTGTCTAAGACCAGATCAATCACTTGGAACCTTTCCTAAGAGCCGCAAGCGACTAGCGCCCTCCGGCTGGTCGCAAGAGGCATAACACACTTGTTCCCAGCGCAAGTGGTCGGCATTCGATTAACCACCGACGGAAGGATGTGGTGGAGCTTAGGAATACCTCGTCGGAGCCGGCTTCGCCGCCCAAGGCTTTGTCGATCAAAGGCCGAAACGATTCGTCAATCTTGGCATTCTTTGCGGGCCTGATTTTGCCTTTGCCCCAGATCACGCGCGAATCCTGACAGGCGAACACCGAGACTCCATACAATTCAGAAAATCTGAGACCAGTGGCTGCAACTGAAGTGCGAAACTGGCGTGCCAAATCCAGAATTCGTTGAGTTGACACTTCTCCGAGTGCATATTCAACAAAACGCTCCTTGGGCATCAAGACCTCCACTGCGAACATGTCGCACAGCCGCTCCAGTTCTTTTCCAAATCGAGGGACATGTGTTCCCGTCCGTTCAAGAACAGCGTGACCCAACTCATGAGCGATCGTGAATCTTCTGCGCTCTACCGAAAGGTAGTTGGAATAGAACACCCGCAGACCATCTCCGTCTTTTCTCAGTTCGCCGGAACCAGCGAGGTCGGCAGATTCAAAACCTGTTATTCCCAGTTTTGTCCCGATCGAATCTAAGTCCGTTGGGGGACATGCGACGTCCTGCAGGTACTGCTTGGCCACGATCTCAATGGCCTCTTCCACGGTTCTCGATCCCGCAGCCAGCTTGAGGACACGCTGCGCCGCGGCACTTCGCCACACCTTCTTACGATTTTGAGATTTGCTTTGCTGCAATCGAGAACTCCGGCGCGCTACCATTCAGGATAATCGAGAGCGCATTTCTTATGCGCCTCTTTTATGTATTGCTGTACTTGAACAGGCGAGGGGCGGGATCGACGAGCCAGCGCCTTGGACCCTTCTAACCGTTCGGCGTACATTTGATAGGCACTGAGACGGACAAGAAAACGCGGCTCAACGTTGAACAGTTGCAAGGTGCCCGCGTCAATCTTTCCGCCGAGTTCCATCCATGCCCATTCCATCTTCGCAGCCTCATCATGCTCGTCGAGCGATCCCCAAACCTCCGCAGATCTGCGATAGTCCGAAAGAGCGCCTGGCTCGCGGTTGATCCTGATGCGATTTAGAGCGCGCTTGGACAGCGCGCGCGCAAGAATCTCTGAGTGCTCTCGACTTTCCTTTGAATGTTGGTCAATCACTTCGGAGTACCGCCTGTCAGCTTGTTCGCGCGATCCCCAAAGGACCTCATAGTCGCCGGTTAGGATGAGAAGGTCGAAGTACTCCTTTGTAGAGGAAGGGGGCAAGATACCATAGGCGCGCTTGAGAGCCGCTTCGGTTTCACTTTGCATTCGTGCCGTCAGATAGGTCCGTGCGAGAAGGCTACAGCAATCTCCAACTTGCAGGTGCGTCGATCCGAATTCACCGGAGCCCGAAAACATCCGGATCGCCTCGAGAATCTTTTCAGAGCTTGACCGTATCAACTCTGACTTGCGTTCGTTACTTGTTTCAGGTTGCTCGGCCTCAACCCGATCCAAACGGCCGATACACTTTTTTGCGAATGCAGTGTTGCGATCCCAGCCGATCTTCTCTCCGAGTTCCAAGCTCTTTTCGGCCCACACGCGCGCTTCTTGCAGCCTTCCCGTGCGTTGTAAAACCCAGGAACGTCCGCAGAGCATTGCCTGTGCGCGTGCATACGCACGCTGTTCTTTGTCTCCTCCGTCATTCTGTTGCCCGGCGTCGATGCAGAGATCCGAAATTTCCAAGAGCAGGTGCTTGTCACCCAAGTTCTTGACAATGTGCTCCGCGGACTGAAAAAGGCGAAGCGCTAACCCCGGGCAGTCGGGCAAGAAGAGCCGTGCCAGTTTGATCGAGTTTCCAAGTTGCTCTTCGGCCCTCCTGTCCGTTTGATGAGAAGACAAGAAATCCAGCAAGCTCTCGAATCCCCGGCGCAACAAGCCGGATCGATCTCGAACAGGAACTTGAAACGGAAGTGGGGGAATTCTCCAAATCCCTTCGTCAACCGACACCCAATCCAACTCGGAAAGCATCGTTCTGATTTGCTCTGCAGAAGCATTCACCGCCGAAGAAACCACTTCTTGAGGAAGCCCCGAAGGCAACTCCTGCAGCAGCGCGAGTGCTGAAACCGCTGGTTCCGGTAACCCGGTAAGTTCTACCCGAGCCGGACGGGTTAAGGTCATGCCCGCTTGTTCGATCAATTGAACAAGTTCGCTCGCTTCGTACTGCTGTCTGGACTCAGCACCCTCGGAAAATCGCTTGAAAAGGAAGTCTACGAGTCGAGAGGGTTGCGCAGGAAAAAGACTTCGAGAGCAGACTCCGAGTTCCCGCTTTAACGCCATCTCTGGAAGACCCTCGAACACCAAACGAGGCAAGCGGTGTCTGTAATTCGGCCCAAGTTCTTTCAAGATCAGAGCCGCGTTAGGAATCGCTTCACGCGCGACTAGTTCATCAAATTTTGAATGATCTTGGCCACACTCAATCGCAATTCCGTGCAAGCGAATTGCCGCCGCGAGAAGCGGAGTATTACAGCGGCCATAGACCAGTGTGAGGCTCCCATCGAGGTCATTGGTCTCCCCCGCTCGCTGCAAAAACTCAGTCAAGTCGTCCTTAGAGAGATTGGCCTTCGCTTCGCTTGCAATGAGTGGCGGGTCAGTCCGGACATCCCACCGCGTAACAGCGCCTGAATGCACGATCCGAGGCTCAATTCCAATCGAGAAGGATTTCAACGGTTCATACAGGTGTTGCCAGATCACGTAAAGCGACTGGAGAACCGCGTACTCGAGCTGATAATCGCTCCCTCGAAACATACCGGGTCCACCGCTGCCAGCGGATGCGATACGTGCCGTGACGGGTTTTGCCTTTTGGGCCATCGGAGGAGATTCCCCTCCAAATTTCCTAACTCCTCATTATCGCAGACGGTTGATTTCTTGGGGTTTTGCTGCATTCGACACGCAAGAGCAGCCCCGAAGTCCCATTTCTGCCTAGCGGTCGAACTGGAGCGGGGTAATATTCGTCGATTGCATGTTTTGAGCCGTTTGCCGAAGGGATCGAACCTATTGATTCCATGGACGCTGTGCGCCAAGTGCAATCCTTAGGTCGTTTCCTCGAGTCGAGAGAATTTGGAATTTCGCAGCCGTGCGGCCTGGAACCAGTCGGGTCTTTGCCCGGGCAGCCGGTAGTCCGCCCCTGTGGTGGCTGAGCTCCGCGAAATGAACCGACGAACCCATTACACGGGAATTCGCTTGTCGCCTTGTACCCTTTTCGGGTACGATTGACCCCGAAATGGGTACAGCGACCATCCTTTCCGAGACGCTCTTCGGCCGAACGCGCGGTGCTGTGCTTGCCGTGCTCTACGGGCATATAGGGGAGTCGTTCTATCTGCGGCAACTTTCCCGACGAACGGGAATCTCTCTTGGACCGGTCCAGCGTGAGATTCGGCAGCTTGTGGATGCCGGTCTGGTGGCGCGAGAGACACTTGGAACCCATACGCTCTATAGTGCCAATCAAGCCAGTCCGGTCTTTCAAGAGATGCGGAGCCTGGTCGCGAAAACCGTCGGCGTTCACGACGCGCTCCTCGAAGCGCTCACTCCTCTGAAGAGAAATATCAATGTCGCTTTTGTCTACGGTTCTGTAGCTCGTTCTCGAGAAACGGGCCACAGCGATATCGATCTGATGATTGTAGGCAGAGTCGCGTTTGGCGACGTAGTCGAGAGTCTAGCCGATGCCCAGAAAATGCTGAACCGGGAGATCAACCCTACCGTATTCTCAGTGCGGGAGTTCGCGAGCAAGACTCGGGGGAATTTCCTGAAGACGGTTCTCTCGGAAAAGAAGCTGTTCCTAATTGGAGATGAAAATGTCCTTAGAGAACTGGGCCATTAATCGATGGCTTGAGAAGCTGGGGTCTGATCGAGAGGAGATCGAGCGTCTCCTCGCGAATGCGGATGGGCATCTGGACGACTATCAAAAGGCGGTCGCGAGTGAGATGTCCGCTGATGCGCAACTGAGTCTTGCCTACGACGCGATTCGCGCTTCCGCGACGGCCGCATTACGCGCGACCGGATACCGTGTCGTTCGAGGCGGAGGCGAGCACTACCGCACAATCGAGGCCCTGGAGTTCTCGATCGATCCGGAGAGGAAGCTCATCCCCAGGCTCGATGCCTTACGGCGAAAGCGAAATACCGGAGCCTACGACGACTATGGGCTTGTGGCTCAAGGAGAGGCTGATCTCGCAGGCGAATTAGCGGCCGAAGTCCGCAAAGACGTCGAGGCCTGGATCCGCAAGAACCACGCCGACAAGATCTGACCGCACGAGGACCCTCATGAACGCCGGCCCTTCGTTCCCATAGCCCTTGTGAAGGGGAACGGACGACGTCGAGCGGTCGTGGGGACGCCGACGTACAGTGCCCATGGCCGACCACTCAGATCCGAGCCCAATGCCGGCGTTCACGAGATTTCCGGGACTTGGGGCTCGTTTTCCATGTCCAGGAAGCCGATGTCGGACTTCACCGCCTTTTTCACCGCAAGAATGACCCGGTAAGCCAGTTCGACCGGCATCGTTTGGTGGATCCGGGAACGAATGTCCTCTCCCGCTTCGCCCCGCACGGCTGCCAGTCGCTTGAACCCTTCAATCTGACTGCGAATGATACTCGCGACAGCGATGCCATCCTTTGTGTCATTGGCCAGAAGCGACGCCAGGTGCGCAGCACGATTAGTAAACAAGGGATGCGTAGGATCGTTTGGTCCTACGAAGGCTTCGATGAAAGCCATTGGAGCGAAGAAGAAGAGCACGCTCGACATTAAGGGGAGCCGGAGATCTTCCCGGAATCCGAAAAGCGCGTAACGGTCCGCCTCGAACTCCCTCTGCTGGTAATTGTTTATATCCTCCTTGACGGCGGTAGTAACGTAGTTCCGCTCCGATAGCGCTCCTGACATTCCGGTGTGGCCAAGTGCAAGATGCCCAACCTCGTGCGCTAATACGAAAGCGATCGCTGCCTCGTAGCCCAACTTGGTGTTTTGAAGTGAATTGGGCCCCAGAATATCGCCGAGCGCAATCAACGGCTGACCGGTCCGCATGAATTCATAAAGGAGCGAGAATGCTGCCAGCGAAAAAGAGGCGCTCTCTTTTTCCTTCCATCCGTCGATGTTCACATACTTATCAGCACGGAGGATGTTCAGAAGGTTCAGCGCCGTGATGAGGTGCGCGTAAAACAGCACGACCTGTTGGATACCTTCGAACAGGATGATTTGCCGGACACCTTCTTCCTCACGAGCGAAGGCATTGATCAATGGAACATCGACTCCGAAGAGCTCGGCACGCTGGAACTCGCTTGATATATCCGGCTCCCAGCGATCTTGAAAGTTGTTCGCGGTCCGCTTGAGGAACCGTGAATGATCGCTGTCGAGCGTTGCAACCACACCTTGCCGATCAATGAATGCGATGTACGTTTCAATGACAGGCCGTTCCGTGGGCGCTGCGGCAGGGAGTGTGCCTCGAATCAAACCGATGAGTTCACTGCTGTTGATCGACATGTCGGAGGGCGGCCTCCACGCTCGCGCGGATGGCTTCGAGATCGTCCGATTCGATCTCGACCTCGACCGGGTTACCGTGGTCGGACAGGACCAGCTTCACCCGGCTCGGTTTGGAGAGATTCAAGGTCGTGATTTGAGATGCAGCAGCATTGTTCTTCGCTTCCCAAATCCAGCTCGCGATCAGGTTTCCCACCACACCGAGCGGCAGGTTGATGACGCCGATGTCGACCAGCAGCTGCCACCAACTGCCGACCGCGCCGGGGACGTAACTCGGGCTGCCAACTGTTGGACTTAAGGCAGCGTCAATTGTCCCCGGCAAGGATCGGATGAGAAGTTCGTTGTCCGAAAGAACATGAATTTTCACGACGCCAGTATAAGCGAATTGCTTCGACGTTTGTTCCATCTGAATGCGATCTCCGCATCCAGATCCGCGCCGACTGATCCAGTTTCTGACCCCTGCCTCATGGAACACCTTCGATCCATCGTTTCAGAGCTTTTGGGGGCGAGGTCTTGAAATGGCTCTCCCAACTTCGGATGCGCTCGGATTCAAGTGTTCCGGTACTTAGATCCGAATTGAGCCACCAGATATCCGTGTGCCTACCACAAAGGGAGTCGGTCTGTTTTGCGAGCCATACGGATGCCCCTACGGCAATCTGAACGTGGCGCAAGCTTTGCAGGCAATCTCCAATTTGGGCCAGAAATGTGTGTGCTGCCTCATCCCCACTCCCGATACAGCAAAAGGTGGAGCCACTGATATCATCGACTTTCGTATCGCAGATACCCAATAGCCTTGGCGATTCAATGGTGCGGGACACGATTGCGCACAGGATTTGAACGTTGTTCTGCGAGTCCTCACATGGCCTTGCCATCCGTTTTTGAATCACTTCGACCGGATCTTGATCGAAGTCGACATCAAGCAATGCGCGGAAAAGTTCGATCTTGCGCATGTACCCAAGGCTCACATCGCGTGCAGCCATTCCGATCAGGGCTTTTCCATTCGGGAAAGGAAAAAACAAAAGCTTAGTTCCTTCCAAAGTCTCGTCTGTAGAAGTGATCTGCCCATCTGCACCGAATAGGATTGTTCCGTCTGCTGTACGGCATGCAACGATGACCGTCATGACTGCCTCTCCGCTGACGTGATCATCTTACGATGCGCACAGGCGTATTTGATTGCCGCCGAGATAACCGCTAGTCGCGCCTCCATCCCCTGTTTATGTCGACTACATTTCCCTCGGGTGGATCATCAATACCGAAGTCTGAATATGCCTTTGGCTTTACAGTCAACGTAATTGGGACCGGGACTCCGTCGTGAGACTTGGAATGCACGAGCGCAACCGCCCCGTCCTTCAAAGATATCTTCGTTGCGAATGTCCATGGGCCCCAGGATATTCGCAGTTCGTGAATTCTTGTTGAGTTTTCCGGGCACGCTGCGATGCGAAACCAAACTTGCCCTTTGTGATTGGCCGGGTAAATCCAAACCCAACGCGAGCGATAGTCTCGATTAAGGTTCTTGAGCAATTCAGCCGTGATAACACTCGGACCGGACCTCCATTCCATGAAGCGCTTTGAAGACAACAGTGGATAGCGCTGCTTGAAGAGTCCGGGATCGATTGCCAGAATTGCAAGAATCAACGTTGCGTTCTCCGCAATCTCGCGGTCAATCGCGCTATACAGCTCGGTCTCCGGAAAATTGCGTTGATAGAATGCGGGAGTGAAGAACGGAATGAAAAAGCGAGACTTAATCAGCCCTTCGTTTACCTTTCGGGTAATGGAGTCCCCCCATCGGATTTCCGCCTCGTCGAGCCAATAGGTAATCGCATTCATCCGTAACTGCTCCGCGAGAGGCCGGAC
>Ga0181516_10002756_pt1 | contig 12203 bp, 11 predicted proteins | sample PEATcosm2014_Bin_25_FD_121104 | JGI IMG/M metagenome (GOLD analysis project Ga0181516, IMG submission 121104) | Peatland microbial communities from MTU Mesocosm Facility, Houghton, MI, USA - PEATcosm2014_Bin01_10_metaG | ecosystem: Environmental > Terrestrial > Soil > Wetlands > Peat | place...
AGTTATTTTCAAAATACGGGTGGGGGGGGTACTTGAAAACTGTATCCCTGCGGACAGTCTTGCGTCCAGTCCCTGAGTCCCTTAAGACCTCAGCCCTCGTCTCCGAGCCGCGGCGCAAACCGGGAGCCGAACCACAGGATGATCGCGGAGAAAACAAGAGAAACAAGCGTTGCGCCAAGGCCAATGCTGAGACTCTTCGCGTGGTCGGAGATGGCGCCAATAATCTGCGGAGAGAAGGTATCGCCGAAAAAGTGAATAAAGAAAAGGTTGAGACTGATAGCGGTTGCGCGCACCGGAGCTGAGACCGAATTCACGATGGCGGTATTCAGCGGGCCGGTGTTAAGGAAGAGGAAGAACTCGGCGGCAAACAGGGCGGGAACGGCGGTCGCGCGAGGGCCAAAAAATACCAGCGCGCCAAAGGGAATGGTCAGTACCACGCTCCAAAACGAGAGCAGGTAGAGAGCGCGATGGTTTGTGCGCAGCCAGCGCTGCGCAATCCATCCCCCAATCATGGTGCCCGCGATGCCATCGACAACCGTGATAACGCCGACGATCTGGCTCGATGAAGACACGGAAAGGCTACCGTTGCGGCGAAGAAACTCAGCGATCCAGTTAGAGATTCCGCCCATGGCAAAAGTCAGAGTGGCCAGCCCGAATGTGGACGTAAGAAAGGCGGGGTTCCGAAAAAGCCCCAGAAACGTGGCGCGATCGGGAGCTGCCTTTATATGATCGCTCGCGCCGCGTTCCGGCTCGCGGCCCAGCCAGCCATAAAGCGCGGCAACAACAAGCCCCGGAATAGCGCAATAAAAAAACGGCGCGCGCCAGCCCCACAACGACCCCAGTTCTCCGCCCGCCAGAACGCCGAGCGCCGCACCAACGGGTATGGCCAGATAAAAAATGGAAAGAATGCGGTTCCGGTCCCGCTCGGGATAAAAGTCGGAGAGCACCGCTGGGGCAAAAATCGTGAAAGTGGCCTCGCCGACGCCAACTAAAGCGTGACGGATATAGAGGGTCCTGTAATCGTGAACCCACGCCGTGCCAAGCGTTGCAACGCTCCACAGAACCGCCCCAATAATGATCAGAGGCTTACGGCGAAAGTGATCTCCAAGCCAGCCCGTCAGCGGCGCTGCGCACATGTAGAAGACGAACATTGCCGTAGTCAGAGCGCCCATCTGCTGGTCTGTTGAGTGAAACTCACGCTGGATGAGCGACACCTCGCCCGGCAGAATGTAGCGATCGATAAAGTTGAGCAGATTTAGAGCAATGAGCAGCAGCAGAGTGCCCGTGGCCGGGTTCAGGCGCGAGAGCCGGGGATGTGCGCTGGCTGCCAACAAGGGAGAGCATATATACGCTCCACGGCCCGCGTCTATCTCGTTCTTGGAAATGCTCGATACGAGACCATCAAATCGGGTATTCTAGGTCCATCGCCCCAGCGCGCTTCCCCGGTAAGTTCGCGCGAGCTGGCCGCATCAAAGATGCTGAACCCCGATGCATAAGCTCCCCATCAAGGTTTGCTTCACCGCAGTCGTTACCGTCGCATTGGTTTTGATCTCTCATTCGGCGAGCGCTGCGGACGACACGGCCCGCTTTGTGGGACAGTGGAAGACCACCACCCCAATGAATGGCCAGATGGTAACCGTGGTTTCAGTGCACGATGCCAGCAACTATACGAATTACGTTCTTACTCCAAATGGTTTCGTCCCTGCGGTGACGGGAACATTTATCGCGAAAGATGGCAAATACCTTGCTACCTCTCCCACCGGCAACCTGACCGGAGGGTACCGTTTCCTCAGCAACGATTCGGTCATCCTCACCAATGCGGCGGGTCAACCGTTCACCTGGGTACGCGACAACACATCACTACCCGGAGTTACTCCACCACCCGCGGAGCCGCCCGTTGTCTTGCCATCTGCGCCGCCAACACTTCCCGACACCAACGCGGCTGGCCGCACGACGCACAATCGCGGCTTCGACGATGACGCTCCGGCCGCGCCAAGCGACCTTCCCCCCGGAAGTTCCTACGCTCTCGTCATTGGGATAGACGACTACACCTCGCCCCTTCCCAAGCTCAAGACCGCGGTCAACGACGCCAAGTCGATGGCAGACCTGCTGAGCCGCCAATATGGCTTCCAGGTCACCAGCCTGCTCAATCAGGACGCCACCCGCGACAACATATTCAAAGCCATCACCCACTTCCGCAAGAGCCTGGCCGAAAACGACGATTTCCTTATCTACTATGCAGGACACGGCTCTTACGATCGCGATACGCAAAAGGGCTATTGGCTGCCCGTCGATGCCGACCCCGACCCCCTCGTCACATCTCGCAACATCTCTTCCGACGACCTGATCACCGAGGTGCGTGGCCTCGCCGCACGGCATGTCATCATCATCTCCGACAGTTGCTTCTCCGGCGACCTGTCGCGCGCGGCCGGCGACTTTTCACCCTCGGACGGAAACCAGGCCTACATTCACCGTATGGAACGCGCACCATCGCGGACGCTGATGGCCAGCGGCAGTGACGAGCCGGTCTCCGACGCCGGCTCCCAGGGCCACTCCGTTTTTGCCGACCTGCTGCTCCACGCCCTGCAATCCCAGAGCGAGAAATCCTTCACGGCCGAAGACCTCTTCGTCTCCATCCGCAAGTCGGTCCTGAGCCGTTCCAGCCAAAGCCCGCAATACACTGCGCTGCGTGACACAATGCGGTCGTCCGCAAACCCGGCATCCCACGCCTCGGGCAGCCTCGACAACGGCGACTTCGTCTTCAACCGCAACGCGGCTGCCGAGCCAACCTCCGACAGACACTGACGGAGTTCTCGTCAAGAATCACGCGCTGGGTCGAGGCCAGCGAGCCTCAACCGTAGTTCCGATTCCGCCGCGCGGTCGGAACTCGCCACGAACCACGGCCCACACCGGGTTGCAAGCCTTCACCACGTCATCGAGAACCTGGTTGACGATGTTTTCCTGGAAGATGCCAAGGTTCCGATAACTGAACAGGTACTCTTTGAGCGACTTAAGCTCTAGGCACCGTTCGCGCGGCATGTAGCGGATAGTGAGCGTGCCGAAGTCAGGCAGCCCGGTCTTTGGGCACACCGAGGTCAGTTCGGGATCGTCGATGAGGATCTCGTAGCCGGGAAACTGGTTTTCCCATGTCTCAATCGCAGGAAAAGCATGGTCGAGGCCGGCTTTGGCATGTTCGTCGGTATAGCGAGGCTCTAACGGCATGGGAATATTGTACGAGCCTCGCGCCTGTGAAAGTACTGAAGGCCCGTAGCGCAGATTCGCAAGCACCACGCATTTTTTGCCTCCTAAGGGCCTCATTTAGAGTCCTATATACTGACTCTGGTTAAATGAATGGCTGAAAGAGAGCAAAACGGCCGGTTCTGGCTATGGATTGGCGTAGGGGCGGCTATTATTCTCGTCTTCTTTATCGCTAAGTCCCTCATGAGGGAGCGCCTCCCTGTGCGCGAAGCCAAGGTGCTGCGCCAGACACTTGAGAACACGGTCAGCACCAACGGCCGCGTGGAGCCAGTTGCCAATTACCAGTTCTATAGCCCCGTCGCAACCACCGCAAAGGCAGTGAATGTGCAGCCGGGAGACATCGTGCCAGCCGGCAAGTTAATGATTTTGCTCGACGATGCGGAATCGCGCGCTCGGTTGGCCTCAGCCGAGAGCGCCGTAAAGTCAGCCCAGGCAGCGATGGAGGCTGCCACTCACAACGGAACGCAGGAGCAGCGACAGGGGGCAGCAGCCGAAATTGAGCGAAATAGCCTGGAAGTCGATCAGGCGCGCCGGAGCCTTGACGCTCTAACCAAGCTGAACTCAACCGGGGCAGCCTCACAGAATGAGGTGGCAGCTGCGCGCGAGCGGCTGGCTTCAGCCGAAGAGAACCTGCGTGCATCGCAAGCGAATGCAACCAGCCGCTACTCACCGGCCGAAGTCGAACGGGCCAGGGCAGCTCTTGCGGATGCCGAAGCAAACCTTGAGGCCGCCCGAGAGGTCGAAGCGAAGACAGAAATCCGTGCTCCGATCGCAGGAACAGTCTACTCACTTGATATTGGGCGCACAGAGTTTGCCGAAGAAGGAAAGCTCCTGCTGGAAATGGCGGACTTGCACCACGAGCGGGTTCGAGCCTACTTCGATGAGCCGGAGATCGGCAAGCTAGCCGTTGGGCAGAGCATCATCATCCAATGGAACGCCAAACCGGGGCAGCGATGGCACGGACATATCTCCCGCACGCCCGTGACCGTAAGCTCTTACGGCACTCGGACCGTGGGCGAGGTTCTCATCGACATTGACGGGCAGGACGACGACCTGCTTCCGGATACCAATGTAACTGTAACGGTGACTACTTCAAGCCAAGCCGACGCGCTAAGTGTTCCACGAGAAGCCCTGCACTCCGAGGACGGAAGAGCTTATGTTTATAAAGTAGTAAACGACCATCTTGTCCGAACCCCTGTCACTACCGGAACCGTTAACCTTACCCGCGAGGAAATTCTGTCAGGACTGAATGAAGGCGATGTGGTAGCAGTCGGCTCAACAAACGGGCAGCCCCTGCAGGGGGGCATCGCAGTCAAGGCCGTGCAGTGAGCAGAATGGGCACAGCAGGTCGGATATTGGCAGCGGGCTGCCTGACGGCAACAATGGCGGCTGGGATGATGGCTCAAGGCGCGCGCGGCACGACGAATCAGGCACTAATTCAGGCGAACGCAGCGCTATTGGCCGGAGAGGCCGACAAGGCGCTGGCTCTGCTCCAGGATGTTCCGCAGCAGCGCTCGGAAGCAGCTGAAGCTCGGAATCTTGAGTGCAGGGTTCGATTGACCCTCGAAGAGTGGGATGCGGCGGCAAGCGCCTGCGAACAAGCAGTTCGATTGGAAGGCCAGAACTCCTGGTATCACCTCTGGCTGGGACGCGCGCTGGGCGAAAGGGCGGGAAGAGCGTCGTTCCTTAGTGCGTATTCACTCGCCAAGCGGGTGCGAGACGAGTTTGAAACGGCAGTGCGGCTGGACCCGCGCAATGCGGAAGCGTTGGCAGACCTGGGCGAGTTCTACAGGCAGGCACCGGGGATCGTAGGTGGCGGCACGGCAAAGGCTCTTGATGTAGCCGCGCAAATGGATAAGGTTGATCCGGCGCGTGCGTTGGAATTGCGGTCGCGGATTGCCGAGGAGAGCAAGGACTACGGCACCGCAGAGCGCGACTTGAAACAGGCGATTCCAGTAGCCGCACATCCCGCATTCCAGTGGATGGGCCTGGCAAGCTTTTACCAGCAGCGGAAGCGCTGGAGCGAGATGGAAGCGGCGATCCACAGTTGCGTTTCCGCTGCCGAACGCGACAAGCACGCGTCGGTTGCGCTTTACGATGGAGCATCGGTGCTGACCAACGCCAACCGCGATCCGGCGCTGGCTGCCAAGATGTTGCAGGATTATCTTGCAAGTCCATCGAAGACCGATGAAGCGCCCGCTTTCGTAGCGCATCTGAGGCTGGCTAAGCTGAAGGACGAGCTCGGCGATCCAAACGGGGCGAATCGCGAACGATCGCTGGCACAAGGAATGGCCCGCGAATACCGGCCGAAAAGCGACGCGCGGCATTGAAAGTGAGATTTGAGCGAGGACACGAACGGGTGAACAAGGGGAACAACTCGCAGAGAGCTCTCGCGCTGATTCTCGTCGGTGTGGCTCTGGTGGCCATATGCTCCCCAGTGTGCGCCCAGATCTCTCTGTCTACAGTTGTCGATCTGGCGGAGAAGAATTCGAGCAAGGTGAAGTTGGCGCAGGCAGATGTGCAGAAGGCGCATGCTGCGCTGGCGGAGAGCGAAGATGCGGTCATACCATCGGTACAATTCGGCACCGGATTGCCTGTCTTCCCGGAAGTCGGCTTCACGGGCACCCCGCCCTCGTTATGGGCCGCAAGCGTGCAGTCTCTGATTTTCGGTGTTCCGCAAAAGCGCTACATCGATGCGGCGCGGTTCGGGCAGGTGGCAGCGACAGCAAATCTGAAGGACGCCCGCGAACAAGTCGACCTGGACGCTTCCACGGCATATATCGAACTGGATACGTATTCGCGCGAGCTGGACGCAGCGCGCCAGCAAGAAGGATTTGCGAGCCGGCTTGTAGAAATCGAACAGGAGCGCGCGGATGCAGGCGTGGATCCATTGAGCGAATTGCTGCAGGCAAAGCTGAGTGCTGCTCAACTCAAGTTGAAGCGGCTGCATCTTGAGACCAGCGCGGCCACCGCCGTCGCAAAGCTCTGCGCGATGACCGGCCTCCCGGCTGGATCGCTGGTCCCTGACCATAACAGCATTCCGGAGATTCCCAGGATTCGAGCGGATGCCCCGGTTCGAACCCCCTCCTCTATCGAAGCCGCTCAGGCCGAGGCACGATCCAAAGAATTCCAGGCAAAGGGCGATGAGGAGATCAACTACCTGCCACAGTTGAGCTTTGTTGCGCAATATAACCGCAATACGACATTGCTGAACAATGTGAATTACTACTTTGCGCACTCTCTCCCTTCAGACAACTTCAGTTCTGGAATCTCGATTCAGGTTCCGCTGTTCGATATGGCGCATCGCGCTAAGTCGAGAGGCTCCGTCGCTGAAGCATTGCGGAGCCGAGTCGAGGCTGAGCAAGCGGCGCAGCAGAACGACATACAGATTGCATCGCTGACCGGCAATATTCGGGAACTAGATGCGCAAGCGGAGATCGCGAGTCTGAAACAGCAGATTGCCGATGAGCAACTCAAAGCCGTACTGGCGCAGTTGGAACTGGGCAATGGAGCTGGAAACCAGCCCGGCGCGCCTGCGCAACTGACGCCCAAAGCCGAACAACTTGCGCGCATCGACGAACAGCAAAAGCGCCAAGACGCCATGGACGCGCAACTCGATCTGAGCAAGGCGCGGCTGGGCCTTCTGCGCGCCCTCGGCCATATGGAAGACTGGCTCGCCGAACTGCACGGTAAGTCACAATAAATCAAACAAAAGGGCAGAGAATCCGTCCAAATGTTAGAATTAGAGGGATGGCTATGCCCCTGAAAACACTTCTCCTGAATCCGCCCTCGTTCAAGAACTTTGACGGTGGCGCGAGCTCGCGCTGGCCTGCCACGCGCGAGATTGAATCTTACTGGTACCCGGTCTGGCTGACCTATCCTGCCGGCCTTCTTGAGGGCTCGCGGGTGCTCGATGCGCCGCCTCACCACGTCTCCGCGGAAGAAACGATTAACATCTGCAAGGACTTTGAGTTCCTGGTGCTCTTCACCTCGACTGTAGGCTGGGAAGGCGACCAGCGGTTGGCCGAAGCGATCAAAGCGGCCAACCCGTCAATCAAAATCTGTTTTGTTGGCCCGCCGGTCACCACCGACCCGGAGCGAGCTCTTAACGAGTGCTCGGTGCTGGACTTTATCTGCCGCCGCGAGTTCGACTTCTCCGTCGTCGAGTTTGCCCAAGGCAAGCCGCTCAACGAGATTCTCGGCATCAGCTACAAGCAGGACGGCAAGATTCTCCACAACCCCGATCGCCCGCAGGTAGAAGACCTGGACGCGATGCCGTGGGCTACGAAGATCTACAAGCGCGATATGGACGTCACACGCTACAACGTGCCGTTCCTGTTGCACCCGTACATTGCGCTCTACTCCACGCGCGGCTGCCCGGCGCAGTGTACCTTCTGCCTCTGGCCGCAGACGTTGAGCGGACACGCTTGGCGCAAGCGTTCCTCCGACGACGTTGCCGCGGAGATGAAGTGGGCCAAGGAGAATTTCCCTGACGTGAAGGAGTTCTTCTTTGACGACGACACATTCAATATCCAGAAGGCGCGCACCATCGAGCTTTGCGAGAAACTCAAACCCCTGGGTCTGACCTGGTCATGCACTTCGCGTGTGACCACGGACTACGACACGCTGAAGGCCATGCGCGAAGCCGGTTGCCGGCTTCTGATCGTGGGATTTGAATCCGGCGATCCGCAAATCCTGAAGAACATCAAGAAGGGCGCGACAGTGGAGCGCGCGCAGGCCTTTGCACGCGACTGCCACAAGCTCGGTCTCACCATCCACGCCGACTTCATCCTCGGACTTCCGGGTGAGACTAAGGAATCGATCCGCAATACAATCAACTTCGCCAAGGGGCTGGATTGCGAAACAATTCAGGTTTCCATCGCGCACGCCTACCCTGGAACCGAGTTCTACGAGTTTGCCAAGGCGAACGGGTACATCACTAACGAGCGCATGGAAGACGGCGGCGGCCATCAGATGGCACACATTGAGTACCCTGGCCTGCCTGTCGACTACGTAATGGAGATGGTGCACCGTTTCTACGACGAGTATTACTTCCGGCCCAAGGCAGCTTTCCGCGTGGTTTGGAAGGCGATTGTGAACCGCGATGTACCGCGGCTTTATGTCGAAGCCAAGTCGTTCCTGAAGCTGCGGGCACAGCGCAACAAAATGGTGAAAGTGGCGCGCAGCCAACAAGCTGATCCTCCGGCGACGGTAGGCGCGGGCGCGTAAATCCCTCCCTACCGAACGAGGGCGGCGTCCGCTATGCCGGACGCCGCCCTCACTTTCTTTACGGTTTCCACATAGCTTCCGTAAGACACTGAGATTAGATGGCTCATGCGAAATTGTCGCCGCGACAATACCTGATCCTGGGACTCGTGGCCATCTGCGCTCCTCTGGGCGACACCTGCTTGTCAAAGGGCATGACCGCTATTCCGGCCATCGATCTGGCGCATCCTGGCACTCTGGTCGCTGCGGTATTTACACCCTGGATCGCATTTGGGATCGCGCTGCTGATCGGCTTTTTTGCCAGCTATCTCACCGCCCTTTCATGGGCCGATCTCACCTTCGTTCTTCCTGCCACTGCCTTCGGGAACGTGATCGTCGCCCTTCTCGCCCACTTCTGGCTTCATGAGACCATCTCGTGGCAGCGCTGGCTTGGGGTGGTTCTAATTACGGTTGGGGTAGGATTTGTAGCCCAGGGACCTTCCCTCACTGAGCGTCCAGAGCCGAAGCCCGAGCCTGCGCCTGAGGCCGAGGAGGTGCATTCGCTATGACCCTTCCCTCCCCTGTACTGGTTGGCCCGTGGTCCGCGGTCGCAATGATCGCTGCCGTGGTCCTGTGTTCCACCGCCGGCGAAGTGCTTACAGCTGCGGCAATGAAGTCCATTGGCGATCTCGATTTGATCCGGGCCCGCTCGGGACTGAAGGGCGCGATTCGCGCCGTGATTTCCTGCCCTCTGTTCTTTGCCGGCGTAAGTTTTCTCGCCCTTGCGTTCTTCTCGCTGCTCTTCGCGCTCAATCACCTGAACTTGAGTCTGGTTGCCCCGGCGTCAGCTTCCCTGACGCTGGTGACCAACGCTATTGCCGGCAAGATCTTTCTGAAAGAAAACGTTGACCGCCGTCGGTGGGGCTCGGCGGTTTTGGTCGGCATCGGCGTATATTTACTCGCGCACTAGCGCGCAAGCGCTAGTTTCCCATAAATCGCATCAGCCCTCGCGGCTTAAGATCGGGCTCCAGGACTGTTCGTGGCTCACCGATAGCAGCACACAGGGCTTCCGCGGCAAGGTGTCCAGACCGCGCCGCGCTCTCCATCGTCGAGGGCCAGCCTGTCGCCGTCCAATCTCCGGCCAGAAAGAGATTCGGCCACGGGGAGACAGCGGATGGCCGTGCCGCGTCAATCCCCGGAGGCACACCGAACGTCGCACGGACTTCCTTAATCAGCGCGGCCTTCTCCAGCTTCGCTTCCCTCACGGCCGGGAAGAACTCCGCAAGTTCGCGCAGGGCCAGCGCAATGGCCTCCTCACGCGACAGAGCCGCGAATTCACGGTCGGCGCTGATGACGAGTTCAATGTAGTGGCCTTCGCGCGACTGCAGACGAGACTGGTTGTACATCCAATGGATCTCGCGGTCGAGGAGCACGGCGTGGTCGAGATCTGTAATCTCCCGGTCAAACCAAAGATGCACGCTGCAGATGGGCCAGTGCTCATGCTGCTGGATCTGGCCGATCAGTGCTTCCGCCTCCTCTGCCGGCGGCAGGCGCGAGATCAGTTTCGCCGTGGCCTCAAAGGGCAGCGCGAGGACCAGAAAATCCGAGCTCAGCGAGCCTGTGCGCGTGGCAATCGTCCACTCCGATATCTCCTCGTCCCACTCAGCCGACTTCACATTCGCATTGAGGTGCACGCTCCCGCCTCGTTGTTCGAGAGAGCCCGGAACGGCCGCGTAAAGCTCGCTGAGCGGCACGGTGCTCATCCCCATGCTGCCGGCAAACGCCGAGTTCATGAAAAGCTCGCGAACTACCTTTGCGGCGTAGGGCATGGCAATGGAGTCAATTTCGGCGTTGAGCGCGCTTGCGATGACCAGCCGCCAAAATCGACCCAGCGCGCCTCTTGTCTGACCGTGCCGCTTGAGCCAGTCTGCCAGCGACTCCCGCGATGTACTTGGAACGGGACGCATGAATGCGGAGAAGGCGCGGCCAAGCGCGATCTTGTCGCTCAGCGTAAAAGCCTTCGCCGAGAGCAGCTTCGGCAGTGCATGCAGCGGTGGTGGCAACCTGAACGGGCCCCAGTTAGAAGGTCCAAGCGGCGAACGCATGCCTCCAGGCTCAATCATCGTCATCTCGCTGGTCCACAGGATGCGGTCGGCGACGCCGATGCGCCGATAAAAGCTCTGCAAATTGGTGCAGCATCCGAAAAGCACATGCTGGCAGTTGTCGATGACTTCGTTGACGCCCGGATGCAGATAGGAACTGGCCCGCCCGCCCAAATAGGAACGCCGCTCCACGAGTTGCACGCGAAAGCCGGCTTCCGCCAGCGCACAGGCCGCGCTCATCCCGGCTACGCCTCCGCCAATGACGGTGACCGACCTCATGGCGACATCCGCGCCCACGCTGTGCGCGCCAGGCCAACGGCGAGGATCGCCAGTTTCTGGATCGTCGGGACACTCGCGCGTTCAGTGAAAACATCGTAGTCGGCGCGCCGGATGCGCTTGAGCAGATCGTGATAGATGGTCACCAGCACCCAGAGCGCCGGACGGCTTTCGCGGTCGATGAGGGGCAGAAGCATTTGCGCCGAGCGATAAAAATCCTCTGCTCGCTGGGCCGTTTCTGCAAGCACCGCGCGTTCGCTCTGCGCGGGCAGTGATCCGGTCTTGCGGTGCAACAGATCGCTTAGCGAGATGCTATGCTCATCAAGATCTTCCAGAGGAAGATAGACGCGGTTGCGCGCTGCGTCCTCAGCGACGTCGCGGAGAATGTTGGTGAGCTGAAAAGCGATGCCCGTCTCCTCGGCGAGTTTTTCCGCGCGCCGATCCTGGTAGCCAAAGATCCGGATACACACCAGGCCCACTACCGACGCAACCAGATAACAGTAGCGGTAAAGGTCGTCGAACGTGGCATAAGTGTCCGGCGTATTTCTATCTGCCGTTGCCTTAAGATCCATCGTCACCCCCTCGACCAGTTCATCAAGGAGATGGAGAGGGATGGCAAAGCGCTCTGTGGCATCCCGCACCGCAAGAAAGACCGGGTCGATGGTTTCGCCACCCTGCGAAACAGCGTGCCATGCTGCCAGCCAGCCATCGAGACGAGCGCGGCGTTCGGAGAGAGCGCAGCTCTCATCGTCCGCCAGGTCATCGGCCTGACGCATGAATGCGTAGATAGCGCAGATGGCGTTACGGCGCGGAGCCGGCAGCGCAACAAAGGAGTAGTAGAAGTTCTTCGCTTCACGCCGGGCGATGGTGCGGCAGGTTGCGTACGCAGCGGCTAGAGTTGCATTCTCCGTCACGCCGCGTTCCCTTTGGCCGATTTCGCCAGGGTTTGCCCACTCCCTTTTAGGCTCAGAAACGGCATCAGCTTGCCGGCAACTGCGCGAAATGCGAGACCAGCCTTGGCGCCCTTGGAGATCGAGGGTCTGCGGCTAAGCACGTCATAGTCGGCGCGTTCAATGGCGCGCAGAATCTCAAGTCCCCCGCGGCTGAAGAGGTCGAGATCGAGGGCTAATGCCCGGTTCACCATGCCGATCAGCGGCAGGCCCTTTTCAAAGAGAGCGCGAGCGTATTCGACTTCAAACTTCAGAAGGTCGCGAAACTCGGGCGTGGCTTTCCCGGCAGCGATTGATTCATCAGTCACGCCGAAGCGTCGCATGTCGTCCTGGGGGATGTAAACGCGGCCCTTCGCATAGTCCACGCGCACATCCTGCCAAAAATTGGCCAGTTGCAGCGCGGTGCAGGTGG
>Ga0181516_10002758_pt1 | contig 12197 bp, 6 predicted proteins | sample PEATcosm2014_Bin_25_FD_121104 | JGI IMG/M metagenome (GOLD analysis project Ga0181516, IMG submission 121104) | Peatland microbial communities from MTU Mesocosm Facility, Houghton, MI, USA - PEATcosm2014_Bin01_10_metaG | ecosystem: Environmental > Terrestrial > Soil > Wetlands > Peat | place...
GTGCCGAAGGGATTTTTCCCGCAGCAGGATATCGGCCGTATTGCGGGAAGCATTCGCGGGCCGCAAGACACTTCGTTTGAGGCAATGCGCGAGCGCCAACGGCGCTTTCAGGCTATTGTGCAGACCGATCCTGCGATTCATGCGACGACCAGCTTCCTCGGATCTGCACTGACCAATGGCGGCGCCTACAACCAATCGAGCCTATTCATGACGCTCAAATCTATTGAGGAGCGTCACGGTGAAACGGCGGACCAGATCATCGCTCGGATGCGGCCTAAGCTCTCCGGCATCCCGGGCGCTACGGCAGTTCTCACCGCTCAACAGGATTTGACGATCGGTGCACGAACCGCTCAGACGCAGTTTCAGTACACTTTGACGTCGGAAAGCGTTGACGAACTGATGGAATGGGCGCCTCGGGTAATGGCCCGGATGCGGAGAATGCCGCAGTTGCAGGATATTGCCACCGATCAGCAAGATCGTGGACTGGAAGAACATCTGGTCATCGACCGCGCAACCGCAAGCCGGTTGGGCATTACTCCGCAAAATATTGACGACACTCTTTTTGACGGTTTCGGGCAGCGGCAGGTCTCGACAACTTATACACCTGCCAACCAGTATCACGTGGTGCTGCGCGTGGATTCGAAATACCAGAGCGCCCCGGATCAGCTCAATAGCGTCTATGTTCATAATGCGGCGGGCGGCCTGGTTCCACTTTCGGCATTTTGTCATTTCGAGCAGCGGCACAGCATGCTTGCCGTCAACCACCAGGGTCAATTCCCAGCCGTGACTTTGTCGTTCAACCTGTCGCCAAACGTTTCACTTGGCGATGCCAGCAAGGCTCTCGACGACGCGGTACGTGAGATGCGGCTGCCTGCATCGATTCACGCAAACTTTGCCGGGACGGCGCAAGCATTTCAATCGTCACTTGCCAACGAGCCTTATCTGATTCTGTTCGCGTTGGCCACGGTCTATATTGTCCTCGGCATCTTGTATGAAAGCTTCATTCATCCTCTGACGATTCTTTCTACTCTTCCTTCGGCCGGAGTGGGCGCAATCCTGGCGCTCTATCTCTTCAGCATGGATCTGAATGTGATTGCGATGATCGGCATCCTGTTGCTCATTGGCATTGTCAAAAAGAACGCCATCATGATGATCGATTTTGCGCTGGACGCCGAACGGAATGAAGGAAAGAGCCCTGAAGAGGCCATCTACCAAGCTTGCATGCTGCGCTTCCGTCCCATCATGATGACCACCGCTGCGGCGCTGCTGGGCGGTCTTCCACTGGCTTTTGGGACGGGAACCGGGTCCGAGTTGCGGCGGCCGCTGGGAATTACGATCGTGGGAGGCCTGATTGTCTCCCAAATGCTTACTCTGTTTACAACGCCCGTAGTGTATTTGTTTTTCGATCGCCTGCAACGCCGGATTGCGCCGCTCTATTCCACGGTTAGGTCGCTAGGGCGACCTGCGCCCGGCAATATGGAAGCAGAACCCGACCCAAGCGCCGCAATTTAGGCTATGGATTAGGGCACCATCAATTACTTGGAACTTGTGGCGTTGCTAAGAAAGGTAACCAGTTCCTTCAGGAGATTGTTCAAATCGCCCGGATCGCAGCAGCCTTTGCTGAGGTTTCGAAACGCGTGACCCTTATAGGTGTCCCGGGTTGCGGTCAGAATTGCTCCCCATCCGAAATAGAAACGCCAATACACTTCTTCCTGACTAAGATTGGGCAGGGCACGCGACAGTGCTTTGATGAATCGCTTGATCATTGCACCATGCGCTAAGCTCATGGGCTGAGTCACCGGCGAATCCGGCTTTAACGAAGCGCGGATGTATATCCGGGCGAGATTCGAGTCCCACGTGGTGTTGTCAATCGAGCAGTGAATCAACGGAGAGGCGAGTGCATACCAGATAGGGGCGACCTCGAGCGGACGATCTCCCATGAAATCCTCATATGCGGTAAGCTCCGCGATCATCATGTCGTTGATCGGCTTGGAGGCCGATTCGAGGACAAGACTCATCAGGTTGTCTTTGGACTCGAAGTAGTAGCTGACCGCGGCCAGGTTGGTTCCCGCGTGAGCAGTAATGTCGCGAACTGTCACCTGGAAGCCATGAGCCGCGCAGAGGGTCACGGCAGCGTCGAATAGCCGGCTGCGGGGAGACGCATCCTGTGGCTCTTCTTTGAATCGTGGCTGGTGACGTTCTAGAGTTGCTGAGTGGGGGATAACTTTGCTTTCCATCGCATGTTGATTTTCCTTTTCCTGGATGTGGATGTCAAGTACCTAAAGATTGACTGTGTGAATAATCGTGCATAGATTATTCACGAATTGAAGTCCATAGTGCCGTGACCATTGGTAGTGTTTTGTTGGCGCGGTGAAGTACTTACAATTGTGTATCTTACGGTTATCAGAGCCGCCAAGGACGACGAATCACAACCTCGCCCTTATTAGTCTTTACGCCGATTGCATACAGGCCATGCGGACCGCCTGTGAAGCGATAGGGAAAGTTCGATACTGGCTCGCCGATCCATTCAGTCATTTCGGCCTCGGTACCCCCGACCTCAAGGAATGAGATGCCAAGAGGCTCTACGCATCCGGGCCAGTTGAATACGGGTTGGCCGCCGGGATGCATGTACTGCCGGTCCTCGTGGCAATACCAGGCGACCTTGGCGCCGTCACGGACCGGTGCCTGGGGCGTGGTGTAGGCCTGGACCGGAGGGCCGTTGGGACGGATGCGCATGACTGGATTGGGGGAGATGGTGGTGTTGAGGCGCTTGGCGCAGGCGCGCATCTCATCCATGGTGTCCCAGCGCATGGCGATAAGAGAGAAGCATTCGCCGTCGGCGGTGCGGTCGTGAAAGCGCTTGGTGCCGGGGTTCTTTTCAATCATGCCGGCATCGACAACCCCTTCAACCTCGATGAATGCCCCACCACCGAGAGGGAAGATCTTGTTGGCGACTCCGCTTGCTTCAAAGTAACCGCCATCGTAGAAGCCAAGGCCGGTCTCTTCACGAAGTTTCTGCGCTGACATATATATGTTGCGGGTGGCAAGCATGTAGTGATCGAGGTGCTGTGGCATTTGTCGCTCCTGAAAAGGTGAATCACAAAAGTAGCTGGAAAACTGCCCACGGTAGCGCCGCAAGAGCTGCCGGTCGGTTCTGTGATAGCCATGAAATAGGCCGGTGAATGTGCCCCGGCCTATTTTGTGGCTAACTTGAAACGGATCAGATTCTCCACGGGCGGCGAATGACGACCTCACCTTTGTTGGTTTTGACACCGATGGCGTAAAGGCCCTGGGGCTTGTCTACGAATTTGTATGGGAAGGTTCCGACGGGAACACCCAGATGGTCATACATCTCCTTTTCTGTGCCCCCAACTTCAAGCCAGGCAATTCCTAGCGGTTCCACACAGCCAGGCCAATTGAAAACCGGCTGACCCGAGGGATGCATGTAGAGGCGATCCTCATGGCAATACCAGTTGGGAAGATTTGGGTTGCGCGGCGTGTAGGTGGTAGTCGATCCGGCAGGAGCATTTGAAGGGGTTGAATAGGCCTGCACCGGAGGTCCGTTGGGGCGGATGCGCGTGACAGGGCTCTGCGAGATGGTGGTATTGAGGCGGGTTGCAATTGCCTTCAGCTCGTCCAGAGTATCCACACGCATACAGTAGAGCGACAGACACTCGCCGTCCGCAGTGCGGTCGTGGAAGCGCTTGGCGCCGGGATTGGTGGCAATGGCGCCCGCGTCTACGACGCCTTCAATTTCGATATAGGTCCCCGCGCCGAGAGGAAAGATCTTGTTGGCGATGCCTCCATTGGGAAAGTATCCGCCATCGTAAAAGCCAAGTCCGGTTTCTTCGCGCAGTTTCTGCGCGGTCATGTAGATGTTGCGAGTGGACATTTGGTAGTGATCGAGATGCATCGCCATGAGATTTCTCCTGATAAAACTTCGGGTTTGAGAACAACTGAGATTTCCACGTACGCGCTAGATGCCGCCGACTTCGAAGTCGTCATGCAACGCATGAGCCGCTGGAATCTTACGCGATGGTGTATTTGCTACGGTGGCCGCGCTGGCAACGCCTGGGCTAAGAGACGCAACTGCAGCCGCTGCCGCAGTCATCGTGGCAGAGCTCTTAAGCAGCCAACGCCGCGTATAGGTGCCCGGCATCTTGCCTGGTTCCATGTGTTGCATTTCGGTGTTCATGGGTTACTCCTTCAGGGATGTTGCATTTGGGTTGTCGTGAAAAACTTAAAATCCGGTCCTCGCCGATAGAAGCATCGACGAAGACCGGACTCCGGGCAGGTAGGTTTAGAAGAAGAACTTTCCCGAAAGCTGCACGATACGGGCCGCATTGGCCTGTGTGAGCTGGCCGTATTGTGAGCCGCCAAAGTAGCCAGTAGCGGAGTCGCCGAGCGGGTTGAGGAATGTCGGGTGATTGAGAGCGTTGACCGACTCAAACCGGAACTGCATAGCATACTCGCGAGGCAAGCGAACCGACCGTATGATGGCCGCATCCCACTGCACGAGTCCTGGCCCGATGACGGCATTCCTGCGAGCGTTGCCCGGAACCGTCTCCGGCAGGCCTGTGCCCGTATAGGCGGAGTTAGGATTGGCAAATGCGGCAGTGTTGAACCACGCCGAAACGCTATGCGGAGCGTTCGTGTTTGGGTTCGCGATCTGATTTGGTCGATCCAGGCTGGTGCCAAGCAGCGTCTTATTCACGTTTGCCGACTTCACGAGACTGGCGTTCGAGTAGACGCAATTCGAGTCCGCGATGGCGCTTGCCATGCTGGCTATAAACTCCTTGTTGCAGTTGGTTTGTGTCGCCGCGGCGGTGGGCAAGGTGCCCCAGGCACCAGTTGATAACAGACCGAATCCCGTATAATCCCCGTTGAGAACACTGAACGGACGGCCGGTTTGAGCCTGAACGAAGCTGGACAGCGACCAATCGGAGACGATCGCGCTAAGAATCCCTCCTTGATTCAGCCACTTTTTCCCATGGCCGAAAGGCAGTTGCGCGACCGGGCTGAAGACAATACGGGATTTCTGATGGAAGTCGGAATAGCCGATCTCGCATTTGGGGCAGGTTGAGTCCGCAGGCGTGCTCGAGGATGAATTGGAAGTATCTCCGGGCGCCGGCGCGTTATCTATTGCTTTCGAGTAGGTCCACCCCAGTAGATAGGACACTCCCCAGCGAACCTGCTGCTGCAGTTTCACCGCAAGCGAGTTGAAATGTCCAGCCCCCTCCGAATGCATGAGCGTGAGGCCGCCCCAGGTCGGGTATGGCTTATAGCAACCCGAGCAGTTGGCGCCCCCAGTCTGGACGACGGTGACGGTATTAGTGGCCGGATTGGTCGTGATAGTGGCTAACCCGGAAGGAACTGCCTGGTTAAGGGCCTGAATGTTCATAATGTGGTGGGTCTCGCTTCCGTAGTAGGTCACCTCCAACCCGATATTTCTTGCCAGCTGTTGCTGCACTCCGAACGAGTAGCCTTCGGTGTAGACCGACCTGAAGTTGGGGTCCAGGCCGGTAAGAGCAAAGAGTCCGACGCCTGTGCCCTCGGGGCTGGCAAGATTAAGCTGCGTGTTGCTATAGCTCGTATAGGTGGTGGTCAAGCGCTCCGGAAGCTGCCGGTACATGCTAAGGAAGCCGTTCAGCGAAGGCGGCACACCGTAGTAGAGGCCATAACCGGCATGCACCACTGTGGTTTCCTTATGGAAGGGTTGCCACGCAAGACCTAAACGTGGTCCAAAGTTCTTCGTAGGAACATTATTAAAGTACCTGCCATAACCGCATTGACCTTCCTGACACGGCATTACGCCTCCCGGAGTGTATGCGGATGTGCCGCCGGTCGAAGTGTACCCAACCGAGCCAGGGGTAGTGACCATAATCGTGGACATTTGGTTATGCGCCTCAAACACGGGAGTTGTGACTTCGTAGCGCACGCCCAGATTGACCGTAAGGTAAGGCGTTACCTTCCAATCGTCTTGCGCGTAGAAGTGGGCCAGCCTCTCAATTCCGGCGAACTTATTGTCCCCCGGGTTAAACGTGGTAGTAGCGGGATAACCCAGCAACATGTCCGAAATGGTATTGCCGGAAGAGTAGCCGGTGCCCGCATTCGCCGCGAGCGTGCTGGAGCTAAAGGCGAGTGCGCCACGGCCGTCGTCGATGAAGTAGTTATCGGAGATGTTGTCATGAAGATCGACACCGAACTTCATGGTGTGGCGGCCCTTGATCCAGGTAAGACCATCTACAATCTGATACTGATTCTCGGTGTGGCTTTGCGGTAGATTTGCATTGCCGATGGTGGCCAGGCCGGTAGCGGTTGCATCAACCGAACCACCGGTATGCGGAGCGCCGGTGGCGGAGTTGGGCACCTGCCAGTTGTCGACAAACTCCGATTGCGGAAGGTAGGCATCCTGGCCGGCGCGAACCTGGGCCATGCGGTTGTAGTCAATCTTGAACTCGTTCAGTAGGCTGGGGTTGAAGGTATGTGTCCAACCGGCGCCAATCAACTGAGTATGCTGATATTCGTAGCAGCCGAAGAGCGGAATGGTGGGACTGCCGCAGAGGTTATTCGAGGGCTCAAAAGCTGCTTCCCAGTAGAGATTGTATTCAGCCGTGATGGAGTCATTGGCATTAAAGGTGTGATCCACACGGCCTGTGAGGGTCTTTGCATTATCGTCGCGGGTCTCGCTCATCTGGTAAAGACCGTTCGTCTGATTTTGGGCGACTGGGAATTCGGATGCAAGAGCCTGGCCGGTCTTCGCAGAGGCGGCGTTCCAAGCGGCGGGAGCCTCAGTGGGGAAATTTACGCCGAAGGCTGGTCCGCCAGCGAGAGCCCCGGTGCCGGGGTTGGCAATGCAGGGAAGCTGACCGGCGACAGTGTGAGTCGGATCGTATAAACCAGAGTTGCCGCTGGCTGCGGTGCATGTACCGGCGATGAAGCCGGCCAACTGCGCGTTTGTGGGGACGGTGGTGGTACTGGGAAGGATCTGCTGCGCGAGAGCAAATCCTTCATAAGCTACGAAGAAGAAGGTGTGGTCTTTCTTGATCGGACCACCCAGAGTGCCGCCAAACTGCCCGCGACGGCCGGTGTTTGGCAAAGACGTTGTATTCGGAAATACAAATGGGTGGGCATTGGCGAGGGTGTTGTAGATAAAGAGGAAGACATCGCCGCTGAACTTATTGGTGCCTGTTTTCTGCTGAATGATCACCTGGCCGCCGGGAACGCGGCCGAACTCCGCCGGATAAATCCCGGTGAGGAGACGAAACTCCTGCACCGCCTCAATGGAGGGCCTGAAATTAGGCACGCTGACTGCGCGGTCGTTGCTGTCGTAGCCATCGATGATGAAGTTGTTTGCGATTTCATCCTGTCCGGACACGGAGAAGCCGCCACGGTAACCTGTCTGCGAGTTTGCGGCCGGCTGTGAAACTTCGGGCGAGAGCAATGGCAGAGTGAAGAAAGTACGCGTATCGAGCGGAATATCAACGACCTGCTCGGTCGGGATAACAGCGCCCACGCTCGATGTCTCTGTTTCCGTGGTGATTGCTGTGGATTCAACCGTAACCACCTGCGTATTGCCGCCGACCACGAGCGCCACATCCTGGCGGCTCTGCTGGGCAACAGCTAACTCGATGGCGTTGACTTTCTTCTGTTCGAATCCCGGGGCCTGCACAAGCAGCGAATAAGATCCGGGAGTCAGATCCGAAATAAGATAATGGCCCGTGCCATCGGTTTGAACGGTTTTTGCAAGGTCGGTTCCAGCGTTCGTGGCGGTCACACTGGCGCCAGGTATCGCAGCGCCGGATGGGTCCGTGACAGTGCCGCTCAATGAGGCCAAAGTGCCCTGTGCTCTGCCAACGCTCGAAAGCCCGGCCAGAGAGGCCAAAATGAGTAAACAAATCCCGAGGACGCGATTACGCATCATTCCATTACCTCCATTAGCTTGGTTGAATCTTTTGACGAACGTGTTTGAGGTACCCTGTGCTCGTTCCGGCAGCGACTGGGGAGCCGTGGAGATCACAAGTCTTCTACAGTTGCCGGAACTGCAAATCTTGACTGCAGCAGGAAGAGCCGGTCAGAGAAGGTAAGACTTGAAGTTTCGGAAAGCCTGAGCCTGTGCATCGACTCTATAGGACCCGGTAAAACGACTGTTTCAAACGGTTGTATACAAATTGATACCAGATGAATTGCCGCAGCGCAATCTTTTTTTTAAAGATCATTCAATCGCGGGGTAATTTAGAGCCGCCGTGTGGGATAAGTCATAAGGATGTATAAGGATTTTGCGCATAAGATAAAGATTGTTTGTAGGTTAGTCAGGATCCTCATCCTTCTTGAATGATTCCAGGAAGGAAAAATCGAATAGGTTTGACAGAGTTAAACAGTTGTATTAAAACTACGTTTAGAAGATCAGCACATCAGTCAGGACATCAGGGCTTCCCATTCCCTTCCTTAGATTTTGCATGCAAAAACCTTGCTTTAATCGAAGTGTTGGTCGGCTTCTGGAACGCACCGATGGAGTTCCTGTTGGCGCCCTCTCAGTTTCAATTCGAATAAGTTTCCGTTTGTTCCTACGAATAATCGAGTCGACATATGCCAATTGAAGACACCGTCAATGAATCCTTAATGGAACATACAGTCGCTGAAGAGACGGCGAGTCCTGGGCGCAAGTCGTCCTGGTGGCGCGTAGTAATCCTCGTGCTCGTGATCGCCGCGATAGCCGGGTATGTTATCTGGCGCATACAAGGGGCGAGCGCAGAGCACGCGGCTGCGGCGCAGAAGGCCGCCGCGGCTGCGAACCGGCCTGTTCCAGTTCAGGTGACCGGAGTGGAACAACGCACGATGCCCATCTACTTCACAGCATTGGGGACGGTAACTGCGTACAACACGGTGACGGTGAAGTCTCGAGTCGATGGACAGCTCGTGAAAGTGAACTTCCGCGAGGGGCAGCAGGTGAAGAAAGGCGCGTTGCTGCTGGAGATCGACCCGGCTCCGTATGCGGCAGCTCTGGCACAGGCCGAAGGCCAGTATGCGCGTGATCAGGCGAATCTCGAGAATGCGGAGGCTGAGTCGGCGCGGTACAAGGCTCTCTTTGATGCGGGCGTGGTGTCGAAGGAAACTCAACAGTCGCAGGAGTCGGGTTACGGACAAGCGCAGGGTGCATTGAAGGCAGATCTAGCCGCGATCCAGGCTGCGAAAGTGAATCTTGCCTACACGCATATCACATCGCCCATTGATGGACAGGTCGGTTTGCGGCAGGTAGATGTTGGCAACATTGTGCATGCCGCGGATACAACCGGACTTGTTGTGGTTACACAGTTGCAGCCTATCTCCGTGATCTTCACCTTGCCGGAGGAGCAGCTTCCGGAGGTGCGGCGCAAGCTGAGAGCCGGAGAAAAGTTAAAGGTCGATGCTTACGATCGCTCCGAGACAACCAAGCTCGCAACCGGAGATCTCTTGACGGTTGACAACCAAATCGACACAACCACGGGAATGGACAGACTGAAGGCAGTTTTTGCCAACAAGGACCAGGCGCTGTTTCCAAACCAGTTTGTGAACATTCGATTGATTCTCGAAGACCGTCCCGATGTCTTGGTGGTACCGGCATCTGCATTGCAAACAGGGAGCAGCGGCAACTTTGTCTTCGTGATGAAGAAGGACAACACCGTCGAGGCGCGCAATATCGTCACGACCATTACCGAGGGCTCACTCATGCTCGTCGACAAGGGTCTGAAAAAGGGCGAGCAGGTTGTGGTAGATGGACAGGAAAAACTTAAGGCCGGATCGAAAGTTGTGCCCGCACGGGCCAACGGTGGTGGCGGCAAAGGCGCAAAGGGCAACGATGCAGGCGGCGCAAAGAACGGCAAGGGAAACGATGATACCGCCAAGGGCGAAGATGCAGCGGGCAAGGCTGGAAAAAGCAAAGGGAAGAATGGCGCAACGGATTCGTCCGCGGGCGAGCATCATCACCATGGTGCGGGAGCAGGGCAGAACCCATGAATCCGTCCCGGCCTTTCATTCTGCGGCCGGTAGCCACGTCGCTTCTGATGGTGGCGATCCTGCTGGCAGGTTTTGTCGCGTATAAGCAACTGCCGGTTTCGGCATTGCCGCAAGTGGATTATCCAACCATCCAGATCATGACCTTCTATCCGGGGGCGAGCCCGGAAGTGATGGTTTCATCCGTCACTGCGCCGCTGGAGCGGCAACTCGGCGAGATTCCCGGACTGTCACAGATGACGTCCACCAGTTCCGGCGGCGGTTCTGTGATCACGCTGCAGTTCTCTCTTTCGGAGAACATCGACGTAGCAGAACAGGATGTGCAGGCGGCAATCAACGCGGCATATACATATCTTCCAAAAGATCTGCCGAACCCGCCCGTCTACAGCAAGGTCAACCCTGCGGATGCGCCCATTATGACGCTGGCGATGACTTCGGACACGCTCCCGCTCAGCCAGGTTGAAGACCTCGCGGACACAGTGCTTGCCCAGAAGATCTCGCAGGTGACAGGCGTAGGGCTCGTGTCAATTAATGGTGGGCAGAAACCCGCGGTACGAGTTCAAGCGAATCCAACTGCGCTGGCCGGATACAACATGAGTCTTGAGGATCTGCGCTCGGCGCTGGGCGCCACGAACGTGGATCAGGCGAAGGGCGGGCTGAATGGCACGCGACAGGCGTACATTATCGGCGCAAACGATCAGTTGACGTCAAGCGCAGAATATCGAAGCGTAATTGTTGCATATCGGAATGGGAATCCCGTCCGATTGACTGACGTTGCAAATGTTGTGGATGGCGCCGAGAACGTGATGCAAGCTGCGTGGGTCAATGCGACGCCCGCGGTCATTTTGAACATTCAGCGCCAACCCGGCGCGAATATCATCGGGGTGGTTGACAGCGTGAAGAAGCTGTTGCCTCAGTTGCAGCAGACTTTGCCGGCGTCGGTTAAGTTACAGATTCTCACGGATCGAACTGTTACTATCCGCGCGTCGGTAAAAGATGTGCAGTATGAACTCATGCTGACAGTCGTACTTGTAGTGCTTGTCATCTTTGTTTTCCTCCGCTCGGTGGCAGCGACGATCATTCCTTCGGTTGCGGTGCCGCTATCGATTGTGGGCACATTTGGAGTGATGTATCTGCTCGGCTATTCGCTGAATAATCTCTCCTTGATGGCTTTGACGATTTCGACCGGCTTCGTTGTGGACGACGCCATTGTGATGATCGAAAACATCAATCGCTATCTGGAGATGGGTTATTCGCCCCTGGAAGCCGCTCTGAAGGGTTCCGAACAAATTGGCTTTACCATCGTGTCGCTTACCGTCTCGCTCATTGCAGTGTTGATTCCACTGCTCTTCATGGGAGATATTGTTGGCCGGCTCTTCCGCGAGTTTGCCGTTACCCTTGCCGTCACGATCCTTGTATCCGCGTTTGTCTCACTCACACTGACGCCCATGATGTCTGCGAAGCTGCTGCAGCATAGGTCAACAGCACAGCAGGGTTGGTTCTATCGCAAGACGGAAATGCTGTTTGAGAAGACCATCGCGGAATACGGCCTGGGCGTGCGATGGGTGCTCCGACATCAAACCTTTACCCTCCTGGTCACGCTGGGCACATTGATGCTTACGGGATTTCTCTTCTACATTGTGCCCAAGGGATTCTTTCCGGTGCAGGATACTGGCGTGCTCCTCGGCATTACTGAAGCGCCGCAGACGATCTCATTCCGCTCGATGGCCGCCCATCAGCAGCAACTGGCAAAGATCATTGAGAAGGACCCCGATGTTGTAAGTCTGTCGTCATTTATTGGCGTAGATGGGACAAACACAACATTAAACAGCGGCCGCATTCAGATCAACCTGAAGGACCGTGAGCATCGGTCTGACGATGCACTGGCGATCATTGCCAGGCTACAGCCGGAGCTTGCACAGGTTAATGGTATCCAGTGCTACTTGCAGCCGCTTCAAGACCTCACGGTTGAGGATCGAGTAAGCCGCACGGAGTTTCAATACTCAGTGGAAGACGCGAATCAGAACGAGCTCTCTGAGTGGTCCAATCGCATGGTCACCGAATTTAGCAAGCTGCCCGCATTGAGAAATGTTGTCAGCGATCAGCAGATTCATGGTCTGGATGCTCATTTGGTGATCGATCGAGACAACGCTTCCCGGCTCGGCGTCACACCGCAGAATATCGACGACACTTTGGACGATGCA
>Ga0181516_10002759_pt1 | contig 12196 bp, 7 predicted proteins | sample PEATcosm2014_Bin_25_FD_121104 | JGI IMG/M metagenome (GOLD analysis project Ga0181516, IMG submission 121104) | Peatland microbial communities from MTU Mesocosm Facility, Houghton, MI, USA - PEATcosm2014_Bin01_10_metaG | ecosystem: Environmental > Terrestrial > Soil > Wetlands > Peat | place...
GAGGAAACTTTCCTTGATCTCCGCGAGCGCCACGTTCGCGAGCCGAAGCATCGAGTGGTTTTCCCCGGCGTTCATGGGCGGCGATTACTCATTGCGCAGGGCGTCCACCGGATTCATGCGCGCCGCCCGCCAGGCGGGCAGAAAACCTGAAACCACCCCCGTCACCAGGGACACCAGGACCGCCAGGCCCACCACCTGAAGCGACATGGTGGCCGGCATGATCCTGGCCACGGCAAAAGTCAGTCCATAAGTCAGGCCCAGCCCCAGCAGCCCGCCGATCAGACAAATCACCGCCGCTTCAATCAGGAACTGGAGCAGGATGGTCCGGTTCTTCGCGCCGATGGCCTTGCGCACGCCGATTTCCCGCGTCCGTTCCGCCACCGACACAAACATGATGTTCATGATGCCGATGCCGCCGACGAAGAGCGACAGGCTTGTGATGACGAGCCCCACGACGCCGACCGTCCCCACAACCTTGTCAAATAGGTCGATGATCTGCTGCTGCTGGTTGATGGCGAAATCGTCCTTGTCGGCCGGGGCCACGTGCCGGACCCGCCGCATCAGTCCGCGCAATTCCTCCTTCGCGTCCTCCAGATGAGCCAGGTCGTCCACCTTGACCTGAATCGTATAGTCCGGCTCCCGCGTGTAACCGCCCGCCAGCAGTCGCGCCGGAATGATTACCTGGTCGTCCAGGGTCGGCAGGCCGAGAAAGGAGCCTTGCTTCTCAATCACCCCGATGACTTCCACGGGATAATGACCCAGTTTGACGATTTTGCCGATGGGCGTTTCGTTGGCGAAAAGCCGCCCGGCGACGTTGGTTCCCAGGACGCAAACGGCGCGGCCCGCGTCCGACTCCAGCGGGCTGATGAATCTCCCCTCCGCCAGCGTCAGGTTGTGGACCGTGATGAACTGGTCGGTCGAGCCGATCACGCGCACGCCGCTCGAATCCTTGCTCCGGTAGGAAATGCCCAGCGAGGCGTCAATCACCGGCGCGATGCTCTGCGCCATGGGCATCTCCTTCTCGATGAACTGGACCTGGTCGCGCGAAATTACCTGGCGCCTCTGTTCCGCCAGCCACTCTTCCCAGGAGTTAATCATCCAATCCCGCCGGTCCACGTAAAGGACGTCGGCGCCGATGCCGGAGATGCCGCTGCGGAAGGAGGTGTTGAGGCCGTTGATGACCGTTCCCATGAGCGTCACCGAGATGATCCCGATGACGATGCCCAGCGTGGTCAGCACCGAGCGCATCTTGTTTGCACGGATCGCGTCCCAGGCGATGCCCAGCCCCTCCTTGATTTCAACCAGGAAGTTCATGCGGGGAACACCTCACTTCGACGACCTTTCGTCGCTCGCAATCAACCCGTCGCGGATGCGCAGGATCCTCCGCGCATGCCGGGCGATGTCCTCCTCGTGCGTGACGACGAAGATGGTGTTGCCCTTGCGCGACAGGGCCTCGAACAAGCCCATGATTTCCTCGCCGGTCTTGGAATCGAGGTTGCCCGTCGGCTCATCCGCGAGAATGATGGATGGCTTGTTGACCAGCGCCCGGGCGACGGCAACGCGCTGGCGCTGACCGCCGGACATCTCGTTGGGCTTGTGATGCACGCGGTCCGCCAGCCCCACGTTCGACAAGGTCTCCAGCGCGACCCGCCGCCGTTCCTCGCCGCCCATGCCGGAATAAATCAGCGGCAGTTCCACGTTGCGCAGCGCATTGGAGCGCGGCAGCAGGTTGAAGGTTTGAAAGACGAACCCGATTTCGCGGTTCCGGATTTCCGCCAGCTCGTTGTCGTCCATCTCGCTCACGTTGGCCCCATTGAGTTCGTAAGTGCCGGAACTGGGCGTGTCCAGGCACCCCAGCAGGTTCATCAGCGTGGACTTGCCGGAACCCGACGGCCCCATGATCGCCACGTATTCCCCGCGCTCGATTTCCAGGGAAACATCGCGCAGGGCGTGGATGGTTTCCGACCCCATCTCGTACAGGCGCGAAATGTTTTGGAGCTTGATGAGGCTCATGGCTTGGGCGCGGACGCGTCGGATTTCACCACGCCGAGCACGACTTTGCTCCCGTCCTGCAGTTCCCGGTTGATGGTCTTGGAGCCGCCGGACACGACCTTGTCGCCCTCCTTCAGTCCCGAGACGATTTCAATGAAATTGTCGTCCTCGATGCCCGTCGCCACCGGCGCCGCCTTGACGTGGTCGCCGTCCACCACGAAGACCACCTGCACCGGCTTGAGGGCTTCGCCGGGCTTCCGGGCGTCGGTTCCATTCGTGGTCGCCGCGCTCATGGCGTTGGTCGCCGCGCCGTTCGTGCCGTCACCCTTCGGATCCGCGGAGGCCAGTGCCGGGGAGTTGGTCTCGAGGTTGTTGGTGCCCGTCGCCGGCTTGGGCGGACGCATCGTGACGCATTGGATCGGAACGGTCAGGACGTTGGTGCGGGAGCGGGTTTCAATGTCGGCCGAGACGGACATTCCCGGCAGAAATATCTCATGTTCGAGGATGCGGATTTTCACCTGAAACTTCGTCGCATCCTGCGAGCTGGACGACGAGGATGAGCCGCTGGCGGTTGTGGTGTCGTTGTTATTGGCCGAATTGGCGATGTCCGTCACCACCCCGTCGAACTTCCGGTCCTTGAACGCGTCCACTTCCAAATGCACCTTCTGACCGACGGCGATGAGGACGACGTCCGCCTCGCCGATGTCCACCCGCGCCTCCATCCGGTGCAGGTCCGCCACGGTCATGATCTCCGTGCCCGCCATCATGGCGGTGCCGACGACGCGCTCGCCGAGCTGGCTGTTCAGCTTGCTGACGGTGCCGTCCAGCGGGGAAAAGATTTTGGTTTTGGACAAGTCGGATTCGGCGGATTGCAACGAGGCGTACGCCATGCCGACTTGTTCCGTGGACCCGGCCAGCGAGGCCCGGGCCACGTCGAGCGTGGTCTTCGCGGTGAGGAAATCGGAGTCCGAGATGAGCTGGTGTTTGAAGAGCGCGTCATTGCGGTCGAAATCAATCTGCGCCTTCTCCAGATTCGCGGCCGCGGTGTTCGAGTTCGCCAGGGCGTACTTGTAATTGGCGAACGACGAGTCCCGGGCGGCGATGTAATTGTCCGGCCGGATGTGCACCAGCAAATCGCCCTTCTTGACCACGTCACCCTCCTTGATGGGCAGCTCGATGATCTCGCCGCTGACCTCCGGGCTGATTTTGACCTGCAACACCGGCTGGATCTTCCCGCTCGCGGTCACAATTTCCGTCAGGTTACGCCGCACGACCTTGTCTTCCTGCACCGTGTAAACCACGCCCTTCTTCCGGAAAACCGCCACCAGGGCCAATGCTCCCACAGCCGCAATAATGAGGCCGAAGATGATTTTCTTCCTGCGCTTTCGTGACTTTGGATTTGCCATTGATTTGCTCCTTTGACCGCGATTCCCGTCGCGGGTTTGATTAAATTCACATTTTCCTTCGATATTTGCCGCCGGGTCTGTCAACTCCTTGCGATCATCCCCATCTCCCGATAAAAAGCCAGGCGCTGCCCGCGGTCAGAAACGCCCAGAACCCGTACAGCCATGCCGCCGCCCGTGCAAAGCCCGTTCCGGTCAACCTCGCCAGCCCCAGTGACAGCACCGCCAGAAACCATAACGTGGTAACATCGAGCGAGGCAAGCAGTACGTGGCCCCGGTTATGGCTGTCAAAATGGCTGAGCAGCAGCGCCGGGCTTGGCTTCGCGCCAGGATCCCCGTAAATCACCGCCAGCAACATTGAAATTATCGCACCCAAAACCGAAATCATCATTGATAACCCGACCGCTTCAACCGCCCGCATATAGTCCAATGGCCCGCGCAGTGCGAATCGTCCAATCAACCAGGCCGCCAGCGCCCAAAAAAACAAACCCGCGGCCGTCGCAAAAATGGATCCAAGGATGCCAAATGTTTTCAGCATCGTCGGGGTCATAAACCTCTCGGCTACGTCCGTCGCTGCATCAGCCTGTTTCTGGGTAATCTTCCCCGTTGACACCTGTTCCTGCAGTTGTTTCTCCCGGGCATCCTTCATGCCTTGAATCACGGCCGGTTGGGAGAATACCACCATCGAGTAAATAATTCCCGCGACCATGGCGATGACCATCGGCGCAATCCAATTGGCCGGCACCGGCGCGCTGTCCTTGACCTCCGCAAACACTTCGCCCGGCGCGACGAAAATGTTGGTGAGGCGTGCTACCAAGGACGTCCGCGGCACGGCCGGCTGCCCGTCCAGTCCGGCTTGTTGCGTTTCGTCCATAAAAATGTTGCGTTCGACCCGCCTTGCCCGGCTTCCTCAGATTCTTTTAGGCCCCTCCCTGCCCTCGAGATTGACCCCGCCTGCCCCGGACGATTCCCTCTCTCCGCAACCTCGCGAATACCTGCCGTTGATTGCTCCCGTGTCACTGGCCGGCGAGGTTCCACCAAGTTATAGCGGACGCGAAAAATCGTTAAAGCAAAAAATTGAATGGGAGTCTGCCAACTCTCAGCTCGCTTCCAGCCCGCGAAATCACTGCTTTTCAGAGAATGCGAACTCTGAAACCTGAGCGGATACGTGATTGACTTCCCTCCCAAAAGAAGGTATAAGTAGTGTGAAACCGATTAACTCGACATCCGGAAATATTTGCGCTGGAAACGGTTGTACCGGAAATGGTTCTGCCTTGCGGGGTCTGTGCCTCCGAGCTCCATGCGCCATTGGCGGGCTCTGACAAATATGCAAAGGAGGAGTTCATTATTATTCCTCGGTATCGTCAATTCAGTTGATTGCGCACTTGAATGAAGCTGGCGGCAAAAATGGCCGTGGTAACCGCGCTGGTGGCGTGCTTGGTTTACTTGCGCGGCTTGACCGACGCCTTGGCAGCCACGCTCCCGACCCGACCCGAGCTTCCTGATTTCGATGTCCGCACCCAAAATGCATCCGCCTTGGCCGTCCCGACGGTTGATCGCGCGCCAGCCCTCGCGAATCTCAAGGCACGCGTGCCGGACGTCAAAGTGGATTTCGACGATATCACCGGGTCCCCGGCTTGGATCCGGTCAGAGCGCGGGTTTTTGACCGGAACCAACGGCGGCGGCGCGGTTTCTTCACAAACCTTGGCACGTTATTCCGCTGCGGACCCGCACCGCGCCACCCGGGCGTTCCTGGACGAACACAGCGGGCTCTTCGGCCACGATTCGACAGCGCTGGATGCGGCTTCCATCAAGCGCGAATTCATCACCGCTCACAATGGTTTGCGCACGGTCGTTTGGGAACAGCAAGTGGATGGCATCCCCGTGTTCGAGGCGCTGCTTGTTTCCCACACGACGAAGCGCGGCGAACTCGTCAGCATCTCCAGTCATTTCGTGCCCGCGCCAGAACAGGCCGCCGGAGGTGGCGCTTCAAACCGGCTCGCTAACCTATCCCGGCCCCTAATCACCGCACCGCAGGCTCTCGTGGATGCGGCGCAAAACATCGGCGACGCGCTTGCCCCCGGTGATCTCTCCGCGCAATCCTCCGCGGAAGGCGCCGACCAGCGGCAATCTTTCAGCGCCAACGCCTTGAAAGGCAATGCCACCGCGCATCTGGTCTGGCTTCCAATGAACCGGGATTTGCTGCGGCTCTGCTGGGAAGTGATCCTGATGAGCCGGGCGCGCGGCGAGATGTTCCGCGTGTTAATTGACGCCCGGACGGGCGAGACGCAGATTCGCCGGAGCCTCACGGAAAACATAAGCGACGCTTCGTACCGGGTTTTCACCAATGCCAGTCCCGCGCCTTTCACGGTGGGTTTTCCCACCAACTCCGGCGCTCCAACGGTCATGGGATTGCCCACGCCCGTAACGAACCAACCCCCGCAGGTATCTCGCACGCTGGTCGTGATCAGCGCGCTGGACACCAATGCCTCGCCCGCCGGCTGGATCAACGACGGCACCAACGTCACGACCACCGGCAACAATGTCTCCGCCTATCTGGACGTGAATGCGGACAACCGGCCGGACATCCCGCCGCCGCAGGGTACCACCAACCGGGTGTTCGACTTCCCGCTAGACCTCACGCAGGACCCCAGCAGCAACGGCAGCGCCGCCGTCGTCAACCTCTTCTACTGGAACAATTGGATGCACGACAAGTTGTACGACCTGGGCTTCACTGAGAGCGCCGGAAACTTTCAGGTCAATAATTTTGGCCGCGGCGGCCTCGGCGGCGACCAGGTTGACGCCGAGGCGCAGGAAGGCATCAACACGGGCAACACCTATTACCTCGACAACGCAAGTTTCTCGACGCCTCCCGACGGCTCGCCCGGCATCATGGAGATGTACGTGTTCACCGGGCCGACGCCCAGCCGCGACGCGGATTTCGACACCGAAGTCGTCCTGCACGAATATACCCACGGCCTCAGCAACCGGCGCGTCGGCGGAGGCGTAGGCATCGACAAAAACGGCCATCCCCAATCGGGCGGACTGGGCGAGGGTTGGTCGGATTTCTACAGTCTCGCCCTGTTGAGCCAGCCGGGCGACAGCCTGGCGGCCTCATACCCGGAGGGGCCGTACATCAGTTACCTCCTGTTCGGCGCCAGTTACAACTACACCCAGAATTACTACTTCGGCATACGGCGCTATCCGTATTGCACGAACACCAACATCGACCCCGGGACCTTCAAAGACATCGATCCCAACCAGGCGAGCTCGCACACGGGGGTTCCCATCAATCCCGTCATCGCCAACCTCGCCAACGAAATTCATAATCAGGGCGAAATCTGGTGTGCGGCGCTGTGGGACGCCCGGGCCAACCTGATCAACCAATACGGCTTCGCCACGGGCAACGAATTGATCCTCCAATTGGTGACCGATGGCATGAACCTGACCCCGGCCAACCCGACTTTTGTCCAGGCGCGCGACGGGATTCTCCAGGCTGACTTGGTGGACAATAATGGTGTCAATCATCACCAGTTGTGGCTGGCATTTGCGAAACGCGGCCTCGGGCTCGGCGCCTCGGCGCCGCCCAGCACCACCACCGTGGGAGTGGTCGAAGCGTTCAATGTGCCCGACGACCTTGTCGTCAGTCCGACCGCGGATTTCGACGCCGTCGGAAGCATCGGCGGGCCGTTCAGTCCGCCGTCGCAGACCTACACGCTCTACGACACCCTGACGAATGCCATGGGCTGGACGGCTTCGGCTTCCGTCCCGTGGGTAACCCTTTCGTCCTCAAACGGAACGCTGGCGGGCGGCGGCGGTTCAACGAATGTAATCGTCACCCTGAACGCAGCGGCCAACGCCCTGGCGGTGGGAAACTACACCGGCGTGGTGACGTTCACCAATTTGCTCAGCGGGATCGCCCAAACCGAGAACCTGGCGCTGACGGTTTCGCTGCCTTCCATCTACTCGTTTCCGCTCAATTCGGACCCGGGTTGGTCGCGGCAGGGACAATGGGCTTTCGGCCAGCCCACCGGCCAGGGCGGTTCTGCCCACGGTTACCCCGACCCCTCCAGCGGCGCCACCGGCTTGGATGTTTTTGGCGTCAACTTGAACGGGGACTATTCCACCAACGTTGCGGGACCGTATTATCTGACCACCGGGCCGCTTAACTTTACCGGGAGCACCGGCGTCATCCTGCAGTTCGAACGCTGGCTTAATTCCGACTATCCGCCGTACGTCTACGAGACGATCGGCGTTTCAAGCGATAACACGAACTGGACCCTGGTTTTCGAAAATGATTCGGGAGTAATCGCCGATTCTTCGTGGACCAAAGTCCAATACAACCTTTCGCCGTTCGCGGACAACCGGCCGGCGGTCTACGTGCGTTGGGGATACCAAGTGGCCAATGCCAATGCATTTGCGTATTCCGGCTGGAACATTGACGATGTCGCGTTTCTCGGGACCAGCCAGATTACCATCTCGCTCCCGGCCTCAACGGTAAAGAATGCGGGCGTTCTCACCGGACAATGCCAGGCGTCTCTGCCGCATGCGGCGACGGTGAATCTCACTATCCAGCTCGCCTCCAGCAATACCAACCGGCTCACGGTCCCCGCCACCGTCACCATCCTCGCCGGGCAAACCAACGCCGTCTTCAGTGCAACCGTCGTGGATGACAGTGGTTTGGATGGGACGCAAATGATAAACGTCACCGGAAGCGCGCCGGATTATGCGACGGGCACGGGGACCATCGCCATTTACGATGACCGGAGCGCCGCGCTCGCCGTGGTGCTGCCCGCCAGCGCCACCGAAGGCGACGGAAGCTTTCCGGCCACGGTGTCCATGAGCGGCGTGCCGGCCAGCGACATTGCCGTAAACATGTCCTGCAGCGATCCCACCAGCCTGACCGTTCCGGCCACGGTCACGATCCCTGCGGGACAAACCAACGCCACCTTTTATCCCACGGTCGTTGACGACAACCAGCTCCGCGGCGACCGCGTCGTGTCGGTCACGGCGCACGTGGTCAACTGGACCAATGGCATGGCCTCCATGACAATTCACGACAACAAGAGCACAAACCTGGTGCTGGCCCTTCCGCCGCAGGCGCGGGAAAGCAACGGCCAGCTCACAAACGCCGGGACGGTGCAAATCGCCGGCACCTTGACCAGCAACCTGCTGGTCTCACTCGTTTCCAGCAACACCTCAAAATTAAGCGTCCCACCGACGGCCACCATCCTTGCCGGGCAGACCTCCGCCTCGTTCAATGTGACGATGGTCTCGGGCAATCCGCCGGAAATGCCGCTGTCGGTTTCCGTGAGCGGAAGTGCTCCGGGTTTTGGCGGCGGGTACGCCACCATGAGTATTTTTGACAACCAGACGCCGCCCGCGCCCTGGAACCCGCATCCCGCCAATCTTTCCACCGCCAATCCGCTGACCTACACCCTCTCCTGGAGCGCCGGGCTCGGCGAGGGCGTCGAACAGGCGGTCAACGGCGGATTCGAAACCGGAGATTTCACCGGTTGGGTCACGCCTGCAACGAACGCGGCCTTCCTGATTGACGATGGGACGGTCTATCCGCCCAGCGGCGACGACCCAACCACGCCGTTCGACGGCAATTATTGCGCCCTTGCCGACCAGGCCCCGCCCGCGGTTTCCAGCATCTTTCAGACAGTCGCCCTGCCGGCCAACGGCGGGACCATAACGCTCAGTTGGGCCGACCGCATCCGGAATTTCAACGGCTATTTTGACACAAACCAGCAATTCAGCGTGGAAATCTTGGACACCAATAACCTGGTGCTGGGGACAGTGTTCAGCACGCAAACGGGGGACACGCCGATTCAGGATTGGACGCAACGTAGCGCCGATATTTCGAGCTTCGCCGGGCACACGGTGCGCGTGGCTTTTGTGGTCAATGCCGGCGAGTATTATTTCGATGTGGGCCTGGACGACGTCAGCATCCGCTGTTCCAATCTGCCCCCGCCGACCTATACCGTTTATTACGGGACAACCAACGTTCCCGGGCCATCGCAATTGCTGGGCTCCACGACCAACACCTCGTGGACCCTCGCGCAACCGCCTACGTCATACGTAACCTATTACTGGCAGGTCGTGGCGGCCCGCTCAAACCAGACCGCCGGGCCAATCTGGCAGTTCAGCACCATGACCACGCTGCTGATCAGCAATGTGAACATCCTCGTCGGTGATTCAGGATCCACCAACGCGGTTTTCACGGTCACCCTCTCGGACGCAAACAGCCCGTACGTAAATGTCAGTTACAACACGGCGGATGGCACGGCGATTGATCCGGTGGATTATATCGCCACGGGTGGAATTCTCTTTTTCTCCGGTGGCGTCACCAACCAGACCGTCACGGTCCAGGTCAACGGGTACACCAACGCGCTGGCCGTCCGCAACTTTTTGCTCGAACTGTCGAACCCTTCCGGCGCCGTGCTTGGGACGAATGCCGCCGTGGGCACGATCTACAGCCTCAGCGCGCAGCCCATGATCCAATCGATCCAGGTGACCGGCGGCCAAGCCACGCTCGGGTGGAGTTCGATTCCCGGAAAATCCTACCGGTTGCAATACAAGGCGCACTTCACGGACGCCTGGAGCAATGTGTCCGGCGATGTCCCGGCGACGAATTCAACGGCCTACAAGACGGATCCGTCAGCCCTGATGACGAGCCGGTTTTACCGCGTGATGGTCCTGCCTTGACAGCGGGAAAACTGTGCCGTCCGCGGAAAGCTCAACTTACGGGAACCAACGAAACGCGCTCACCCTTGTCATTCCGGGCGACGCCCTGCGCGCGAGGATCAAGCGTCAGCTTGCCGTCCACGAGAAACGCATACCGATGATGCCCTTGTTTTAACTCCACGCCGAGCAGCCAGGCGCGGTCGGGCATTTGTTTCATCGGATGCGCCGCCGGGTTCCAGTGGCTGAAGTCCCCGACCAGGCTGACGGACCGGGCCTCGGTCGCATGGCAGATGAAGTTTACAAGACGGAGGGTCTTTCGTTGCAGGATGTGTTTCATGAGAAAACCCGGCCAGGCCGGTCAATGCAGGAGATTTGAGGAACTTGCCTTCTCGGGTGGCGCCCGATGAAGTGAACTATGGCAGAAAAGCAAAAACTAAGACTAATCCTTTCGCGGATAACATGTTACACGAATGACATTCAAAGCTCTATCGGACCAATTGTTATCCATTATCATGCGCATTTGGAGTTTCGGCTCACGCCCGATTGGCGACCCTAACGGGAATCGAACCCGTGCTACCGCCGTGAAAGGGCGGTGTCCTAACCGCTAGACGATAGGGTCACAATCGGCTCCAAAATACTAACGTCGTTTGCGCGGGTGTCACGCAAATAAACGTTGCCTGCCCTGGCGTGGCCAAGATCGGGCCGCTCGCGGGCAAATCCTGAGTTGCGCCGGGACGGGGACATGGCTTATTTTGCTTGTGTTTAAGCATGAAGATATACATTGACGGAAAATATTGCGACGAGAAGAGCGCCAAGATTTCGGTGTTCGATCACGGGCTGCTTTACGGCGATGGCGTGTTCGAGGGCATCCGCGCGTACAATGGACGCGTCTTCAAGTTGAAGGAACATATCGACCGCCTGTTCAAATCAGCCAAGGCGATTCTGCTGACCATTCCCGTTTCGCACGAAGAAATGATGCGGGCCGTGGTCGAGACCTGCCGGCGGAACAAACTGCGCGACGGTTACATCCGGCTGGTCGTCACCCGCGGCGTGGGAACGCTCGGGCTCAATCCGAACCGCTGCATCAATCCTTCCATCATCATCATCGCCGGCAAGATCCAGCTTTACCCCGAGGAATTGTACCGGAAGGGACTCGAAATCATCACGGTCCCGACGGTGCGAAACCTGCACAGCGCGCTCAACCCGGCGATCAAGTCGCTCAATTACCTGAACAACATCCTGGCGAAGATCGAGGCCATGAACGGCGGCTGCGAGGAGGCGGTGATGTTGAACGCCGAGGGCTTCGTTTCCGAATGCACGGGCGACAACATTTTCATCCTGAACGGGAACCGGCTGCAAACGCCGCCGCTCTCGGCGGGGGCGCTGTACGGCATCACCCGCGAGGTCGTGATCCAACTGGCGGAGAAGGAGGGACTCGTCGTCAGTGAGCCGAACCTGACGCGCTACGATTTGTTCAACGCGGATGAATGTTTTCTGAGCGGAACAGGCGCGGAATTGATACCGGTCGTGAAAATTGACGGCCGGACGGTCGGCTCGGGCAAGCCGGGCCCCGCCACGGCGAGGCTCATTGCAGCTTATCGCGCCTTGACTAATCGCTCCGGTGAGCCGATATACGATTAACGGTATGTTATGCTGTATTTGCAAAGAGCGTGAAGCCCGGGTGTTTCTGACGCAGATTGTTGCCGATAAGGTGCAAAAGGTGGACCTGTGCGAGGAATGCGCCAAGCAAAAGGGCCTCGACGATGCCGCGGGTTTTTCACCGGCGGATGTGCTCCTGGGTTTGGGCGCGGCGGAGATTGATCAGTACGCCGGAGGTTCGGAAATTAAATGCCCCCGGTGCGGATTTACCCAGGCCGATTTCAAGAAGTCCGGCCGGCTCGGTTGCGCGGATTGTTATGCCACGTTTGCGGAGGGCCTCGAAGGCCTGTTGAAGACGATGCACAAGGGCACGCGTCACGTCGGCAAGATTCCGCAGTCCCAGCAGCAGAGCCGGGACCTGGCCGAACGCCTTAAGGTGTTGCGGAAGAAACTGGACAAGGCCGTGGCCGACGAGGATTTTGAGATGGCGGCAAATTTGCGCGATGAGATCA
>Ga0181516_10002761_pt1 | contig 12190 bp, 7 predicted proteins | sample PEATcosm2014_Bin_25_FD_121104 | JGI IMG/M metagenome (GOLD analysis project Ga0181516, IMG submission 121104) | Peatland microbial communities from MTU Mesocosm Facility, Houghton, MI, USA - PEATcosm2014_Bin01_10_metaG | ecosystem: Environmental > Terrestrial > Soil > Wetlands > Peat | place...
CGTCCGCCTTCGCGGTGCCGCCGGTCTGCGCCGTGCTGCTCACCGTCAGCGGGCCGGCGCTGGCCACCGTCGTGTTCCCCGTCAGCGTCGCGCTGGTGGTGGCCACCGCCACGTCCACCCCGACGGCCGCCGCCACGCTCACCGCGCTGCCGCTGGTGCTCGCCGAGGGCGGGGCCTTCTGGTCCGCGGCCACCGTGGTCTTGGCATCGGCATCCGCCGCGCCGGTGTCGTCCTGGGCCGCGGTGTTCTGGGCCGCCACCTGCTGGTCCACGTCCTGGCTGCCGGTCGGCGTGCTGCCGTCGGCGTTGGCCGCCTTGCCGCCGGCCACGCTGGCGGTGGCGCTGGCGCTGCTGCTGCTGCTGGACACCGCCGCCACCGTGATCCCGTTGCCGGTGCCGGTGGTGGTCAGGTCACGCGCCACCGACGCCGCCACCGTGTCGGTGGCCGTGGTCAGGGCCAGGGAGGCCCCCACCGCCACGTCGCTGCCCTGGGTCTGACCGGTGGCCGTGGTGGTCACCGAGGCGGTCTGGCTGGCCGTGCTGGTGTAGGCTCCGGCCAGGTCCAGGGCCCCGCCGGTGCCCAGCAGCGCGGTGGTGGTGTCCACCGCGATGGACACCGCCGCCGTGGGCGTCACCGCCGTGCTGGTCCCGGCCGCCCCGCCGGTGACCGTGGTGGTCATGGCGTGGGTGGCGGTGGCGTTCAGGCCCATTCCGTCCGCACCGTCCAGGATCGCTCCGTTCTGCACTTCCGCCTGGGTGGTCGCCACCTCCACGTTCAGGCCCACCGACGCGCCCACGCCCACCTTGGCGCTGGAGCCGGTCCCAGACAGCGACGCCCCGGAGGTGACCGTGCTGGCCGTGGCGTTCTGGGCCTGGATCAGCACGGCTCCGCCGCCCGCGTCCACCCCGCCCACCGCCGCGTCGTTGGCGTCGCCCTGCAGGAAGGCCGCCGTGCTGTCCACCAGCACGTTCACCCCCAGCGCCCCGGCCACGCCGACGTTCGAGGCCCCGGCGCCGCTGGTGACGGTGGTGGTGAAGGTGTTCGTCGCCGAGGCCGGCGCGATGGCGCCCAGGGTGATGCCGTCCGCCGAAATGGCGCTGTTGTCGCCGATCCAGGCCTGGTTGGAGGTCACCCCCAGGTTCAGGCCCACCGCCGCGCCCACGCCCACGGAACCGCCGGCGGTGCTGCCGTCGGCGGTCACCGCCGAGGTGTTCAGCGCCTGGCTGGACACCGCCAGGGCGCCGGTGGCGGTCACCGGAGCGGTGGACGCGAGGTACGCCTGGGTGGTGCTGTTCACGTCGGCGATGGCCACCGCCGCCGCCACCTGGACGCTGCCGCCGGAAGTGGCGGCCTCGCCCTGGTGCTGCTGCAGGGCCTGTTCGGTCTGGCTGGTGGGGTTGCCGGACCCATCGTCGGGCTGCTTGGTGGCGCCCTGGGTGGCCGCCGTGGCGCTGGTGGTCAGGGCGTTGCTCGATTCGGCCTTGAGGGTGATGGCGCCGGCGTTGACGACGCTGGCGGTGCCGTCCAGGCAGGCCTGGGTCGAGGTGTTCAGTTCGGTCATGGCCAGGGTGCCGCCCGCGGCGTTGGCTCCGCCGGCGGCCGAGTTGGCGATGGCGCTGGCGGTCACGTTGTTGGTGGCGTCCAGTTCCAGGGTCCCGCCGACGCTGACGCTGGTGCTGCCGCCCACATGGGTGCTGGCGCTGCTGGTGATCACGTTCACCGCGACCCCCGCGTCCGCCGGCAGGGTGGTCACGTTGGGCGTCCCGGCGAGGGCGCTGGCGGTCACCGTTGACGTGGCGGCCAGGGTCGCGTTGCCCGTCGCCGTGATCGCGGAGGTTCCGGCGACGTTCACGGAGGCGCTGGAGTCGGCGGCGATGGTCGCCAGGGGGGACAGGCTCAGCGTGGAGGCGCTGACGCTGGAGCCGGCGGTCATGCGCACGTCGCCCGCGGTGGCCTGCACCAGGCTGGATTCCACATCGATGGAGGCGCTGGGCGATGCGACCACCACCGGCAGCAGGGTGCCGGCGTAGGCGGCGGCGGCGTCCAGGGTGACGCTGGCGCCCTTGAGGGTGGAGCCGGCGAGGCTGATGCCGGCGGCCCCGCCGCCGGTGGCGGTGGCGTCCAGGGTGATGCTGCCGCCGGCGTAGCCCGAGGTGCCGAAGGCCAGCAGCTTGGAACCGGTGACGGTGATGGTCGGGGCCTGCAGGAGCAGGTTGCCCGAGGCGCCGGTGGAATCGCCGGTTTCGTTGTCGCTGCGGGCGCCGTTCCCGGTGGTTTCCACCGTGCGGGTGGAGAGGTCCACGTCGTTGAGGGTGATGGAGTTCGAGGCGACCACCGCCAGGTCCAGCCCGCCGGTGAATTGATCGGAGCCCGAACCGGTCCAGTCCAGGTCGGCGGGATCGATCAGGACGCTGCCGGGGCGCCCGCCGGGGGCGTCGGCCCGGAACTGCCCGCCGGCGAGGGTGACCAGGTTCCGGGCGCTGAACTCGATGGCTCCGCCGTTGCCGCTGGACCCCGCGCTGGCGTCGATGACGGCCCCCGCCTGGAAGGTGGCGTTGTTGCCGCCCCAGACGTCGATGCTCCCGCCGGCGGAATCCGCGCCGCTGCCCCGGGCCGAAAGGTTCGCGCCGGCGTTGATGTCCACGTTGTTCCCGGCCCTGATGCTGATGTCGCCGCCCTGGACGCCCGCGCCCCCAGGCGCGGTGATGGTGCCCGAGACCGCCACGTCGTCGTCGGCCACGATCTGGATCCGCCCCTGGTTCACCACCACCCGGGTGGCGGAGGCGAGGCCGTTGGCGTTGACCACATCGGTGAAATCGGGCGCGGTGCCCAGGAACCGGGCGCCGCTGTACAGGGTTCCGCCCACATTGATCGTGCCCGCGGAAAGGGTGATGCCGTTCAGGGCGTTGACCTTGCCCTGGATGGAGACGAGACCGGCGTCCCCCCGCGGGGCGGTTCCGGACAGCAACTGGGCGACTGAGGCGTCGTCCGGATTATTCGGCGCCAGGAAGAAGGTGTTGGCGAAGCTCGGGGTCGGAGTGGAGACGGTGAGGCTGCCGATGTTCACGACCCCCGAGCGGCCGACCACGAAGCCGAAAGGGTCGGCGAACCAGACGTTGCCGCCGATCTGGCCGTCCTTGATGGAATTCAGGATGCCGTAGACGTTCGCCTGCTGCCCGGTGACGATGTTGATCAGGTTCTGGGTGCTGCCCGGAAGCATCAGGTTGACGGTGTTGCCCTGGGCGACGTTGAAGGTGCTGAAGGAATTGAAGGCGTTCACCCCCTTGACCGTGCTGGTGGTGATGTCGGTGACCTTGCCCACGGTGGTCACCGTGGTCTGGGTGCGCCCGTTGGCCTGGATGCTCTGCGCATAACCGGCCACCAGCGGGATGACCACCTGCTGCGCGGCCAGGAAATAGGCGATGCGCAGCCGCCAGCGCCGGGGCAGGCGCCAGGTCCAGAAGGAGGCCACCAGCGAATCGACACCGATACGGCTGCTCGTTCCCTTGCGTTTCCTGGTCATGGTACACCGCCTTCCCTGGGCCGCCGCCGCGGCGCGTTAGGTACACCCTGCGCAAGGAATCTGAGATTTCTTATAAAAATTTTATTGATATTATCACCCAGGGCCACCCTTTTCAATAAAATAATGCTGGTTTTTTCTTATTGTCTTCTTATCGCACAAGGGAATTAATGACGTCTGGATCCGAATGTCCTGTCGGCCCTCGCCCCGGCGTTGGCCCCGGCTTTGGGGTCACCGGACCAAGGACAGGCGGCCCTTCCGGAAATCACCGGACTGCCGAGCGCCGGCGGGCGTGCCTGCGGCTAGGGATGCCCCCTTTCCTTGGATGGAGGCGGAATATTTATTACTCATTACTATATTGACAAGATCAATCCCCTTGCGGGGAGCGCGGTGCCTGCCACCAGCCGCCGCCCAGGGCCTGGAACAGGGTCGCGGTGTCCGTGTAGCGGTCGGCCTGGGCCGCGACCCGGTCCAGCTCGGCCTGGAGCAGCTGGCGCTGGGCATCCAGCAGGGCCAGTTCGCTGATGCCGCCCAGCCGGTACTGCTGCTCGGCGATGCGCTCGCCGGCCCGGGCGTGCTCGGCGACGGCAGCCCGGGCGGCCAGGGTCCGGGCATCGGCGTCCAGCGCCGAAAGGGTGTCCGCGACCTCCTCCAGGGCCTGCAGCACGGTCTGCCGATAGCGTCCGGCCGCCTCGTCGTAGGCGGCGATGGCCGACCGTTTCCGCGCCCGCAGGGCGCCGCCGTGGAACAGCGGCTGGGCCAGGCCGCCGCCGAGGCTCCAGACGTTGAATCCGTCCAGCAGGTCGCTGGCGCCGGTGCGCTCGGACCCGAGGCTGCCGGAGAGGGTGATCTGGGGGTAGAGGTTGGCGGTGGCCACCCCCACGGCGGCGCTGGCCTGGTGCAGCAGCGCCTCGGCGGCGAGGATGTCGGGCCGCTGCCGGGCCAGGGCCGAGGGCAGGGTCAGGGGCAGGGTTTCCGGAAGCTGCAGGGTCGCCAGGTCCAGCGGCTCGTTCCGTCCGTCCCCGGGCCCCTGCCCCACGTAGACCGCCAGCTGGTGCTCCACCTGGGCCCGCTGTTTCCGCAGCGGGGGCAGCATGGCCCGGGTCTGCTCCAGCAGCAGGCCCTGGGTCTGGACCTCCAGCCAGGACACGCCGCCCGCCTGGAAGCGCGCGCGGGTGATGGCCAGCTGGCGGCCCTGGGCCGCCAGGAGCGCCTCCAGGGCGGCCGCCCGGGCCTGCAGGGACCCCTGGCGGATGGCACAGAGCACGATGTTGGCGGCCAGGGTCTCCCGGGCCGCTTCCAGTTCGAACCGCTGGTAGTCCACCTGGGCCGCGAGCCCCTCCAGGGCGCGGCGGTTGCCCCCGAACAGGTCGAGGGTGTAGGAGACCGAGACCGAGGCGTTGTACAGGGTGAACGGGCCGGGGCTCGGGACACTGGTCTCGCCCAGGGCCGCCAGGTCCATCTTCTCGCGGGTGGCCGCCAGGTTTGCATCCACCGCGGGATACCGGTCCGCGCCGGTCTGGGCCTTCAGCCCCTCCTGGGCCTGGACCAGCCGGGCGCGGGCCTGGGCCAGGGTCGGGCTGGCCTCCAGGCCCCGGCGCACCAGCCGGTCCAGGGGCTCGGAATGGAACAAGGTCCACCATTGCCCGGGGAGGTCCGCCCCGTCGCCGAAGCGCTGGGCCGCCCCCCCGGGGCCGGGCGCGGCCACGGTGGCCCCGGGCCGGCCCCCGGGCAGGAACCCGGAGGCCTCCGGCGCCGCAGGCCGGTGGAAATCCGGGCCGACGTTGCAGCCTTGCAGCAGGCCGGCCAGGGCGGCCAGGGCGAGCATCCAGCAGGAGGTCTTCACCGGAAAATCCATGGCTGTCGTGTCCTCAATCAAGGGTCCTGCGGTAGAACTTCACCGACACCGCCAGCAGCACCACGGTGAAGATCATCAGGGGCCAGATGCTGGGCCACAGGTCGCCCAGGTTGTTGCCTTTGAGGAAGATGCCCCGCACCAGGCGGTTGAAGTAGGTCAGCGGCATCAGCTCGCCCAGCCACTGCGCCCATTTCGGCATGCCCAGGAACGGGAACAGGAAGCCGGACAGCATCATGTTCGGCAGGAAGTAGAAGTTGGTGAGCTGCATGGCCTGCAGCTGGTTCTTGGCGAAGGAGGAGATGGTGATCCCCACCGTCAGGTTGGCCGCCACGAACAGGAGCGCGGCCAGGTACATGGTGAGGACGCTGCCGGCGAACGGCACGTGGAACACCAGCCGCGCCGCCACCAGGATCATGGTCACCTGGATCAGGCCGATGACGATGTAGGGCACGATCTTGCCGGTCATGACCTCGATCGGCCGCACCGGCATGGCCAGCAGGTTCTCCATGGTGCCCCGCTCCCGCTCCCGGGTGATGGCGAGGCCGGTCATCAGGACCATGGTCATGGTGAGGACCATCCCCATCAGCCCCGGCACGATGTTGTAGGTGGTGATGCCCTCGGGGTTGTACAGGGCATGCACCTGCACGCCGAAGGCCGGGTCGCCTCCGTTCAGGCTCGCCAGGGGCCCGGTCAGGTCCTTGATGGCGGCGGAATGGGGGATCATGCCCACCGAGGCCAGGGCCATGCCGGTGGCGGTGGGGTCGGTGGCGTCGGCTTCCACCAGCAGCGACGGCCGCTCGCCGCGGAGCACGCTGCGGGTGAAGCCGGCGGGGATGTTGAGCACGAACAGCACCTTGCCCTGGGCCAGGGCGGCCCGCCCCGCTTCCTCGTCGGGCAGGGTCGCCACCATCTGGAAGTAGCCGGAAGCCTGCATGGTCGCCACCACGGTGCGGGTGATCTCGGTCTGGTCGGCGTCGATGATCGCCGTGGGCATGTGCTTGGGATCGCTGTTGATGACGAACCCGAACAGGAACAGCTGGATCAGCGGGAGGCCCACGATCATGCCCAGGGTCAGCCGGTCCCGCTTCAGCTGGAGGAATTCCTTGAGCACCATGCTCCACCAGTGCCCCATGGAAAAGCCGCCCAGGCGCCTCATGGCCGGGCTCCGGACCGCTGCATGAGATAGATGAAGACGTCCTCCATGCCGGTGGCCACCGGCTCCATGCGGAGTTTCCCGCCCGCCGTCGCCTCGCGCAGGGTCCGCTCCAGGCTGGCCCCGTCCTTGCCGTTCACGTGCAGGGTGGCGCCGAACAGCACGGTCTGCTCCACCCCGGGCCGGCCCTGGAGCCGCTCGTTCAGGGCGTCCAGGCCGTCGCCGAAGATGGCCCAGCTGCAGAGGCCCTGGGCCGCGATCACCTCGGCCGAGGTGCCCTGGGCCAGCAGCCGCCCGTCGGCCAGGAACGCCAGCTTGTGGCAGCGTTCCGCCTCGTCCATGTAGTGGGTGCTCACCAGCACCGAAACGCCCTGGGCGGAGAGGCGGTGCAGCTCGGCCCAGAAATCCCGCCGGGCCAGGGGATCCACCCCGGCCGTGGGTTCGTCCAGCAGCAGCAGCCGGGGATGGTGCAGCATGGAGGCGGCCAGGGCCAGGCGCTGCTTCCAGCCGCCGGAGAGGGCCCCGGCCAGCTGCTCGGAGCGCCCGGCGAGGTTCAGTCCGTCCAGGGCCTTGGCCACCGCGGCGGCGCGGTCCGGCAGGCTGTACATGCGCGCCACGAAGTCCAGGTTTTCCCGGATGGTCAGGTCCTCCCAGTAGGAGAACTTCTGGGTCATGTAGCCCACCTGGTCCTTGATCCGGTCGCTTTCCTTCAGGATGTCGAAGCCCAGGCAGGTCCCGCGGCCCGAATCGGGGGTGAGCAGGCCGCAGAGCATGCGGATGGTGGTGGTCTTGCCGCTGCCGTTGGGGCCGATGAAGCCGTGGATCTCGCCCGGCTTCACCCGCAGGGCGAGGTCCTTGACCACGTGCTTGCCGCCGAAGCTCTTGTTCAGACCCTGGACGTCGATGGCGAAGGCTTCGCTCATCGCAGGGTGACCACCACCGGCTGGCCGGGGTGCAGGCCGGGGGCCTGGGCGGGGTCCGGACGGGCCTCGATCATGAACACCAGCTTGGACCGGGTCTCGTTGCTGTAGATCACCGGCGGGGTGTATTCGGCCTCGGTGGCGATGTAGGTGACCCGGGCCGGCACCTCCGCCGGGGCGCCATCGCAGCGCAGCGACACCGGCCGGCCGACCCACAGCCCGCCCAGGAGCGGCTCGGGCACGAAGAACCGCACCTTCACGTTGGCCGGCGGCAGCATCCGGACGACGGGGGCCCCGGCCGGCACCCACTCCCCTTCCCGGTAGATGGTGTCGAACACCAGCCCCGCCGCGCTGGCGGCCACCGCCTTCTGGCCCAGGGTCCAGGCGGCCTGGTCCAGGAAGGCCCGGGCCGCCGCCACGGTGGCGGCCTGGGCGCGGATCTGTTCCTCCCGTGCGGGCAGTTCGGCCACCGCCACCTGGCCGCGCAGCTCGCGCACATGGCCGGCGTCGGCCTCGGCCGCGGCCCGGCTGTCGTCCAGCGCGGCCATGGCGATGCCCCCCGCCGCCCCCTGGGCCTCGTCCCGCACCCGGGTGGCCGCGGAATTCCCGGCCCGGGTCTCGGCCTGGGCCAGCTGGGCGCGGACCACGTCCAGTTCCGGCGGGCGCTTGCCGGTGCGCAGATCGCCCAGCTGCGCCTGCGCCGTGTTCAGCTGCTGCTGGGCCTGGCGCACGGCCCCGGCCTCCCGGGCCGACTCCAGGGCGAACAGCGGGGCGCCGGCCGCCACCTGCTGGCCGCGGGCCACCAGGAGGCGGTCCAGCCGGCCCGCCTCGGCCGCGGCCACATAGACGAATTCACCCTCCACGTAGCCCTGGCAGGTCACGGCCTTCCGGGCCGAGCATCCGGCCAGGGCGAGCACGGCCACGGCGGCCGCGGCCAGGGTCTTGGAATGGCGCATGGGATCCTTTCGGTGCCGCGAGGACACTCCGGTCGGTCATCCGGGCCCGGCGGGCCGGCGTGGCGGCGTCAGTCCTTCTTCACGGCGTGCTTGAAGCCGTGGCCGACATCCTTGGCCCCGTCCCTGAAGCCGTGGCCCACCGCCGTGCCGCCGCGCTTGAACCCGTGGCCCACCTTCCTGGCGCCGTGGCCCACGGCCCGGCCATCCGCCTTGATCTGCTCCTTGACCGTGGGCCTGGGAGCGTCCTGGGCGGCCAGGCCGGCCCCGGCGCAAGCCAGGCATCCGCATATAAGCATCGATCGAATCATGGTGTTCCTCCAGGGAGGGATCAAGCAGGAACAAGGCCACAATGCAACTTGCTTATAAACCTGATACTTGAATTCCGAAGGCAGAGGAGCGGCCGTCGGGGTGAACCACTATGAATGAGTCGGTTCCTTCACTTTGGCGGTCGGCCCTGCCGCGCGCCACACGTCGGCCTGGACCAGCCGTTCGATCCATTCCTGGACCTCCGCCAGCGCATCCCTGGCCAGCGCGGGATCGACCTCCACGCCCATCTGTTCCAGGGAGGCCAGGTCATTGAGGCGGGCCAGGAGGCCAGGTGCCGCCAGGGGGAGCTTGCCGCCCGGAAGCAGGTCGCGATAGATCGCCGCCACCAGGCCTGCGTGGGTGCCGGGACGCGGTTCATCCAGCAGACCGCCGATGGCTGCGGCAAGGGCATCATAGGCGGACTTGACGGCATCGCCCGGGAAACCGGCCTCAAGGACCACCTGGGCCAGACGCATGCGGTCATGGGCGCGTCCCTGGCGCGCCCTCCCCGCGGACGGCACGTGGGAACCTGCGGGGGCGGCGCCTGCGGGCCCCGCCGCCCCGGATTCCCCGGGACCGGCCTCGGCGAGGACCTCGACCTGGGCTTCGCAACCCGGGTCCTCCCCTGGCGCCGCGACGGGATCCGCCTCCTGCCCGTCAACGAGGTCCGGGTCCGCAAGCCGCTCCAGGGCGGCCTGGAGCTGGCGCAGGAAGACGGTGAAGCCCTGGACTTCCAATTCCTCCACGGAGCTGGCGGCATCCAGCGCGGCGGATCGCACGGCGCGCTTGCCGGCCAGGGTGCCCTGGATGCCGCGCTCGATGCCGCCTTCGGAGCACAGGTAGGTGACCGAGACCCCCCGGGTCTGGCCGAGGCGGTGGGCCCTGGAGGTCCGCTGATCCAGGCGGGCCGGGTTCCAGGGCAGATCCAGGTGCACCACGTAGTTGGCCACCTGCAGGTTGAGGCCCACGCCGCCGGCGTCACTGGAAAGCAGCACCTGGATGGAGGACGACCGGAACCGGTCGAGCAGGGCGGGACGCTTCTCGGCGGGGACCTGCCCGGTGAGCATCAGCCACTCGATGCCGAGCTTGTCCAGGCGCGCCGCGGCCAGCTTCAGCATCTCCACCCATTCGGAGAAGACCAGGATCTTGCTGGTGCCCTGGGCGGCGATCTCGGCGACATAGGCTTCGAACTCTTCGAGCTTGGGGGAGGCGGGCCTGGAACACAGGGGGTCGGCCAGTTCCAGGGCATCGCAAGCCTGGCGCGCCTTGAGCAGGGCGGCCTGGAGGGCTTCCTGCTCCCGCTTGGTGAGCGGGCGTCGATCCGCGATGGCCAGGTAGCGCGCCGCTTCGGCCCTGCATCCTGCTTCGTAGTCCGCCTGGTCCGGGGTCAAGGCCGTGTAGCGGGTCTGCTCGGTAAGGTCGGGAAGCTGGTCCAGCACCGCCTCCTTCTGCCGGCGGAGCAGGACCGTGGAAATTCGTTCTCGCAGCCGCCCCATGTTCTTGCAGCCGATCACCTTGCCCCTCTGCCCCTGCTTGTGGTGCTCCAGGTTGAAGCGCCAGAGCGGGCCCAGGATCCCCGGATCCACGATCTGGAGCAGGGAATAGAGGTCGTCCAGACGGTTTTCGATGGGCGTCCCGGTGAGGACGAACAGGAACCGGGAGGGAATGGCCCTGAGCGTGGCGGCGGTCTTGGTGCGGAAATTCTTGGCCCGCTGGGCCTCGTCCAGGATCAGGACATCGGTCTCCAGATCCTTCAGGCGGTGCAGTTCCCGCCAGGTAAGTTCGTAGCTGAGGATCTTGTAGGAGGCGCTGGAAGCGAGGGCCGCCGCCCGGCTCGAGGCGCTGCCGCCGAGAACGGCCGGCCGCCGCCCCGTGTAGCGCTCGATTTCCTGGGCCCATTGGTATTTGAGGGATGCGGGGGTCACGATCAGCACCGTTTCGGCCTCCCCCCGGGAGCGCAGCACTTCGCAGGCGGCGATGGCCTGCACCGTCTTGCCCAGGCCCATGTCGTCCGCCAGGATGGCCCGGCCCTGGGTGAGCAGATGCAGCACCCCCTCCTCCTGGTATGGAAACAAGGGCTTGTTCAGGACATCCACGCCCACCTTGCCTTCCCGGGCGGCTTTCCGGACCGACTGGGCCCGGCGCTGCCTGGCGTCGTTGGCATGCTGGAGCACCACGGCACAGCGAACCGCCTGCACCACCCGCGCCCCCAGCTTTTCGAGGTATCCCGGCTGCAGGATGCGGCTATCCGGAGTGAGCCCGGCGGTACCGCCTTGGGTCACCAGGGCGGCTGGCCCGAGGGCCCGGGCATTCCAGGGCCCCAGCGCCCTGAGCGACAGACCGCCGGAGGTCTCCAGGGTCAAGGTCGGGCGGGCCGGCGCGGACCCCAGCCTCAGGAAGGCCTTCTGCAGGCCGGGACGCGTCCGGATGGCCCGCCTGACGGCCTCGAGATGCTTGCAGACGCCCAATTCCCCCGCCAGGAAATCCGGACAGGTGCATGCGTCGTTCAGGCCGCTGCCATCGACGATGTCCACGACATAGGCGACCCCGCGGGCTCCGGCCACGCGCCAGGCTCCGTCCACCCTGCCATCCGTTGGCGTGATGACGAAAGGCTCCGTGTGGGCCCGGTGAACCCGCATGGCCCTTTCGAAGGCCATGACCGATTGGAGGTCCGCGAAATCCAGGCAGACCGGCGCCGCATGCTGGATGGGCTGCAGTTGGATGGGCTTCAAGGCTATGGGAGTCATGGAGGTGGGGTCAGTCTATCCGATCCGGCCTGGCATTGTAATCAGCCACCGCGGGGCTCGATCAGGGCAAGGGCGCCCCCAGGTGGATGGCGTCGCCAGCGGCGAGGTTCCCTGCGCACTGACCTGCCGTTTCGCGAATCCCTTGCATCGGATACCGCCAGTGTGTATATGATCCAGCGCGGGGCATGAACGCTCCGAACTGGCCGACGGTTTAGGCAGGGCGGGAAATTCGGGCTAGCGGTCAGAGTCGGTCCAGTCCACCCGGTTCGGCCACCGCGACCTGGCCACGACTCTGTGGAGCTTCTTTCTTGAAGCGCGGGGGGTGCCGGAGACCCTCACGACAATCTCAGGCCCCAGGTAGACCACCATCATCATGCTGAGGATCAGAAAGGCCCCGACCAGGACGTCCATTTCAAGTTCCTCCCGGGATGCCGATATTCGTCGCATCACATTGGCAAATTAAGTCATAATTAACCTAAAATCAAGATCCTATCCAATTATTTTATATACCACTTCCCTTGAGCACCTTTGGGCCAGGGCGGTGTGACGGACCGGCGTGCCGCGAGGTTGCGACGAGTTCTTGAGCGGCGCCAGACGTGGAGCCCAAACCTACATTCCGCACTTCGCGGACCTGATTTCTCGCGATTTAACGGTTTTTCCCTGATCTTGTCTTTTGTTCATCAGGCTTACTGAGGACCATGGCCACGGTTTCCTGTTCCCATACGGCCAG
>Ga0181516_10002763_pt1 | contig 12186 bp, 14 predicted proteins | sample PEATcosm2014_Bin_25_FD_121104 | JGI IMG/M metagenome (GOLD analysis project Ga0181516, IMG submission 121104) | Peatland microbial communities from MTU Mesocosm Facility, Houghton, MI, USA - PEATcosm2014_Bin01_10_metaG | ecosystem: Environmental > Terrestrial > Soil > Wetlands > Peat | place...
AACACATCCACACCGTTGCTGGCATTATCACTGGCCCAAAATGCCAGATAGGTGTTCTTGCTGGCGGCGACGAGCGATGACCCTTCGCTTTCGCCAATCGTCAGCACGGGGCCGATCAACGAGCCGTTCGTTGATACCAATTGGACACAGGGATTAGTTTGATTCTGAAAAAAACCGACAAGATAATTGCTGCCACTGGATGCAATTCCGCCTCCGAACTCAATGATGTTGGCGTTCGTTGCAATGGGAAAAATTGTTGTGGCATTTGTTTGATGAAGACTGCCAAAAATCGCCAGCACAACGAACAGATTTTGAACGCGCAATTTCATGTTTGCTTGATACACGATTTTCTCATTACACGCTGAATATGCCCATTTCCGAACCGAGTCGAGAAAATATACAAATATTTGCGCTACAAGATTTCTTTGCTGCAATCACCGAGGCATGATAAAAAGGATGTATGGCTCTGCATTGAGCAGGGGAAAACTCAAAATCATGAATCAACAAACTGAAAATCCCGATTTTAATGCCCGCATGAGGCGGGAAATGAAATCGCAACAGCGGAACATCAAAGCCGCCGAAAAAGCCTATGGCGAAAGCGTGTTCGATCTGACGGTGGCGCGGAGCTATATCAAAAAACTTTTGGGAAACGCCAAAATCGCCGCATATTTGAAGGCGAATCATCCCGACACTTTTTCCGAGTTCAATGCCATTGTGAAGGCGGAGATTTTTTAGCCGGTTAGTGCCCAAATCGTTCGACGTTACTCGCGCGCCCCTTCCACACCACATCGAACTTGCCAAGGCGTCCATATCTGGGTCATTTGGCGGTGGTGTGGCCACTTGCTTTGTAATTCTGCCATCGCTGGTTCATGACGGACACGGCTTGTTGAAACAATTTCATGGTCTCGGCATCTGGACGATTTCCCTTGGCGTCGAATTCTTGAAGGTCGCGCGCGTAGCTGGTGACGCAATCCCGGTCGGTGGACGCCGGAATATCAAAACTTTTCAGAACGGCGCAGAGCGCCTGTTTGGCGGTGCGCTGTTGCAGCACGGAATCGTCACCGTCTGGCGCGGCAAACCGGGCTGACGACAGCACCGCGCCCCACCGGCCTGAACTTGAAAATACATAGTTCGCATCCTGAATATAAATGTCCGCCGTCGTAATCAGGAGAAATTTGATTGGAGCGCGGGGTAAAACGGGGGTGGCGTTGGTGAATGCCAGGATGAGAGAGTCAACGTCCCATTGGGGTTCGGTGGCGAGGCCGCGTTTGCGGGTGTATGGCGGAAGGGGCACCGGAACTGGCGAAATGCATACCGGAAGATTCAACTCGTTGTGAACGACGTAACCCACGGTGTCCAGAAGGTTGTCGGAAACGTCACCCACGGGAACGATTACGACCGTGCATCCTTCGACGCGCTCCAAGCCTGAATCAATCCGCTGGCGCGGCGATTTGGACACGGGTTTGTCGGCTGTCCAATAGGGTGCCGAGGATGGGGGGACGGTTTGACTTTCAACAGTTGCACCCGATTGAGCTTCAAGTTGCGCGAGTCGCGTGGCGGCCTGATGATCGTTGGCATCCAGCCGTAGTCCTTCGCGATAGAAATGAACGGCGGATATTGTGTCTCCCCGCTGGTCCAATTCACGCGCGTAGCGCAGCACCCAATCGGCGTAGGCTCCGGCAACGATATTGTTTTTGAGCGAAAGAACGCGTTCCGCCGCCAATCGGTCGCGGTCAGGGTTAAATGGATTCAAATAGGGATGGCGCGTTTGAACGGCATGGAACATGGCCATTAGTGCAATTGCGAATGGAAGCACCCACCACCAAATCCGAACGTCCGAGGCGTCCGGTGATTTCAAAGCGCGATTTGGCCACGCATACAAGCCCACACAAATTGCCGCTACAATTGCACCCTCCCAACCCCAGCGGTGCGAGGCGCGAAACGAAAAGATATCTGAGGTGTAAAGGGCAATATCTAACGGGATGAGGATGGCGAAGGCAATGACGCCAAGAGCTTCCGCAGTCAATTCGCGTTTTGGGCGCGGTGGACGGTAGCGTTGGGCGGCCTTGTCAACCTGCGCCTGTGCCAGTTCACGGGCGGACAGACGGGAATCAAACTTCAGAGCGATGGCCCGTTGGGCGCGTTGCTCCGGAGTGAATCGTTCATATATGCGCGTTAATCCATCTCGCATGGCGTCCCATTGCCCTGCCGAAGCGGGTTTGCGAAACGCTTCCACAACTAACGAACTGAACCGCCACACAACGAAAAGAATCAGGATGAGGGCCAGGTCTGGAACCACTCCGTAAAGAATGAGGGCGATCAACGCAAACAGGATGACCTTGAGAAGAAATCTGAAAAAAATGCCATTAATCATAGTGTCTGGCGCAATTCGCCTTCCGGCTAACAAATCGTAAAAAGATCACTCCCAATTATTAACACAATTTATCGCTATGACGGCGAGTGTGCGCCCGAAATTCGGCAGCGTCAATTCTGCGTTTTAATCGGCGTTCAATGGGGTTAGTCCGGCTCGGACCGCCCCGTGCTCCGCCGCAAGAATCAGCCCCATGCCTACTACAAGCAAGTTGACGTTTGCTCCTTCATTCTTATACTCAAACCAATATGAGTATTGCAAATCTATCAGTCCTAACATTACGCCAAGCCGCAGATCTCAAAGAAAAGATTGTGGCCTTGGAAAAACAACTCGCTGGCATTTTAGGTTCGACTGCTAAACCTGCTTCAACCCCAACCGCCAAAGCTACGAAGAAAAAGGGCGGGATGAGTGCTGCGGGAAGAGCTAAAGTTGCAGCGGCTCAAAAGGCGAGATGGGCAAAAATTAAGGCCGCGAAGCCGACAGTGAAAGCTGTTGTTGCTGCCAAACCTGCTAAAAAGAAATTTACGATGAGTGCCGCCGCCAAAGCTAAACTCTCGGCCTTGGCAAAAGCTCGTTGGGCGAAGGTGAAGGCTGGTGGGAAAAAAACGCTGTAACTCAATTTTAGATCAAGAATGCAGTCCTGCTTAAGGCGGGACTGCATTTTTTGTTTGTGAGGGCGTTGGATGACTCATTGCTTCCAGAAGAAGACATTACCCTTTTCTTTTAGCCTGAATTCGCGGTTCCATTGCGTGGGGTCCTGCCGGTAATACCATTTTAATTCGTCATATAACGCTGGAAGTATTTGCAGCATTTCCAGCGGCTTACCAAAAAAAGCTTCTGTTGCCACTGCAAAAAACTCGGCGGGATTTGTTGCACCATATTCACGCAAGACTGTGCTCTCGCCTCGTTGGACCTGAACCCGGAGCCGCTCATATTCAGTTCCCATTACCCGTCTCCAAGTTGCATACCGGTTTTTGCGCTTCGAGTATGATTCGTTTTTTCCCAATAAAGGAACACCATCGGCTTGGCCGTCTTCGTAATCGAGTTGATGGGCAAATTCGTGCAGGACGACATTGTATCCGCTTTCAGGAGCAAGGATGCCGTTGCATATCGCGTCCCAGGACAGCACCACGGCTCCTTCACGCCATGATTCACCGGCGCGAGGCTGGTGACTTTCCTCCATGACGCCAGAGCCTATATGCCGGGTGGTCGGAGCGAAATAGGTGTTGGGATACACTAAAATTGTCTTCAAACCGGGATAATAATCAGCGTCACGATGAAGCAAAAGCAGACAGGCATGGGCTGCGATGCAGACCCTGATTTCGTCGTTGAGGTCAAGACCGCCACACCCTTCGAACTTCTTTTCCGCCATAAAAACCTGAATGTGCCCCTCCAATTCTGTGCGATCCGGTTCCGGCAACAGATGATAAAATGGGCAACGCGTCTCAACAATCCGCTTCCATTCTGAGGAAAGCGGAGTGGACTGGAGTTTCTTTCTTTGTTGTTCTTTCCACATAATTTACCGGCGGAACGCTGGCCGCCTTTTTTAGCTATCACTGCTTCAAAAGACTGTGTTCAAAATATCCGGCGAGATTCATGAGATTATAAAACACCAGTTCCTTGTGTGACGGCGGACTTGTTTTCGGTTCAAGATTCTCCGGTTCACCCAACTCCCGCCAGCATCCGACCCTGATATCGTTGAGAATTTGAAACAGAATCTCCCGTTCTTCTGGACTGATCAAAAGCCGACATCCATTTTGACCTGCCTTTAACTTGTCGGCGCTCATCAGATTATTGGCCAGTTTCTTCAGATCATTCCGGTGTTGAGACATTGATTCATTGAGCAGTTTTTCCCTTTCAACAGTTTTGGGTTCGACACAAGTCCTGGATATTTTTGCGTGATTGCTTTCAGTGATGGGAAATTGATTCAACAAACTTCGCAAACAATCCCCTTCTCTCCGGTTCATCTCATATTGCCACCCATCTTTGTTGTTTTTGAGCAATTTCATTCCGCCGGTTCCATCGTTGCCTGTAGTTTGTAATTCTGGAGTTGATGGACGTAAAACTCGGCTTTTTCCGCACCTTCCCTGACCAGCACGCTTTTCCCCTTTTCGTGGACTTCCATCATGTGTTTCTGGGCCTTTTGCTTGTTCCAGCCAAAGATTTTCATGAAGACGTGCGTTACATACACCATCAAATTTATCGGATCATTCCAGCAGATGACGTAAAATGTCGGAGCCAGATCATCTTTGGAGCGGGTCTCTTTTTTGACGATACGCTTCGGTTTTGTTGCCGGTTCCGCGATGGTTGGCATACGTTATCAAGTGGCTGCCTGCTTTATGGATATAGTCCGCGTTGCTTTTTGGCTTCATGCACCCGGCTGACGCCAACACTCAAGGCCGCCATACGCATCGAGATTTTTTGGTTGCGGCTCGAGTCTAAAATCCGCGTCCATGAGGTTTCGAGAATACGAAACAGCTTGTCGACAACTTCCGATTCACTCCAGAAAAAGCTCTGCAAATCCTGCACCCACTCGAAATAACTTACAATCACGCCGCCAGCGTTGCACAGCACGTCGGGGATGATAAAGATTTCCGGGCGCTGATTCAGAATTTCATCCGCCTCCGGCGTAGTCGGGCCGTTGGCTGCTTCGGCGAGGATGCGGCATTGAATCTTACCTGCGTTGGCGGCAGTGATCTGTCTTTCCATTGCAGCAGGAACCAAAATGTCGCACGGCAACAGGAGCAGTTGCTCATTGGTGATGGTCTCCGCACCAGGGAAACCGGTGATGCTCCGATTTTGTGAGGCATATTTCTCCAGCGCAACCAGGTCGAGTCCTTTGGCATTGCAAATGCCTCCCTGAACATCGCTGACCGCAATAACCTTGGCCCCGTAACGTCCCAACGAATATGCAGTGATCGATCCAACATTGCCAAAACCTTGGATGGCAGCGGAGCATTTGCTGATATCCAGTCCCGTTGCGTCTGATGCACGGTTGATGAGATACGCCACGCCTCGACCAGTCGCTTCGCGACGACCGAGCGAACCGCCCAGACCAACAGGCTTGCCGGTGACAATGCTCGGAACTGTGTAGCCCTGATGCATGGAATAGGTGTCCATGATCCACGCCATTGTCTGTTCGTTCGTGCCCACGTCCGGAGCCATTATGTCCACCTGCGGCCCGATGAACGGGATCAATTCCTGGGTGTACCTGCGCGTAAGCCGCTCGATTTCGGTGCGAGACATTCTGGCTGGATCGCAGGTGATGCCGCCTTTGGCACCGCCGTAAGGAAGGCCGGTGAGCGCACATTTCCAGCTCATCCACATCGCCAGTGCGGCGACTTCGCCCAGCGCCACATCAGTGTGATAACGCAGTCCGCCCTTTGTAGGTCCTAGCGTGAGGTGATGTTGCACACGATAGCCGCTGAACACTTCGGTTGATCCATCATCCATGTGGATTGGCAGCGCAACGATCAAGGAACGTTTCGGAAACTTGAGCCGTTCGCGTTCACTGGCAGGAATCTGAAGATGGTCGGCAACGATGTCAAACTGCCGGCACGCCATCTGGAAAGTCGGATGCGTGTAGATTTCCATTTGCAGTCAATTCAAAAGGATTTGCAGGATTCGCACAAGGACACAGTGGCGGGTTTTATCGATTGAACAACTGTAACCACAACTGGTGACATGCAGGGAAAATGAAAGAGCGTATGCTGTTCCCAGTTGAAGGTTGTGCTTCAACTGAAATTTACAGTGTGTTTAAGAGGCCGGAGTAGTGTCCGGCCTCTTTTCTTTTTAATTCGCACTGCTTTTTCCGGGATCTCTGCTCAGCATCAGTCACATGCTGCGATTTTTGCTTGTCCCCTGAAATGCGTTCATGAAACTGATTGCGACGAATTTAAATGCCAAATCACATCAAACCCCTCGAACCGCCAGACACACATCATCTCTCTGCCGCTCAAGGGTGGCTGGAGCTTGGGAATCACATTGATGCGAACAACGAACTGGATGAAATCACTCCTGAATTGCGTGCTCATCCTGCTGTGTTGTCGGTCAGGTATGATGTTTATGCACAAGCCAAAAAATGGGATGAGGCTGCTGAAATTGCCGGCACATTGGTAAAACTGATGCCTGAACAATCTTTTGCCTGGATCTGTTCAGCGTATGCAACGCGTCGAAAATTGGGTGGTGGAATTCCTGAAGCAAAAAAGATTCTCTCGGAAGCTGAATCGAAATTTCCTGACGAATATTTGATCCGATATAATTTGGCCTGTTACGAATGTCAGTCCGGGAATTTGAAGGAAGCGATGATTTGGCTGGAGAAAGCGATTGATATGGCTGGCAAAAAGGATATTCGGATGATGGCACTTGAGGATTCTGATCTTGAGCCGTTGTGGTGCTCGATTTCGGAGATATGAGGCTGGTGTTGAAATTTTAATCCCGTCTCACAACAGCATCATGACTCAATCAAAGCAAAGATTTAAAGACGATTTGATGAAGCTGGTTTTTAACTTCCATTCGTTCTGGAATTACGCTCGTTTTCACAAGGGTTTTAAGAAGTGCATCAAGCCATTCGCGCGACACCTCAATTGTGCCGGGTTCAAACACTGGATTTTTGCCGTCTTCTAGAATGAGCCTGTAGTTTGAAAGCGTAATCCGAACGCCTTCTTTTTCCCCCTTCAAATCTAAATCCGCACTGATCGTCTTGTTTTCTTTATCAATTTCAAGTTTTGTTATCCTGCCATACTTTTTCAAAAGATCGCTGTTGATTTCGGCTCTGACTTTTTCGATCTGTGCTCCCCTCGGCAACATTCTGAAAAAAACTATTTTAACCTAATCCACCAAACCACCGCCCACGTTCAAGAAATCACTGAATTGCATGGTTTCAATATGAGTCCGGTTACATGGTGCTGCAAGTTCTCAAAATGTTCCCTGGCACTTTCACCGTTCGCCCACAACAAAAACAGGTTTACACGGCGAAAGACCTGAAGATTAAACAGGCTCAATTCCTCGGAAAATGTTGCGCCAGCAGTTCACCGACTTTTCTGACCCCGTGAATGATGCCCTCGTTGAATTCTGACTTACGGAAATATTCCGTCATAGTTTTGGCCAGTTCCTGCCAAAATTCATCACCACATTTTGCATGGACGCCTTCATCGCCAATCACGGCGAATTTGTGGCTGCGCGGAGCCACAAAAATCAGAGCGCTGTTTTGTTCGGGAGACTTGGCCATGCCTAGTCGGACAAACTCCTTTTGCGCGGCAGCCACCGGATCGGTCACTGATTTGTGGCTGATCAAGACGCGAATCTGTCCCGTGGTTTTTTGTTCTGTTTCCCGTATCACCGAGACCAGCGTGTCGTGAGGCAGTTGTTTTATGAATTCTTTCGGATGCATAATCACCATGATCCTCCGGCACCGCCGCCGCCAAAACTTCCACCACCACCTGAAAAGCCGCCTCCTCCAGAAAATCCACTGCCACCGCTTGAAAAACCTCCGCCACCCCAACCACGGCTGGAGCCGCTGCTGGAGAGCAACAACCAAGGTAAAAACATCCCCGAACTGCGTGCGAAAAAAATGATGAAGACGAAGATTACGATGAACACGATGTCGAAAATGGATGAGCCTGATCCGTGTGAGGTTTGATTGTCTGCCACAGTCATCCCCATTCCCTTATATTCGCCTTTCGTCGCAGCGATGATTGACTGAACACCCGCAGTCAGGCCGCCATCGAAGTCGGCTGCCTTAAAACGGGGAGAGATTTGCTCGTCAATGATCCGCTTGCAAAGCGCGTCGGGCAGGACACCTTCCAGTCCGTAGCCGACCTGCAAAAACATCTTGTGATCCGCAACGAAAACGAAGAGCACCGCGCCATTGTTTTTGTCCTTTAATCCCACCTGCCATGAACGCGCCACCCGCACCGTGTAATCTTCAATGGATGAATCCGATTGCATCGTCGGATAAATCGCGACGAGAATTTGTTCGGAGCTTTGGCGCTCATAATCTTCAAGCGTCTGGTTTAGCTGGGATGCAGTTGAGGATGTGACTGCGTGGGCGTAGTCATTGAAATACTGTGCCGGAGCCGGTGGAATCACTTCATCTGCCAAAGCGCGCAGACCAAAGGCAAAAACAAGAATAACCCAAAAATGTTTCACAAATCAGGGCTTGTTGGTCGCGGCATTGCCAAAGTCAAATTGAACTTTTTGAGGGGTTTCCGCTCCCGGCGTGGCACTGAAGTAGGGTTTTGGTTGAAAGCCGAATGCGCCGGCATAAAACACCGATGGAAATGATTTGATGGCCGTATCGTAGTTTTGGACTGCCGTGTTGAAATCCCGGCGTTCAACACTGATGCGGTTTTCAGTGCCTTCCAATTGTGCCTGTAAATCGCGAAAGTTCTCGGTCGCCGTCAAAGTGGGATACCGCTCGACGACCACCATCAATCGTGACAACGCCGACGAAAGCTGTCCTTGAGCCTGCTCAAAAGCCGCAAGTTTGGCCGGATCGCTCGGTGCTGCATTGGGATCGATCTTTACCTGGCCAACAGACGCGCGGGCCTCTGTAATTTCAGTCAAAGTTGATTTTTCAAAGTTTGCCGCGCCGGAAACGGTGGAAACGAGATTGGGGATCAAATCGGCCCGGCGTTGATACACGTTTTGCACCTGCGCCCATTGGCTGTCAACGCCCTGGGAGAGTCTGACCAGACCATTATAGCTTGCGGCGGCGATACCGATCAGAACTAAAATCAAAACTCCAACCACCGCCAGAACTCCAAAAACAATGCCGAATTTTTTCATAATTTGCTCAACGGTTACAGTCTAGCGCTTACGCACGGGGCAACAATTATAAAATATCAGTTAAATTATTCCGGCTCAATCTGGTGATATTTTCAACGAGTTGAAACATTTTACATGCAATTCTTTGCTTTCATTTGTAAAAGTGGGGACGCTTGTAAGATTTCAGAGACCACCAGCCTGATACGATTCAAGTTTTTCGATGCGCTTGTCGAGCGGCGGATGCGTCGGGAAAACGGTCATGTTTGGTGACTCGTGCTGCTGGAGCGTCTGAAGGCATTGTTCGAGGCCATTGGGGGCGTAGCCGACAGTAGCAGCCAGATTGAACCCGCCTTTGTCAGCGTCAAATTCCGTCTGCGGATCAAAACCTTTTTCAAAAAGTGTCGTCGTGATCTGGTCGACGCCCTTCGAGTAGCGTGTCAAATCAGGTTTCTTTGAGACGGTTCCTGCATCCGACGCCAAACCTGTGATGCCTTCAAAAAACTGCCCGCGTTCGATGATTTTCAGCGCGTGCTTGCGGGTGACATGGGTAATTTCGTGTGCGAGAACACCGGCAAGCTGGTCGTTGTTTTGAATTAAATCATAAAGACCTCGCGTGATGAAAACGTATCCGCCCGGCGTGGAAAAGGCGTTGACAGTGGGAGAGTTCAAAACGCCGAAACGGAAATTCAAATCTGGCCGGTCGCAATAGTAAGCCAGTGATTTGCCGACGAGGTTGACGCGACGGTTGATAGCCGGGTCTCGAACAAGACCCCCATATTTGGAGACGATCTGGACGGCGACGGAATTGCCGATGGTCAGTTCCTCCTGCAAGCCGATGCCTCCAACCCCTTTCAAGACCTTGCCCGCATCACTGAACATATTTTTGATCGAACTGACTTTGCTGCCCTGATTGTCTGAAGCATTTGAATTGCCCTGCAGCTTTTGCAAAAAACCAAATTGCGCGAATGCGCCGATTGTCACAGTCAGGACAATGGCGAAAATGAAGATAAACTTTTTCATTGGAACTCGCCTTTCCTGTTCCTCTTGAGGAAACCCATGACGGCATTTGTGCCAATCCTGTCGCTTTCCGATTCGAGCCATCTCACATCGGCGGCTGCCGCGCCTAAACCCTCCTGATTGGCGTATTGACTCGTCACGTTGTCGAGCGGTCGTGCCGCCACGCTGGCGGTCGTCGCGCTTGCGCTTGTCTGCAACCCCGCGATGCCGCTGTCCTCCGACGGTTTTTCCTCGGCAAGATTCCCGAGATAAATCCAGCCGGCATTTGTCCCTGCGGTGACATTCGCCCACTTGCCTTGAAGCTGGGAAATTTGCACTTCTGTCGCGAACGGAATCGTCGCAACGGCTTCGGCGAGCGGTTGCGGGTCCATCAGCAAATCGGTCTGGTAATGCTTGGTGAATGCCACCTTGCCAGATTCAAAACCAAGAGTGAGTGTCGCGCAAAGCGCGCAGGCAATGAGGAATGGAAAGACTTTTCTTTTCATTTTGATTTCAACTCCAGCACGTCCCAATCGTCGGGCAGTGGCGTTACATATTCAAACCGCTTTGCCCTGTCCAGATAAAATTCGACCGCCGGGTCTTCGGGACGCAGTAACTGGGCGCGGCGGAAATGGTTCTCCGCCGCCGCGAAGTCGCGGTTCATAAAACTGTCGTAACCGGCGTTGAACACGGACACGAATTCCATTGTTTCCTTGCTCGCGTTGCCGTTTTCACAAATCAACTCGTAAGTCTGGTTCGGCTGCATCTTGCCCTTGACGCGCAGGCGGGCGACCGGTCGCGTGACAAATCCGCCACGCGCCATGCGTTCAACGTCTTCGCCGATCAAAATGACCGTCCCGACCTGCTTGTTCGCCGCTTCAAGACGCGAAGCCAGATTAACTGCGTCGCCGAGCACGGTGAAATTTTTCTTACGCTCCGATCCGACATTGCCCACGACCATCGGCCCGGTGTTCAATCCGATGCGCGCATGAAGCTTCACTGGCGCATCCCGAAACGCCGTCTCCATCCAGTCGCGGCTTGCTATCGCTGCGCGGCACGCCGCCGCCGCGTGGTTTTCCAAAGGTTCGGGGCTGCCGAAAACTCCCATCACTGCGTCGCCGATGTATTTGTCCACATAGCCGCCGTTGTCCAGAATGAAATCCGTCACCTGCGAGAGGTAGCGGTTGATCACTTGAACCAGTTCTTCTGGCGAAAGTTTCTCGGACAAATCCGTGAAGCCAGCAAGGTCGGAAAAAAAGACCGTCAGTTCCTTTTTTTCGCCGCCCAGCTTGATTGCTTCGGGATTTCGCAAAAGTTTTTCGACGACCTGCTTTGAAACATAACTGCCAAAAATCGCCTGAATCTCCCTCCTGCGAAGATTCTCACGCCAGAAATTGTGCGCGGTGCTGGCCAGCAAAGCGAGGACGACGCTGACGACCGGCAAAGCTGGAGGGAGAAAATAATTTGACCGGAACGCGAGAAAACTCCCCGCCAGCAAAATGAGCGTGACAATTACACAAGAAATAACCATTCCGTTTACGTTTGAAATTTTCCAGCCCGCGAATATTATCGAAAACACGAGTCCAAGGCTGATTAGCCCGATCAACGAATCAGAAATTGGCCTGATAAAACTGCCGTGCTCAGCATCCGCCCACGCCATGAAATGCACGAATACTCCCGGCTCGATTTTGCTGACAGGCGTGGCTTTCAAATCGGTCGTGCCAGCCGCATTCGCGCCAACGAAAACAATCTTGTCACGCACCAGCGACGCAACTGATTCATCCAGCGGCGGCAGGCTTGCCAATCCGGGGAGGATGTTTGTCGGATTGGTGTCGTCGAAATTCTTTTTGCGAAGCTCCGTCTGCAATTGTTCGCCGAGTATGACAAACGGCGCGGCTGAAAGTTTTTTGTCTTTTGGAAGCTGATCCAAATTTGCAAACCAGCGTAATTGCATTTGGCCTTCTGTAAATATTCCACCCACAGCCTTTTCAGCGAGCGAACCGGCCATCGGATACTGACGATATACGCGGTCTTCATCGGGGGCGAAACCC
>Ga0181516_10002764_pt1 | contig 12186 bp, 12 predicted proteins | sample PEATcosm2014_Bin_25_FD_121104 | JGI IMG/M metagenome (GOLD analysis project Ga0181516, IMG submission 121104) | Peatland microbial communities from MTU Mesocosm Facility, Houghton, MI, USA - PEATcosm2014_Bin01_10_metaG | ecosystem: Environmental > Terrestrial > Soil > Wetlands > Peat | place...
ATCCCAGATCTCCGGGCCCGTGGTCTTCTCGTGGATGGCGGGATTGGCCGGATTCTTGAACTGCTGGGGCAGGATATAGCGCTGGGGATCTGAGGCCGCGATCTCCTCGGCCTTGGCCACCGCCCCCTTCATGCCCTGCGGCCCAGGGGTGAGCACCAGGGTGGCGCCCAGAGCAGCCAGCACGCGGCGGCGCTCTATGCTCATGGTCTCGGGCATGGTGAGGGTCAGCTTGTAGCCCTTGGCTGCAGCCACATAGGCCAGGGCGATGCCCGTGTTGCCGCTGGTGGGCTCCACGATCTCCACGCCCGCCTTGAGCACACCGCGCTTCTCTGCATCCTCGATGAGGCTAGCGCCGATGCGGTCCTTGACTGAGTAGGCCGGGTTGCGGCCTTCGATCTTCACCAGCACAATGGCTTTGGCTCCATCCACCACGTGGTTCAGCCTGATGAGCGGGGTATTTCCAATGGATTGCGCATTGTTCGCAAAGATGCTGGCCATGGGGACCTCGAAATGAAGTTAGTGGTTCATGCCCAATTAGACCGGTTTGTCTATCGACTTTATAGACTTATATTTCAAATAGTTACCCTTGTCAAATTAAAAATTCAATTTTATATAAAAGTGCTTATTTTAAATAATAAAATTTTTACACCCTTAAAGCTAAACCCTAGTATTACGACCTTAACATGGCAAGCATCGCCACCGAGATCAAGAACGCAGGTCAAACTGTGCTCAGATAGGTGAGATAGCCGCCACTCAAATTGCGGCAGCGGAATCCATGCTGCGACAGGATGCGGCAGGCCAGGTAGCCGCGCAAGCCCACCTGGCAATTCACCAGCAGCTCCTTGTCCTTGGGCAGCTCAGCCAGGCGCCGGCGCAGGTCATCCAGGGGGATGTTGATGGCCCCAGGGATGGCCCCTTCGGCGAATTCACCCGGGGTGCGCACATCCAGCAGCAGCTGGCCGGGCTTGGGGGCGCGCACATCGGCGCTGTGGCAGAGCGCGACATCCCCATCCAGCACGTTGCTTGCCAAGAAGCCGGCGAAATTGACCGGGTCCTTGGCTGAGCCAAAGGGCGGCGCATAGCTCAGCTCCAAGTCCTGCAGGTCGCGCGCCGTGAGCCCGGCGCGCAGGGCCACGGCCAGCACGTCGATGCGCTTGTCCACCCCGGCCCCGCCCACGGCCTGGGCGCCCAGGATGCGCCCTGACTGGGGGTCGAAGAGCAGCTTCAAGTGCATGGGCTCAGCGCCCGGGTAGTAGCCCGCGTGATGGGCCGGGTGCAGGTAGACCTTCTCGCAGGGGATGCCCGCGGCCGTGAGGGCCTTCTCGCTCATCCCGGTCATGGCGATGGCGGTGTCAAAGAGCTTGCAGATGGCCGTGCCCTGGGTGCCCTTGTAGGCGCTAGGCCGGCCCAGCATGCTGTCAGCCGCGATGCGGCCCTGGCGGTTGGCCGGCCCGGCCAGGGGGATCTGCGCCGGCTTGCCGCTGACCAGGTCCACCACCTCCACCGCGTCGCCCACGGCCCAGATGCTCGGGTCTTCAGTGCGCATGGAGGCATCCACCACGATGCCGCCGCGCCGGCCCAGCCTGAGCCCGGCCTCGCGCGCCAGCTTGGATTCGGGCTTGACGCCGATGGCTACCAGCACCAGGTCAAAGGGCTCGAGCTTGGCGCCGCCCAGGTCTGCCAGCAGGCCAGAGGCCCCGCCGGGCGCCAGGCCCTTCAGCGCGCAAGACAGGCGCAGGTCCACCCCCTGCTCGCGCAAAACCTCATGCAGCCAGAAGGCCATCTCCGGGTCAGCCGGGCCCATCACCTGGGGCGCGGCCTCAGCCAGGGTCACGGCCATGCCCCGCCGGCGTAGGGCCTCGGCCATCTCCAGCCCAATGTAGCCCCCGCCCAGCACCAGGGCGCGGCCCGCGGGCTTGGCATCCACCAGGGCCTTGATGCGGTCCATGTCCGCCAGGTTGCGCAAGGTGAAGGCGCCCGGCAGCTCCAGGCCGGGGATGGGCGGCCTGAGCGGCTCAGCGCCCGGGCTCAAGAGCAGCAGGTCATAGGCTTGCTCCCGCTCCTGGCCGCTGGCCAGGTCGCGCAAACGCACAGCCTTGGCTTGGCGGTCTATGGAGAGGGCCTCGGTGCGGATAAGCACATCGATGTTGAAGCGCCGCTTCATCCGCTGGGGCGTCTGGATGATCAAGTCATCCCTGTCCTCGATCTCGCCGCCAATGTGGTAGGGCAGGCCGCAATTGGCGAAGCTGATGGCCTCACCGCGCTCCACCAGGATGATCTTTAGGCCCTCATCCAGCCTCCGGGCGCGAGCCGCGGCAGAGGCTCCGCCAGCCACGCCGCCGATGATGAGCAGGGTCTTGGAGGTCATGACCGCACCTTCCTCTTTGCTGGGCCTTTCGGCCTGGGGAGCTTCTGAGCCCAGCCGCTGTAGAGCCGCTTCAGCTTCTCGCGGCAGCTTGCGCTGAGAGCCGGCTCCGGCAGCTCGCGGCAGGCCTTGACCATGGCCTTGAACTGGGCGTATTCCTTGGCGCAATGGGGGCAGGCCTTGAGATGGGCCTTGGCTTTGGCGGCCTTGGCCGGGCTGAGCTGGCCGTCCAAGAGCTCAGACAGGTGCGCCCGCAGATTCTCGCATTCGGGGCCCTTGCAGAGGGCCAGGGCATCCTTGATCATGGCACCAGCCTCCTTTTGAGCTCCATGCGCGCGCGATGCAGGCGCGACTTGACCGCGGCCTGGGTGATGCCAAGGATCTTGGCCGTGGCGGCCGTGTCCTGGCCCTCCAGGTCGCGCAGCACCAGCACTTTCTTGAACTCCTGCGGCAGCTTGGGGATCTCTGCCAGCAGGCGCTGGCGGGCCTGCTGGCTGCCCAGATGCTCCAGGATGTCCTGCTGCTGGCTGGCCGGCAGGGCCTGGCCCGCCTCGGCCATGGCCTCAAGGCTGGCCTTGCGCTTGGGCTCGCCGCTCTTGAGCCGGCGCATGCGCTGGCAGCGGTGGGCGGCGATGGTGTAGAGCCAGGTCGAGAAGGAAGACTTTCCCTGGAACTGGGATATGGACCGGAGGGCTGACATGAAGGTGTCCTGCACCAGGTCCTCCGCATCCTGCCTCTGGCCGCAGAGCCTGAAGGCGAAGCCAAAGATGCGCGGCGCGTAGCGCCCCATCAGCTCGGCAAATGCCTGCTCCTGCCCCTCCGCCACCTTGCGGATGAGCTCGCGGTCTTCGGTCTCGGCCAAAGCATTGGCAACTTTCATCAAGGCCTCACTCGCACATGGCGGGCATATTCCATCAGAGGCATCAGCTCACAAAAGGGTTCACTAAAGATGATACAGCCTGGATCCTTTGAAGGGAATCTGACTCTTACCATGTAAGCCTTCAGCCTAAGGAAGGCGCCGATTCCCCCCCGTCTATAAGGAGTTGATGCCATGACCATTGCCATTGTCGTGATCGTTGCCATTGCCCTGCTCTTCTTGGCCAGCAAGGCCGGCTCGCTGGGCCTGCCCAAGGGCAGCGTGGTGCAAGCCGCCGAGGCCAAGGCCTGGATGAGCGCGCATCCCGGATTCCAGCTTGTGGATGTGCGCTCCAAGGTCGAGCACGGCCAGGCCCGCATCCCAGGGAGCCTGCACATCCCCCTGGATGAGCTGGCCAGCCGCAGCAGCGAGCTGGACAAGGGCAAGCCCGTGCTGCTCTACTGCGCCGCGGGCGGCCGAAGCTCCATGGCCCTGCGCCAGCTGCGCAAGGAGGGCTTTGGCCAGGCCTGCCATCTGGCCGGCGGCATCAGCGCCTGGTCGCAGGCCGGCAACACCGTGGCGCGCTAGCAGAGGAAGCCCTACCCAAAGCTCGCGCGCCCAGCTTATACTGGCCCTGTCTTAGGACAGGGCCTTTTCACTTATGGAGCCACAATGCAGACATCCCTCATGATCCTCATCGGCATCGCAGGCGGCACCATGAGCGGCCTGCTGGGCATAGGCGGCGGCATCGTCATCATCCCCATGCTGGTCTACGCCCTGGGCTACACCCAGTATGAGGCGCAGGCCATCTCCCTGGCGGCCATCACCGCGCCGGTGATGCTGCCGGCGGTCTTTGAATACTACAAGCAGGGCCAGCTCAAGCTGGGGCCGGCCATCATCATCGCCTTGGCCTTCGTGGTGGGCAGCTTCGCCGGCGGCTACCTGCTGCGCTACATCCCCATGGAGGCGATGAAGCGCGCCTTCGGCGTCCTCCTGCTCATCGTGGGCGTCAAATTCCTGCTGGGGCGCTGAAGGAGCCTGCCATGGCCATTGACCCTGTCTGCGGCATGAGCGTGGATGAAGCCGCCCCCAAGGGCGGCACCCACGCCCATCAAGGCCAGACCTACTACTTCTGCAGCGCCTACTGCAGGGAGCATTTCGCTGCCACGCCCCAGGCTTATCTGGATGGCAGCGCGCAGCAGGAAGAGGCCTCTGACCCCGAGGCCATCTACACCTGCCCCATGGACCCGGAGGTGGAGCAGGTGGGCCCTGGCAGCTGCCCCATCTGCGGCATGGCCTTGAGCCCCAAGGACCCGCTGGCCGATGATGGCGGCGCCTCGCTGGGCCATGCCCGGCGCCGCTTCTGGGCAGCAGCAGCCCTGGCCGCGCCCCTGGTCTTGCTTGCCATGAGCGAGCATCTCTTCGGGCTGGCTGGCGCCTGGGCGCATTCTCCGCTCATGGCCTGGCTGCAGCTGCTGCTGGCGCTGCCGGTCGTGCTCTGGGCCGGCGCGCCCCTGTTCGCCAAGGCCTGGGCCAGCCTGATCAGCCGCAACCTGAACATGTACACCCTGATCGGCCTGGGCACTGGCACGGCCCTGGCTTACAGCCTGCTGGCTGTGCTGGCGCCCGGCTTGTTCCCGCCCGCCTTCTGGGCCGTGGACCACGGCATGCGGCACCTGCCGCTCTATTTCGAGTCCGCGGCCGTGATCGTGGCCCTGGTGCTGATGGGCGACTATCTGGAGCTCAAGGCGCGCAGCCGCACCGGCTCGGCTCTCAAAGCTTTGCTGGACTTGCAGCCAGCCAGCGCCCGGCGGCTAAAGGAGGACGGCAGCGAGGAGGATGTGGGGCTGGGCCTGGTGCTGGCCGGCGACCGCCTGCGCGTGCGGCCCGGCGAGGCCATCCCCGTGGATGGCCGGGTGCTGGAGGGCAGCAGCTGGGTGGACGAGAGCCGCATCAGCGGCGAGAGCGCTGCCGTGGCCAAGGCCCCGGGGTCTGCGCTCATCGGCGCCACGCTCAACGGCCAGGGCAGCCTGGTGATGCGGGCCGAGCATGTGGGCAAGGACAGCCTCTTGAGCCGCATCGTGGCCCAGGTGGCCGAGGCCCAGCGCAGCCGCGCGCCCATCCAGCGCCTGGTGGACCGCGTGGCCAGCCTCTTTGTGCCTGCTGTGGTGCTGGCTTCCCTGCTCAGCGCCGCGGCCTGGGCCCTTTGGGGCCCAGAGCCCAGGCTGGCCTATGCCCTGCTCAATGCCGTGGCCGTGCTCATGGTGGCCTGCCCCTGCGCCCTGGGCCTGGCCACGCCCATGAGCATCATGGTGGGCATGGGCCGCTCGGCCCAGCTGGGCGTGCTCTTCCGCAGCGCGGAGGCCCTGGAAGCGCTGGGCCGCGTGGATGTGCTGTGCGTGGACAAGACCGGCACGCTCACCGAGGGCAAGCCCAGCCTGGTGGCCTTGCTGCCCGCGCCCGGCACCGCGGAAGCCGAGCTGCTCAGCCTGGCTGCCAGCCTGGAGGCGCTGAGCGAGCATCCCATCAGCCATGCGATCATGGCATCCGCCCAGCAGCGCGGCCTGGCCTTATCGCCCGTGGAAGGCTTTGAAGCCAAGCCTGGCCAGGGCATTCAGGGCCAAGTGCAGGGGGTGGAGACCCATGTCGGCAGCGCCGCCTTCTGCCAGGCATCGGATGCCGCGCTCTTGGCCAAGGCCGGGGAGCTGGCCGGCCAGGCCGCCACCGTGGTCTGGGCCAGCCAGCCAGGCCGTTTGCTGGGCCTGCTGGCCGTGGCAGACCCCATCCGCCAGAGCACGCCGGAGGCCCTGGCGCGGCTCAAAGCCCAGGGGCTGCGGGTGGTGATGCTGAGCGGCGATGCGCCAGCCACGGCCCAGGCCGTGGCCAGCCAGTTGGGGCTGGAAGAAGTGCGGGCCGGGCTTTCGCCCTTGGATAAAGCCGCCGCGGTGAGCGGCCTGCAAGCCCAGGGCCTCAAGGTGGCCATGGCTGGCGATGGGGTCAATGATGCCCCTGCCCTGGCCGCGGCAGAAGTAGGCATCGCCATGGGCACGGGCACGGATGTGGCTAAGCTGAGCGCCGGGGTGGTGCTCATCCAGGCGGACCTGCGGAGCATCGCGCGGGCCGTCACAGCCTCCCGCGCCGTGCTTCGCAACATACGGCAGAACCTGGGCTGGGCCCTGGGCTACAACGCCCTGGCCGTGCCCGTGGCAGCCGGCCTGCTCTACCCCTTCACCGGCGCGCTCTTGAGCCCCATGCTGGCCGCAGCGGCCATGAGCTTGAGCTCAGTGAGCGTGGTGGGCAATGCCCTGCGGCTGAGGAAGATGCGCGGATGAGGCCGGGCAATGAACAAAAAAGAGCGGGCCGCGAGGCCCGCTCTTTTTTGTTCTGAAAGCTCTGCTTACTTGCCAGCCGGGGCAGCCGCGGCCGGGGCAGCTGCCGGCGTGTTGGGGCGCACCTTGGCGTTGTGCTTCTTGCGGTAGATCTTCTTGCTCTCCTTGTTCTGCTGGCGGTTGATCTGGCGCTTCTCCTTGGCCGTCAGCTTGCCGCCATTGGCGGCCCGGTCAGCCTTGATCTCCTTGCCGATGGCCTTGTGCTCGCCTTCGACATTCTTGGCCTCGCTCTTGGTCAGCTGCCCGGAATCCACTCCCTGGTCGATGCGGGCCTGCTGGTCAGCCTGGCGCTGGTCGACTTCCGCAGCCAAGACAGGGAAAGACGTGGCGAACAGCATCGCCGCAGCGACGCACAGCTTGGTGGTCTTCATGATGGCCTCCTGCTGGGTGAATGGGGTTGATGCTCTGCCTCTATGCAAAGCAAGGCCTATGCCAGGCCAGGAGCCTTAGGAATAAAGCCTTTTCCCGGCTTGTCCCCATGCTTGGCTGCGGCATTTTCGCCCCAGCGCGGCAGGCTCGCCCCATCAAGCCGCGCTCAAGAGCACGCCATTGCCAGCCGGGTCGCGGGCCAATAGGCCTTCTGGCAGCTCTTGCAGGTTGAACCCAGCAGCCTTGAGCCGCTCAGCCACGATGTCGCGCGCCCGCAGGCTCGGCAGCTCCAGGCTGAACCAATCCAGGCCGCTGGCATCCAATGGCGGCTGGGGCGCGCCCTTGCCATGCCAGATGTTGAAGGCGATGTGGTGGTGGTAGCCGCCGGCAGAGGTGAAGACCGCCTGGCGCGGGTATTCGCCCGTGATGTCCAGGCCCAGCAGCTCATGATAGAAGCGCCGGCTGGCAGCCAGGTCGGCCACATGCAGGTGCACATGGCCCAGGCTGGCGTCCTGCGGCAGCAGGCCGTCATCCGCGCCCGGCGCATCCGCCAGCTCCATCAGGCCGTCCACATCCAAGGGCAGGTTGCCCAGGCTGATGAGCTCTTCCAGCCGTCCCTCCCATTCAGCGCGCGGCTTGTCCCAATTGAGCTCAATGCCGTTGCCCTCCGGGTCAGGCAGATAGATGGCCTCAGCCATGCGGTGGTCCACCAGGCCCTGCAGCGGCACCTCAGCCTTGGCCAGGCGCTTGAGCAGCAGGGCGAACTGCCGGCGCTCAGGGATGAGCAGGCAGAAATGGTAGAGCCCGGCCCGGTCATGATAAGCGCGGGACTTGGGCTTGACGCTCAGGCGCAGCAGCTCCTTGCGGCCCGCTCCCAGGCTGGCCTGGAGGCGGTCTTGGCTGATGACCTTCAAGCCGATGACCTGGGTGTAAAAGGCCACTTGCCTATCCAGGTCTGTGACCCACAGCTTGACCAGGCCCAGATGCGTGGCTTTGGGGAGCAATGGCCTGGTCTCAGGCTCTTTGGCAGAATTGACCATGGCAGTCTCCAGAAGGCGGGTGCTTGTTTAGTTCCAACCTTAACTAATTATACGGGCACTCCCCTTTTGGGGTTTGCCGCAATGCCTAAAGGATGTGCATGACCCGCAGGCGGTCATCCAGCTGCACCGGGCTGGTCCTGGCGCCAGGATGATGGGCTTTCAGCACACGAGCAGCCTCGGCAATGGCAGCCTCAAAGCCGCCAGCCAAGTCGCCCTTGGCAGCCTGCTCCAAAAGCCGGTCGCGCACGCCCTTCCAGGCCTCATCGCCCACCAGGGCGTGGATGCCGCCGCCAGCCAGCACCACCACCTGCCGCTCCTCCAGGGCCACGAAGATGAGCACGCCATTGTCCGCCGCGGCCTTGGCCAGGCCATAGCGGTGGAAGGCAGCCTCAGCAGCCAGATGGGCGGCATGCTGGCGCGCATGGAGCGGCAAGAGCAGGCGCCGCACCCAGGCCAAGCGCGCCAGGCCCCATCCCGCGAAGAGGCAGGCCGCGATATCCACCGGCTGGATGCCCCAGCTGCCCCAGGCCAGGATCAGCGCGCCCAGGGAGAGCTTGGCGCTCCATAGCAGAGCCAGCAGGATGAGCCCGCAGAGCAGGCTGGTGTTGGCGTGATTGGCGCAGCGCAGGGCCACCACGGGCACGATCTCCGCCGTGGTGCTAGCCTCGGCAGCCTCCACCGCGCGCTTCACCCTCAGCCGCGCCTCATGCCCCAAAGCCGGATGCATGCTCTTGTCCATCACCAGCCTCCTGAGGCGCCGCCGCCCGAGAATCCGCCGCCGCCGCCGGAGAAGCCCCCTCCCCCTGAGTAACCACCGCTGCCGGACCCGCTGCTGCCGAGCATGGTGCCGGCCATGAACCAGCCCAGCCCGCTGCCGCGGCGCCTCCCGCCAAAGAGGCGCAAGCCAAGGAACGCCAGGACGATCAAGGCCTTGATCGCCAAGCCCAGGCCCACCCGGCGCACCGGGGCTGGCCTGGCCATGGCGGCCATGCCAGGCAGGTCCACGCCCAGCTGGCCTGCGATGGCCTGGCAGCCAGCCAGCACGGCGCCGTCATTGTCCCCTTCCCGCAGGCGCGGGGCCATCACGTCATTGATAATGCGGCTGCAAGCCGCGTCAGTCAGGTCGCCCTCCAGGCGCGAGCCCACCTCGATGCGCATGCGGTGCTCAGAGGGCGCGATGAGCAGCAGCACGCCATTGCCCTGCTCCTTGCTGCCCAGGCCCCAGGCCCGCGCCACCTGGATGCTGGCATCTTCTATGCCCGCGCCATTGAGGCTGGGCAGGGTGAGCACCGCCAGCTGGAACTTGCCCTGCTGCCAGGCCTGGCTGAGCGCGGCGTTCAGCTGCGCGCTGGCATCGGCAGACAGCATGCTGGCCAGGTCGGTCACGGCCTGGCTGGGCTGGCTGGGCACGCCCTGGGGCAGGCCATCCGCCATCAAGGCGGGGGCCAGCGCCAGGCACAGCAGCAGGGCCAAGCGGCGCATCAGAACTTCACTTCCGGAGCCTTCTCATTGGCGGCCTTCTCCTCAGCGGGCAGGTCCCACTGGGCCATCTTCTGATAATGGAAGAACCAGCTGTTGGTCAGGCTGGTGGGGAACACGGTCACCTGGTTGTTGTAATTCTGGATGCTCTCGATGAGGTCCTGGCGGGCGATCTTGATCCGGTTCTCGTTGCCCTCCAGCTGGGCCTGCAGGTCGCGGTAGGCGTCATTGGCCTTCAGGTTGGGGTAGCTCTCGGTGATGGAGAGCAGCTTGCCCAGGGCCTGGCCCAGCTCGCCCTGCGCCGACTGGTAGGCCTTGACCTGCTCGGGCGTGCTCTTGCTGGGGTCGATGCTGATGCTGGTGGCCTTGGAGCGGGCCGCGACCACCGCTTCCAGGGTCTCGCGCTCATGCTTGCTGCTGCCCTTGACCACGCCGATGAGCTGCGGCACCAGGTCAGCCCGGCGCTTGTACTCATTGGTCAGGTTGGCGGCCTTGGCCTCCACGTCGTTCTTGGCCTGGGGGATGGATTGCACGCCGCAGCCTGTCAAGAGCAGGGCAGCGGCAGCAAAGGCGAGCAAGGTCTTCAAGAAGCGCATGGAGCCTCCAAAGCGTTGATAGATGGGGGATGGCCTCATCGCCATCCAGGCCCTATAATGACACGAAGCCCTGGTTTGCACATCCCTTTCAGGAGCCTAATGCGCCCCGCTTCCCTGTTCAAGTCCCTTGTGCTGCCCCTGCAGATGCTGGCTGCCAGCCTGGCGGCGGCCGAAGCCGTGCGCATTTTGCCCGGGGACGCGCGCCTGCAGGTGCTTGGCCGCGCCGACTTGAGCCAGCCCTCGCAGGCGCTGGTGGATTGGCCGCTCAGCGGCCTGCGCTTCAAGACCCGTGCGCGCCAGGCCACCCTGCTGCTGAGGGACGGCGGCAATGACTGGGATGTGCTGGTGGACGGCGAGCCCAGCGCCGTGCTGAAGACCCAGCCGGGGCAGGAGCGCTACAGCCTGAGCCTGCCGGGCAGGCCCTGCGTGGTTGAGCTGCTCAAGCGCACCGAGGGCAGCTTTGGCGCGGCCGCCTTGCTGGGCCTGGAGCTGGCCAAGCCTGCGGACCTGCTGCCCTTGCCGCCTGCCCCGAGCCGGCGCGTGCTGGTGCTGGGAGATTCCTGGGCCGCGGGCTATGGGGCAGAATCCACCACCATCACCTGCGCCAGCTTGCGGCCCTGGGAGAATGCCCGCCTGGCCTTCCCCAGCCTGGCGGCCCGCGCTTTTGGCGCCGAGGCCCGCGTGCTGGCGGTCTCCGGCCGCGGCCTGATGCGCCACTATGGCTCAGCCGCTGCCACAGACCCGGACAACTACACCGCCTTCTACCATCGCACCCTCTCGTCCGTGGCCAAGCCAGATTGGAAGGGGGATGGATGGGAGCCGGATGCCATCGTGATCCACCTGGGCGTCAATGACTTCAGCACCGACCCTGCGCCCGAGGGCGAGGCCTGGGCCAAAGCCTACGCCGGCTTCATGCAGGAGCTCCACCAGAGCTATCCGGAGGCCTCCTTCTTCATCTGCCTGACCCAAGGCTGGCCCAACCGCATGAAGGAGATGTTCATGGCCCAGGCCGAGGCCGCCAAGCTGGGCCTGGCCGTGGATGTGGTGGGCCTGCCCGCCATCGGCGAGGGCCAGATGGGCTGCGACATGCACCCCAACGCCCAGGCCCATCAGGCCCTGGCCAAGCCCCTCATCGAAGCCATGTCCCGCGACCTGGGCTGGGAGCCGCGCTGAGCGGCTGGCTGCCCGAAACGGAATGATACAATTGCCCACAAACAGCAGCTTGAGCCCAGCGTCATTCTCGTAGACCATACCGCATGGCCATCAGCCTCTCTTGCTTCACAGGTGCACCTATGAAACACCCGCAAAAGATCTCAAGCCTCCTCGCCCTGCTGCTGCTCGCTGGCAGCGCTTGGGCCACCACCGCAGGCCAAGCCCGCCAGGCCTACCAGGCCGGCCATTACGAGGACGCGGTCAAGCTCTACCAATCCGCGGCAGAGCAGGGCGACGCCAAGGCCCAATTCGCGCTGGCCGTGATGTATGAGCAGGGCCGCGGCGTGGCCCAAGACCCTAGCCAAGCCGTGCAATGGTATCTGCGGGCCGCGGTGCAGGGCCACCCTGGCGCGGAGAACAACCTGGGCTTCCTCTATTACACGGGCAAGGGCGTGGGCCAGAGCGATGAGCAGGCCCTGGCCTGGTTCAGCAAGGCTTCGCAGAACCCGCAAGCGGACAAGGGGGACCTGGCCACGGCCTGGTGCAACCTGGGCAACCTGGCCTTCAATGGCCGGGGGCAGGCCCGCGACCTGGCTTTGGCCGCGGCGGACTACCGCAAGGCGGCGGAGGCCGGCAGCGGCTTTGCGGCCAACAACCTGGGCTATATGATGGAGAACGGGCTGGGCGTGCGCAAGGACGAGGAGCAGGCGGTGCGCTGGTACCGCCAGGCCGCTCAGCAGGGCGAGCCCTTTGCGGAGGACAACCTGGCGGTGATGTACGAGGCGGGGCGGGGCGTGATGCAAGACTACGCGGAGGCGCGCAAGCTGTTCAGCAAGGCGGCCGGGCAGGGCAACGCGCGGGCGCAGGTGAAGCTGGGCCGGCTCATGGAGCGCGGGCTGGGCGGGCCGCAGGACTTGGTGGGGGCCTGCAAATGGTACTC
>Ga0181516_10002765_pt1 | contig 12186 bp, 6 predicted proteins | sample PEATcosm2014_Bin_25_FD_121104 | JGI IMG/M metagenome (GOLD analysis project Ga0181516, IMG submission 121104) | Peatland microbial communities from MTU Mesocosm Facility, Houghton, MI, USA - PEATcosm2014_Bin01_10_metaG | ecosystem: Environmental > Terrestrial > Soil > Wetlands > Peat | place...
CAACGGCGCCAACAACCACCAGAACAACTTACGCCTAGGCGCCGGCGTGGTTGTGCATTTTTGAGAGAGATAGGTGCTGCAAAGAGAACCTGCTGACTCTTTCGCATAGTCGGCAATTGCTACGTGAGGAACATCCCGAGCGTCACGGGATTGCAGAAGGAATGAAGGATAAAGCAGACCACTTAGAACGCTCCCGAAAGAGACCTACGTCCACCTACGCGTGGATGCGGGCTTCCCTCGAAGCTCAACGACAACAGGCCGAAAGATAAGCCTTCTCGTCGATAGGAGGGTTCATTGAGGAACGGTTCAGCATTACGCAAGTAACGCGAGGCAATCAACAACTCCATCTCACCGCCAACTTTTGATACACGAATGCCAGCAATGAGGCTGCTCAAGATCAAAGCTTTCCTTGAGCGCTCTCCTGTTTCGCACTCGCAACTCGGCAATTTGATCGCCTCAGGGAGTTTTCTCAAACCGATTCATCCCCGTGGCGGTCAAGCTGCGTTCTGGGGGGGAGTCAGAAATCATGGCTCGTTGAATCTCAGGCGCAATCCAACCCGAGCCTGCGCATGGATCGTGAATTATCATCGACCTAAGCCGTTAGCAATCTCCCCTTGCCATGAATCCAACGCCCTTTCCTCGCAGTCTCGGTCCCGAGAGTCCTGCTGAGCTCCTCGACTCATATTTGGCGGAGCAGGATGTGGAGAGGGCTGCCGGCTTTCTGGGCGAACTCGTCACCAGTCATGCTGAGCCGCTGATGGTGCGAATCGTCGGGTCGCGTCTTCGGCGGCATGGCCCGGCGCATCAGCGGCAGGTCGAAGATGTGGTATCGGACGCAGTCGTCTCCTTTCTGCTTCATGCGGAAGAGATGCGCCAGCAGCGCGCCGCGCCATTGACCAATCTGGATGCATTTGTGGCCACGCTGGCAGCGCGTGCCTGCAACGATTATTTCCGCCGCGCCCATCCCGCGTTTCACGCCCTGCGCAACAAGTTGAGGTACCTGCTGGAGAAGTATTCCGATCTTGCGCGATGGAAGGATCCTGGCTCTGGCGCGTGGGTTTGCGGACTGGCCGAGTGGTCGCCGGATGGCGAGCAGCCAGGGCGAGCCATCGCCGGCCCGGACCGACTGGATGTGCTCGATGTACCGCGCGACGCGCAGCATCCGGCCGATCAGCTGGCACTTATCTTTCGGCAAGTCGATGCTCCCATCCAATTCAACGACTTGGCGATTCTAATGGCTCGGCTGTGGGATGTACGGGATGCAATTGCCGATGAGGAGGAGACTCAGGAACTGCCGGACGGCCGCGCGCCGGTAGATGTGACCCTGAGCCAAAAGCAGAAACTGGGAATCCTTTGGAGCCGCATTTGCGAATTGAGCCGTAGACAACGCGTGGCGCTGCTGCTGAATCTGAAGGGTGCGGACGGCAGTTGTGGGGCGAGTTTTCTGGTGACAACCGGGGTGGTGAGTGTGCGCCAAATTGCTCAGGCCGTAGAGTTTCCAGCAGAAGAGTTTGCCGAGATCTGGAAGCGGCTCCCTTTGGAAGATTTGGAGGTAGCCTCATTGCTGGGGCTTACGCGACAGCAGGTGATCAATCTCCGAAAAGTTGCGCGGGCGAAGCTGGCGCGGGAAATGAATGGGTTGGAACGAAAAAAAGTGGGAATCTCGGGCAAGAGTTGACGACAGACCGGATGTGCAGATGATGAAGCACTTATCAAATTCGGAGCTTCAGGGGTTTCTGAAGAGAGAGATGCCGGCGAGCGAGTTGATCGCGGCAGACGATCATCTTGCAGCGTGTGCCGATTGCCGGGCTGCCTTGGAAGCCACAGTGGAAACCACCGGGCTGCCCGCGGATCTTGAAGGCTTGGCCAATGCGCCTGAGTCTCATCTCGAATTCGAGCAAGTGCGAAGCTTGGCGGATGGAGAGCCGGTTTCCGCGGAAGTCGCGGCGCACGCGGCAAGCTGCCGCATGTGTGCACGCGAGGTGCAGGAGCTGAAGGGTTTTGCTGTATCGCTCGATGCCATCCCCCGCTCGCCCGGCAGGGCCAATATCAAGTCAATGTCGCATGGTCATCGCTGGCGACGGCATCCTGGCTGGTACGCGCTGGCGGCTGCAATTCTGCTGGCTGCCGTGGTGGGGATTCACTGGAAGCTATCGGCCGGGCCCTCAAGTCACGGAGATACGGTGGCCAGCGTGCACGATGGCGGAGGTCTGATATCGCTGGACGCTGCCGGCCAGTTGCAGGGCACGGAGCGTTTGCCGGCTGCAGATCGCGATGCCCTGGCATCGGCGATGAGGACGGGGCGCTTGGAAATCAGCTTGCCGGCGAGTTTCATCGGCCAGGAACCGGAGACGATGCTTGGCGCACCTGAAGCCGCCGCAGCTTTTAACGTGGTCTCGCCAGTTGGCGAGGTTCTCATCAGCGACCAGCCGGATTTCGAATGGCAACCGATGGCCGGCGCAAATGCTTACCGGGTGACGGTCTACGGTGCGGGATACCACAAGGTTGCAGAAAGCCCAACGGTGCAGGAAACCAGGTGGCATTCAACCGCTTCATTGCCGCGAGACGGAATCTATACCTGGACGGTTACTGCGCAGACCTCGCACGGTGCGGTGCGCGTACCTGCGCCTCCGGAGCCTGAAGCCACATTCAAAGTCATGAGCGAGAACGCGGCTGCCGGATTGAACAGCGCGGCGCAAGCGCACGCCGGCGATCACCTATTACTTGCCGTACTTTATTCCCATGCCGGGGCGGTCGACGAGGCAAGCTCACAGCTCGATTTGCTTGCCGCTGAAAACCCCGGCAGCAAGCTGGTCGATGGACTCAGGGCTTCACTGGCGCAATCGAAGTATGCTCCTCAAGCGCCGTCGCCCATCAGGACAAATGCGGCCCAGTAAAATGGGTGGCTGTACTTGTCGCTATGGATGAGTTTGGTCTCCGCTCTGCGAAGGGCTTCGGCCTTATTCACTCCATGCAGCATCTGCTCGTGGAAGGCGAGCATCATCTGCGTGGTGCTGGATGCTTCAACTCGCCAGGCGCTGGCAAGCGATCCATGCGCGCCTGCCGCAAGCACCGCCCAGCTCATTCCCAGGATGCCTTCCCCATCCTGAAACGTGCCTTTGCCGGTTTCGCAGCCGGAGAGCACCACAAGTTCCGCGCGAAGCTGCATCGCCTGAATCTCTCTTGCCCGCAACCATCCGGCCTGCGCGTTGCCGTCAGTCGGGGCAAGCAGCATTCGCGAAGACATTGGATCGCGGTCATCGAAGATGCCATGCGCGGCAACGTGCACCACGTCCGCTGTTGCAGAGCTCTTGCGGAATTGGCCCAGCGTTGCGTCCCCGCCAAGAAAGGTGTGGCTGTTCCTCGTTCCATAGAGTTGTTTGAGGGCCATCACTTCATCGGCCTGCTCCTGAGTAGCTCCGCCTGGATTGCCCATCGCGAGCAGAGTTCTATCGGCCTGCTGATTGGGGACATACGTCTTCAAGGCGCTCAACACGGCGAGGGAAGGCACGTAGTCGAGAGAGGCGTCCTCAACCACGTAGCCGCCATCGGGGCGCTGAAGTGCCTGAAATGGTACCTGCCATAGATCTCCGTCGGGAACGACGATCAGCGAAGTTTTGCCCTTGAGCAGCAAGTGAGCCGGCGCAAGAAGTTTCGCGTAGAGCCACTTTGCTTCCACGCCAAACTCGGGGTCTCGGGACGCAAGCGAAGAGTGAAAACGCCGGACGTGGCTTTCCAACGTCTCCCCTGAGAAGGCCAGCTTGTATCCGTGCAGTTCCGCTTGATTCCCGTCGCCCCTGGTGAGCACATAAAGATAGTTGCCGGCCGGCGTCAGCTCATATTCAAGCAATGCGGTTTGACGGTTGGGTATGAGAGCCTGCATGTCGGCCAATGTCGATTGGGAGAAATCGGCACGCCGCAGCCGCAGCTCAGGATGACGTTGATAGAGCTCCTTGCGAAAATCTTCGAGCTCCGTCTTTGCCGTGGTCAGCTTGGCATTCAGCGCATCTTTGACGCCAGGCGTCACGGCATTTCCTGCCTGCCGATCCGCTTCCATGCTGAGCGAAAGGAATTTGGCGCGCAAGCGGGTCTCCTGGGCCCGTTCCTCGTCGGTAAGCGATGCACTGGCGCTCAGCCCATTTCCGGTATATAGGTCGAGCAGGGTGCGCCCTTTGCCTTTCTCTGAGCTATCCAGCGCTGCGTGCCAGTCTCCCTGCATAGCCGCGATGACAGCCAGCAGCCGGTACGGGTCCATGCGGCCGGCGAGGAATCGCCGCTGATTTGCTTCGCCCCCGGTGAGGTTTGCACGCATCTGCTCTATAGCGTCAATCGACTGCTCCAATGCGTGACGTGCTTCATTGAGTTGGCCCATCTCGAAGTAGGTCTGCCCCTCGCTCCATGCAATGTTTGCAAACTGCTCGAGCATGCCGGCATGTTGAGCGAGAGGTCCCGCTTCCTCATTGAATTTCAAAGACTGCGGATAGTTCTTGAGCTCAAAATACGCGTCCGCGATTCGGTTCAGGGTCTGCACATGACTTTCAAGGTCTTCGATGTCCGGACCCATGCTCTCGCTTTCCTCAAGAAGCTTCAGCGCGGCCTCAGGGTGGTGGGCCTCCAACTGAATGATCCCCAACTCCGCGGTGGCCTTGATTATGACCGTCTTATTGTGGATGGATCGTCCGATGTCGGCGGCTTCGGTGAGAGCCTTGTTTGCGTCTGTGTCGCGGCCCGCGATGTGATAGAAGTTTGCAAGATTGATCAACGAAGTTGGAAGACTCCCCTGAGTCCCTACCTGCCGTTTGATGGCCAGGCTTTGCTCGCAGAATTGGATGGCCATGGGATAGTCGTCCTGCGACGCGTACATCATGGACATATTGTTCAGCACAAAAGCCTCGCCCAGTTTTTCACCGTGGGCGCGCGCCAATCGTAGCGCCTCGGAGAATGCCCCCTCCGCCTCACTGTAGCTGCCCGCTTCGTTCAAGGCGTTGCCAAGGCCGTTTTGCGCGCGCGCCACGCCAACCTCGTCGCCAAGTTCTCGACTGATACGCAGAGCTTCCTTATCGTCCGCGATGGTCGCTTGCAGATCTCCGAGGTGGAGCTCCGCGATGGCACGGGCAAGATAAAAGGACGCGAACTTCTTCGGCGGAGCGGAGGCCGCCTTGTACATTTCCAATGCCTGACCGAAGATCGCGATGGACTCGTATACATGTCCATCGTCGCCTGTGAACTGCGCTTGGGCGGTCCGCGCGTCGGCGGCCAAGACCGGCAATCCGGCACGCGCAGCTACATTCTCCGCTTCCTGGGTAATCAGGATTGCCCGATGAGGGTCTTCGGCGGCAGCCTTATTGCCAATGTCTCGGATGGCGCGATAAAGCCCTTCCGTCATGCAGCCATGGTCAGCGGCAGCGATGGCCTTTAGCGCCTCTTCCTGAGGCAGCGCCGCAATCTGCGCCGCTAAAGCTTTCTCGTCACTTGAATAAGCCGGGGGCTGCGCGGCGGGTGGAGCTGCCTGCGCCTCGATGCGCGGCGCAGCGCTGGACAGCAACAAAATCGCGCTCCAGACGGCCTTACGCCACGTCTGTCTATGCGAAGAGTTTTCGAACATGTGCCCTCATTCGATCACGGCGAAGGATCGCTTTCATCAAAAAAGGACGAGCGGGGCAGCTTCGCCGCAGGCATGCAGCGAGGCCGGGGGAACTCATCCTTCAGACGGCATTCGACAAGCTTGAAGATAACCGCGCGGATACCGGTCCACTCAGCATACACGCCCGGCAACTTTGGATTGAAGCAATTCTTTAGAGATCGAGCCGTCGGAGAAAAACTTCCGTCACCGGGAATATCGGCGAACAGTAAACGACAAACTCATCCAGACGGGCTGCTGCGTCAAGAGTGGCCGGTTTGCTCCCCCATCCCCCGTACGAAAGGCTTCAACGAAATGTATTTGAGTATGAGGCACATTGCAATCCTCATGGGCCTGACCATTTTGTCCCTGGCGGCACTACGTGCGCATTCTCAGACCGTCACAGTCACTCCCGGATACACCAATATCGGCGTGGGCGGAACCGTCCAATACAGCGCCACCGTGACCGGCCTGAGCAATACTGCGGTCACCTGGGAAGTGAACGGCATCAAGGGCGGAAACTCGACCATTGGCACCATCTCGGCGACCGGCCTCTATACGGCTCCGGCCAAAGTGCCCACCGTCAGCACACTGGTTGAGGCTCTGGCTTCAAACAACAAAACTCTCGGCGTGCAATATGTGAATGTGGAACTCGCCGGCCCCGTGATCCTTTCCGTCAGCCCGAATCCGATTCCAACCGGAAGCTTCACGGTGACCCTGACCGGAACCGGATTTCAGCCCGGAGCAATCGTCAACTTCAACGGCGGGAATGCAAGCGCAACCTATGTCAATTCCACAACGCTGATCACCAGCAATTATTGGTACAGCACGACTTCGCCCGGTGTATTTTCGGTGATGAATCCCACATCGGTCTGGGGCCCGTCGATCAGCGTGCCCTTCAAGAACAGCACCCCGGTGACGCCGCAGACCATTTCGCCCACCTCGGCTTCAGTGACGCTGGGAAAGACCCAGCAGTTCACCTCATCCGGCGCAACAAGCTGGACCGCCAGCGCCGGCGCAATCTCCTCGTCGGGATTATTTACAGCACCAGCAACCATGCCCTCCTCCACCACTGTCACCGTTACAGCAACCGGCCCGGGAGGGTCGGCGAGCGCCAAAGTCACGCTGGCTCCCGTCCCTCCCCAGGCCATTTCACCTGCGACCGTGAGCCTCGATCTTGGCGTCACGCAGCAATTTTCCTCGTCCGGCGCAACCAGTTGGACTGCGACCGCCGGCACAATCAGCAGCACGGGCCTTTACACGTCACCATCATCACAGCCTGCTTCCGGCGCCGCGATCGTCACTGCAACAGGACCGGGCGGCACGGCCAGCGCGATTGTCACCGTAATCAACAGCGTTCCAACCACCATCTCGCCCATCACCGCAAGCCTGGTTCTCGGAACAGCGCAACAGTTCACCTCGAACGGGTCCACTTGGGCCGCGCAATACGGCACGGTTAGCGCAACTGGTCTCTATACGGCGCCAGCCACCATGCCAGCTTCGGCAATGGACACCGTGACCGTAACAGGCTTGGGCGGATCTGCAACCGCAACCATTGTCTTGTTTCCTCCCACGCCAACAATCACCGCGGTGGGCAACGGTGGGCAGCTTCCTTTAGGGATCTTCAGCACATCAATCACTGGCACAGGATTCCTGCCTACTTCGACAGTTACGCTGAACGGGGTCGCGGAGACAGCCACGTACAGCTCGGCGAATTCGTTCTCGATCTCAGGGTTTGCCGGTCAGTCCGGCACTGGGACTCTTGTGGTGAGCAACGGATCAACCTCGTCGCAGCCATTCCCGGTGCAAATCGGCGTGCAAAATGCAGTTGTCTCGCCGGCCGCGGCACGCAGATTCCTTGAGCAGGCAGCGTTTGGTCCAACGCCGACCGATGCGAACACTGTGCAGACGATCGGCTTCCAGCAGTGGCTGACCAATCAATTCAATATGCCGCAGATCTCCAATTACAACGCGGTGACCGCCGATCAGGGAAGTCTGTCAACGCAGTTCCTGGCCAATGCTGTCGAAAACCCCGACCAGCTGCGCCAGAAGGTAGCCTTCGCCCTCAGCCAGATCTTTGTCACATCCATCAACACCATCATCTGGAACGACTCCATGATCCCTTATCAGCAGATGTTGATGGCCGACTCCTTCACCAACTACCGGCAGATTCTTGAGGACGTAACCCTGAGCCCAACCATGGGCCAATACCTCAACATGGCCAACAATGCGCAGGCCGATCCAGCCACGGGCACGGTAGCCAATGAAAACTACGCCCGAGAAGTGATGCAGCTCTTTACGATCGGCACCACCATGTTGAATGCGGATGGGACCCCGCAGCTGGACAGCACCGGGCAGTTTGTCCCGACCTACAATCAGTCTGTCGTGAGTGAGACGGCACGCGTGTTTACCGGTTGGACCTACGCGCCCACGCCAGGCCAGCAGCCCTATTGGGGCGAGTACATCAATCCCGCCGGCCCCATGGTAGCTTTCCCGTCGGAACATGACATGGGCTCGAAGAACCTGCTCAACGGCTATGTTGCTCCTGCCGGCCTCACGCCGCAGCAGGACCTGGATGGCGCTCTGGATAATATCTTCAACCATCCGAACGTCGGCCCCTTTGTGAGCAAGCTCCTCATCCAGCACCTGGTCAAGAGCAATCCGAGCCCGGCTTATGTCTCGCGCGTGGCCGCCATCTTTGCGAACAACGGAAATAACGTTCGCGGCGATATGCAGGCAGTCATCACAGCAATTCTGCTTGACCCCGAAGCGCGCGCCAACGACAACGGCGGAGACGACCAGCCGACAGATGGGCATCTTCAGGAGCCGATGCTCTATATCGCCGGCCTGGTTCGCGCCTTTGGTGGGACCATGTCCAATCAGAATTACTTCAGCTGGGACCTGGTCAACATGAGCCAGGATCTCTACAACGCGCCCAGCGTATTCAACTACTATTCGCCAACATTCACGCCGCCGGGAAGCACTGAGCTGGGGCCGGAGTTCCAGATATACACGCCCGACAGCGCCGTCTACCGCGGCAACATGTCGGCAAACCTATTCGATACCTGGAGCAGTCCCATCCTGAACTATGGGCCCGGAACCAACATCGATGTGACTCCGTACCTGGCGCTTGCTTCCAATCCAACCACGCTGGTTGCGGCTCTCGACCTGACGCTGACCCACGGCACTATGCCTGCCGCCATGAAGCAGGACATCATCACCGCCGTCAACAACGACACCAATGGAAACCTGTCGCGCGTGATGACCGGGTCGTGGCTCATTCTCTCGTCGGGCTATTACAACGTTTGGCACTAAACCCGAAAAACACACAATAAAAATCAAGGAGATTTCGAAATGCTGATTCGTACACGACGTGAGTTTATGCGGGATGCCATTCGGACAGTTTCCGCGGCGGGGGCGCTTGGCGCTCTGGGCAAGTTCGGCGAGATGAATGCCTACGCGCAAGGTCAGAGCTATCAGGCGCTGGTCTGCATCTTCATGACCGGCGGAAACGACGGCCACAACACCGTCATCCCCATCGCCACCGCTCAACAGGGCTTCAGCCTCTATCAAGCCGCCCGTGCCGGCATGGGCCTGGCGCAGAGTTCGCTGCTTCCCATCAACAACGGCAACGATGTGTACGGCCTCCATCCGTCGCTTCCTGAGATTCAGAGCCTCTACAACGCAGGCCACGCCGCGGTGCTGGCCAATGTCGGCATGCTCGTCAAGCCGATTACCAAGACGGATTATCTCTCCAACAACACAACCATCCTCCCCAATGCTTTGTTCTCCCACTCCGACCAGGCCAGCCAGTGGCAGACTTCAATTCCATCCGGTCTCGGCAATACCGGCTGGGGTGGCCGCATTGCAGACCTGATGCAAAGTTCGAATTCCGGCGCGACCTTTCCGTCAGCAACCTCCATGGACGGATCGAGCCTGTTCCTGACCGGCCAGGCGACCTTTGCCGCAAACGTCCCCGGTGGTTCCGCAACCTTGCTCAACACCGTCAATTCGGCAAGAGCAGCAGGCATGCAGCAGTTGTTGACATTCGATAACGGGCTTCAACTGGTGCAGGCTGCGAATGCCACGATGGGCCGCGGCGTAAGCTACGCCAACGCTTTGAGCGCCGCGCTGGCCGGCTCGACCCTCCAGACCCAATTCCCAACCACCGCTTCTGACGGGACTCCCAATCTTCTCGCAACGCAGTTGCAGACCGTTGCGCGCATCATTAAAGTGCGTAGCGCTTTGGGTCTCAATCGCCAGGTCTTTTATTGCAATCTCGACGGCTTTGATACCCACGGCGGCCAGTTAGCCATTCAGGCATCCCTCCTCCAGCAGCTCAGCCAGGCGGTGTCGGCGTTCTATCAGGCGACCCAGGAATTGGGTGTCGACCAGAACGTGACCACATTCACGGCGTCCGAATTCGGACGCACGCTGACGCCGAATGGCAGTGGCGGCACCGACCATGCGTGGGGCAGCCATCATTTTGTCATCGGCTCGGGCGTCGAAGGTGGCAAATTCTACGGACAATACCCGGAGCTCAATCTCAATGGAGCCTATGATGCAACCGGCCGCGGCTCGCTGATTCCCACCACGGCAGTGGATCAGTACGGTGCAACACTTGCGTCGTGGTTCGGCGTGAGCGCGGCCAACCTGTCCACAGTGTTTCCGAATATCGGAAACTACAGCACCCCTAACCTCAGCTTCCTTGCTTAGAACCTTGTCTGCGAATTCCGCGATTCACACAGGATAGGATCGCAGCCAATTCTTGAAGGGAACCGCAGACCCGTGAAAAGACCCTCCATAGAGAGGGTCTTTTCACTTTACGCGATTGTTTGCGTGGCTCACAAGTTGGTCAAATTATGGATCGCCGTGAAGCACGCTTGGATCGGGGTCAGTGCCGATCTCCCGCGCGATCGAATTCCATCCTTGATATTCAGAGCCCATTGTGCCGATAGATGAACTGGGATGGTGGGCATGGCCACGCAAGCTGATAAGACTGCGACCGCTGAGGCAGCTTCTATTGAGGTGCCGGCGGGATTCCGCTACATGGCGCGCCAACCCATCCTTGACCTGAATGGCAGAGTATATGGATACGAGTTGCTCTTTCGTAATGGCCCTGAACTGGCATTCAGCGGGGACGGCGACTTCGCCACGAGAACGATGCTGGATAACACCGTCGCCTTTGGGTTTGAAAAGCTTACCGGCAAGTTGCCGGCGTTCGTGAACTGCACCCTTGAATCTTTAACCAAAGACCTGGTGCACATCCTGCCCCCAAGCATGTCGGTGCTCGAGATACTTGAGAACATCCCACCAACACCCACGTTGATTGAAACCTGCAGGAGACTTAAGGTCTCCGGGTATCGGTTGGCGCTCGATGACTTTGTTTGGAATCCGCAGATCGAGCCATTGGTGGAACTCGCCGACTTCATCAAGGTCGATTTTGCCGCGACCACCCAACGTGAGCGGGAAGCATTAGTGAAACGCCTGAGCAATTCCGCGGTGGCGATGGTGGCCGAGAAGGTTGAGACGCAGGAACAATACAAGCTGGCCTGCAGCGAAGGCTTCACGCTCTTCCAGGGGTACTTTTTTTGTCATCCCGAGCTGATCCAGAAGCGGAGAATACCGGCGAACCGCCTCACCCAAATTGCAATCATTCGGCTCATGCGGGACGAATCAATGGATATGCGGGACGTAAGCGATGTAGTTAAACGCGATCCCTCTCTCACATACCGGTTGCTGCGATTGGTGAACTCGCCTTTGTATTCCACCTGGCAAGAGGTGCGATCGATTGAGTCGGCCCTGCTTATAGTTGGCGAAAACGTCTTTCGCCGGCTTGCAACGGTGGCAATTACCAGCGAGTTGAATGCTGACGGATCCCAGGAGCTGCTGCGCATGGCATTTGTCCGGGCAAGGTTTTGCGAGCTCGCCGCCGAGTCCTGTGAGATGGACGCGACCGAGCAATACCTGTTGGGTATGATGAGCCTGCTTCCTGCCATGCTTCGCATGCCTATGGAGGAAGTGGCGCCTTCGCTTCCGTTGCGCGAAGAAGTCCGGCAGGCGCTGCTGGGCGCGCAGATTAGCGAGCGCTGCTTGCTCGATTGGGCGATCTCTCACGAGCACGGGGATTGGAAAGCGTGCGATGCAGTTGTGAAGATGGCTGGGCTGGACGATGAAGAAGTTATGCAATGCTATAGAGCGGCTTTAATGTGGGCTGAAGCAGTTTTGCACTTTGCTCTATAAGAAATGCGGGCTAAGTGCGATGTTCCCCTCTCTAACTGCGAACCTTATGTGGAAAGTAAATAGATACTGCGATCGGCGGCAGATCCATATTCGAGATGCATCAACTCTGCCTCCTGCGTTCAACCTTCCTCCAGGACCAGTGCTACATCTGACCATTTCGTGTTACTCATTCAGGCCATCCGAAATGTACAGCTATCCGGCCCAATCTAAACATTTTTTTAATCAAGACTAGAATTCGTAAATTGAGGTGCCGATAGTGTTCCCGTAACAATCACCTCCTGCTCCAATTATCGATTCTGGACTGTGGAGCGCAAACAGAACGG
>Ga0181516_10002766_pt1 | contig 12185 bp, 10 predicted proteins | sample PEATcosm2014_Bin_25_FD_121104 | JGI IMG/M metagenome (GOLD analysis project Ga0181516, IMG submission 121104) | Peatland microbial communities from MTU Mesocosm Facility, Houghton, MI, USA - PEATcosm2014_Bin01_10_metaG | ecosystem: Environmental > Terrestrial > Soil > Wetlands > Peat | place...
GCCCGGGAAGCATGAGGAAATTCTGCAGGCGATGAAGGAGCTGAAGGCCGAGGCAGCCTATGCCCGTTGGCATCCCATTGAAGCCATGGATCGGCGGATAGAGGATCTCAGGGCAAGAATCGGCCCGTACCAGCGTCCCGGTGGGGGGCCGGAGGTGACGGATGACAGCAAACCACGGACGCTCACAAGTGCAGAGCGGGATGACGCAAGGGTTCGGGCAGCCATCAAGGATTACATTGCGCGGAAGCAGTTCTCGGACAACTGCCTGGCCTTTGCCATGGCTGGAGCGGCTCCCTATGCGGCAGGCCCGATGACTTATCGCGGAGAGCCCGAAAGCCTTAATCGAAGCGCATCGCTGGATCCGGCGCATCCAAAAGAGGGAATTCCAAGCCGTGGTGTTGTGGGGCGATTCCCCCAGATGCGAAGGGGTCCAGGTGACAGCAGCAAACCTAAAGAGGTCGCTCACGCAATGTCCGAGGCCGTCAACCAGGCTTCAGAATTTGTAGTCCCCCAAAAGCATCTTCCAGAGGCTGGTGGGCGATGGGCTAAATTCGTAGAAGGGACCAACCCAAATGATCTCGTCAGGGAGGCCCTGAATGGCGGAACTGCAAAAATAACCACCAATACGGTCGCGGATTCATACAAGGTGGTTGCCGATCTCGGCCGTACAATTGGTACTAAAGGTGAAACCAGTATTCGTGTAATCATTGGAAAGGACGGGAAAATATGGACGGCGTTCCCAGTGAAGTGATGTTCCGATATGCAAGGTTGCAATCGACTGTTGATGATGTACACCAACAGTGGCAATTGCTAATTAGGGTCGTCGCCGAATTTGCGATATTGGTTGATGGCCAAGAATTTTATTCTGAAGTTGAATTCCCAATAGTAGAATTTGCATCTCAAGCAATTAAATGGGTGCGTGCAGGAAGGGGTGATTTTCAATATGTTTCAATGGAGTCAGACGACGATCCAATAATTTGTTTTAATAAAATTTCTGATAATAGCTTCAAAATATCAGCATTGGACCAAAATTTTGAAGTAAAACATTGTTACGATAGAAATTCATTGGCACAATCGATAATTGCATTTGTTGATAGTCTTCAATATTCGACAAAATATGAAATGGCGATAGATATTAAACCGGTACTATGATGATATTGTGTTGAATTTATTCCGCAAAGAGCTGATCAAGAATTTTGAAAAGGTACGCGTTTAGGTTCCCCCACCTCATCAGTGGTCGTTTTGGGGGGACCTGAACGCCTACTTGAAAAGAAGTAAGCGAAGACGGAACCGGAGCACCCCCTGGCGCCACCTTGCAGGCATAGAGGGCACCGTTTCTCCGCTGCCGCCCCACCCGGCGGTTTGAACACACCGACATGACTCCCCTTCTCAGGATCTTCCCAAAGTCCATACGTCGCTTCCTCCTCAGTGCGATCCTTCCGGCGCACCTCGCGGCCAACCCGAGTTCCGGAGAATCGCGCCAGGATGTACAGGCGCCGGCCTCGGAACCCACCCCCGGAGCACAGGCTGGGTCCTGCCCTGCTGCGGCCGCCCCGGCCCTGGTGGTGCCGGGGGACCGCTTCGCAAGTTGGGTGCCCTCCCGGGAACTCGTGTACCCCTCCACGGACCATCGGGGCACCGAACGCCTGTACTCGGGACGGGTCTACCTGCCGAGCCCCTGGCTGCGGCGGCGGTCCCTGGCAGTGCCCCTGGTGGTCTATGTGCACGGGACGGAAACGCGGCCCGACCAGATGCCCCAGTTCAACCGCGGCGAGGAGGCCATGGTGGGGGCGATGGCCGCCTACTTCCGCAATTTCGCGGTGGCGATGCCGGACCTGCCGGGCTACGGCAAGGATCCGTGCCGGCGGCCCCACCCCTATTGCCACGCCAAATGCCTGGCCCATGCGGTGCTGGACATGGTCCATCCCGCGCTCAAGCTCCTGGACGCCGAACAGAGGCCCTGGGACGGGCGGGTCTTCATCGTCGGCTACTCCTCGGGGGGGTACGGGGCCATGGCCGCGGTCAAGGAATGGCATACCAACCCCCGCTACGCCTGGATCCCCCTGGCCGGCGCCGCCTGCATGGCCGGCCCTTTCCACTTCGCCGAATCCACCCGCGCCCTCCTTGCCGGCGACGCCCCGTACCACCGTCCGGATATCCAGGTCCTGCTGCTCCATGCCTACCATGACCTGTATCCGGATGGGGGCGTGTTCTCGCCGGACCGGACCCTGCATCCCCGGCTGCTGGAAACCAGGCCCCATGGAATAGACCGGGGGAACGTCCAGGAGTGGCTCCAGGACTGTGGCGACCCGGTCCTCTTCGGCCAGAGGATCCGGTTCCGGCTCACCGGCGCCGCCGACGGCCGCACCGCCGCCCGGGAGGTGCTGAACCCCCACTGGGTGGAAACCCAGCTGCTGTCCCCCCACTGGCCCGACACCCCGGCCGGCAGGATCCTCAAGGAGAACGATCTGGTGGGCGGGTGGCAGCCCAAGGTGCCCATGCTCCTGGCCACCAGCCCCACCGACGAGTGCGTGCCCGCCCGCAACACCTACGCCATCATGGAGGACTGGACCCGGGCGGGCTGCACGGCTCCGGTGGCGTTCTACCCGCTCACCCTCTTCGGCACGGGGGTGGACCATACCTCCGGCGCGGCCCTGGCCCTGGAAAAGGCCTTCCGCTGGCTGGGGAACCTCCGGAAAGGCGGTTCCCTGCCGCTGCGCAGCCGGCTCTGAACACCGATGCAGGGCATTCCACGGCGCCCGGAATGCTATGCTGGCCTGGACGGCTTGTGATCCTGTCCTCTAAATCCCTTCGACTTGGCAAGGCACATCATGAAGTTCGGGGCCTTTTCCGTGGTGGTTCTGACCTGCGTCCTGCTTGGCTGCGGCGGCGGTTCCGGCGGCAGCGGCAGCAACCTGCCGCCGGTGGGCCCTGCGGACGTCCCCTGGACGGAGGGCGTGTGGGTCCAGCCGGTTCCGGCCTGGGGCTCGGCGACCCGGATCACCTACCCGGATCCGCTGGCCGCCATCAGCCTGGGCGACCTGGCCGGGTTCGGCTCGCACCAGGGCGGACACCCCGAGGGGCTGGACCACGTCTGGATCTACAAGACCACCGACGACCTGGTGAAAAGCTGGGCCGCCGGCACCGTGTCCCGGGTCGACGTGTACAGCGACCAGTCGATGATCACCATCGACTACGGCCATGGCCTGCTGGGCAAGCACATGTCGGTGGCGACGGTGAATGTGGCGGTGGGCCAGGGGGTGCAGTCCGGGGACGTGCTGGGGGTGGCGATCCCCGGTTCGCTCAACAACGAGTTCCAGCTCATGGACGAGAACCGCGGCGACGGCATCAAGACGGACGTCAACGGCTACGCGTACGTCTCCCCCTTCGACTACCTGGAGGCCGGCCAGCAGGCCGCGCTGGTGGCGCTGTACCAGGCGCAGGTGGTCGCGCCCTGCTTCACCATCCCGCAGTCGGTGAACGCCGGCAACCCCTGGGAGCCCTGCCTCACCAACCCGACGCTGATCCACCACCAGAACCGGGGGACGCTCATCGGCGAGTGGATCCTGTCCAACCGGGACTGGAACACGCCCGACCCGCTCTACTTCGACATCCTGACCATCAACCAGGTGGCCAACGCCTATGGCCAGTTCGCCAAGTTCTGCGCCACGGACTACAACACCACCGACCCCGGCACCAAGGGCATCGTGGATGGCGACTTCACGCTGAACGGAACGCCGGGGCAGGTCCTTTTCACCTACCGCGGGTCGGCGAGCCCGAGCTGGTACGGGCTGTACCGCATCGACGAAAGCGGCGGCCGGGCCGTCATGACGCTGGAATGGAGCGCCCAGGGCTATCCCGCATCGCTTTCGGCCAACGCGGCGATCTACTACGAGCGCGCTCCGGTCTACGCGGCGCTGGACGCGCAGCTGCTCGGCGCCCTGCCCTGACGCGCCTCAGAGCTTGCGTTCGGACTTCCGGAAGCTGCGGTAGAGCAGGAGGTCATAGACGATCTTGAGCCCGCCGGCGATGAGGAACGGGGCGCTGGCCAGGGCGGGGACCGCCAGGCACTGGCCGGCCAGGACCGGCGCCACGGCGGCGCCGGTGGTGCGGGCGATGCCGGTGACCCCGGCCGCGGCGGACCGCTCGTCCGGGCTCACCACGGCCATGGTGTAGGACTGCCGGGTGGGCACGTCCATCTGGGAGATGCTGAAGCGCAGCAGCAGGACGGCGATCGCCAGGGGCAGGTTCGGCATGAGCGGCACCAGGATCAGCAGGACGTTCGACGGGATGTGGGTGAGCACCATGGTGTTGATCAGCCCGATCTGCCGGGCCAGGCGCACCGCGTAGAGGGCCGAGAAGCCCGCCAGGATGTTGGCCACGAAGAAGATGGAGCCCAGCAGCCCCGGGGCCACGCCGTAGCGCACGTGGAACCAGTAGGCGACGATGCTCTGGATGACGAAGCCGCCGGCGAAGGCGTCCAGGGAGAACAGGGCGGACAGCTTGATCACCGTGTTCCTGGACCGGTGCAGGCCCAGGCGCCCCGCGGCCGCGGCCGCCGGCGGCGCCTCGACGGCGCCGGACACCCGGGAGAACAGCAGCGCCAGGACCAGGCCCGCGGCCGCATAGGCGATTACCAGGACCCGGTAGCTGGCCACGGGGGCCATGCCCCCCTGCTGGAGGATCTGGGCGGTCCAGCCGCCGGCCAGGGCGCCGCAGGCGGTGGCGAAGGAGCCGGCCAGGTTGTACCAGGCGAACACCGCGGTCCGCCGCTGCTCCGGCAGGATCTGGGACAGGGCGGCCTGCTCGATGGCCAGGAACGGGCCCACCTCGTTGCCCGAGGGGCTGATGACGCCCAGGGTCGCCGCCAGCAGGAGGACCGTGAAGTCCCCGCTCAGGGCGAAGGGGATCCCCGCCGCGGTCATGAGCGCGGCTCCGGCCATGAGCATGGTCTTGCGCCCGATGCGGTCGGCGTGGGTGGTGATCCACAGGGAGATGGCCGTGTCGCCCACCAGGGTGAGGGTGAGCAGGAGCCCGACCCTGGCCGTGCCGAAGCCCAGGGCGGCCAGGTAGAGCACCAGCACCACCGAAAGAAAGCCGTAGGAGAACATCCGCGCGGCGCGGGTGAGGAAGAGCAGGTTGCCGTCGCGGCCCAGTCGTTCCCGTCCCATATCAAGCTTCCCTGGTCATGCCAGCTGGCCGGCTCATAGCGGCTCGAACCCGCCGTCCTGCCGGGCCTGGTTGCCCGCCACGGAGTAGGAATAGTTCCGGGGCAGGAACCAGGCGAGGTTGTTCATGGCGAAGCGGAAGTCGTCCAGGCTGCTGAACTCCTGGGGCGAGAAGCCGAACACCAGCTCCAGGGAGCCCGGCCCGGCGTGGTCCCAGGAGGCGAACCGCACCTCCGGCGCCGCCACCCCCAGGCCCTGGAGGAAGGTCCGCACCACCTTCCGGGCCGCCTGGGGCAGCCGGGCCTGGGGGGTGAGCACCGGCCGCTCCGGCCCGGCCTGGTCCGGGTAGAACACGCCATGCAGCTGGAACTGCAGGATGTCCCCGTAGGTGAAGGCCCAGTCCGCCTCCTGGCCGCAGGGGTTGATGACCACCCCCAGGCCCCGGTCCAGCAGGAAGTCGTCCTTCAGGTGGTGGATCACATGGGCGGGGCAGGCCTGGCCCGCCGGGGTCGAGTGCAGGGCGAAGAAGGGCAGCCGCTCCGCCCCCAGCACCACCTCGGGGTCCCGGGTGAAGAAGGCGGCGTCGGCCACGTGGGCCAGGAACCGCTGGGACCAGGCCCGGTTCCGGTCGGCCCGGGGCAGCTCCAGGAGCGCCTGGACGATGCGGGTGCTGCCGGTGGCCTCCGGGGCCAAGGGCGCCAGCTCCGGGTTGGCCCCGGAAACAGGGCCGCCCGGCCGGCTAAGGAAATCGAAGAAGCCCATGTGCCGCCCCCTTGGTCGTACCCGCAAGGTAGCATGGCCCGGCCGGATCCCGGCGGCGGGCGCTACTCCAGGAAGTCCATGTCCAGCCCGTGGGTCTCCCGCAGGCCCACCAGGGACACCAGGGCCAGGGTGAAGCAGACCGCTCCCACCAGCGCGGCGCTGCCCACGAAGCCCAGGGAGCCCGAGAGCATGACGAAGCTGCCGGTGATGAGCGGCACCGCGCCCCGGACGAAGTTGGGCACGGTGGTGGCGACGGTGGAGCGCAGGTTGGTGCCGAACTGCTCCGCCGCGATGGTGACGAACACCGCCCAGTAGCCGGTGGCCAGGCCCAGGTAGAAGGCGAGGCCGTAGAACATCGCCGGGCTCATGCCGCGGACGCTGAGATAGGCCACGACCCCCACCAGGGTGGCGCCGATGAACAGCCCGACCACCTTCTTTCGGGAGCCCCAGGCCTGGCTCAGGAAGCCCGAGGCGAAACTGCCCAGGGTGATGCCGCTGTAGGTGAAGGCGACGGCGGTGCCGGCCAGCACCGGCCCGGTCACCCCCAGCTTCGGGGCGAATTCCGGCGACAGGTTGATGAGGATGCCCACGGTGTACCAGGTGGGCAGCCCGATGAGGATGCAGCGCAGGAACCGGCCCAGGCGCTCGGTGCTGGTGAACAGGCTGAAGAAGTCGCCCCGGGTCACCCCGGTCCCGCCCAGGTTCTTGAACATCGGGCTTTCCCGGATGCCGATCCGGAGCAGGAGCAGGACCATCGCCAGGCCGCCGCCCACCAGGTAGCCCACCCGCCAGGGCAGGTAGCGCCCCACCAGGGTCGCCACCACGGTGCCGAAGATCCCCACCGCCGCCACGATGGTGGTGCCGTAGCCGCGGATGTCCTTGGGCAGGATCTCGCTCACCAGGGTCACCGCGGCGCCCAGCTCCCCGGCCAGGCCGAACCCGGCCACGAAGCGCCAGAGCATGTAGGCGTCGGCGGTATGCACGAACGCGTTGGCGATGTTGGCCACGCCGTAGATGGCGATGCTGCCGAACAGGGTGGACAGGCGTCCCCGCTTGTCGCCCAGCATCCCCCAGAAGATCCCCCCCAGCAGCATGCCGATCATCTGGGCATTGAGCAGGTCGCGGTAGATCACGATCTGGGCCGGGCCGACGATGCCCAGGGCCGTCAGGCTGGGCTGCCGGAGGATGGGAAACAGCAGCAGATCGAACATGTCCACGAAGTAGCCCAGCGAGGCCACCAGCACCGTGAGGCTCAGGATTTGCCGAAGGTTCGATTGGCTAGGCATAATATCGATGAAACCACAAACCTGGTCCCGACTCCATACGATCGTCGGGATTTTTCCGGCGGGTTCCGGACCTGCGCCCTGTTCGTTTGCTTGAAGAGGCGCGCCGTTCCCAACAACCGATCTGGGCGGGATGGAGGGACCCGGATCCTCTGGCTAGTCCAGGCACCAGGCGGTGGAGGTGCCGACCAGGGCGGTGCCGTACTTGATCCACATGAAGCCGTTGATGCCCCACCGCGGGCCCCAGGAGTTCTTCAGCAGCCAGGCGCCCTTGCTGTCGTCCCAGCCCACCAGGCAGATGGCGTGGTTGATGCTCCCGGCGGATGCGGCGGGATCGTTGAACACGCCGCCGGTGTAGGCCTGGAAGTAGTTGTCGGCGTTCACGCAGGCCGAGACGCTGCCCCACTTGTAGATGGCCGCCTTGATGGCGTAGACCGAGGGGATGACCCGGCCGTTGTCCACCAGGCCCCACTGGGAGACCGGGGTGTAGGAGGCGGGGGTGCCGAAGCTGCAGGCGCCCTGCTGGGCCACGTAGGGGAAGTCGGTGGCGGGGATGGCGCCCTGGTAGTAGCCGGTCTGGCCGGCGTACTTGGGATTGAGCATGTCGAAGGCGTAGAAGCCGCCGTCGCAGCTGTAGCCGAACGGATTGCAGGACAGCACCTGCTGCTCGGAAAGGATGGTGATGTCGCCGCTGGTGGTGATGCTGCCGTTGGCGTTGACCTTGCCCTGGGGGTAGCCGTGCTTCTTCAGGGCCGCGGCCTCGAGGGTGCCGATGGTGGAGAAGTCCCAGCAGCTGCCGCACTGGCCCTGGTTCTTCACGGAACTGAACCAGCCGGTGTAGGCGGCGGGGTAGACCACGCTGCCTTCGGGTTCGGCGGTCTCGAAGTTCAGGTAGCCGCCTTCGGCATGGGCCAGGAATTCGGGCGGCATCAGCTCCAGGCGGGTGCCGCACAGCTGCTGCAGGCTGTACTGCATGGCGGGGTTGACGCCCACGGTGAAGCCCAGGCCCTTGGCGGCCACTTCGGCGCTGAGCCGGGCGGCGCTCTGGACCACCTCCGGGGCATAGCCCACGGGGCCCTGGGCGGCCATGGCCAGGGGCGCTGCGGCGAGGAGCGCCAGGACGAGGGGGAGGTGGAAGTGGAGGGCAGGGCTGGAGGGACGCATGAGGTTCTCCGCGGGATGGACATGGTGGGCGGGCTCCCCGCCCCTGCCGGCAGCTCCGGCGGGGTCCTGGGGCAGCGTTGCGTGCGGACGGCCCGCGCTGGCGGGGGCTGGGCCGGCCCGGTGGGGGGGCCGTCGACGCTCGGGAGACCCGGCGGGGCAAGGGGTATGCGGTTACCGGAACCTTGTTCCCGGCACCTGTCTCCAGAGCACAGGATCGGTCTTCCCGGGAGCCCGGCAAGGCCGGTGGGGGCTGACGTGACCGCCATCACTGGTTTTGCGGCTGAGATTCAGTACCGCCCGGAATCGCCTGGGCCGGCGCAGAGCCTTTTTTCCAGGCAGGATGCCGGATATGCTGGCCTTCCCGCCGTTGGCCGTTCCGGCCCCACCCTGCTAACTTGAATGGTCGGGTTTCCTGTGGAAACCCTGCCGGAAAGCCACCCCATGGAATGTTTGGCCAGTCTGCTCCACCTGATGCCGGAAACCCTCTGGATGCTCGTCAAGCTGCTCGTTGTCTTCCTGGGGCCCCTGACCCTGGCGGCGCTGCTTACCTGGGGCGAACGGCGGGGCAGCGCCATGATCCAGGACCGGATCGGACCCAACCGCGCCCTGCTGTTCGGCCGCTGGCGGCTGCTGGGCCTGCCCCAGCTGGCGGCGGACGGCATCAAGTTCTTCCTCAAGGAGGACCTGGTGCCCCTGGACGCCAACAAGCTGCTGTTCTGGCTGGCCCCGGTCCTGGCCTTCGTGCCGGCCATGATGGGCTTCGCCATCATACCCTTCGGCCGCAGCTTCACCCAGGACGGGCACACCTACCACCTCAGCCTGCTGGACCCCGGCAACGGCATGGGCATGCTCTATCCCCTGGCCATCGGCGCGGTGGCGGTCTACGGCATCCTCACCGCCGCCTGGAGCAGCAACAACAAGTGGTCGATCCTGGGCGGCATGCGCGCCTCGGCCCAGATGGTAAGTTATGAGATATCAATGAGCCTGGCGGTGGTGGCGGTGTTCATGCGCACCGGCGGCTACGACCCCCAGCAGATCATCGCCGCCCAGTACGGGGCGTGGAACGTGCTGCCCCAGTGCGTGGGCTTCCTGGTGTTCTTCACCTGCATGTTCGCCGAGACCAACCGCCTGCCCTTCGACTTCGCCGAGGGGGAGAGCGAGATCGTGGCCGGGTTCCACACCGAGTACGGCTCCATGAAGTTCGCCCTGCTGCAGCTGGCCGAATACGTGCACATCGTCACCGCCTCGGCCCTGATCGTCACCCTGTACTTCGGCGGCTGGCGGGTGCCGTTCGTGGCCGAGCCGGCGGTGCTGCTCTCGGTGGCCGCGTTCGTGCTGAAGCTGGTGTTCTTCTGCTGGGTGTTCATCTGGGTGCGCTGGACCATCCCGCGGTTCCGCTTCGACCAGCTGATGTTCCTGGGCTGGAAGGTGATGCTGCCCCTGAGCCTGGGCAATCTCCTGCTCCAGGCGTTCCTGATGCATAGGGGGGCCTGAGCCATGGCCGTGGTGGTCAAGAAGGTCGAACTGAACTGGCTGGACCGGACCTACGTCTGGCCGGTGCTCAAGGGCATGGCCGTGACCATGCGCCACTTCCTGAAGCAGATCAGCACCCGGTCCAGCCGGCGCTTCACCATCCCCTACCCGGACCGCAAGCGGGCTCCCGCGGCCGGCTACCGGGGGCTGCATGAGCTCAAGCGCTTCGCGGACGGCTCCATCAAGTGCGTGGCCTGCTTCATGTGCGCCGAGGCCTGCCCGGCCCGCTGCATCACCATCGAGGCCGAGGAGTACGGGGACATCAACAAGACCCAGGGCTTCGACGAGAAGCGCCCGGCCGTGTTCAAGATCGACATGCTCCGCTGCATCTACTGCGCCATGTGCGAGGAAGCCTGCCCCAAGGACGCCATCTGGCTGCGCACCGACTACGAGCAGGCCTCCTACGACCGCCTGTCCATGCAGTTCGGCAAGTGGGACCTGATGAACACCTACGCGGACCTGGACGGCAAAGCCCGGATCACCCGGGACCCGACCCCCACCGTGCCACGACCGCCTGTGGAAACCTAGGACGCGCCCATGTTCCTGATCTTCGCCCTCATCACCCTCATAGGCGCCGTGGCGCTCACCTTCCAGCGCAACCTGGTGGTGGCGGGGCTCTGCCTGGTGCTCAGCTTCATGGGGGTGGCCGGGCTGTTCCTGCTGCTGGCCAATCCCGTGGCCGCGGCCCTGCAGATCATCGTCTACTCCGGCGCCATCGTCGTGCTGCTGCTGTTCGTGATCATGCTGCTGAACGAGCACCAGGAGGAGCCGGCGTCCCGCCGCAGGCCCCTGCAGCGCTGGGGTTCGGTGGCGGTGCTGCTGGTCCTGGGCGCCGGGGCGGTGCGGCTGGTGGCCCGGTCCCAGGTCCTGCGCACCCTGGACCATGCCCCCCTGCCGCCGGCCATGACCCTCGACAGCCTGGGCCAGGCCCTGTTCCGGGACCACCTGCCGGCCTTCGAAGGGGTCGGCCTGCTGCTGCTGGCGGCCATGGTCGGCGCGGTCGCCCTCGTGAAGCGGGATTTGTGACGGAGTCCAGCATGACCTTCCTGTGTTCCATCCTCTCGGGGGGCCTGCCCGGATACATCCTGGTGGCCCTGCTGCTGTTCGTGGTCGGCCTGGGGGCGGTGCTGGGCCGGCGCTCCATCCTGGTCCAGTTCATGGGGGTGGAGCTCATGCTCAACGCCGCCAACGTCGCCCTGCTGGCCTTCGCCCGGTTCCGGGGCGGGGACGTCCAGGGCACCGTGTTCTACCTGTTCATCATCGCCGTGGCCGCCTGCGAGGCCGCGGTGGGGCTGGCCCTGGTGGTGGGCCTGTACCGCCACCGGCGGAGCACCGACACCGACCGCGCCGACGCGCTGAAACTGTGAGGGCCTGATGCAAAGAATCGCCTGGCTCATTCCCGTCCTGCCCCTCCTGGGCGCCGCGTTCCATGGGCTCCTGGGCCGGAGGCTGGGCAAGGGCGCGGTCACCGCCGTGGCCCTGGGCTGCATGGTGGCCTCCCTGGTCCTGGCCGGGATGGCCTTCGCCGCGGTGGCGGGGGCTCCGGGCCGCCGCCTGGACCTGCCCTACGGCGAGTGGATGGCCGTGGGCGCCATGCGCATCCCCTTCGGCCTGGTGTTCGATTCCCTCAGCTCGGTCATGGCCCTGGTGGTCACCGGCATCGGCACCCTCATCCACCTGTACTCGGTGGGCTACATGCGGGAGGAGGAGGGCTACGCCCGCTACTTCTGCTACCTGAACCTGTTCGTGTTCTTCATGCTGACCCTGGTGCTGGGCTCCTCCCTGCCGCTGCTGTTCGTGGGCTGGGAAGGGGTGGGCCTCTGCAGCTACCTGCTCATCGGCTACTACTTCGACACCGAGCTGGCTTCGGCGGCCGGGCTCAAGGCCTTCCTGTTCAACCGGGTGGGCGACCTGGGCATGATCATGGGCATGATGGCCGTGTTCGCCGCCTTCGGCACCCTCACCGTGGGCGACATCCTGGTGCGGGCCGGTTCCCTGGGGCCGGAGGCCGGGTTCGGGGTGCTCACCTTCGCCACCCTCATGATGTTCGTGGGCGCCACCGGCAAGAGCGCCCAGATCCCCCTCTACCTCTGGCTGCCGGACGCCATGGCCGGGCCCACCCCGGTGAGCGCCCTGATCCACGCCGCCACCATGGTCACCGCGGGCATCTACCTCATCTGCCGCCTGGCCCCGCTGTTCCTGCTCACCCCCATCACCCTCACCGCGGTGGCCTGGGTGGGCGGCGCCACCGCCCTGTTCGCGGCGGTCATCGGCC
>Ga0181516_10002768_pt1 | contig 12182 bp, 10 predicted proteins | sample PEATcosm2014_Bin_25_FD_121104 | JGI IMG/M metagenome (GOLD analysis project Ga0181516, IMG submission 121104) | Peatland microbial communities from MTU Mesocosm Facility, Houghton, MI, USA - PEATcosm2014_Bin01_10_metaG | ecosystem: Environmental > Terrestrial > Soil > Wetlands > Peat | place...
AGATCGCAGCCGCACGCGTTGGCGCAATCGATGATGGCGCGATAGGGCTGATCGTGAACCTCGCGCAGGGTCTCGGCGGCGACGCTCGCCGCCTCGGCGGCCATCCGCACCTGCTCCAGCGCGCGCTCGGCGACGCGCGCCGTCTGCGCCGCGTGCTCGTCCGGCGTCTCGGCGACCAGCACCGCGTCCATCGAGGCGACGTGATAGGGCTCGCTGACGGAGATCGCCGTGACGCGCGCGCCGACCGTCTTGGCGAGCTGCACGCCGTAGATGACCGCCTTGCGCGAAAGGTCGCTTCCATCCGTGGGAATGAGGATGTGCTTGAACATCGCCCCTCGTCTCCTCCCCATTTGGCCCATGCTGTCGCGCCGCCGCGCCGCGGGCGATGACGTGAGTCAAATAGCGCGTGACAGGCGTGGACGCGAGCGGTTCGAGGGGAGACGGAGCGGCCCGGCGCCGGGCCGCGCCGCTTAGAGGCGCTCGATGGCCTTGGCGGCGGCGTCGAGCGCGTCGGCGATCGCCTGAACGACGGCCGCGGTCGACTCGCGCCGACGCACGCGCAGGCGCACCGCCATCCGCAAGTTCTCCATCGCCCTGAGGACCGGCGCGAAGTCGCCGCGCCGCGCGCCGTCGGCGCCGTCGAGGCGAGCGAAGATCGCGTCGACCTGCGCCTTGTTCTCGGCGAGAAAGGCCTCGCCCTCGGGCGTGAGCGTGTAGAGCTTGCGCCCGCCCTGCTCCTGGGCGGCGGTCGCGTAGCCCATGTCCTCGATCATCGACAGGGTCGGATAGACGACGCCGGGGCTCGGGCTGTAGCCGCCGCCGACCCGCTCGCCGAGCGCCTTGATGATCTCGTAGCCATGGCGCGGCTTCTCGGCCAGCATGGCGAGGATGACGATCCGCAGGTCGCCGGAATCGAACGGGCGGCCGTCGCGCGGCTCATAGCCGCCGCGCCAGTGGCGGCCGAAACGCCCGTCGTGGCCGAAGCCGTCATGGGCGCCGCGTCCGCGCGCCTCGGGGCGGAACTGTCCGCCGTGCTCGTCATGTTGGAAGTGTCTGAAGTGCATGTGTTTTCCTTTTGGGTTGCGATGTATCGCGATATGTCTTGATAAGACCGATCACGATATATCTTATCATAAGATATATCGAAACATGTCGGAGTCAAGCGGAAAATTGCGAGCGCGTCGCGGAGCGGCGAACGGACAGCGCGGCGGCAGGATTGGTCTTGCGGCTAACCGTGAGAATCTAACGGCAAATCCCACATCTATCGGCCGTTATAAACGCCTTGCAGGTCTTTGAGATCGCCCCAGAGTCGCGACCGCCGCGCGCCCATGACGGCCGGCCTCGGCCAATGCGGCGGTTCTCGCAAGCTGACGCGATGCTGGCGAAGCGCTTTCGGCGACTATGGACGGATTCCGGTCGTCGGACTTGGCGGCAGAGACGGGGCAGCACAAGCGACGATAAGCATCGTCGAGCCGCCAGCTTCCTTTACGCTTCGAATCCGCTGACTCATTTCGCTTCCGACCCGGAGCGCGCCTTCCGCCAACGTGCTCGTGCGTCAGCCACAATTGCTTCGGGCGAGCCAACCAGCTCCCGCAGGTTTGCAATGAGGAGCCTCTTGCGGGGAGCGAGGAAAAAACCTCCGCGATGGCGGCGAAGCCTCGCTGCTCCATAGGAGTCGAGATAGAAAACAAGCATGCTGATTGGCCAGCCTCCCATGAATTTCAGCGACGTCACCGACGTCCATTGAATCTGTCCTTCGATCGCGTGAGGAAGCTCAAAACCCTGATCGTCTAAGATCAGCCCAGGACCGGAGGCAAAGCGATCAATGGCGGCTTGCGCCAGACCAAATCCGAAGACCATCGCGCCAAATCCGAGGAAGGCTTGAAGCGGCGCCGGGGGCGCGAAGCCCAGAAGGTCAAGGCCGAGGGTGTCGAACAGCAGGACCGCCTCAAGGAGGGAACTCCGCAGGAGCCGAAGCGTCTGCTTCGTCCTATTCGACTGGTATGAGCGCGACGCGGCGGGGTGCATGTTCGCAAGCCTGTCTTTTGCGAGGACATTCTTGGTCACCCACGACTGCCGCCGCGTCAATTGCTGCGCTTGCGCCGCCAGCGGTTGTGACGTTGCACCCTAACGCGAGCGCGTCGCCGTCCGGCGAATGCGGGGCTTGGTTCATGGTCCGGAAGTCGCCACGACGTTATGCGGGAGCGAATGACGGCCTGGGCGCTTCGATTGCCCAAAGCGGTCATTCTCCTTCCGGCCAATCGCTTCCGCTTCGCGCCGAAAGACGACAAACCGCCGTGGGGACTGCGATGTCATCGGAGTTTTCCGGATCAGACGAACCGACGGCGCGGCTCGTCGCCGGCGTTTGCGTTTGCAGCGGCTGTTCCGACCGCGACCAGGGCGACGGCGAAGCCTATTTTGGCGATCGGGGCCATAGGAGGCTGTTACGGGTTAGCCGGCTGTAACGGCTCGCCCTGAGCGCGTACGGGATGCGTCGCTTCAAGAGCCGGAGGCGTCGCGGGCGGCCTTGCGGCGCCGCGTCCTGGTCGGCGGAAACAGGCGAAACCCGGCCGCGCTGACGCCTCACTCGGATCCGATCCGAGCGCCTTTCTCCGCGACGGAGCGTTTCATCGCCAGCACGACGAAAACCAGCGCGACCATGACGACGGCCAGCAGCCAGAACACGTCGAAGTAGGCGAGCGCCGACGCCTGTTGCTGACGCAGGTTCGAGAGCGCCTGCAAGGCCAGTTGCTGCGCGGCCACGGGGTCGCCGGTCTGTTGCAGGAACGGCGCGAAAGCTTGGTCAAGGAAGGAACGCGCCGCCGCGTTGAAAGGATCGAGCCACTCGCCAAGGCGGAGACTGTGGAGTTGGTCGCGGCGCTCCTGCGCCGTCTGCGCCAGCGAGGTCCCGACGCTGCCGCCCTCGTTGCGCAGCAGGCTCAACAAGCCGACCGCCGCCCCGCGCAGCGCGACCGGCGTATACAGATAAGCCGCCACGTTTGCCGGGGCGAAGCACATCGCCAGCCCGAGGACCAGCACCACCCGCGGCCAGACGGCTTGGCCCGGACTGATGTCCAGGTTCATTTGCGACATCCAGTAATTCCCCGCCGCCATCGTCAACAGGCCCGCGGCGATCAGCCACCGCGCATCGGTGCCGCGACCCAGCGTGCGCCCGACGAACACCATGGCGACGACGGCGGAGACGCCGGCGGGCGACATGACCAGTCCGGCGTGCAACGCGTCGTAGCCGAACAGCGACTGCAGCAAGGCCGGCAACGAGGTGCTGGCGGCATACAGCACCGCGAAGGCGCAAAAGACGATGATGCAGCAGGCGACGAAGTTTCGCTCCCGCAGCGGCCGGAGATTGATCACCGGATTCGGATGGCGCAGTTCCCAGACGATCAGCCCGGCCAGGCCTGTGGCGAACACAATCGCCAGCGTCTGCACGCGCCAGAACGGGTCGCCAAACCAATCCCATTCCTGGCCTTTGCTGAGCGCCACTTCCCAGCAGACGATGACGACGACCAGCAGCGACAGGCCAACGCCGTCAAAGCTGAACGGGCGCCTGCGCAATTCCGCGCGCTGCGCCGTGATGTAGTCGGGATCGCGCAGCGTGACGGCGCAGGCGCCCAGGGCCAACAGGCCGGCCGGGACGTTGATCCAGAACACCCATCGCCAGGAGTAGCTGTCGGTTATCCAGCCGCCGAGCGTGGGACCGACGATCGGCGCGATCAGCGCGGCCAGGCCGAACAGGGTCATGGCCATGCCTTGCCGCTCGACCGGGAAGGCGTCGAGCAGCACGCCCTGGCTCGACGGCTGCAGGCCGCCGCCGGCGAGACCCTGGATCACCCGAAACAGGATCAGTTGGCCGAGCCCCGTGGCTATGCCGCACATCGCCGAGGCGAGGGTGAACGCGGCGATCGAAAGCAGGAAGTAGTTGCGGCGGCCAAGCCGCGCGATCAGCCAGCCGGTGATGGGCAGGATGATCGCGTTGGCGGCAAGGTAGCTGGTGATGACCCATTCGCCGTCGTCGACCGTGGCCGACAGCCCGCCGGCGATGTAGCGCAGCGCCACGACCGCGATCGTGGTGTCGAGCACCTCCATGAAGGTCGGCAACACAACGACTGCGGCGACGACCCAGGGGTTTGCCGCCGCGCGGGAGCGGGAACTCGCAGGCGACGACGACGCGACGGCGCCGGTCATTGCGGCGCATAGGCTTGAAGAAACTTCCCGGCGTCGGGGCCGGTCGGCGGCTTGTGAAAATAGACGTAGGGAACCACCGACGTGCCGATGAACAGCGGCGTCCGATCGGCGTCGTAATCGACGAGATCGATCCGGACCGGCAATCGCTGGACCACCTTGACGTAATTGCCGGTGGCGTTCTCGGGCGGCAGCAACGCCAGGGTCGATCCGGTTCCCATGGTGAAGCCGGCGATCCGGCCCTTGAAGATTTGTTCGCCGCCGTACATGTCGACGTTGAGATCGACCGGCTGGCCGATGCGCAGCTCGCGCAACTCCGTTTCCTTGAAGTTGGCGTCGACCCAGATTTCGTTGAGCGAGCGAATCGCCATGAGGTTCTGGCCGACCTGGACAAAGTTGCCCGGATTGACGTTACGCCGCGTGACGACGCCGTTGATCTCCGCGACGACGTCGCAGTAACTCAGGTTCAGTTCGGCCTGCGCCAGATCGCGCTTCGCGGCTTCGAGCTTCGCTTCGGCCTGCTTGACGGCCGGAGCGTCGGCCGCGTACCTGGCGAACGTGGCGTCGACGTCGCCCAGTTTATAGAACTGGTCGAGCATCGCTTTCGGACCCTGGTCGAACGCGTGCGCGACGCCGAGTTGCGCGGCGCTTTGGATGAGAGCGGCCTGGGCCTGAAGGACGGACGAAAAGGTCTCGTCGAGATCGGGCGGCATCTGGCCGAGATCGCCGCCGCCGTCAGGCTGCGCCGACAATCCGAGGGAGACGCGGACCTGGTAGACCTCGGCGAGCGCCTGGGCGAGCTCCGCGCCGGCGGTCGTCAGCGCCGCCTGCCGCTGGTCATACGCTTCACGCGGCACATTGGCGCTGGCGAGAAGTTCCTTCGCCCGATCGAATTCAAGCTGCGCCAGCGTCAACGCAGCCTTGCTCTTGTCGACGGCGGCGACCCGCGCGTGCAGCAGCGCGACTTGGTTGTCGACGTCCTGCACGGCGCGTTGCAGGTCCCAGCGCCGACTCATCGCCTCCGCTTCGATCGCGCGCGCCGCCGCGATGGCGAGCTGGAGGTCGGCCTGCGCGACGTCGACCGCCGCCTGTTTTTCGGAGACGGCGACTCGGTACGGCTCCTTGTCCAACTCGGCGAGGCGATCGCCCTTGCGCACGCGGTTGTTGTCGTCCACCAGAACGCGGGAAATCTGTCCCGCCACGCGGGGGGCGACAAAGGTCACGCGGCCATTGACGAAGGCGTCGTCGGTGGACGCCGTGCTGAGCGTCTTCTCGACCCACGGGACGCCGAACACGATGAGAACCGCCAGTCCGGCGACGCCGAGAGCGCCGAACAGGATCATGCGTTTGCGCGTCTGCTTGCGGGCTTCTTGCGGCGCGGCGTTGGAGGCCGGGGGCGTCTGCGCGGAGTCGGCGGCGCGGGCGGCCGAACCATCTCCATTCGTCGTCGATTGCGCGTCGATCGAACCTGGCTTGTCGCTTCGCTCGGTCATGTCGGGCTCCCGTCGTAGGGGGCGAAACGGACGGCGGCGACACGCTACCATTCGTCCTGACGACAAAGCTACCTCGGCCGCCCGCGGGAGGCGGCGCATGCCGGCGAGCGTCTTCGAAGGACCACTTCATCCCTGGCGCGCCCGGCGGCCGAAGCCGCCACGCGCCAGAACGTCTCCGATAGCCGGCAGGGGTCAAGAACAAAAGTGCGTGATGAGGCGCACGCGACTCCATTGATGGGTCTCTGGCCATCGACAATGGAGGTTACCCGATGAAGATCGTCGTCATCGACGGCGCCGGCGTGGTCGACTCGAACGCTGTCGCGATTCCGCGTCAGAGCGGCGCAAGGTCGCCGCCGCCTCGCCACAAAGCGGCGTCGACGCCATCGCCGGCAAGGGGCCCAAGCAGGCGGCGGCCGGCGCGCAGGTCGTGATCGAGGCCTCGAGCAAAGGAGTCTGAAGCATGGCTAGCCCCGATGCGCTTCGCTATACAAGAATTCCTCTTAACGATGGATCTGGCGCAATCCCCGCGGTTGGATTCGGCACGCTGATACCCGATCCTCTCGCGACCCAACAAGCGACGAAGACCGCACTGGAGGCGGGATTCCGACATCTCGATTGTGCGGAACGCTACCGCAACGAAGAGGCTGTTGGCGTTGCGCTGCAGGCGGCGTTCAGGGCGGGGACGGTTCGGCGGGAGGACGTCTTCGTCACCACGAAGCTATGGAACACCAATCATCGTCCCGAGCGGGTCAAGCCCGCCTTTGACGCCAGCCGCCGGCGACTGCAGATCGACGATGTGGACTGTTATCTCATCCATACTCCCTTTGCTTTTCAACCCGGCGATGAGCAGGCCCCCAGAGATGAGCGCGGTCAGGTGATCTATGATTCGGGAGTGACGTTGGCCGAGACGTGGCAAGCGCTCGAGCGCCTCGTGGAAGAGGGTCGGTGCAAGGCGATCGGCTTGTCGGATATCACTTTGGAGAAGCTGCGAGAGATCGTTGCGGTTGCGCGGATCAAGCCGGCGGTCGTACAAGTCGAATCCCATCCCTACCTGCCTGAATGGGAGCTGCTCGACTTCTGTCGAGAGCACGGGATTGTGCTGCTGGCCTTTGCGGCGCTGGGACACGGTTTGAATCCGAAAGTGCTGGATGACCCTGTGATCACAGGCGTCGCGCAGCGGGTTCACAAGACGCCGGCTCAAGTTGCGCTCGCCTGGGCCGTACAACGTGGCGCGGCTTTCCTGACCACCTCGACCAAACCTAAGCACATTCAAGAGAACTTTGATATTTCGACCCTGCCTGAAGACGCCCTGCGGGAGTTGCGAACCGGCATCACGACGAATATCCGGTTCAACGCGGTGGTGGGGACCGGCGTGCCAGGATTTATTCCCCGAGCCTGAGAGGGACAGACAACTGTCGGCTGGAGCGAGGCGCCCGCGGCGCGGCGGGCGCCTCGGCTCATCTCGGAAATTGGCCCAGATTTGCCGCTAGATAGAATTGCCGATAGGCGTTGACCAGCTGATCGAGGGTGAATGCGCGGTTTCGTCCACTGGGATTGGGCAGAACCCATACCGCAGCGTTGCCGAAGGGGACCGGTTGAGATCCCCATGTGATTTCTCGCTGGCCGGATAGCGCCGAATAGGCCGCCTTACCGAGAAAGCCGACGAAGCCTGGCGCATAGAACGCGATTTTTTGTTCAAAATGCGCGGCGGCAGCGATGAAGTCTTGCGTCGACAGTTGATCCGCCCGCGCCGTCGGCCGGTCAACCACCGCCGTCAGGCCATAGCCATACTGTAGGATCGTGCGATCGTTCTCGGGGAGGATTTCCTCTGGGGTGAAGCCGGCGAGATGGATTACGCGCCAAAAGCGATTGCTCCTACCAGAAAAATGATGGCCTGCGGCGGCCGCAGTCAGACCGGGATTGATCCCGCAGAAGACCGCCGCAAGGCGTTCGGCGATGATGTCGGGGAGCGCGTCGGCCATGAGACGCTTCGCAAATTCGGAGAGAGCCGAGATAGAGCCTTCGGCGCTCCCTTTGCAAATCTGATTGCGTCACACCCCACGCCCTCGCCGCTCGCCGCTTGTATATAAAGTCGACTGGGCCGCCGGGCAGGGATACGTCGGCTTGTCCATGTTTCGCTCCGCCAGGGCGTTCGCGATCGGGTTCGCGCTGGCCGGACTCTACGATCAGGAACGGGAGCGGTCGGATGGATGAGAACGAGATGCGACAGGCGCTCGATCGCCACTGGGCCGCTTCGGACGAAAGCAACTTCGATGTCGAGCACGAAATTTACCGCGAGGACGCCGTGCTCGAATACCCGCAATCGGGCGAGCGCATCCGGGGCCGGCGCAACATCCAGGCCTCCCGCGCGGCGCAGCCGAACGCCAAGCGCTTCACAGTGCGTCGCATCGTCGGCGCGGGCGACCTCTGGATCACGGAATTCGTCCTCGCCTACGACGGCCGGCCGTCCTATTCGGTGAGCGTCATGGAGTTCCTCGATGGCGAGGTCGCCCGCGAGACCCAATACTTTGCCGACCCGTTCGAGCCCGCACCGTCGCGTGCGGCTTGGGTCGAGCGAATGGGATGAAGTCGACGCGACGCGCGTGCGCGCGCGCGTGCTGGAGCGGGCGGAGTTGCCCGTCGACACCGCCCAGCTCGCCCGTTTTCTCATCGGCAAAATCCTGATGCGGACGCTGGCCGAGGGCGTCGCGGGCGGCCGCATCGTCGAGACCGAGGCCTACGACGTCGGCGATCCCGCCGGTCACGCCTATCGCGGCATGACCGCGCGCAATCGCGCGTTGTTCCTCGAGCGCGGGCGCGCCTACGTCTATCTCGCCTATGGCGTTTCGTTCATGCTGAACGTTTCGAGCGAGACGTCGGGCGTCGGCGCGGGCGTGTTGATCAGGGCGATCGAGCCGACCGACGGAGTCGCGATCATGCGACGAAATCGCGGCGCCGTCCGGGCGCGAGACTTGACGCGGGGTCCGGGACGGCTGTGCGCCGCCTTGCGGATTGATCGCCGGCTGGATGGGATCGACCTCTGTCGGGCCGGCCCGCTGTGGCTCGGATCTAACGGACAGGCGGCGGACGAAATCGGCCAGAGCGTACGGATCGGCATTACGCGCGCAGCCGACAGCCCGCTCAGATTCTACGCTCGGGGCAACCGGTTCGTCAGCGGCCCGCAGGCGCTCAATCGATGAGAGAAGCGGGCTTGCGATTGCGGGGCTCGTGCGGCATGACGACGCCAACCGGCCGCTGTCATGTCGGCCTTCATGGTCTGACCTCGCAAACCCGCCCCTCCGCCCTCGACCAGCTCCGGCCGATCGGGCGCGGTCAGCCGAGGGTCGAGCGCGGGTCGATTCCGGTCCCTCGACGCAAGAGCCAAGCGTCGGACATTGACCATGAGGACAGGACGCGGGCGGACGGGAGCGTCGTCGCGCCCTGGCCGCTTGCCCCCTCGTCGCGCGCTGCGCGCTATTTCGCCGCCTGGCGGACGATCGCCGCCATCGCCAGCGCGTCGCGTCGCCGTCTTCGCTCAGGCCGGCGATCACGCCGGCGCGGTCGGCGGCGGGACGGTTCTGGCTCGCCTTCCACTTGCCGCGCAAATCGTCGATCTCGATCTCCAGGCCGACGACCTGGCGCGCCATCGCGGCGACGAAATCCGCGGGGGCGTCGTCGACCGCCCATGGCGCGGCGCGGCCCCATTCGTGCGTCGCGGTGAGCTCGGCGATCTGGCCGCGCAGCCAGGCCTCGTCCTCGATCACGCGCGCCCGGCCGTGCGCCTGAACCATCACGTAATTCCAGGTCGGCACGACCTTGCCGGTCTCGCGCTTGGTCGCGTACCACGACGGCGAGATGTAGTGGTCGGCGTCGTGGAACACGACCAGCGTCTCCGCCTCTCCCTGCAACTCGCGCCACAGGCCGTTGGCGCGCGCGACATGGGCGCGCAATCGCCCGAACCGCCCCGCCTCGGCGTCGAGCAGGAACGGAATCGCGTTGGCGGCGAGCCCCTGCGGCCCGCGATTGACGATGAGGCCGAGCGGCCGGCGGCGGATCAGCTCATGCAGAGCGGCGAGATCGTCCTGGCGGTGCAGCGGCGGTTCGTACATCGAGGGCTCCCGAGCTCGGGCATTAAGCGGCCCATGTCAGCTTGCGCCTTGGTAGCGCAGGGCGCGCCGGCGCGCCATCCGCTCGCCCGCTCACCAGCGGTCGACGGCGCCGAACCGATTGCGCCAGCGCTCGAGATTGTCGAGCGCGACGGCGCGATCGTCGAGATCGCCGTCAGCGCCGATTTCCTCCAGCGTCGCGGCCGCCTTCGCCGCGGCGATGCGCAGACAGCCCAGCGCGGCGAACAGGCGCGCCGACGGCTCGGCGCCGTCGAGAAACGGCAGCAGCCGCGCCAGCATGCCGCGTCGCCGGACTTCCGCGCCGATCTCGGCCTGCTCGACAATGATGGCGTTGCGGACGTCCGCGTCCTTCTGGTCGTCGCGCCAATCGATGAAGCGGCAGGCGGTCAGCCGCTCGGCCGCGTCCACGAACCGCGCCATCAACGCGTCGTCGTCCATCTCTTGCAGGGTCGGACGCGCGGGCGGGGGCGTGCGCGCGCGCGCTCCCGACGCCAGCGCCTCGCGGGTCGAACACTTGGCCATCACCCCATGCCATGCCGCTTCGCTCAATTCGGGCGCGAATTCGCTCAGCAACGCCGCCGCGCAGATGCGGACGTCGGGGTCGTCGCTGTCGAACAGCGGTTCGACTTCGCGCGGCGTCGCCTTGAAGCTCAGCGCGCCGGCGATTTCGGCGTTCTTGGCGAAGCCGCGCTTGGTCTCCTCTTGCGTCGGCAGGACGGCCTCGGGCGGGGCGCCGCCGGATTGGAACACCCGGCCGACGCCGCTCGCGTTCGCCGTCTCGGCGAACAGGCGCAGCAGCCGCTCGGTCGGCATCTGCGTATAGTCTTCAGGGCTCATTTCAGCATTCCGTATCTGCACAAAGCGTCGAGCGCCATTGCGCGCTGCGCCCCAAAATCAGGTCTCGCCGCCGGCCGACGCGGCGCGCTTCCCCCGCCAGCGGCTCAACGTCCAGCCCGCCGGCGCGCGCTGCGGGTCACCGTCGGCCTTCAGCGCTTCCAGCGTCGCGACGGCCTTATTGGCGTCGAGGCGGCCGAGAAAGGCCGCCGCCGCCATGCGGACGTCGGCGCCCGGATCGTCGAACGGCGACAGCGCGCCGGAGCCCGCCGGGCGCGTCAGCAAGGCGGCGGCGATCGCCAGCAGTTCCTGAGTGCGCCGCCGGCGTTGCTCTTTGTCCATGGCGGGCAAAGACGGATCCGGGGGCGAGCCGACGGATATGTCGGTGAAAACGCGACCAAGCCCGAGCGGCTTGGCGGCGCCGGCGAACAACGGCGGCAGCTGATTCACGGTCATCTCGGCGTCGTCTTCCGGGCTCATTGCAGCGCTCCAAACAGGCGCAGCGTCTCTAGGCCGGCGTCCCGCTGGTCGGCGAAATCAAGTTCGTCGACGATGTCGCGGTGGAGGACTCTGGGTCTGATTTGGTTCTCCAGCGAATTGGAATGGCCGGCGATCCGCTCGCGCTTGAGCGTCGGAACCCAAACGATATCGCTGGGATCGTCGACGGCCGGGCGACCGAACTTGACGATCGTGGCGGCGGCCGCAGACTTGACGACGTTATCGGGATTCCGCTCGACGCCGTGACGCCGCAGATAGCCGAGAACGTTGTCCGTCGGCGGCTGTTGGAGCTCGTCGAGCGTCTTGGGCGGATCGGCGGTCGCCAGCCCGCCCTGTTTATCGCAGAGGTCGATCGGCAGACCATAGAGCGGGGTCAGTTCGGCTTCGGCCTGATCGCGAGGCCGAACCTCCCAATCGCCCGACGCCGTGCGGCGAAGCGGCGGCGTCGAGCCGACAAAGAGTCCGTCCGTCCCGCAACGCGCGCCGTCGTCGCCGAGGCGAAAGAAATGGATGATCGGAAGCGCGCCCAAGCGGCGTCTCCAAAGCATAACTCAAGTTGTAAGATGAGAACACAACAAGAACATATGGTCAAGCGACGGCGCGCGCGGCGGTGAAAAAGTGACGCTACTTGTGACGTTGCGCGGCCGACTGGCGTAACGCTGGCGCCGCAGCGGCCGCCTTGGCCTACGGTTCGTCGGCGTCACGCGCCAGGGCGACGCCGCGCCGCGCAATGGCTCGCCCGCGTTATCCCTGACGTCAGCGAAGGCGCGCGCCCTACTCCGCCGCCAAGCCTCGGCCGCCGAATCGCTTCTCTACGTAAGCCTCGACCAGCCGCTTGAACTCCGCCGCGATGGTCGGGCCGCGCAGCGTCACGCTCTTGGCCCCGTCGACGAACACCGGCGCGGCGGGCGTCTCGCCCGTGCCGGGCAGCGAGATGCCGATGTCGGCGTGCTTGCTCTCGCCCGGGCCGTTGACGATGCAGCCCATCACCGCGACGTTGAGCGTCTCGACGCCGGGATAGCGCGTCTTC